>Ga0180932_1031_pt1 | contig 34526 bp, 34 predicted proteins | sample Deesub1362A_J573_FD_124189 | JGI IMG/M metagenome (GOLD analysis project Ga0180932, IMG submission 124189) | Archaeoglobus sp. JdFR-24
CAGGTTTGATGTACACATCTATGGCGAGTCGATGAAGCCAATCATTGCAGAAATGGCAAAAAGAGCAGGAGCTGAAGTGATCAATAGAGTTATGGCAACAAACTATCTTGTAAAGGATGGTAAAGTTGTTGGTGCAATTGGTTTTGGCGTGAGAGACGGAAAACTCTATGTTGTAAAGGCAAAGGCAACAATTATTGCAACTGGTGGTGCAGCTGGACTTTACAGACCCTACACCGTTGACGGGATCGATTCTCATCATCAGGTATGGTATTCTCCATTCAATACTGGAGCCGGATATGCAATGGGTATCCGGGCTGGAGCGGAGATGACAAGCTTTGAGCAGAGATGGGCAGCCTTGAGAACCAAGGATTATAATGGGCCTATTGATACAATATCTGTTGGATACAAGACACCGATCATAAATGCAAAAGGAGAGAGAATTCTGCAAACCAAGTTTGCTGATTCTGGTGGGGACACCGCTCCGAGATACATCAGAAATTATGCAGTTATGAAAGAATGGTATGATGGGAACCCACCAACATATGTTAGTACAACTCATATAACGGATGACCAGCTTAGAGAACTCAAAACTGATTACTTAAACGAGAGACCAACGTTTGTTCTGTTCATGGCCTCAAGAGGTATAAATCCCCAGGAGGAGCCAATTGAGGTTTATGGAAGTGATCCCTATATTGTAGGTGGACACTGTATGGCGGGTTACTGGGTTGACGAGAACAGAAAAACAACACTGGATGGTCTTTACGCAGCTGGAGATGTTGCCGGTGGTGTACCAAACAAATTCATAGGTGGATGCTGGGTTGAAGGAATGATGGCTGCAAGAGATGCTGTGGAATACATCAAAACAGTTGGAGACATTGAAATCGATGAAGAACAGGTTAAAGCCGAAAAAAGCAGAGTTTTCGCTCCACTCATCAGATACTTCCAGTTGAAAGATGAATATACTACTGGTGTTAAAGCAGGAGTCACTGCAAAAGAAATGGAAGAGAGACTTCAGAGGTTGATGGACGAATATGCTGGAGGGGTTGGTCAGTTCTACAGGATGAATGAGGAAAGACTCCTCTACGCGTTGAAGCACCTTAAAGTCCTAAAAGAGCAGACAAAGTACCTTTATGCAAAAGATTTGCATGATCTGTTGAAATGCCATGAGGTGATTGATCTTTTAGATGTTGCTGAAGTCGTGGTTCATCACTGCCTCTACAGAAAGGAGACAAGATGGCCAGCCTGGCATGAGCGCATCGATTATCCAGAAAAAGACGATGAAAACTGGTTATGTTTTGTAAATTCTGTGAGAGATCCAGAAACTGGCGAAATTAGGGTCTTTAAGAGGCCTTACGAGCAGATTGTGCCTGGAGACAGGTACAGTCCAAATTAAGGAGGTGCTGTAGTATGCCACCTATAGTGATAAAAGATAAGTGTGATGGATGTAAAGCCGAAAAAGAACCGCTATGCGAGATGATTTGCCCGGGAGATCTGATGACACTGAACCCTGAAACGAAAAAAGCATACTGTAGAGACCCCAGAGATTGCTGGGACTGTATGTCATGTGTAAAAATTTGCCCACAGGGTGCGATAGAGACGAAATTACCGTATCAACTTGGTTACTTCCCAGCCAAGCTTATACCAATGAGAGTCGGAGAAGATAAGATCTACTGGACAGTCATAGATATCAACGGAAAGCAGGAAAGATATGGATACGTAACGAGAGGAAAACCAAAACGTCTCATATAAATTTTTAACTTTTAGGGGGTTTGAAAAATGGATGATGAGGAAAATACAAATGTAAGTTATAATAAGCAGGTAGCTGGATTGGTTTTAGCCTTTGCAGTGATGCTGGGGTTACATTTCGGGCCTACATTGCCTGGTTTAAATCCACAGGGGCAATCGGTTCTCGGAGTCTTTTTCTGGTTCATCATATGCATGATTTCGGAGGCTTTACCAAAAGCCGTTGTAGGAATAGCATCGCCACTCTTTGTAGTTATTCTCGGAGGATTCAAGATTGAGGATGGCTTTTCAGCTTTTACAAAAAACGTATTTTTCTTGGCACTCGGAGCTTTCGTGTATGCTGCGGTGATGATGGGAACACCACTGGGAAAACGTATTGCAATTACTGTAACGAATTATCTCAGATCAACAAGAGTTGTGAAAATTTTATTGGGGCTTTCGCTGGCTGATGTTGCAATTGGGGGTGTACTTCCAACTGTTAGTGAAACTGCACTGTTTCTTCCCATAGCTAAGGGTGTAACCTCTTTGATGCAAGGTAAGGAGCATTTGCCTGAAGTTAAAAGGATAAACAACGCGCTAATACTTCTCATTACTGGACTTGTCCCGCTTTTCACAGGTACATTAATTTTAACGAGCCACTTTCCGAACATAATGCTGGTTGGAACTCTGGAGGAAATAGGGATCTATATATCTTGGACTGACTGGCTTATCCTCAACCTCCCTCTTTGGGGACTTTTGGTAATAATGTTTCTGTATGTTGTCTGGTTCTTTAAACTCTGGAAACTTGAGATTCCGGGAGCTGATGAGGAATTACCTAAAATTAAGCAAGAACTGGGTAAAATCACTTGGCCAGAAATATGGGCACTCGGAGCTTTGTTCATCGCTCTCTTCCTCTGGATTACTGAAAAACAGCTACATAATATAAAAACAGGTATGGTCGCTCTGATTCTCGTTTTACTGGTGTTCTTACCCTTCGGAAAAATTGAGTTCAGGAAAATTAATAAATATATTATGTGGGATATCTGGGTTCTCCTTGGTGGTGCAATATCTCTCGGTGGAGCGCTTTATAAATCGGGAGCTGTGTCATGGCTCGCTGGCTTTATAGTGGAGCCAATTAAGGCTGGGAATATAACGAATCCAATTATCGTGCTGCTTATAGTGGTGTTTGGTTTTCACATTGCCAGAGCTGGAATGGTCAGTGCAGTGGCTATGGGAGCTACGTTCATCCCACTAACAATGGCAGTAGCAAGTGAACTGGGTCTCAGCACACTTCCATTTACACTCATTGTCATAAACTGTCTGAGCTATGCATTTTTCCTGCCGATGTCTATAACCGCTTTTCTGATTGCTTGGGGTGCATCAGAAATGTCTATGGCGGACGTGATTAAATTTGGAGTCCCACTTTCAGTGATCTCAAATCTGTATGTGATCTTCGTACAGGGAGCCTGGTTAATGGTGTTGGGATACACATTTTAAATTTTTTAATTTTTTAGTATAGGGTGATACGATGATAGAAGTGATATTGGCATTATTTACTAGCATGTTTATAGTTTTTATCGCAGCCATGTTATTTGTTAATGCGATTGAATTTCTTGGCTGCCAGCTTAAGTTAGGACGTTCATTCGTTGGGGCAATACTTGCCCCTCTTTTCACATCATTTCCTGAAATGACTATTTTTCTGGTAGCAGTTTTTGCATATGGGGGATTAAGTGGAGAAGAGATAGGTGTTGGCACGTTATTTGGTCAACCTTTTATGGCGTCAAGCCTTTCATACGGTCTGGTGGGTGTTGTTGTTCTGCTTGGCTATTACTTGAAGAAAAGAGATGATCTGGTGTTAGAGGTCGATAGAACTCTGATAATACCCTATGCATTCATAACATTTCTCTTTCCACTGACTATAGTGCCGTCATTTATGGGTGAGTACTCACGCCATGTTTTTGGTGTTCTTTTCCTGGTTTCGTACTTAGTATATGTATGGATGATGTACAGAAATAGAATGGTTGAGATCATAGAGGATGCTGATGAGCCGTATATCTGCAGATACTTTCCTTATCCAGTGATGGGTGGGGTGATTCAGCTAATTGCAGCAGTTGTGCTCCTGTATATAGGATCTCATGAGATGGTATCTTCAGTAGATGGGCTTGCAAGACAAATAGGCATAAGTGCTATGGGTCTTGCAGTGATAATAATTCCTGCAGCTACAGCAATTCCTGAGACTGTTAGTGCGCTTATATGGGGGTACAGAGGAAAAGACACGATGTGTATCGGATCGTTAGTTGGTGAGAAAATATTGTACTCGACATTCTATCCAGGTTTAGGACTTCTTTTGACATCCTGGGTTCTTGACACGCATGCATATATGAGTGTGGCTGCAACGACAATTATCTCGCTAATACTGCTGTACTATATAATAAAACAGAGGGTGCCATGGTATGCGCTGTGTTTCGGCTTATTCTTCTTCGTTGCATATGCCGTACTTGTGTTTATATACCATATTTAATATTTTAATACTTTTATTATAATTTAATTCTCAACTTACCTTTAGCCTGACCATCAGGTTGTCTATTCTGACGCATAAACAACCCTATATAACAGGGATTTTGCCTCTTTCTTGAAAAAGTTAAGAAGTTTTCTGTAGTCTTCATTTTCAAGGAGGTTTTTTCGATAAATGAGGTACATAGGGCGCATCATCTTAAAATCATAAATCTCCCGAATCTCAATCAACCCGAGCTCTTCAATACTCTTTGCGGCAATGAGTGAGGTAATTGCAACTCCTGCACCCATTGATACGGCATGAAGCTGAGAATATACACCATCGACTTCCATTGCTACATTTGCATCATCAAGTGAATAACCTCTCTCCTCTAAAAGTTTTTTCAACAGTCTCATTATTCCAAATCTTTCATTCAATAACACCAGGGGATGCTTGAAAACATCATCCAAGAAAATCTTGTCTCGATCTAACAACTTGTGGTTTTTCGGAAGTGCGAGGATGAATTCATCATCCCCGAGCATATCAACTTCAAGTTCTTCATTTTCAGATATCTCTTCGGATAAGTATCCCACCACAGCTATATCGGCCTTTCCACTTCGAATGTTCTCTAAACAGGTAAATGCATCCAGCAGTTTCATGGTCAACTTTAAATTTGGATGTGTCTCGGCAAACCCTTCTACAATACTTGGAACTAAACTTATACCTGGTGCACAGCCAGAAACTAAAATTAAATTATGGTTTCTCATTCTCAGAATATCTTCCCTTACTTCGGTGAGATCTTCAAGTATTTTTTCAACTCGCCTATATACTATTTGCCCCTCATTTGTCAGCGTTATTCCACGTGTGTTTCTTTTTATTAACTTCGCGCAAAAAAATTCTTCAACAGCACTAATCTGCATACTTATTGTACTTACAGAAACTCCAAGTTTATGTGCCGCAGCGTGAAAGCTACCACTATTTGCAACTTCTAAAAATGTATTGAGATAATCAAACCTCATTTTTTTAAAATCATGATTCTCGTGATTCTTCATCTATTTCCTTGATTAGTAACACTGTTTATAAGATTTTGGTATCACAGTATAACAATTGCTTACACGTTTCCAATGTGTAGTGACAATATATGTGGTTATTTAACAAAGATTTAGCAGGTTTGTGGGGTATAGTAAGTGGGATTAAAGTTGGTCAAAAACGGGATAGGATTTATTTGAATATCTTTATTCAGATTTGAATTTGGATCTCAGAGAGTTGATAAAATCACACTTCAACCCGAAAACTTTAAAATAATGTGGATTTAATCTGGCTGATGAAATTATCTGATGAGGTAAAAGTAGCTATAGTGGCTGCTATCTGTATTCTTAGCATTGCAATTGTATTCAAAAATGTTCTCCAGTTGCAGGTCAGTTATATAATTTCGAACGGCCCTCTCTATTTATTTGTTGTTTACCTCATCACGCGAAGCAAAACAGAAAGATCGAAATGTGATAGGCCATTGTACTGGGGTTCAGCGATAGTTATGGTTACAGTACTTACTATTCTAGTATATGTTGTATGATTTATGTGGCGTGGTTTTTCGCTGGCAATACTGAGAACAGGACTCTTAATACTTCATATTTTCATTTGCGGTTATATAATATCTTGTTTGAGTGATAAATTGTTGCTTGGTCGATTCCGCATTGATCAGACAGTCTTGATGCGGAAATGAAATTGCGATGATTGTGATGATGTGTCAAACCGCTACGAGGATAAAAGAAAAATAATCAATCTGCGTATCATCATCCATGGAAATCGAAACTAGTGAAATCGTTTTCGATACGGGGTATGAGGAGATAGACATCATCGATATAACATCCCATATTGAAAGCTCGATCAGAGGGTGGAATGAAGGTTTTGTGAATGTTTTTGTTCAAGGATCAACTGCTGGAGTTACAGTAATGGAGTATGAGAATGGCCTTATACATGATATCAAAACCTTCTTTAAGGAGTTAATCCCAAAAGAGCAAAATTACAAACATAATTTAACCTGGGGTGATGCAAATGGCCACTCTCACCTTCGGGCATCTCTTTTAAAACCATCTCTAACAATACCCTTCAAAAATGGGCGAACCTATCTCGGAACGTGGCAGCAGGTGGTTATTTTGGATTTTGATAATAAAAGAAAAGAGAGAAAAGTGATCATTCAGGTGTGTGGTGTTAGATGACGTTTCTCTGTTTTTTCTGAAGATGGTTGTGTTAACAAGTAATAATAATTCGAAATAGGTGTCTAAAATTTTAAATATCTCCAGCCATAGTTGAAAGTATGCCAAGAATCGATTTCATGCAAACATTTCTCAAGGTTGTTGAAAAGGGTAGTCTTAAAGGTGCTGCTAAAGACCTTAATATGTCTGTGAGCTCAGTCAGCTTTCAGATAAACTCTCTTGAGGAATTTTATGGGGCAAAACTTCTTGAGAGAAAAGTAAGTGGGGTTAATCTTACAGAAGAAGGAATTATAGTGATGAAAAACATGGAAACAATTCTTGGGTCAATCGAAGATACAAAAAAACTGATTGCAAGCCTGAGAGAGGATAAAATAACAATCGCGTCAGGTATGGTTGGTCTTAACACCGTTTTTCACCTCCAGTCACTTCTAAAAGCCAGATATCCTGGTCTTGAGGTAAATGTAGTTTTGAGAGGTGCTCACGAATGTGTTAAAATGCTCAATCGGGGCGAAACAGATTTTGCGATAGTTGGTGATCTGTCTGAAGATGTTGATGACAAAAGATTTCTTGTTTCTGAGCTCGGTAAGGACTGGCTTGTCCTCATAACTCCCATGAACCACTCTCTCGCAAATAAAGATGAAGTATTCCTCGAGGATGTCATTCAGTATCCCATGATATTTCTTACAGAGGATTATGGCATTACTACAAGTATTAAAAAAGCGCTGAAGGAGAGTGGAATTGATGAAGAACCAAAATCGTCTCTTACAGTGGGTGACTTTTTTTCAAAGCTCAACAGTGTTTCAAGTAACCTCGGAATAGCAATAACATCTCTGATTGCAGCCTCCAAAGCATATGAAGTGGGTCTGGTCAAAGTACGGTCTATTAAGGGATTTAAAAGTGAAAGAAGCATTTATCTGGTGACAAGTACTCTTTCTACAGAATGCATGAGAATGAAAGAGTATCACAGCTTTATTGTCGAAAATTCCAGAAGACTTTTCGAAAATTACCGAAACATTTACAACAATTTGCAGTAATGATATAAAATTCTCGGGCTTTTTAATTTTTAACAATTAATAGTTTAGTATTGCAATTTTTTTGTAATTTCTAAAAAATAAGCCATTTCAAATTTTTTAAAAAGTACGTTTTTTAGTGTTTTTAAAATACTTGATTAAAAATTATTGATCGGAAAAAACGTTAAGATTAGACTCTATTTAAATGTGAACTCTGTAAACAATACATAATCATCTTGATTAGCTTTCTGAATCGGTTAAAATCCAGAATATCTTCTTTGGCTATTCACTTACCATAGAAATTGCTTAGCTTTTTTCAATTATTTGTAATTTCTAAAAAATTTGAAACATGTTTAGAATTTTTCGAAACACTTAAATACAAAATCCACTACCGCAGCAATATGCAGGAACTTGAAAGTAGAGTTGTACTAGAAATTGACTCAGAACTTCTGTTAAATGATGTGGAGTTCTCAAATGCAATGCTCAGCAAAAAAGAACTCAGTGGTGCGGACATTACTTTTGTACTGAGAAATCTGCTGAGACTGAAATACTATCCTGTAGCAGTGAAATTCTTCTACTCAGAAAAAGATGTAGGAGAGTTTAAGAAAAACAACTATAAAGTTGGGAGATTTCCGTACACTTTTTGCCACATTTCAGCAGTATCCAGACAGTCTGGAGACATAGTCTTTGCTGAAAAAAAGAATCTCGGTTGCAGCAATGCAAGGTATCTTTTTGGGTGGAAGGACTTTGACGAAAATGAGGTAAAAAGTCACCTGAAATACACCAGGGACATGGAACAGGCAGAAAGATTTGTGAAAACAAAACCAAGACTTCCAGAAGGATTGATAGCATTTGCAACTGCTCCACTGCACAAAGCACCGTTTAAACCTGACGTGGTTCACATTATTTGTGATGTTCTCCAGAGTTATCACCTCTACAACGACTACGCTTCTGCTATGGATGAACATCCATTACGACCAAACTTTATGATGAATTCAGCAGCTTGTGGAGGGATTGTCTGGGCTTTCGTCAACAGAAAAATTAACATCGTACCAATGTGCAGTGGGAGCTATACTGCGGGAAAGACAGAACAAGGTGAAATAAATGTATTTATCCCAGGGGAACATCTTGAACCTACTGTAAGAAGACTTCTTGAGAGGACAGTTAAGTATGGAGGACCATCATTCCCGAGGACAGGTGAAACCTATCCCGGTTTCGATGTGTGCAAACTCTGCAATTTCCTGATATTTAAAGAAGTGAACAGATAATAAAGTAGGGGGTGTGATGTATGTTGGATATAACTTGGGTTGAAATAGCAGGAAATAAAATTACTATAAATGCAATTGGTTACTTGCTATGGTGTATTTGGGTTGGATGGATTTTCTCTACCATTGGAGCCTTTGGAGGTATAATGGCTGGTCTTGGCCATATTTCGATTTTTGGGATTGGGAACTGGGCATCCAAGCTCAAGGGCACGAAAGTCTCTATTGGCTCTTATACAGATGCAGGTAAGTATCTTACCGACAGCATAAGACTCGGCAACTCTGGAATTACATGGTTCAATGCAGTTTCAAGCACGTTTAACTGGTACACACAGAAAAGACTTGTCTGGCCAGCAGGATTGTTTCTGGGAATTGGTGCCGTTCTGGGCGCTCAGGCAGGAGTCTGGTTGACAGGTGGTGCGCTTGGCATATCTCTTTATAAGGGTGTTTTCGGTCTTGCAACCTACCTTATAGCTGGATACATGTTCTATCAGCTAACTCCAAGGGCTAAAACAGGGAAAAGAAAAGGAAGAGAAGCTGCAAAGAGGTTCACTGAGAAAGTTAGAGAGCTCAAAGAGACTGGAAAACTTCATGAACTTGAAGGCATCCAGAATTTGAAAGTGGGAGGATATACAGAGTTCGACTTCTTTGGAGAACATTTCAAGATTGGAAACTACATACCGTTCGGTGTTGGTCTCCTGATAGGATTCTTCTCGGCTGTCATAGGAATTGGTGGTGGTTTCCTGTTCGTACCATTCCTCACAAGCCTTGGATTGCCCTTCTACATAGTACCTGGAGCGTCAACACTTGCGGTGTTCTTCACACAAACCTCTACGATTATTGGATGGTTAGCGAGGGGGGTTGAGTTCCCACTGATTCCAATTCTGATCGGTTGGATCGGTATATTCATTGGCTCATACATCGGACCAAGAACACAGAAATATCTGCCTATGGATTCAATGTATGCTCTGTTTGGATTACTGGCGCTCTATGTAGGTACAAGATATTTCCTGAGTGGCTTCTTCGGAATAAAACTTCCACCCTGATACGAGTGAGAGCATGATAATAAATATATACTCCATTGTTTTTCTTATTTTTACATTCATAGCGATTCTTTTAGCTGAAAGATTATCTGTGAAAGTGGTTAACATAGTTTTCAAAAAACATTTAGAGGAAACGAGCGAAGAGGAGAGAGAACTCTCTGAATATTATGAGGCTTCAATAATCGCTGTCATCGAAAAGGATGTGGAAGCTTATAAAGGGCTGCAAGAGATTATGAACGATATATACTTCAGAATCTTCTTCAGAAAAATCATGATACATTCTTCCGTCTTCTTCCTCGTTCTTTCACCCTACATTCTCTTTGCCGTCTATATCTTTGCTGATTTACCTTTACCGATAACAACATCGATTTTCTCAGTTGCGATAATGTATTTCATGTCGAAGATAATCTACCAGACCATCTCCAATTACCTGAATATGAGAAAAATGAGCAGAAGTGTATAAGCTCCTTCCGAGTTGCAATCCTTTCACTAGTTTTTTAAAACTTTACCTCGTAAGTATTTAATATATCAGAATCCGTCATAAAGCTATGAAGCTTGAAGCTGTTAAAATAGAAAACCCCAATTTAAGTTACCAGATAATCGTTGGACAGGCAAATTTTGCGGTATTCACGACCGATGACCTCTTCAGGGCACTTTTAACTACAGTACCGGGTATAAAATGTGCTGTTGCCATGAATGAAGCCGCCCCCAAGCTCACAAGAGTTACAGGAAACGATGAAAATCTGAAAGAGCTCGCTGCAAAAAATGCGCTTGCAATAGGAGCGAGTCATGTATTCGTGGTCGTCAGCTCCAATGCCTTTCCATTAAATGTTCTCAACACTGTAAAAATGCATCCTGCAGTTTGTAATATCTTTGTGGCCTCTGCAAACCCGATTGAGATTGTGGTTGCTGAGACGGAACTCGGAAGGGCGGTTCTTGGGGCTGTTGATGGCACAGCAGTCAATAGAATCGAGAACGAAGAGGAGAAAAAAGAAAGAAGAGAGCTTGTTGAAAAATTGGGTTACAGGCTGGATTAATGGATCAGGATATAGATCTCTTTTTTTACATTTTTACAAATATTCGCGTGGATCTACAATACATCCTGCCAGAGCTGATGCTGCTGCTGTTGCAGGGGAGCTCAGATATATGAAAGCTTCGGGATTACCCATCCTCCCCTTGAAATTTCTGTTTTGGGTGGACAGGCAAACTTCACTGTCTGCCAGAATTCCCTGGTGAATTCCAACGCATGGGCCACATCCGGGCGGTAGAATCATACCACCAGCCTCTACAATTATCCTGAGAAGTCCCATCTCCATGGCTTTGATGTAAATTTTTCTGCTTGCAGGTCCGACGATTAATCTTACGCTTTTTTTCACCTTTTTACCCTTGAGTATTCTTGCTGCAATCTCAATATCGGAGAGTCTTCCGTTGGTGCATGTGCCTATGTATACTTGGTCAACCGGGGTTCCTGCAACCTCTGCAACAGATGCAACATTGTCAACGTTGTGGGGTTTCGAAACCATGGGTTCAAGATCTTCAAGCTCATAGTAGATCTCTTTCTCATATTCTGCATTATTGTCTGCTTTGATCTCTGTAAACATCTCCACTCTACCCATTTCTGCGAGAAATTCCTTTGTTTTATCATCTGACGGAAACACTCCGGCTTTCGCTCCGCACTCGACTGCCATGTTGGCGATCGTTAGTCTCCCCTCAACACTAATCTCATCAACGTCTCCCTGAAACTCAAGTGCCTTGTAGGTGCCCCCATCAACCCCAAAATCACCTATAATTCTTAAAATTAAGTCTTTCGGGTATACACCCTTTTGAAATCGCCCATCGACATTGATTAAAAACACCTCAGGAACTCTGAACCAGTTTTTGCCGAGAAGCACCCCTACAGCGACATCGGTTGAACCCATTCCAGTTGAGAAAGCTCCTATACCACCATAAGTGCATGTATGACTATCTGCACCGATAATCAGATCGCCAGGCTTGACGTATTTCTCAACCATAAGTTGATGTATAATGCCCTCCCCAGGCGGGTTAAAATCGGCACCGTATTTTTCAGCAAACTCTCTGATGAGCTTCTGATCGTTGCTCAATTCTTTTCTCGGTGAAGGTGAAGCATGATCAACAAAGAAATGCGTAATCGAAGAACCTCTAATCTCACCCACGCTTTCAAGCATTTCATAAATCTGTTTTATGGCCAGAGGGGCGGTTCCGTCCTGAAGGGCTATCTGATCGAGTTTTGCGATGACAGTATCTCCACTTCGAACATCAGAACCACTCTTAATACTGAATATTTTCTCGGTGATAGTCTTTCCTTCTGAAATCTTTTTTTTGTTGTTTTCATGGTTCATGCACCAGAAAACTGGTGTCATGCATAAATTCTTTACTGATTCAAAGTATAGCTTAATCTAATCATGATTAATCTACCAGTACTCGTTGATCTAATGATAATCAAAGAAGGAAAATAATTAAAAAAGGAAAGGGGGGTGGTGGGATGGGGCAAAAAAAGAGTTTGTTCCATCCTCCACCAGGGGGCAAAATAATTGTATTAATCCCGATATATAAGCATGTTCCGGTTTCTACATTCAGTCACATATCCGTTCTAATTCATGTTCCGGTTTCTACATTCAGTCTCACAACCCCGAAGGTAATTTTCCAGAATAAACTTTTGTTTTTAAGAAATTTTAAGCCTCATACAGGTATCTGTTTCACTCTGAATTCGAATTTATAATTTTAAATTGTTAACGAACTTTATAATTCAAATTCAGCAAAATCTGTCCCAATATGGATGTTGTATCTCTCTGCCTCCAGATATCTGAGAATTTCGTCCCTCTGTTTCAATGCGGGAGGATAAAGATGTGTCAGAATTATCTTTTTTGCAGATGAATATTCTAAAAGACTTTTAAGATTTTCAGGGGTTGTATGGTCTTCTGATTCATATCCGAAAGGAAGCGAGAGTTCGTGGATCAAAATATCACAATCAGTCTCGATAAGTTCCTTAAAGGACCGTGTATCTCCGCTTACGAGCAATCTTGATCGTCCACTCTGAATAAGATATCCTTGGCTTTTGATTGAGTGGATTGTTGGGATCTCTTTTATCGTCAGTCCTGCGATTTCTATGGTAGAATTCATCTCTGTGATCTCAAAATCCAATTTTTTTCGAAGATATGGAAAAGCCTCCAGTAACGCCTCAAAGTGGTTTGACGTTCCAGAAGGACCAAAAATTTTCATTTTCTCTCTGCACCCTTCAAGCCATCTCGCCTTTAGAATCGCAAGGACGTCTCCATTGTGGTCTAAATGGTTGTGTGTAAGCAAAATACTATCTATTTCGGACAGATTAACTTCTAACTGACTTAACCTCAAAAAGGTGCCGATTCCAGCATCAATTAAAATCTTACCATCATCACTTTCAACCATTACAGAACTCTGTGATCTCTTTTCAAAAGGTACAGCAGTTCCCGTACCAAGTAAAACGACTCTCATGCATCCCCCTCCGGTTTATCCATCAAACCTGGTCATATTTTAACCTTAAAAAATCTACCAGATATTCCACAATACCATGAATTTGTAAAATTTCAACACTCCTTAGAAGTCTAAAGCCTTTTGAAATCTCCTCTCCAATATTTTTACCCAGAGATTTTGGATTTGCCTGAACAAAGTCTCTGATCCCTTCATGGGGAGTGGTAAATTTTCTGAAATCGAAAATGTGATATCTACCACCCTCCATATATGGCAAATATGGTCTTTTTCTCTGTTTGAATTTTCTGACATGAGTCCATTCCTCGAAAGGAGGGCCGATTATCTTTTTGATTCTGGAAATTTCTCTTACCTGTGTCTCGAAAATCAGATTACAATTCCCTTCAGATACAAAATAACCCCCTCTGAGAGGCATGAAATCGTTTTCATCCAGAAAGTTTATTATTTTGGTCTTTGCTCTTTCAAGCTGTGTGTAAAGATTATCCTCTACTATATTGGGGCATTTGAACTGGAGCACAATCAGTTCTGTTCCTCTTTTCTCAATTTCATTTTTCAAGACATCTAATTCAATTGAGACTCCTTTCCTGGTGAAAAAGTCTTCTGATGGATTTTGATAAAAGTTACGGCACATCTCAACGAACTTTGCAAGGCTGTCTATGCTGAGGTTTGCTGCAACGTTTCTTTTTGAATCAACGGGGTCAACAACAAAAATAACACTTACATCACTCCTCACATATTCTTCACCTCTGACCACATCGATAACCATTCCTCTTTTCCAGAAACAACCATTGAGGATAAGCTCCTTAAAACTCCCATAATGGATTATCAGAAGTTCACAGAGGTATCCTGAAAATCCTCTGACTTTGTATTCTGCCCCGTATATTCCACCAGATTTTAAAAAACCCTTTAGGATTCTCACATCCTTTTCCTTACCGACAATTCTGTCTTTTACCCACTCATGATGGAAGGGTGTACGATCAACAGCGGATTTTATTTTTTCTGTGCTACGAAGTCTGTAACAGGGAACAACATCTACCTCAACTCCCTTAACTCTGCCATGAACATAGGGGTGTGATGCATACCTTTCCTCCCACTCGTCAAGGATTTTTCTGCCTATCTCGAGACCCTTTTTCTCAAGTTCGTGGTTATCAACATCCTCAGGGAACAGCAGGAACAGGTCTATCTCAAGGTTGCCTTTTAACCACGTTTTTCTTGCGAAGGATCCCAGAAATTTATATTTTATTTCAGGATAGCTCTTAAGTACTTTTTTTACTCTCTTTTCGAGTTCTTCCTTTGCTAAATGCCCCTTTTTAATCTCATCTTCTGAGGGAGTGACAAGTTTTTCAACTTCTGAAATAATTTTTTCAAATTCGCTTTCAAAATCGGGATTCGAAAGATTTTTTGTTTGTTTAATTTTTTTATCCTCTAACTTATTCCGAGATTTATTTTGGGACATTTTATCACCATTGCTTTTCAACTTAATTTTAATATCATCATAATTTATCTGTCTGACCTAAATCAAAAACCTTTAAATCTTCGTATATTGGCCCTTTTGGAGTTAGAGTGCTCTTTTTGAGCGAGAAATGATTAACCTCCATTTTACCAAATTCCGCATGCTCAAACCTCTGAAGTTTTTTTATTAAACTGTTTTTAGCTGTTGAATCAATATGTTTTATTCTTGCTACAGTTGCATGAGCTACGAATCTGCCCTCTCTTTTAAAACCAACCTTCTGCATTCTCTCTTCGATTATGTTTGCAAGTTCTGACAGATTTTTTGCGCCCTCCTCAACTCCTACCCACACAACCCGCATCCGTGAAACGTTGGGAAAAAAACCTATTCCCTTAAGAGTTATTGTGAATCTTTCGTAACCGACTGTATTCAGCAAGTTTATGACTTTTTTAGTCTTATTTTCATCAACTTCTCCCAAGAATTTCATAGTGATGTGTATATTTTCCTTTTCGACTGGTTTTACACCCTTCAAACCTTTGAATGTGGTAACAACTTCAGACAATTTTTCTCTAATCTCGTTATCGATATCAACTGCAATGAATAGCCTCAAGACTATCACCAAGGACAAAGAATATTAATCAGTTGAAATACTTTACTTGATAAAATGAGTCGATCGAAAATAACTGCAAGTGAAAGTGCGATGAAAGCATCAAAGTCGAGAAGGCAAAATGGAGAGGTGAAATACCTAATCCTTCGTCCTCTTGGTTATCCTCTCAAGGCAAGTTATCACGAGTATCCGGTAGTTGATAATCCCAGAGTTTTTGAGAGATATGCTAAAGACCAGTGGAAAGGGGAATTTGTCTCCAAAGGTAAGTTAATTTTTGATATGAGGATGTTTCCAGATTTTGCTTTTGAGATTGTTAACTCAGAGCCGGAGTTTGGAGTCATATCTGAATCTACAATAATCCTTGTTGAAAGTCCCAATAAAGGTTTTGAAACGGAGATTGTAAAGGATGTCACTCTTGATGATGTTGTTGGTCATGAGGAAGCGAAGAGAAAAGTTAGAGTCATTTTAGAGTATCTGAAAAATCCGGAAAAATTTGGCAAATGGGCTCCCAGAAATGTTCTGTTTTACGGCACTTCCGGGACGGGAAAGACAATGATGGCAAAAGCCCTTGCGAATGAGGCAAAAGTGCCCTTCCTTTCAGTCAAATCTACCAAGCTTATTGGAGAACATGTTGGAGATGGTGCGAGGAGAATTCATGAACTCTATGATAGGGCAAGGCATCTTGCTCCATGCATTGTATTTCTAGATGAGTTTGATTCAATTGCACTGGATAGAAACTATCAAGATCTCAGAGGAGATGTTTCAGAGGTTGTTAATTCTCTTCTGACTGAACTTGATGGTATACAGACGAATGATGGGATTTGCACAATCGCAGCAACCAACAGGATAGAAATGCTTGACCATTCGATAAAAAGCAGATTCGAGGAGGAAATAATGTTTGGCCTCCCCTCCTTTAACGAGAGAATGGAAATACTGAAGAAAAATCTGCAGGATTTTCCGCTTAAAGTGGATGCTAAACTTGAAATTGTGGCCAACAACACTGAAGGTCTCTCTGGCAGGGATATTGTGGAGAAGGTTATAAAATCAGCCCTCCACAGGGCAATTGCGGAAGGTAAAGACAGTATTAAGACGGATGATCTACTTTATTCAGTGGTTAGGGTTAAAAAACCTGTAAAATCGCCACCAAAGCAAATGTTTATTTAGATTTGTTGATTTATTTGTTTTTCCTCTTTTCTAACCATCTATCCTAACCATCTATCTTTCCTGGCTATATGGGTCTTTCATTTAGAATCTGAACTCTAATCTATTTTCTCAGATTGTCACTGGTTTCTATCTTATGGCTTATGCCTTATTGCTTATGCTGACAGTATGATTATATAAAAAATAATTTTAAAAGTCAGATAAAGAAAAAGTTATTTATCGGTTGTTTTATGAACTTCTCTTTGCAGGGTGTGTTTATGAAGCATCTACTCTCAATTTCCGATTTGAGTAGGGATGAAATATCTGAAATTCTTGAGCTTGCTGAGAAGCTCAAATCTGAAAGGTATAAAGGAATGGTTACGGATTATCTTAAAAACAAAAGTCTTGCCATGATTTTTGAATTGCCCTCTACCAGGACAAGAGTATCCTTTGAGGTAGCTATGACTGATTTGGGGGGTCATGCTCTTTATCTTGGCTGGAAGGATCTTCAGCTTGGAAGGGGGGAACCGATTAAAGATACAGCAAGAGTTCTATCGAGGTATGTTCATGCGGTGATGATCAGAGCCCGAAGTCATAGCATTATTGAAGAATTTGCATCATATTCAATGGTGCCAGTAATCAATGGCCTCAGTAATCTTGAGCATCCATGTCAGATCCTTGCAGACCTCATGACAATAAAAGAATACAAAGGAAACCTTAAAAAGTTAAAAGTTGCGTGGGTGGGAGATGGTAACAACGTTTGCAACTCTCTGATACTTGCCGGGGTGATTATGGAAATGGAAGTCATCTACTCAACTCCCCCGGATTACAAACCTGACGAAGCGATTCTGAAAAAAGCTGCTGAAATGAAAGGTAAGATAGGGTATGTTCAGAATCCTGCAGAAGCAGTTAAGGATGCGGATGTCATTTATACGGATGTATGGACCTCAATGGGACATGAAGAGGAACGAAGAAAGAGATTGAGAGCATTCAGAGACTATCAAGTAAATATGGATTTAATAAGTCATGCACCGGAAGATGTCATTGTTTTGCACTGTTTGCCAGCTCACAGAGGCGAGGAAATAACGGATGATGTTATAGAGAGCTCAAATTCTGTGATATATGATCAGTCTGAGAACAGATTGCATGCCCAAAAAGCTGTATTGCTGAAATTTATGGGTGGACTTGATTAACTCCTGGATTGGTGGATGAACATCTAAGATAGTTTGCATTCAGGGGGCACTTGATTGAATTGGGAAAAAGTAGCTGAAAAGATTGTTGCATTCATAAGAGAATATGTGGATAGAAATGGAGCAAATGGAGCAGTTTTAGGGTTGAGTGGTGGAATTGATAGTGCATGTGTGGGATTTCTGTGTAAAAGGGCTCTTGGAGAAGAAAAAGTGTTGGCTTTAATAATGCCTGAAAAAGGTGTAACATCTGCTGAAGATATCAAGGATGCGCTTGACGTTTGCAAAATTTTGAACATAAACTGCAAAATAATAGATATATCTCCGGTAGTAGCCTCGATTTCGGGAATTATACGATCAGGTTATGGAATATGCAGTTCTGAAGCTGGCAATACCAGTTCTTTAATTTTAGATCCGGCCTTCAGGAAAACAGCCTACGCCAACATAAAACCGAGAATCAGAATGATTCTGAGCTATTTTTATGCCAACTCTATGAACAGAATTGTAGTGGGAACTGGAAATAAAAGTGAGTTCATGGTAGGATATTTCACCAAATATGGAGATGGTGGGTGCGATATTTTACCAATAGGGGATCTATATAAAACTGAAGTGCTACAGCTTGCGAAGCATTTGGGCATTCCTGAGAAAATAATACTGAAAAAACCCTCTGCAGGGTTGTGGGTGGGACAAACTGACGAGGATGAAATGGGCATCAGCTATGCAAAACTTGACAGAATTTTGATGTTGCTTGAAAATAAAATCCCGGCAGAAGACATCCCAGAGCTTGCAGGTGTGGATGATAAAGATGTCGAAAAGGTAATGATCATGGTTAAAAGAAGCGCTCACAAAAGGATGATGCCCCGGATTCCATCTGTAAGGCACCTCATCTGAGATATGAACGATACTGAACTTGAATAATACTGGACTTAGGTTACATTGGATCTGTTGAAATCGGGAAATATTCTCTTGAGTTCGGCAACCCCATTCCAGAATTAATAATAGGTTTGAAAATGTGGCTATGATTAAATTATGCCTAAACCGCCTAAACCGCCTAAACCTCTTCAAAGGCACTTTCGAACAATTTGAGATATTTGGATGGTTTATACAGGAATTCAAGCTTTTCTGGGGTTTTTATTAGATTGTACATCTCGTCACTTTTTTTGAGACCAAGTTCTTTTGGAATCTTTGGTTTGACGAATCTGGGTTCAGGAACGATACTATAATTTTCATTTTTGATCCAACCATCTTCAGTGTAGTAGTAGCATGCCCCCCTTTTATGAGTATATGATTCATACATGGATGAAAAGCCTCTGTAAACCCAGTTGGAGGATTTTAATCCTTTATCTGTCGGATTTACCATAACGTGCCCGTAGTTCGGCGGGACAATTATCTTATCACCTTTACGAGCCTCTACTATTATAATATCTTCGATTCCATCTCCACTCGGTTTCTGCAGAATAAAATATGCATATCCTTCGAGGATTTCGTAAATTTCGGGATATGTGAGGCCAGTTTCAACCTCTGGATGGTAGTGTCCGTAGGTTTTTATGTATTCTTTTCCAATTTTTCCGGGACTGGTAAATGTGAGATCAAACCTGAGTGAGTTCTCAATTATTTTTTGCCGGTCATTGGGGCTATGGTAAATATCTCTGAACATATTATATGCCGGAAAGTTTTCTTTTAATTCATCAGGAGAGGCGAGTACTGGCTTTAAATCATAAGCATATCTTATTTCAGCTTTGAATTTCACCCCACCGATCTCGAGTTCCATAGAGAAAATAGGTCGAGTAATTAATAAATTTTATTATTTTGAGAGTAATGAACCGCGGAATAATAAATTCACTGGATAATAAATCCGCTCACAACTTCAAATTAAATTATTAATAATTAAAAGTACTCTTTTCTGGAATAAAGCGTGAACAGTTTTGATTTTTTCATTCAAAAAACCGAAAGGTTAAATAATTAAAAAATTGAAGGGAGGATGATGCCAATAACTCCAATGGAAGTTTATAAACTGCTTCCGAAAACAAACTGCAAAAAATGCGGCGAGACAACTTGCATGAGTTTTGCTTTTAAGCTTATAAACAGGGAGAAAACCCTTGAGGAATGCACACCTCTTTTTGAAGAACAAAAATACTCAAAACAATTTGAGTCCCTTCAGAAGCTATTAGAGCCTTTGAAGAATGCAACTGAAACTGGGTTGATAGTGGACGAAAATCTTTGCGTTGGCTGTGCGAACTGTGTTGTGGTATGTCCTGTGCATGCCTCAGAAGATCCCCATGGTACAGGCTATGGACTTGGCCCGACAATTGAGGATCCGATATTGAGGATTGAAGATGGTGTGGTTAAAGTTATCAACATGATGAAATGCAGAAGATACGGAAAAAACAGAGTTCTCTGTGTTGCATGCAGAGAGAACTGCCCAAGTGATGCAATAAGATTTTTGGAGGGTTGAAATGATTACCTGTGCTGGCTGCTCCTGTCTCTGTACAGATATAGTATTCAGGAATGGAAAAATTTTCAACGCATGTAGAAGAGGTGCAGGCATATTCCTCAACAGAGATGCTAACCGTGCCAAACCCATGGTGGATAGAGAAGAGGTAAAATTCGATAGGGCTGTTGAAAAAGCCATTGAAATAATCTCCTCATCAGAAAATCTGGCAATCTATGGTCTTGATACGGTATCACTTGAAGCTCAAAAAATTGCCATAGAAATTGCTGAGAAAAAGAGAGCTTATATTGATGACAACTCCTCCTACTGTCTTGGAGACTTTATAAGGTTAATTCTGGAAAAAAAGGTTCCAACAACGACACTGGATGAAGTAAAAAACAATGCATATGTGTTATTCTACTGGGGCACAGACCCATACCACAGTCTCTCAAGACATCTTTCCAGATATACTTATTATCCCAGGGGAGGAAAAAGACAGAGGGGATATGAGGAAGACCGGTTTCTGATTGTTGCGGATGTTAGAAAAAGCCATACAGCGATGCTTGCAAAGAAGAATTCGCGATTCATTGAAGTGGAAGATGATGTTGAACTTGTCAATGCTTTTATTGACACAATGGATGGGAAAGCCACGAAATATTCTGAGGTCACTGCCAGGATTATAAAAGAAATGAAAAAAGGTGGTTTTGGCGTTATATTTGGTGGATTGGGTCTGAGATACGGTCTTAAAGGAAACTATGACTTGTTCGTGGAGATGATAAATAGAATGAATGAATTCTCTGAAGTATATTTTATGCCTGCAGGATGTCATCCTAACATGCGGGGATTCAATGAACTGATGTTTCAGAAAACAGGGGAAATAAACAGGTACAGTTTTGAATACACAGAATCAAAACCCGAATTTGAGTTCAGCAAACTCTTGATGAATGATACAGTAGATACAGCAGTTATAATTGGCACCGATCCATTAAACTCTCTTCCTTTTGAAGTGGCCAGAAAACTCAATCAGATTGATACCGTTGTCATCGATCCAAGAGCGTCTCTGACCTCTAAGATAGCAAAAGTTATGATTCCATCCTCTATATCTGGCGTTGAACAGGGTGGGACGATGATAAGGGTCGATGGGGTGAGGATTGATATAAACCCACTTATTGAAAACGATTTTGAGAGAACAGATGAGGGCATTCTTAAGACAATACTGGAGGGAATTTGATGGGGATGAAATTTGGAAAGTTCATAAAAAAGACAACAATTGAAATAATTGTTGCGAGAAGTTCCTTTCAAGGTGAAGTCGCAGACAGGGGAAAACTCACTGAAGAGTTTGTAAAAAATTCAGCGGTGCTCTTTCTTCATCCTGATTTCGCTAGGGAAAGGGGTTTCAAGGAAGGTGATGTTGTTGAAGTGGAAAAAGATGGCCGAATTTTAAAGCTTGCAGTCAGAATAACTGAAACTGCACCAAAGAAAGGAGGTATGATTCCAAACAGCATTTATGCGAATTATTTTGTAATAAATAACCTGAAAAAATTCGAAGCATCGATTTCACCCTCCAACGGTAGGGTGACGAAAGTGGATGAATTACTCAATACAATTAGTAATAATAAAATCAAAAAAAGTAACATTGAATATTAAAATACTTTAAAAAAGTAATATTAAACGAAAAATATCGATTAACTTAAAAATACAAGTAAGGAAAAATTGAATTGATAACACAAAGGAGGGGGAACCGGAAAAGTATGGGAGCGAATTGCAGGTTAATAGATGGGGAGATAAATATAATTGAAAAGCTTTATTGTGGAAAAATTGGAGGTGGAACAGGTGGTTTTTGAATTAAAAGAAGGAATTTTTGTGCTGGATGACTTGAGGAATGTAAGTATAAAAATAGGGAAAGTTATTGAGGAGGAAGAGGAGTGGACTGAACCAGTAGGTCCAACACCAAAACCCGGAATTCTTGACCTGAGAAACTGGGATCACAAACTTCTGGAAAGATACGAACCATTCTACGGCCCGGTGCAGGACTTCTGTAATCTCTGTACCATGGGTCCGTGCGATCTTTCCATGAATAAAAAAGGTGCATGTGGAATCGATTTGAGGACATCAAAAGCAAGGCTTGTTGCAATAGCATGTTGTATTGGAGCTGCTGCTCACACTGCTCATGCAAGACATCTTTTGAATCATATAATTGAGGAGTATGGTGAAGACCTTCCGATTGATCTCGGTTCAAACATAAACGTTGAAGCACCCAACATACGACTCATCTGTGGAATAAAACCCAAAACTATTGGTGATTTGAGGGAAGCGCTTGATTGGGCTGAAAGTGAAATAGTTAAGGTTCTCCACTCAACTCATATAGGGAATGAAGAAAGTTACATTGATTATGAATCCAAAGCGATGCATGTCGGCATGGTTGACCATGTTGGAATGGAAGTTGCTGATATTGCACAGATGGTGGCATACAATTTGCCAAAAGCTGAACCTGATACACCACTCGTCGACACGGGATTCGGAATTGTTGACAGGACAAAGCCTGTGATTATTGTAGTTGGACACAATGTGATGTATGCCAGGCCTGTTGCGGACTACCTTGAAGAAAAAGGTCTGATTGATCAGTTTGAGCTTGCGGGTCTTTGCTGTACAGCTCATGATATGGTGAGATACAACTCCAAAGCGAAGATATTTGGGCCGATTTATTATCAGCTCAGGGTCATCAGGGCTGGTTTGCCTGATATTGTTATTAGTGACGAGCAGTGTATCAGATCTGATCTGCTTGAGGCATGTAAGGCAATGGGAATCCCCCTCATAGCGACAAGCGATGCAGCTTGCAGAGGACTTCCCAACAGAAACAACGATCCTGTAGAGGAAATAATTAAGGATATACTCTCTGGAAAAACACCCGGAGTGTTCTTGGATGATGGAGAGAAAATTGCAGAAGTTGCAATAAAGGTTGCACAGGAAATATTCAAGAGAAAACAAAAAGGAGAACTCTTCCTGACAGAGGATGAGCTCAAAGAAGAAGTTAAAAAGTGCACCCAGTGTATGAGCTGTGTATTCACATGCCCACACAATCTCAGAATTGACCAGGGAATGGCTGCAGGAAAGAAAGGCGACTACAGCAAACTTGCTGCGTTGGAAGAAGTCTGCATTGCATGTGGTAAGTGTGAACAGACCTGTCCCAAGAGTATAAGGATTATCAACGTCATAATGAAAACAGGTTATCAGAGCCTCATAAGCAAGACAGGAAAAACAAGAGTTGGTAGAGGAATGGTTCAGGATACTGAAATCAGAAACGTGGGTCAGCCCATTGTTTTCGGACAGATTCCGGGGGTTATCGCTGCTGTAGGATGTATAAACTATCCTGATGTAATGCAGGACATTAGAGATATTCTTGAGGAATTCCTTAAGAGGAGATACATTGTGGTGACTTCTGGATGTCATGCGATGGATATTGGAATGTTGAAGGATGAGGAGGGACAGACCCTTTATGAGAAGTATCCCGGCAATTTTGATGCAGGTGGGCTTGTCAACACTGGAAGTTGTGTAAGCAATGCACATATTGCTGGAGCTGTGATAAAAATAGCCAACATATTTGCAATGAGGTCACTGAGAGGAAATTATGCTGAAATCGCTGATTACACGCTGAACAGGGTTGGTGCAGTTGGATTCAGCTGGGGACCTTACAGTCACAAAGCAGCATCAATCGCAACGGGATTCAACAGACTTGGTGTGCCTGTTGTGGTTGGTCCTCATGGAACAAAATATAGGAGGGCATACATAGGTAAGTTCTGGAAACCGGAGAAATGGTGGGTTTACGACATAAAATCAAGACAGAAGGTATCGATTGAACCAGCTCCCGACATACTGATTGCGGCAGTTGAGACCAAAGAGGAAGCGATTGTGCAGCTTGCAAGACTCTGTCTGAGACCAAATGACACGTCACAGGGCAGGCAGATAAAGCTTACCCACTACTTAGAGCTTAGCCAGAACTATCTCGGTGCCCTGCCAGACGACTGGCCCATCTATGTGAGAAGCGAAGCTGATCTACCGCTTAAGATGAAAGACACGCTGTTGAAGGTTCTCGAAGAGGAACACGGCTGGAAGATTGACTGGAGCAAGAAAAAGATTCTTGAAGGTCCAATAAGGCAATTCGACGCAGGATTCAATCCAACGATTATTGAAGAAGTTTATGATAAATACACTAAAAAATAAATTTAATTTTTTAGGGGGTTAGAAAATGGCTAAAGCATCAGAAAAGGTAAGTAAAGGGGAGAAGTTTCCGCTTGCAAAAAGATTTCAGGTGGCTGATATTCAGGCAAGTAAAGAGGCCACTGCCGTTAAACCTGAAGTGGTTGCCAAAATGGTCAAAAGAGCTAAAAACCCGGTGCTTGTTACTGGTAAGTACCTTCTGAAGGAACCCAAGCTTGTAGAGGTTGCAGTTAAGTTTTATGGAAAGGGAATTCCTATTATCGCTACTGGTGGTTCGAGCAAGCCACTTATTGAGAATGGGGTGAAACCTCAGTCAGTAGTGTTTTCGCTGCATCAGATAACGCAGTACATGCTTGATCCAGAGTGGAAAGGATTCAATGGTCAGCCTTATGATCTGGTTTTGTACTTAGGGTTCACACCATACTACCTGAGCAGAATGCTCTCCGCTCTCAAACACTTCTCCAAACTAACAACAATTGCAATAGATGAATTCTACCATCCACATGCGAAATTCAGTTTCACCAATTTAACGAAAGATAAGGAATTGCATTATGCGATGCTTGAAAAGGTTTTGGAGGGAATTTAGAGGAATACGACATGAATTTGGTAATAGGATTAGTGTAGATATTATGAATGGGGGTGTTAATTTTGGTAGAAAGAAAGAAAATTGAAATTCCGGCAGACGCAAAAAAGGTAGAGAGCGTTGGTGAGGAGACAGAATTTCCCTTTGATATATCTCCTATGTATGAAGGAGAAAGGATTAGAAAAGGAGACATGTATGTTGAACTGGGAGGCACAGAACAGCCTGGATTCGAATTGGTTATGGCCCTACCAGTCGATGAAGTAGAAGACATGAAAGTGACGGTTGTTGGACCCGATCTTGATGAGATGGAGGAGGGTAAGGCCTACCCGTATGCGATGATTTACTACGTTGCAGGTTCGCAGGTTGAGGTTGATCTGGAACCTGTGATTGAAAGGAGAAACCACGACTTCCAGAATTACCTCGAAGGCTACATGCATCTCAACCAGAGATATGATATATGGATCAGGCTTGGGAAGGGCGCAATAAAGAAAGGTCTCAAGAGCCTTGTTCAGATTGCAAAGGCTACAATGATGCTCTTCAAAAATGAGCTCCCATTTATCGAGAAAATTGAAGCTGTCTATGTGACTGATGCAGATCTTGTTAACAAAATCCTTAACGAGATTGCAATGCCGATTTATGAGGAGAGAGATGCAAGAGTCGAGGCTCTGCATGATGAGGATGTGGATGAGTTTTATTCATGCACACTCTGTCAGAGCTTTGCTCCCACAAACGTCTGTGTTGTCAGCCCAGATAGACCATCCCTCTGTGGAGCCATTTCATGGTTTGATGGTAGGGCTGCTGCAAAAGTAGATCCAGAAGGGCCCAACAGGGCAATTCCGAAAGGAGAGCTTGTCGATCCAATCGGGGGAGAATACTCTGGAGTAAATGAGTTTGCCAAGGAAGAGAGTGGTGGAGAATATGATAGAGTAAAACTTCACAGCTTCTTCGAATATCCACACACATCATGCGGTTGTTTTGAGGTTATTGGTTTCTACATGCCTGAAGTAGATGGGATTGGATGGGTACACAGAGGATATCCTGAGCCGGCACCAAATGGACTGCCATTCTCCACGATGGCAGGACAGACTGGTGGTGGAAAGCAAATAGCTGGTTTCCTTGGAGTGGGTATCAGTTACTTCAGAAGCAAGAAGTTCATACAGGCAGATGGTGGATGGTACAGGGTAGTTTGGATGCCTAAGGACCTTAAGGATAGAGTCTCCAAGTATATTCCTGATGACATCAGAGACAAGATTGCCACAGAGGAGGATGCCGGAACAATCGACGAACTCAAAGAATTCCTCCAGAAGGTTGATCATCCAGTTGTAAAGGGTGTCGTCAGACCAGTTGACGGCAAAAAGATTACAGAGGGCTGGGAAGCAGAGGAGGAAGTGGTTGAAGAAGAAGTGGTTGAAGAAGAAGTGGCTGAAGCACAGCCCCAGATGGTTCAGCAAGTACCTGCTCCTGCCATGCAGCAAATGCCTATGGGAATGCCTCAGCTTCCACAACTTCAGCTTCCACAACTTCCCGCAACTTCCGCAGGTGGTATAAAACTGGTTATTAAGGATGCCAAGATCTATATTGACAAAATAGTGATTAAGAAACCTGAGAAGGAGAAAAAGGGAGGTAAATAATTGGTAGTAATAGCAGTGACGGGCAAGGGTGGAACAGGAAAAACTGTAATTTCCGCCCTTCTCATCCATTTTTTATCTGAGCAGGGAAAGAAATTACTGGCTGTTGATGCTGATCCAGATTCAAATTTACCCGATGCTCTCGGCGTAAATCCAAGAAAAACGCTTGGGGAAATAAGGGAAGTATTTCAAGTTAGCAGGGATGATATGGGAACGATGAACAAAGAGCAATGGCTGGAAGGTAAGATTTATAGTGAGGCTATCACAGAGACAGATTCATACGATCTGCTTGTTATGGGGCGACCTGAGGGTGAGGGTTGTTACTGTTTCGCCAACAACCTATTGAGGGGTGTTCTCAGAAAACTGATGAGGCATTATGATGTTATAGTGATTGATACTGAAGCTGGTCTTGAGCATTTTAGCAGAGGAACGATAAGTAATGCAGATTACATAGTTGTTGTGACAGATATGTCAAAAAAGGGTCTGGCGACAGCTAAAAGAATAAAAGAACTCTCTCAGGAACTGAAAATTAACTTTAAGAAAATTTATCTTGTTGGCAACAGAATTATGGGTGGAACTGCAGTAGAAATTATAAAAAGATTCTCGGATGAGGAGGGCATTGAACTGCTTGATTTGCTACCATATGATGAAAAAATTGTTCAGCTGGACATGAAAGGTGATCCTGTCACTTTAATTGATAATTCAGAATATTCTGAAAAGATTAAAAAAATAGCAAGCATACTGGTTGGTGGTAATAATGGGAAAAATGAGCATTGAAGAGTTTTTAGAGCTGCTTAAAAAATATGACATCGAAGTTCTTGAAGGAGTTACAATTGAGGGTGATCTTGAAATAGAGGTTGAGGAGGGTGGAGTGGCTGACCAGACTACAATGGCGTATCTTTATACAGTAGTTCAGGAGGTACGAAACTTCCTCTACTATGCAAACATGGCAATGGGGCATCTATCAAATGTTTCCAACCTTCTTGGCATGCCAATGCCCTTTGCACCGGCTATGCAACCTCAACCAGCTCCTTTGCAGGTTCAGGAAGTCGTTCCGATGGAGGTTCCAGAATTCAAGCTCCCAGAAAAATTGATAGAAGCTAAATTTGAACCTCTGAAAGTGGAGTATCCAGGAAAGATTCAGGAAGTTGTTCTTGGTGCAACAAGGAAGGATGGAGGTACAAGAGGTGAGGTTGTTGTAATCGGCGGTGAGAAAAGCCTTCCATTCTATCTATTTGATGCTCCTCAACCACATCTTCCCGTCGTGGCAGTCGATGTTTTTGACAGAAAACCTGCGCTTGCAAAGGCAGTTAGAGAGCATTATGAGGATGTTCTCGACGATCCGGCGGATTGGGCTAAGAAGGCAGTAAATAAGTTTGGAGCAGACCTCATAACCCTGCATCTGATAAGTACTGACCCGCTTCTTGAAGATACCCCTGCAAAAGAGGCTGTAAAGGTTCTTGAAGATGTTCTTCAGGCTGTTAAAGTACCGATCATTGTTGGTGGGAGTGGTAACAAAGAGAAAGATCCTGAGGTTCTTGAGAAAGCTGCTGAGATTGCCGAAGGTGAGAGGATAATGCTCGCATCAGCAACCTTGGATATGGACTGGGAAAGGATCGCAAATGCAGCCAAAAACCATGGTCATGTTGTGCTGAGCTGGACTCAGATGGACATCAACAATCAGAAGACACTGAACAGGTATCTGCTTAAGAGAGCCGGAATGAAGCCAGAAGATATCGTGATGGATCCAACGACCGCAGCACTAGGTTATGGGCTTGATTATGCATTCACGAATATGGAAAGGATCAGAATCAGTGGTCTAAGGGGTGATACAGATCTTGCATTCCCGATGTCAAGTGGAACTACAAATGCATGGGGTGCAAGAGAAGCATGGATGAAAGATTCTCCGATCGAGGATGACAGTGACTGGGGGCCAAGGGAGCTGAGAGGTCCGATCTGGGAGATTGTCACCGGACTCACGTTATCTCTCGCTGGAGTGGATCTCTTCATGATGATGCATCCCGGTGCAGTTGCGGTGCTTAAGGAAATCATGTTGACTCTTGGTGGAAAGATTTCCGGTTCGGTTGCAGATCCCGGTGACTGGATATTCATGGAGGGATGAAGATGAAAGTGAAAAGCCCTCTGGAAGTTTACAAGTTTCTTCCACAGACGAACTGTGGAGAATGTGGTTTTGACACCTGTATGAGCTTTGCTGCACATATTATAGACAGGAGTGTTAAACCAGAAGACTGCCCACCTCTGATAAAAGATTCAGAAAAGGATGAAAAGATAAAGAAAAAGCTGGAACAGCTGATTGAGCTTACATCTCCTGAGATTGCAGAAGTCATTATAGGGAAGGGTGACGCAGCGGTAAAAATTGGTGGAGAGGATGTTCTGCACAGGCATGAGATGACCTATTTTAATCCAACGGCATTCTTCTATGATGTCTGGGACACGATGAACGAAAAAGACCTTGAGGTGAGATGCAAAAAAGTTGTTGAGTACAGGAAATTCTATGTTGGTAAGTTCCTGACACTGGATGGTTTCGCTGTAAGGTGCACATCAAACAACCCCGATACATACAGAAATGTCGTAAAGAAAGTTGCATCGTATGGTAAGCCAATGATTTTGATCTCTATGGATCCAGAATGCATGAGGGCTGCACTTGAGGAAGTGGCAGATACAAAACCACTGATTTATGCAGCAACAGAATCTAACTGGAGAGAATTCCTGGAACTTGCCCTCAAATATAATGTGCCTGTAACTGTAAGAGCAAAAGACCTCAACATGCTAAAAAGTCTGGCAGCAACGTTCAAAAACGCGGGTGTAAATGAAATAGTCCTCGATCCGGTAACCGAGCCACTCGGGGAAGGTCTGAAGGGAACTTTTGAGAGGGTTGTTAATTTGAGGAGAACAGGAATTCAGGGAGAAGACAGGGACATCGCATATCCAGTAATGATAACCCCTATTGCTGCATGGATGATCGAGGGCGATGATGTGGAAAAGACATACTGGGAAACCATTCTTGCGAGTCTTTTCATAGTCAAATACGGAGATGTGATGATATTCAGAAGCCTTGAACCCTATTCTGTGATGCCAACAATAACTCTGAGATTCAACATCTATACAGATCCAAGAACTCCCGTTCAGGTTGAGCCAGGCTTGAGACCAATTGCAGATCCGGACGAAAACTCTCCTGTCTTCATCACAACAAACTTTGCCCTCACGTATTATACTGTTGAAAGTGATTTGACGAGTGCAAACATAAAGTCTTGGTTGCTTGTTCTTGATACTGGTGGTCTTGGAGTAGAGGTCAGTGTTGCAGGAGGTCAGTTCACCGCTGGAAAGGTCAAGGATCTCATCAAGGAGACCGGGATAGAAGAGAAGGTGAATCACAAAATACTTGTACTCCCCGGACTTGCTGCGAGGTTGCAGGGTGCTATTGAGGATGAAGCTGGCTGGACAGTAAAGGTAGGACCAATGGATTCCGGGAGAATTAAAGGATGGCTTGAGACAAACTGGCCACCTGAGTAGTATCAATTTCAACTTCTTTAATATTTTGTTATTTTTTACTGATTATTTTGATATAATAGATTATTCTAATTCCTGATAGAGTTATCTAAGGTTAACTATTTAATGTGACCAAAAATTTTAAATTTATTTTTGATGATTAAACATTATGAGAATGATTAACTATCTCGTGATTACAGTGATATTTCTATTTGTTGTTTCAACGTCTTCTGCTCAGGACGCTTGTATTGCTTGCCACACATCATCTACACCTTCAATTGTAGAGGACTGGAAAAAAAGTGAACATTCAGAGAATGGTGTAAACTGCTATACATGCCATCAGGTTAAAGAGGGTGATTATTCTGAAGATCATCACGGTTATGTAATAACTCCTGTTGTTTCTCCAAAGAAATGTGCGATGTGTCATGAATATGAATATGTCACTCAGATGAAAAGTAAACATGCTTTTGCAGCCATTAATGGTCCTCTTAAACCATGGTATAATGAGATGCAAACACAGGGATTGAATCCACTGGATTCGAGAGTTGCAAAGGATAATCCGCCTGAGGAATATATAAAGAAATTGATCACTCCATTATATCCAGCGAGTGGGATTATGGAAAAAGCTGGACTTTTTGATGCTGGAATTAACCATGCAAATCAGTTTTTAGGCTGTCTGGAATGTCACGGTAGTTACGTGTATTATGATGGAGAAAAACTCCAGGGTTGGCCAAATCTTGGGGTTGGAAGGATAAATCCAGATGGGAGTATTGGGGCATGCAGTTCATGTCATTCTGCCCATCAATTCAGCATAAAAGAAGCCAGAATGCCTGAGACCTGTGGTAAGTGTCATTTGGGTTATGACCACCCTCAGATAGAGATCTATGAGAGCAGTTATCACGGGGTGAGGTATGAGGCTGATGGTGAGAACTGGAACTGGGAAGCACAACCGTGGAAAGCTGGAATTGATTTCTCCGCTCCAACATGCGTGGCCTGTCATATGGGTGAGATTGCTTTGCCCTCCGGAAAAGTTGTTGTTGAAGGCACACATGATGTGGGTTCAAGATTGAAATGGGAAATTCAGGCGAAGTTTATAATGTATCAGAGCAGCAATTCGAATCTCGCTGCAGGGGGATTCAAACCAGATAAAGAGCTGGGAGAAGAAAACAGAGAAAGAATGACAAAAGTCTGCCAGCTATGTCACAGTCCGGACTGGGTAGATGGGTACTTTGACAAATATGAGTTGGTGCTTGAAGATTACAATATAACAGCAAATTATACTTACAGTTTGCTTCAGCAGATATACGCAGAGGGTCTGGCAGATAAGAGCAATCCTATAGACGAATTTCCAGAATTTATGTGGTATTATATATGGCATCATGAAGGAAGGAGATGGAGAATGGGAGCGTCCATGATGGGGCCGGACTATACTCACTGGGAAGGAGCGGTGGATACAGTTATGGACAAACTTGGCAGAATGATAGACTGGTATGAGACTAAAAAGGAACTTAAAGGTGGCAAGAATGTCGGTCTTGAGGCGAGTAGGGCTGAAGGTGGATTTGAGAGTTTGAAAATAACTGGTGAAAATGTTGAAAGCCTGGCAAACGGACAGAAACAGAGCCAACTCAACTTTTTGAATCTTGGTATGGGAATAGTGGCTGCTGTATTTGGGTTGACTTCAGTAGCCTTAGTAAGAAAGTTTAAGAAATAACTATGAGGAAGTTTAATTCAAGGATACTAGCGATTTACGCCACAATATTAATCCTTTTTTTCGTCTTCAAGAGTCTGACTGTTCCAGCAACCTTTGGAGAGCTTGGGTGGTACAGGGGCGATTCAGTCAGAGAATCCATTAATTTATCACAGAAATTTGCAGATACTTATCAATGCTTCGATTGTCACGTTGATGAGTACGCTTTATGGTCTGTTGGTGAACACAGAGGAGTGGAATGTGAAAGCTGCCATGGGGCATTAAAAGCTCATGTTCTGGATCCTGTGAATTATAGGGGTGTTGATGAATATTTGAGTTCCACAGCCTATTCATCAACTAGAGATTTCTGTATGAGTTGTCATGTTAAAAGCACAAGCAAACCAGAATCTTTTCCACAGATAACAGACGAAATGGGATGGAATTGCCTGCAGTGTCATGATCCACACAATCCAATAGAGGGGGAGTGGTAATGGACAGGAGGAAATTTTTGAAAATCACTCTGAGTACAATTGGCGGATTAACTGGATTGAAACTGGAGGCAAAGGCCATTAAAACAGATTACGACTGGAATGAGCATAACTATACCTTTGTAGTTGATTCAACAAAGTGTATAGGTTGTGGGCGATGTGTCATTGCATGTAAAATTGAGAACGATGTTCCTTTAGAGCCTCATTACTTTAGAACATGGGTTGAGAGGTACAGTTGGTATGATGGAGATATCTTGAAAGTTGATTCTCCAGATGGGGGATTTTATGGCTTCTCGGATCCCGATCCAGATACAGATAGAAAAGTCAAGAAAAGCTACTTTGTCCCAAAACTTTGCAACCAGTGTGAAAATCCACCCTGTGTGCAGGTATGTCCTGTGGGAGCCACCTACAGAACACCGGACGGTGTGGTGCTGGTGGATGAAGATTACTGCATTGGGTGCAGATACTGCATACAGGCCTGCCCGTATGGAGCGAGATATATCTATCCTGTGGATGGATCGGTAGAATCGAGAAAGAATACTGCAGATAAATGCACTTTCTGTTATCACAGGATTACAAAAGGGAGTAAACCAGCCTGTGTGGTAGTGTGTCCAGTACAGGCGAGAAGGATCTTTGATATCGAAGATGCTGAGAAAAGCATTGAATTTCATGAAATAATGGACAAAAATAGAGTCAGTGTTCTCAAATCTGAACTGGGAACAAAACCCAGAGTGTTTTACATTGGCATAGATTCTGAGGTGAGATAGGTGGAAGGTTTCATTTATCCAAACGAAGCTGAGATAGGGTGGGGAATTCTGATAGTGTTGTATCCGTACATATCCGGTATTATTGCAGGGTCGTTTTTAGTTGCATCCCTTTACAAATTATTCAATGTTGATTCATTGAAACCTGTTTTCAGATTATCTTTGCTCATCTCATTAGCTTTTCTGATCGCAACTAATTTTCCTCTGATCTCGCATCTCGGACATCCGGAAAGAGCCTTTGAGATTATTATTACCCCTCATCTTTCCTCAGCCATGGCGATTTTTGGTTACGATGCGTTTTTCCTGCTAAGCATTTTGCTTTTTATTATATTATATGAATATAGAAAAGACATAGTTAATCTGGCAACTCAAAGCAGTGGAATTAAAGGCATTTTTTACAGAATTCTAACACTGGGTGACTATGATATATCTGAAAAAGCATTAAAATCTGATAATAAACTGGCCTTTTATATTATGTGGGTCGCTTTTCCGTCAGTTATTTTTCTTCACGGGTATGTGGGATTCATATTTGGCTCTGTTAAGGCTAATCCCTGGTGGAACACATCATTAATGCCGTTAATATTTCTTTTTTCCGGAATCGTATCGGGTATGGCTTTGGTTTTATTGATTTATGTTGTAATATTCAGAACTGGTAGAGACGAAATCAATCTAACATGTTTTGAAACATTGGCAAACTTACTTCTATTCTTTTTAGTTATAGATGTTGCACTGGAGCTTTTAGAACTTGCACATTTTATGTACCTGCAGGAGGAAGGTATTGAATTGATATATGGTCTGATTACAGACAAGCTTTTTATCACATTCTTCATACTCCAAATTGGCTCTGGTGGGATTATACCAGTAGTTATGCTTGTATCAGGAAAGATTTCAAAATCGATGAACTTTAAGAAATTCGTTTACATTCTGTCGTCTCTGTTTGTGTTAATCGGAGTACTTGCAATGCGCTGGAATGTCATAATTGGCGGTCAGATAATCTCGAAGAGCATGAGAGGTTTCTCATCATACCACCTTCCAATTTTAGGCCAGGAGGGCTTAATTATGGCTGCAATATCTTTAGTCATCCCGTTCGTGTTGCTTGGTGTGTTAATCAAACTATTTCCTGTGAGGGATAATCTGGAATAAAATTGAAATATCAATAAACGCTTTCAGTTATCATATTGTCATAATGTGGGTGGATTGAGGGGGAGAGAGTTGAAAGAAAATAAATTGGCAATTGTGGGAATATTTTTTAATTAATGGTAATGAAATAAATAATAAAGCTTAAAAATCAGTTTGGTAAGTTCGGGCCATGGAAGAAACTTTATTTTCTTTATCAGGAGCTATTCTAATTCTAATCGGTTTCTTGAATCTGAACATTCTTATTTCTGACAGAGAGGGCATTGAACAGAACATAAACAGAAGAGTTAAAGATGCTTTGAGATATCTTGCTCTTTCAAGTTATGCAGTATTGCTTCCATCCGTTTTCGGAGCACTCCATATGCTTTTCTTTACCCCACAGACAAAACTTTTGCTAAAAGTATCAATAGGTATTTTATGGATCGTTATACTATACATAAACCTCAGCATGATCATTGCACTC
>Ga0180932_1057_pt1 | contig 34480 bp, 37 predicted proteins | sample Deesub1362A_J573_FD_124189 | JGI IMG/M metagenome (GOLD analysis project Ga0180932, IMG submission 124189) | Archaeoglobus sp. JdFR-24
GATAGNTGGCTCAAACACACCCTCGCATACTACACACCCGATGGACCAAGATTCGACTACGTTCCTGTTACAATTACTAAATGGGAGCCGGTTGAGCGTACATATTGAGGTGGTTTGATGGAAGTAATTTTCAGGATTAAGAGATTTGATGGAACAAGGCAATACTGGGGAGAATATCCTGTACCGGCTGAAAAAGGTATGACAGTCCTTGAGGGGCTCTATTTCATAAAGGAAAAATATGATGGCAGTTTAGCCTTTCGTGCGTCGTGCAGGATGGCAATATGTGGTAGCTGTGCCATTAAAATTAATGGAAAGCCTATGCTCGCATGTGAAACCCAGATTTTACATCTGAACACCACAAAAATAAATATTGAACCTCTTGACAATTTCAAGGTAATAAAAGACCTGATCACTGAATTTGAGGGATTCTTCTCAAAGCATGAAGCAGTCAAGCCCTACCTGATAAGAAAAGATGACAACTATCAGGAGCCCGTGGAACTCGTTCAGACTCCCGAGGAACTGTATGCTTACTATGACTACACTCTCTGTATAAAATGTGGTGCCTGCTACTCAGTTTGCCCGGCAGCAGCAACAAGAGAAGATTACCTCGGTCCGGCAGCAATGGCAGCAGCTTATAGATTCAACACTGACAGCAGGGATGAGGGTAGTGCTGAAAGATTTGCTGTAGTGTGTACTGATAAGGGAGTGTGGAGATGTCATTTCGCGGCTGAGTGCAGTGAAGTATGTCCAAAGGGCGTTGAGCCTGCTAAAGCGGTGCAGAAACTCAGATTCAAATCTGCGATATATGCACTTAAGAGAATTTTTTCAGGAAGGTGATTCGATGAACTGGTTGAAATGGTTTGAAATAAGAGGAAAAAGTCTTTTCAGCATAGCTTTCTCTCTGCACCGACTTACAGGGGTTGTTCTGGCATTTTATTTGATAATGCACCTGAGCTATCTTACTTCATTGAGATTTGGGCAGGAGGTTTATGAGTCCTTTATCGCAACAACAGTCACTCCAACGTTCCTCGTGTTTGATATTCTCCTTGTCCTTGCGGGAGTTTACCATGGAGTTAATGGTTTAAGGCTTATACTTCACGAATTCGGATTTGCTTACGAAATCAGGAAGCCCCTGCTATATTTCACTTATGTAGTGACACTCATCGTATGGCTGATCGCTTCATACCAGCTCTACAGATACGTCATGGGGGTGTAAAAATGGAGAAAACGGAAAAGGCATTACATACAAAAAGAGTGCTTGAGCCTGCAGGGTGGATACTCCAGCTTTTGACGGGCTTGCTTCTCGCGATACTGGTCACTTTCCACTTTTACGAAATCCACTTTGCATCACACAATGCAATGGAATTTGATAAGGTTGTTGAAAGGCTGTCGGATACTGGCTACAAGGTTATGTATGCACTTCTTCTACTATCAGTATCTTTCCACGCCTTCAATGGTTTGAGAGCGATTGCCTTCGACACAGAGTTTGGACTCAGGAATTCCAGAACCATAAATGCAATAACTGCTCTGATAATTCTGGGTGCATTTTTCTATGGATTATCATTGCTGGTCATGTTTTAACTGTGCGTTTTAATTTTGATTGTATTTTATTTTTTATTTTAATATTTTAATTAGTTACTTTTTTGGTTGAAGCTCAAAATAATTGAGAAATATAGAAACATTGATAGGAAAATTTATAATCTCAATACATATCATTCAACTATGAAAAACGTACATTTTCTGGTCATAGGAATCATGATTGGTTTAGTTATTGGTTCAATTGCAGGTTATTTTATCGCACCACCCAAGGTTGTAGTTAAACAAGATTATGGCAACACATCCTACGTGAATGAAACGGTAGTTCAGAACTCGCTGAACTATATTAACAGCTATCTTCTCCAGCCCGGAGTTAATGCCAAGCTCGTTGAAGTCACACCTTATGGCGAAAACCTCTATAAACTCTCATTGGAATTCTTTCAGGGAAATCTGAGTGTTGGAAAATCAGATGTTTATCTCACAAAAGATGGCAACACTCTGGTCTTAAACTCCATTGATATAAGCGAAAAACCAGAGATAGAGAGGACTGAAGTGAGTCCTGATGATGACCCTTACATCGGTAATGAAAATGCTGAGGTTACGATCATAGAATTCTCCGATTTTACCTGCCCGTACTGTGCAAAATTCGAGCTTGAGACGCTTCCAAAGATTCTTGAGAGGTATGACGGGAAGATAAAATTCGTTTTCAGGGATTTTCCGTTTCGTGGAAATGCATCCATTAAGGCTGCGGAGGCTGCAAACTGTGCAAATGAACAGGGTAAGTACTGGGAATACCATACACTCCTATTTGAAAGGCAGTCTGAGTGGTATTCGAATTTAACTCTGCTTTACACATATGCAGAAGAGCTGAACCTGAATATGAGTGAATTCTCTTCATGCGTCGAATCCGGGAAATATGTGGAAGAAATCATGAAGGACATGAATGATGGGCTGGTAGCTGGTGTGAGTGGAACACCTACAATTTTCATAAATGGAATCAAAATCGAAGGAGCCAAGCCATTTGAGAACTTTGTGAACATAATTGATGGGGAACTCAAAGGAAGTTGAAGAACGAATCGGAATGAAACATCGGAAATAATTACCTTTAACTTATTTATTTGATTTGCTGCTTTTTCAACTTACTTAGGATTTCATTCTCCTTTCAACGTAACGTCCTCTCTCTTCAATCTCCTCAACTCTCTTTAGAACATCCTTGGCCTTAGGGTATGTTAGGTAACCCTCAATAAATGCATCTTTAAGTTCACTCCAGTCGTCATATGATGCTTTTAGAGACTCAAAGTAAATATGGACATCCACACCCTTGGCTTCAATTCTATCATCAAAAAATCCGAGCCCAAAATCAATGAAATAGGTCTTTCCCTCGCTGAAAATCATGTTCATGGGGGTGATATCGCCATGGATAATTCCTGCATTATGCAGTCTCGCCACCATTCTCCCAATCTCTTTGCTTATCTCTGCATTCATGATTTTCTTAACAGGATCACCTTTTATTCTCTCCATCAAAATTTTCTCTCCTTCGACGTCAAGTATTATGGGTGTTGGCACACCATTTTTCCTTGCTACTGATATTATTCTCGCTTCTGTTTTTGTTCTGCTTTTTCTGAGAATTGAATCAAGCTCACCTATCCGGTATCTCTTTTTTCTCCTGATTTTCTCCACGAAATTATCATAAATTCTGACTTCTGCTTCTCCACCCAGATAGATCTGTACAGACATAATCAGAGAGAAGAGTTAAAATATTTAAATTAGTTTTGGATCAGTTCACTTTAGGTATCTATTCCCAATTCACTTCTACTTCTTCAATCCTGAAATCCGGTTTAACAGTCGACTCAGATATTTTTGTAACATATCCGTGTTTGTACATCAGCAACCCGAGATAGGCGATCATGGCTCCGTTGTCGCCCATCATCTGCTTTGGAGGAGCATAAAATCTTGCATTCCTGTCTTCACACATAATCCCAAGCATCTCCTGAAGTCTGCTGTTTGCTCCAACCCCTCCAACGAGAAGAAGTTCATCTGTATCCAGATATGCCATAGCCCTCTCTGACACTTCTGTTAGCATTGCAAAGGCAGTCTCCTGAAAACTGTATGCAACATCCTCTCTTTCAACACCACCATCAAAGAGTCTCTGTGCTGCGGTAACCATTCCACTGAATGAGAAGTCCATCCCCTTTACCACATATGGGAGCTCATAGTATTTTTTTCCGGATCTGGCAAGCTTCTCAATCTTGGGCCCTCCGGGGTGTTTCAAACCCATATGGCGAGCAAGTTTATCCAGAGCGTTTCCAATTCCGATATCAAGGGTTTCTCCAAACACCCTGTAACGTCCACCTCTTCTTGCGATAATCTGTGAGTTTCCACCGCTTACATAGAGTGTAACAGGATTTTTTGCCTCTGTTTTCCATCTACCTGCCTCTAAATGAGCCAGACAGTGATTCACCCCAATTAGTGGTCTTTCCAGCTTTAAAGCGAGAACTCTTGCTGCGGTTGCCACAATTCTCAAACAGGGCCCCATTCCCGGACCCTGAGAAAAAGATATGACATCAATCTCTTCAGGTCTAACCTTTGAAAAAATCCTTTTTATTAGTGAACCTATATTTTCAGAATGATGCTGTGCAGCCTCTCTCGGATGGATTCCACCTTCTTTTGGGACATATGGTTTGCTCTCTATTGCAAGTATATCGTCCTCATTAACGGCTGCGACACTCAAACTCCATGCGGTTCCTTCAATCCCGAGTGAAATCATCCCATAAAAAGGTTATTTTTTGAACTCAGTATATCCGCACTTCCCACATGATAGCCTGTCAGAGTGCTCTGCCAGAAAAACTCCTTCTCCACATCTTGGGCAGAATTTCCTTTTTCTTATGATCTTTTCTCCTTTTATTTCATAAAATTTTGATACTGTCATTTTGTCTCCCCTCCTCCTTTCAGGTAATAATGATAGCAGGTGATTGCCTTTAACTCCAGTCCTAACTTTCTTCCTCTTCTCCACCAAAGTTTCTTTTGATTATATGCTTAGGTTCGGTTTTGAGGAGTTCCTCGTTCGACTCATATATTTTTGCGTAGCAAATAGCCTCACTTTTACCGAACTCCGGTTTTATGTAGTCGACCACTATCGTCTCAGGGTTTGCGTTGAAAAGACCAGCAATTTTCTCCCTTACAGCGCTTCTTGATGGCGTAGGGCCATCCTCCATGTATCTGAGCCTGAAATATATTTCCCTTCTTTTGAGCAAAGGATTCGTTTTCTCTCTCTCAACAGTAATCTCCATTTATTCACCTCCATTTGGGTTTTTGAAGTTCAGGTTTGGTTTGAATTTTGATTGAACTCATTAGCCTGATTTTCCTCATCTATCTTCAGTTTAATTTTAACTGATCTTTAACTACCTTCCTGCCTCCTCCCGAATTAATTAATCTTCTCGGATACACCCTCAGATATTATCAGATTTATTACTTCTTCGCCATTTTCAAGTCTCTCCATTCTCCTCAGCAGCTCGAGTATTAGTATTTTTTTCTCGTGGGTGACCTTCAAGGCAACGACACCTTCTCCAGGTTGACCGTAGAGTATGAGTGAATCATAGGGTAACAGGTATGTGAGAGGCATTGTTGCGAGATCTTCCTCTCCTGTAACATAAATGCAAACTTTATTTCCCTGTTCCATGGCTTTCACTCCATCCACCAGCACCTTCACGAGATCATATGTTATCATTGCGGGCGGGTTCTGGACACTGAAAGTTAGATAGCTGTCAAGGAAGCTCTTCATTTCCCCGACTATATCTGCGCTCAGTTTGTCCCTGACAGTTTTAAAGTCAATAACAACCATATCCGGTCTGTAGCCTGCTTTGAATGTGTAATAAGAAACAAGATCGCCGACACATATGAGGGGTGAACTCTCTCTCAAATTCTCAATTTTCTCTACTGTATCAAGCCCTTTACCTGTGTAAAGTTTTCCATGAGGTTTTGAAAAAAATCCTCTGAGTTCATCCGGAAGCCTGAGACCTGAGGACATCAGAAACACTTCGTTCTCGTCAATCGACCTTTATTGTGTACTTCCCGGGGATTTTAATGCCCAGTTTTTGAGCCACAAGGCTCTTTTCTGGATCCACCACAACAATATACCCGTACCACTCCTTCGTCAATTCAGTACTCCCGCAGTTTTTGCAGACCATGGAATCTGTGCTGATGAACTTGCATTTTCTGCACGCATAATCGGCCATTTCACTCACCCTTCTGGAGTTTGTTGATATCCTCCTCTATCCACTTCAGGTTACCAAGCCATGGCTGACGCATAGTCAGACCAATTTTGCTCTTTTCCGGCTCCCTCTCTTTCAGACTCAGTGCTACAATCCTTGCTCTTACAAAATCTCCTTCAGAGATACTCCTTTTGCTCTCCTTACCCAGCAATCTTTTATTCTTGTCGTCAAAAATGACATAGTCATCAGTTATCTGGCTCATGTGGAGAAGTGCATCAAGAGGGCCTATAGATACAAATGCCCCAAATTCAACCACTTCAACCACTTCACCCTCAACAACTTCCTGCATGGATGGTTTGAAGGAAATAGCATTAAAAACAACATCGAAGTATACTGCTCCATCACCCTCTATAATTCTGCCCTGATCAAGATCCTCGATGCTCTCAATTCCGATTATCATCCCATATTCTCTATCAAGTTTTCCTTCGAACTGCTCCCAGAGGAGATCTTCGATTACTATATGGATATCTTCACCAAGTCTTGATGGAGGAACCCTTACAGTATCCTTTATCTTTATTCTCGCATACATTAACATCACCAGAATCTACAGCAAACAAAAGCAAGGAATGTGCAATATAAATTTTTTTCCACCACCTCCCATCCTCACCACAAATTCAACTGTGATTGACTACATAATTACACAATTTCTTCAAATGAAAGCTCTCATGAAAAAACCAGAAACCAGAAAAAGATTAATAAAACATCTGAACTACTGGCATGCAGAGTAATTGGGCTATAATAAGTTTGAGCTATAATTAAACTGGATGGTGTGATTATGTCATCATTTAATGAGGGACTGGATTTTGAGAAACTTGGGTTAAAGGTGGGAATTGAGATCCATCAACAACTTGATACATCTCACAAGCTTTTTTGCTCATGTCCTACAATTCAAAGGGATGTAGATGAATCAAATTTCGAGTTTTTCAGGTATCTGAGGGCAAAAAAGAGTGAAATGGGTGAAGAGGACAGAGCAGCTAGAGAGGAAGTTTTAAGGAGTAAGCGCTTTATATACAAGTTTTATGACTCAACATGCCTTGTGGAGGCAGATGAAGAGCCGCCAAGGGAGATAAATCGAGAAGCGATAAGAATTGCCATACAGATAGCCAAAATGCTCGATATGGAAGTGGTCGATGAAATCCATGTGATGAGAAAAATTGTAATTGACGGCAGCAACACCACTGGCTTTCAGCGAACAGCCTTGGTTGCGTTTGATGGTGGAATAAAGTTGAATGGAAATCTCATCAGGATATCGACCCTCTGTGTTGAGGAGGAGGCTTGCAGGAAGATCGAGGAGAAAAATGGCAGCGTCGTTTATTCGCTTGACCGTCTCGGCATCCCGCTTGTGGAAATTGGAACTGAACCCGATATAAAAACTCCCAGGGAGGCTGTGGAGGTCGCAAAAAAACTGGGCATGATTCTGAGATCAACAGGGAAAGTCAAGAGGGGACTTGGCACAATCAGGCAGGATGTGAACATATCGATAAGAGGAGGAGCGAGGGTTGAAATTAAAGGTGTACAGACGCTTGAAATCCTCGATAAAATCGTTGAGTATGAGGTGTTAAGGCAGGTAAACCTTTTGAAAATCAGGGATAAGCTCCGAAAAAGAGATGCGAGTGTAGATGGAAGAATTCATGATGTATCACATATCTTTAAGAAAACAAAATCCCGGGTACTGAAAAGAGCTGAGTTTATTGGAGCAATACTTCTGAAGGGTTTTTCAGGTTTGATAGGGTTTGAAATACAGCCTGGAAGACGATTAGGGACAGAATTTGCCGATATTTCGAAGACATTTGGTCTTGGGGGAATATTTCACACGGATGAGCTTCCTGCTTATGGCGTGACATCCGAAGAGGTAGATCAGCTGAGAAAGTTACTGAAGGCCCGTGATGAAGATGGAATTATACTGGCAGCAGGTCCAAAAAGCAGGGTGGAAAACACTCTAAAGAGGATAGCTGAAAGGGCCCAGATCTGCATGGTTGGCGTTCCTGAAGAGACCAGAAAGGCGAATGAAGATGGATCCACCTCTTATCTCAGACCACTCCCTGGGGCTGCGAGAATGTATCCAGAAACGGATGTGCCGTATGTGGTGGTTGATGAGGAACTCCTCAAAGTGGAAATTCCAGAGTTAATCTCTGAAAGGGCTGAGAGATACATGAAAATGGGACTACCGGAGGATCTTGCATACATCATCGCTGATTCACCATTCAGGGATGTTTTTGAGAAGTATTCTGAAAGACTACCACCTTCTCTCGTCGCAAGAGTTATCCATCTGAGCCCTTCTGAATTAAAAAAGGAAGGTTTGGAAGTGGATAATTTAAGAAAGGAGCATTTTGAGACCACTCTCGAGCTCATAATTGAAGGAAAAATTGCCAAAGAGGGTGCATTAGAGGTTTTGAGAGCATTCTGTGAAAACCCTGTTGCTCTGCCGGATGAGGTGGCTGAAAAAATAACGGAAGAAATTGGAACGAAAGGAGAAAACGAGCTTGATATATTTATAGATAACCTGTTGAGAGAAAAAGCAGATTTTGTGAGAGAAAGAGGTAAAATGGCCTTTAAACCATTAATGGGTATCGTGATGAAGGAGTTCAGGGGCAAGATTGACGGGAAGGTTATTGCAGAGAAACTTCAGAAGGCTATAGGGAACTTTTTGAAGGAATAGGAATGGACAGCAGAGTGAGCGATCTCCGGGGATTGGATTATTAATATTGTCTCTTGACAATACTTAAACCCATCTGCAGAGTCTCCTCTCAAGAAATTCCACGAACAGATATAATGTAAATCCTAAAAGAGCCATGGAAACGATTCCAGAATACAATCCTTCGTAATCCGCTCTGCTCCATGAATCCAGGATTATGTAGCCCAGTCCACTGGTGGTTGCAAAGGATTCTGCAAAAAACAGAACTGCAATTGCTGTCCCGATGCTGATCCTCATTGCTGTAAGGATTTTTGGAAGGGATGCGGGAAATATTACGTGCTTGTAGATATCTCTGTTGCTGGCTCCCAGCGATCTGAGAGAGATGACGTAGTAATCACTCACATTCCTTGAAGCGTCCCTTGTTGTTACAAGAATCTGGAAAAATACTATCATGGAAATGAGAATTATTTTGGATGCATCCCCAATTCCAAAAAGGAGGATGATCAAGGGCAGAAGAACGATATGTGGGATCGGGTAGAGGAGATATATGAATGGGGCTACGATTCTGTCAATCCTGTCCTGGTAGCTGAGCATGCCAATGGGAACCGCAATCGAGAGGGCAAAAATGATGGAGTAGATCACTCTGAAGGCGCTTGTGAGGAAATGAGGTGCAAGATCGGGGAGAGTTGAGATAAAGGATATTATAACGATCACTGGAGATGGTAATGCTGGCGAATTTGCCACGATGGATGTTAGTCCCCACAATGCCAGAAGAATTGTTGACGCCATCAGATATCCTTTAATCCTTTCGTTTTTCATTCTTTTAGCCCTATTATTCTTCTTATTTCCTGACATTTCTCAAAATAATCCTCCTCAAATCTGTATTCTGGTTTTGCAGCTCCTTCATTTTCAATAACCTTCTTAACCTTGCCAGGTCTGTTTGTCAGTACTACGATCTTCTTTCCAAGCAGTACTGCCTCTTCAATACTGTGCGTAACCAGCAGAATGGTTGAACGGGTATCATACCATATATCAATCAAAAAGTTTTGCAGACTCTCTCTTGAAAGCGCATCAAGGGATGAAAACGGCTCATCCATCAGCATAATTGAGGGTTTAAGGGCTAATGCCCTGGCAAAGGCAACTCTCTGTCTCATCCCTCCTGAAAGTTGTTTGGGGAAATATTTTTCAAATCCACTTAAACCGAGCTTTTTGATGAGAGTATCAGCAACTTCACTCCTCTTTTTCTTGGAAACTCCGCGTATCTCCATACCAATGGTGATATTATCTCTGACATTTTTCCAGGGAAAAAGACCATAATCCTGTAGAATCAAAGATACATCCTTTCTCGGTGATTTAACAGGTTCGCCATCAATCAGAACTTCCCCTTCTGTTGGAGCGAGTAAACCGGAAAAAATGAAGAGAAGTGTGGACTTTCCACAGCCTGAAGGACCTATGATGGCACACGTCTCACCCCTCTCAACCACGAATGAAACATCCTCTAAAGCCTGAGTGCCGTCAGGATACGTCATCGATATATCTCTTGCTTCTATCATTTTCACATATCTGGATGTATGATTTCTTTTTAAATTTAATTAAAATTTAGTTCGAAACTCTACGTTCCCCATTATCCATCCATCTCAGCAACTGCCTCGCTGTAGGGAATCTCACCCTTCAGAAGTCCCTTTTGCATCGCCCATTCCAGATACATACTATAGTACTCTTCCGGAAATCTCTCCGTCTTGGGATAAACTGGCATTTTATAGCTATTTGCAAGCGGTTCTGGAACCCTTGCAATCTGGATGAACTTCTCTCTGTATCTGTCTGGATTTGAGTTTATTCTCTCGACAGCCTCGTCGTAAGCCTTGAGGAAGTTCTTCACGACATCCTTTTTCTCTTTAACAAAGTTCTCATTAAAGACTATAACTGTGTGTGAAATACTGTCTTCAAGATCCGCATCTGACATTATTTTTTTGGCACCTTTCAGCTCTGCAAGACTTGCAAGCGGCTCGGGGAGTGTTGCAGCATCCACCTTATTGTCCAGAAGTGTCTGCATTCTCAGCGGTATGCTTTTGATCTCAACTTTCTCTGCTTTTACACCATATTTTTCGAGCATGATATCTGTGATATATTCAATTATTGTGTTGCTCGATATTGCGATGGTTTTTCCTTCAAGATCCTTTACTGAACTGATGGATGAATCCGGGGCTGCAAGAATTGTAAAAACTCCCTCCTCAGGCGTTTTTCCCAGACAGATAGAGACTATTTGTATTTTGTGTCCTCCGTTCCTCAGGAGAATCACCGCAAGAGGATCGGTGAGGACTGCGTCCACCTGCCCAGATGTGAATGCACTATCTCTCTCGATAGCGCTCTGGAATTGCACAACTTCGACATCCAGGCCGTATTTCTCGAATATCTTCTCCTCATCAGCAACCACGAAGGGAAGAGCGTCCTCGATCGGTAATATGCCGACTTTTACTGAAATTTTCTCCTCGGACTTCTCCGGTTCAGACTGAACACAACCAGCAAAAAATCCACCGAAAATTATCGCTACAATTAATGTGATGATTGCCGGATTCATTCTCGATTTCATGATGAAAGGGTGGGAAGTGGTAACATCATAAACTTTTCGATTCAGTAACACGTTTTGCAATCAATTTTTTAATCGCTGTAAGATGGTAATGCTAATGAAACCTGCGGACATCTTCAAAGAAAATTCTGAATTCTTCGACAGATATTCCAGAATAGATTCAAGTCAGGAATTCTTGGAGTACATGGCAAAGCCTTTGAGGCAGAGTATAAGAGTCAATACACTTAAAATTGAACGGGGAAGAATTGGAGAGATTGTTGAAAATTTAAAGAATGATTTTGAACTTGGACAGATTCCCTGGTGTGAGGAGGGTTTTTTTGTTAATACTGGTGTGAGATCGGGCAGGATAACCTTAACAGTTGAACATCAGCTTGGCCTCATCTTCTCTCAGGAAGCGAGTTCGATGATACCGCCCGTGATTCTTGAGCTCAGACCTGGCATGAAAGTTCTGGATATGGCTGCCTCTCCCGGAGCAAAGACAACTCAGATCGCCGCATATATGGAAAACAGGGGATGCATTATCGCCAATGATGTTAAATTTTCACGCCTGAATGTGCTCATATCCAACATTCAAAAATGCGGAGTTTTGATTGCAAAGGTTACTATGATGGATGGCAGAACCTTTAGAAAATGGGAAAACAGGTTTGACAGGGTTTTGCTTGATGCTCCATGCAGCAATGTTGGAATGATAAGAAAGAACTTCAAGTACATGAAAATTTGGAAAATGAGAGATGTGGTTGCTCTCTCCAGACTGCAAAAACAACTCATCAGGGCAGCATACAGAACTTTAAAGCCAGGAGGCATTCTTGTTTACTCAACGTGCACACTCGATCCGATGGAAAATGAAGAGGTTGTTGACAGCCTTTTATCAACGACCGATGCGACTCTTGAGGAAATAAAAATCCCGGTGAAGGGTAGAGAACCCTTCACCGAGTTCGAAGGGGAAAAATACGACAGCGAAGTGAAAAAATGTCTCAGGATACACCCTCAGGACAACAATACAGAAGGCTTTTTTGTTGCAAAGATCCTTAAGGGGTGATCATATGAAGGAGAACGGGGATTCGATAAAAAGATCCGGAAAGAAATCCGGAAAGAAATCCGGAAAGGATTCAGAGGAGAAAATAGAAAAGGTCATTGGGTTATTGAGAGAGCAGTTCGGGGTGGAAAAGGTAGATTTCGAATTGAAAGAGATGGGGAAAGACAGGATATATGCCTTCAGATGTGAGGAATTTGAGGGTGAACCCGATCATCTGGATTTTATCCACCATGGATTTTATTTTGGAAAGCTGGAAAAGGATGGGTTGAGGCTATCGATAGAAGGTTCATTCCTTGTTGGAAGGCTGGCAACGAAAAATGTGGTTGAAATAAACAGGGAAGATGTGGAAAAATGGATGATGGGAGAAAACCTGAATTTGAACTCAATGAATCTAAACTTCAAATCTGGAAGAGAGTATAGGGAAATTTCAGATGGTTATGTGATTCTGAAGTGCGGCAGTTATTTTCTGGGATGTGGAAAGCTTAGGGATGGCGTGATCAGAAATTTTATTCCGAAGAACAGGCAGATAAAGGTCGGAAAATGATGGAAATTGGATTAAAATTAAAGGCATAAGTTTCCCGAGACATTCACTTTAGTATCTGGGTATTTTGGTACACTCAACTGAATTTGAGTAAAGGAAAATTTTAAAGGATTCAGAATTCAGGAATTATTGTGAAAGAATCTGAAAAAGTGGTTAAGGTCTGGAGGGAAAGGTTTTCAATTTTAAAATCTACAAAAATTGATCCAGATGCCTTTGCGAACATCAGGTATGGGGATGAAATTACAATCGTCATCGAAGAGTCGAGGGAAGGGGATTTCATTGAAATTCAACGGGGTTATAGGTTATTATCCTTTGATATGGTGTTACCTTTCGGAACAGTGGGGTTCATTGCCAGGATCTCGAAGGCTCTTGCCGATGAGGGGATAAGCATATTTGTAATCTCATCCTATACTACTGATCATATACTTGTCAGGGATGAAGATCTGGCAAAAGCAGTTAGGAAATTGGAGGAAATAGGGTTTATAGTGGTTATGGAGTGATCTAAAACTTTGAATTAAGCTATAATTAATAAAACATCATAAACTATATAGGTTGAGTTCGCATAAGCTAAACTCTATGAACATAAAAAAATTCTAATAGCTCTTTCTCAAACAAATACACATGAAATATAGAATACTTTCCAAACCAAGTTACAGTCTTCTTGAATTTGAGCTTGAAAGCGGAGATGAAATTCAGGCGGAAACAGGAGCAATGGTTTACATGAGGAATGTTGAGCTGAAAACTGAAATGAAGGGAGGGCTTTTTGGAGGGCTTAAGAGATCCTTGCTGGGTGGCGAGTCTTTCTTTGTAAATCGTTTTGTATCAAAGGGAAAGGGCCTGCTGGGGTTAGCTCCTCCGTATCAGGGGGATATCACATATATACCGGTTAGCGGAAGACTTTTTGCTCAGAGCGGTGCATTTCTTGCATCATCTCCTGACATTAATATCGATACTAAGTGGGGTGGAAGGAGAACTTTCTTTGCAGGCGAGGGCCTTTTTTTGCTTAAACTCGAAGGCGACGGAGATGTGTGGCTCTCATCTTTCGGCGGGATTGAAAGCATAGATGTTGATGGCACACTGAAGGTTGATACGGGTCATATAGTTGCTTTTGAGGAAACGCTGAGTTTTAACATTGCAAGGGCGGGAGGTTTAAAGGCAACTCTTTTAAGTGGCGAAGGTCTCGTTGCGGAATTCAAGGGAACGGGGAAGGTATGGATACAGACAAGATCTGTTGGGGAGTATCTTGGATGGCTATCCTCCCTTCTTCCTAAGGACAAAGGGAATTAGTCCTCGCCCATGATCAGTATAATTTAACCTGTTGCAGAAAACCTTAAATATTGTCGTAGTTATTGCTACTACACGAACGAAGTGAAGAACTACACGAACGGAGTGAAGAATATGAAACTTTATGGGCTGCATAAAATTGGTATTGTATTGCTTCTTATATTGCCATTTATACTGTCAGTGGATGCAATTGAGATAAAAAAAGTTGAAATAACTCCAGAAACCCTCCTTCCAGGGGATTATGCAGATTGTAAGCTCCTTATCTCCAGTTCAAAGGATGAAGAAATAGTAAGTATAACCTTCAAGGCACCTGAAGGGATAACAATCTCTCCATGGATCGTTACGGGTATAGGGAAAATATCATCTGGTTCGTTCTATGAACTGCCATTTACATTGAAATCCACCAAAGCGGGAAGATATTCTGTTGAAGTGAGTGTGAGTTCTAAAAATGGCACAATAAAGCAGATTTTTAACGTGATTGTTGAGAATAACTTTCCCTCAATTGTGCTGAAAAAATCCGGTCTCGTACTTAAGGAAGTAAATCAGGTAGAATTTACCATCGCAAGTCCGGTGGATGCCAGGAGAATAACAGTTGAACCGTTATTCAAATCAGAACCCAAATTGATTTATTTTGACAGTGCAGAAAGTGCAGAAGGTGTTTTTAAAGTATATCCTGAAGAAAAAAAGGAGCTGGAATTCAAGATCTCTTTTTACAATGGGAGAAACTATCACGAGATAATCCGGAAAATTATGCCAGATTATTCAGATAGCAAGGGCGTATTTCTCACTGCCAATTCAACCTATTCGATCGTTCCGGTCAATGATGTAACGATAATAAATGTTGGCGTTACTAATTTAAGAAACGATAACATTTATGGACTTGTTGTGAAACTGGAAACGCCCTCAGGATCCAGCTCAGAAATCCTCTCTGAGGAACAGAAGGAATATCCCTTCCTTAAACCCATGGAAAGTGTGAAGTTCTCCTTTATGTTCTCTCCTGAAAAAGCTGGAAACAATGTAATAAAGGTGACAGTAATGTTCAAGGATGAAATGGGGAACGACTATTATCTTCAGAGAGATATCCAGATCAGTGCAATCGACAAGGATGTAATCAGTGTAAGCAACATAGAGGTTGAAAGAAACCTTAACGAAATAAAAATAACTGGTGATCTCAGCAATAGTGGGTGGGGGAACACACGGGATGTCATGCTGGAAATGAGCATCGGAAATATCACAAAGAACTTCTTTGTGGGTGAGATTGAGTCTGGAGACTTTTACAGTTTCGAATTCGTATTTCCACGTCAGCCTGGTGCAGCCCCAGCCCAATTGAAAGTATCATGGGTTAATGAACTTGGCAGGACTGTGGAGTTACATAAGGAAATTGAGATGCCAGAGATAAAGAAAATTGAACCCTCAGCCGGCAATTCTCTCCTTTATGCTGGAATAGCTGGTATTCTAATTGTGATCATCGTCATTGCGGCCTGGTTAAAATCAAGGAAATAGTTACGAAAGCTTATGATAGTAAAGCTTGAGAACGTCTACAAAATATACATTTCTGGTTCAGAGAAGGTTTATGCCCTGAATGGGGTATCAATGGAAGTCGAAAAGGGGGAATCGATAGCCATTATGGGTCCATCAGGCAGCGGAAAATCCACGCTCCTCAACATGATTGGCTGTCTTGATCGACCAACAGAAGGGAAAGTGCTTGTAAAAGGCGTTGATACCTCTGAACTGAATGATGGTGAGTTAACAAAGCTCAGAAGAGATACAATCGGTTTTATCTTTCAGCACTACAACCTGATTACTACTCTTTCTGCACTTGAAAATGTAGAACTTCCGATGATTTTTAAGGGAGTTTCCAGACATGAAAGGGAAAAAAGGGCTATGGAGCTTTTAAAAATCGTAGGATTGGAACAACAGATGAATAGAAGACCTACAGAACTCAGTGGGGGTCAGCAACAGCGTGTAGCTATAGCCAGAGCCTTAGCCAACAATCCGGAGATACTTCTCTGTGATGAGCCAACAGGAAATCTTGATACGAAGAGTGGAGAGGTTGTCATGGATATTCTCACCCGTCTCAATAGAGAACAGGGAGTAACGATCATCCTTGTAACACACGATCCTGCTGTTGCTGAATATGCTCAGAGAATGGTTAGGATAAGAGATGGGACAATTATCGATTGAATATTGATGGGATTATACTGAACAAACAGGAAATAAGGATGCAAAAGGTGAAAGGATGTATTTTGAGCTCGCGAAAAGGAATTTGATGAGGACAAAAATGAGGAGCGTTCTGGCAATCATCGGCATAGTCATAGGAGTCATGGCAATCTCATCCATCGGGATATTCGGTGAGGGATTGAAGCTTTCTGTACTTGAGAATTTCCAGGATGTGGCAAATGAGATTATAGTTACACCATCCTTTTCTGCGGGTTATATGTCTATCGACAGGGCGACGGTCTCTAAAATTGAAAAGCTTCCCTACCTCTCATTGGTAACTCCTCTGAAGAACAAGCAAGCACTTGTGGAAACGGAAAGTAAGAGAATGTATCTTTTAGTTTATGGAATCGATCAGAATGCGGTTGATGAGCTCTTTGAGATAGAAGAAGGAAGTGCAAAATTGAGGGGTAGCTGTGTTGTTGGAAACAATCTTGCCGAACGCCTCAAGTTACGTGCAGGTAGCAAAATAGTGGTTGATGGCAAAGAAATGAGGGTATCGGGAATATTGAAGGAAGAGGGAGCAAGGTTCGACATAAATCCCAACAAAGCCATATTTATTTCTGAAAACGACTTCAAGGAAATATTTGGCGAATCTGGTTACTCAATGATTATTGTAAAGGTCGCCAAGCTTGAGGATATTGAGAGGTTCAAAGATTCAGTTGATAAACTAATTAACTTAAGAGGGGAAAAGATCAAGGTTTTTGAGATGAGGACAATCATTGAAAGGATAACTGAAGCATTCGCTCAGATAAATCTCTTTCTTATTGCCATTGCAGGGATATCTTTGCTTGTTGCGGGAGTTAGCATACTTAACATCATGCTCATGTCTACCCTTGAAAGGACGAAAGAAATAGGGGTTATGCGAGCAGTAGGAGCCAGCAGGCAAACGATCCTGCGCATATTTCTTTATGAGGCATTAATCCTGGGCATCATAGGAAGCATAACAGGGGGCTTTTTGAGCATATTTGGTGGTTATCTTATTGAAATGGCGATTCTTCAATCTGCCAAGTATCTTTTCACCACTGCCACGATTGTATCGATCTTGGAAGGTATTTTCTTCGGACTGATTACTGCTGTTTTAAGTGGACTTTATCCTGCTTTCAAGGCAAGTAAACTCGAACCCATTGAAGCGTTGAGATATGAGTAATCTGTGAATTATCTGTGAGTTTTGATTCATAATCTCAGATAATCCCGGAACCGTCTATCTTTATGCTCCCTCTCTCCATCTCGATCACATCTCCAAAGAACTTGCTGATAACATATGCATTGCTTTTCTGATGCATTGTAATCCTGGTTGTTGTGTATAGGGTTCTCCCTTTCGCGGCAGCAGCGAAGACCATTATCTGATCAGCAAGATGAGAATCAAAGCAGCCATCCATGTTCAGTTCATTCAAAATGTTTTTAGCAGCCTCAACTCCAACGATTTCAGCTCTCTTTCCCTTCTCACCAAGTGAACTTCCACCCTTGTAATCTCTCCACAGGGTTATTCCACTTCCTGTTGAGAAGGATTTTTTAACTTCTATCTCTATTTCAGTTCTGTAACCGGACCTTTCAAGAAATTCTGTCGCTGAATTGGCCTGTCTCTCGGCCACACTTTCTGGCAGGTTGGAGCAGTGACTTATACCATAAATTTTCATTTCATTATTCGCTGTTTTAGTGCACTCAGAAAAATCAAAACCCTTAAGAGAGGATTCTTCAGCAACCACTATTATTTTCCCCCCTCCCTTTGGATAGTAACCTCTTGAAATGACTTCCATATCACACTTTACTCCAAGCTTGGATAGGGCTTTGAGGAGGATGTTTTTCACATAGTCGGTAGGAGGAGCCCATTTCACATCTGTTCCACCTGTAATATGAAGTTCACAGCCTCTCACAAGGGCAGGGAGCAGAATAGACTGGAGAATCAGGGTAACGCTTCCAGCAGTACCAATATCAATTCTGAATTTCCCGGATTTAATTTCTCCGGGATGGAAAGCGATTCTCGTGGAACCGAGCCTGAGTCCCTCAACACGGGCATCTGTCAACAATTTTGCTGCCTCAATTCCCTTAAGATGTTGAGCAGCCAGACCTGGTTTCGGTCTGTTTGCCCGTATATTGGTGATCTCAACGCTTTCTCCTGTGAGGCATGAAAGAGCAATTGTACTTCTCAAAATCTGCCCTCCACCCTCACCATATTTTCCATCAATTCTTATCATCAGGAATGGGGTGTTTAAGCGGATTAAAATTTCTTGCCATCTGGATTTTTCATGGTGTGAATGATTGATGATAACTCAGAGAGTAAAATCAAAAAAACTTAAATAGAAGTCAAAGTAATTTGACATACATGAAATGCGAAACATGCAAATTTTATGAGTTCGATGGTAGAAAACATTCGTGTATCTGGTTTGAAGCTCGGATATGCCGGACATTTCCTGGCTGGAAGGAAAGATTTGAGAAAGGAGAACTTAAGTTCAGGAGTTGTGGTTTTTCAGGGATGGAGTGATCGATCTGAAATTTAGAATTATAAGATAGCAAACGGAACCCTTTTATTTCCCATATTACTTTAAGAAATATGGGACTTGAAATAAATGGAGTGCCAGTTGATGATACATACTGCGAGGCTTTTGATGGCATCTATTCGAGATTTATTATAACAGCAAAACATAAATGGCTTCTCAAGAGTGCTGCATACGGATCAACAGCTCTACCTTCGACTGTTTTTGGCGAATCTGAGGGTGGTGTAGATCGATGGCTCAATCCAAACGAAACTCCTGACGGAAGACACGGTGCGATTGCGCAGGTATGGGTTCAGAAAAGTAAGAAGTTTTACGACGTTCTCATGAGAGAAATGAGTAAAAGACTCAGACAGGGTGTGCTTGTGGTTCCAACAACAAGGGTTTTCAACGCAACAGATAGCGAGACAAAATTCGATGCTGAACTCAATGTTGGAAGGTGTGGAGATGGCTACGAATGGGAAGAGGAACTGTGGGGGAGAAAAGTCATTAGAGTGCCCATAATGTTTGGTGAATTCATCATCGAAAGATACATAGGGTACTCTGAAGGTATTGCAGGTGGAAATATATGGTATTTCTGTGAGAGCGAGGAAGCTGCCCTTGAAGCTGGCGAGCTTGCAGTTGAAGCACTTCAGCAGATTGATGGTGTAATAACATCTTTTGGTATATGCTCGGCAGGCTCAAAACCAGAAACAAAATACCCTGAGATAGGTCCCACGACGAACCACTACTTCTGTCCCACACTTAAAGGAAAGATACCCGATTCCAAGGTTCCTGATGGGGTCAAAGCTATTCCGGAAATTGTATTCAATGCTATAAATCAGGATATCCTTAAAAAAGCCATGTATGTTTGCATGGAGGTTGCAAGCAGAGTTGATGGTGTTGTGAGAATCTCAAGCGGAAATTATGAGGGCAAGCTCGGTCAGCACAGCATATATTTGAGGGATGTACTTGAAGAATACGGAGATCAGTAATGTAACTTATTTTTTATTTATTATATAATATCTGTTTAATTTATTGATTTTTTCAGTCTGATAAGGAATTTAGCCCCTTCATCGCTCTCCAGAACCTCTATACTCCCACCATATTTTTCAACCACCTTTTTAACAAAGAACATACCAAAACCTGAGCCCGATCCACTGCTAAAACCCTCATCGAAAATAGCCTCGCGGATCTCTTCTGGTATACCTTTACCGTTATCAGAATAAACAATTCTAACAAATTCATCCTCTTCTTTAACATCTAATTTTATTTTTAAATCTCTCAACTCTTTTACTCCAGAATGTTTGATTGAATTTGATATGAGGTTCCAGAAAGCCGATTTAAGAAGACCATTTCCAGCAACTTCAATACTCTCAGGGCAGCATGCATTGATTTCAACATCTGGATTCTCAGAAACTATTTCCTCTAAAATCGATCTCAGATTTAGTGTACGCTCTTCAGACAGTGAAACCTCCTCAAGACCACTGATGTTGTTTATAATGTCTATAATGTGGCTCGTTCGCTGCATCACCTTGTCGATGAATTCTTTATTCTCGTTTTCAAGATATATATCGAGATAATTCTGTATTATTGTTATATCGTTGATTATATCATGCCTGAGTATTCGATTAAGCGATTTTAGGTATTCCAGCAACCTGTTTAATTCAGATTCCCTTTTCTTTAGCTCATCAACGTCAATAACAGTGGCCAGAATTGCCGGTTTATCATTGTAGAGTATCCTTGTTGATCTAACCTCTACCCACTTTCTTTCTCCTTTTTTTGTTAAAATTTCCCACTGGTAATGGTCTGGAACTGGCTCTCCGCGCAGTCTTCTGAGGTATCTTTCCCTGACAGTATCTGAATAATCTGGATGTATAAGGCTGAATGGGTCGATCTGGTAAAGTTCCTCTCTCGAATAGCCCGTGATTCGCTCCATTTCCGGGTTAACATGAATGAATTTCTCATCTTGGACAATATATATCCCTGCTAGGGATCCTTCTGTAAGCATTTTATGAAATTCCTTTGTTTTTTGCAATTCTGACTCAAGAATTTTTTTATCTGTAACATCAAGCCAGTTACCTATTACTGCAAAATCACCTTTATACTTTATTCTTCGCATCAAAACTGTTGCCCATCTCCTTTCGCCACTCTTTCGAATATAGACAACATCGAAGGGTTTGACCTTTTCACCCTTCAGACATTTGATATAATTCGAATTTGCTATTTCTTTATATTCGTCTGATACTATGTCAAGAGCGTTCATTGAATAGAGTTCATCTTTTGTGTATCCCGTGGCTCTCTCAACAATTCTATTTACTATCATGTATCTGTAATTTTTGACCAGAAAAATGCCCACTAATGAGCCCTCCAACAAATTTTTGAGAAGCTCCTGATCTGTCATAATTATTATGCTGATATGTATTGTCCTTTAAAGAACTTTCGGTATATATGCTAATTAGAATGATTAAACATTCAAATCAGGAAAATTTTAAATAGTGATGGAATGTTCAATTATAGTATATTATAATTTATATTTCTTAAAAAAAGTAAATTTTTTAAAAGATAGATATCTCTATTGAGACATGTACGACTTCCAACTCTTGTTAAAACACATCCTGGAGCATGGTGTCAGATGGGCTCCAGGACAGGAAATAGTATACCGGGACATCAGAAGATACACCTATAAAGACCTCTATGAAAGAGTGCACAGACTTGCAAACGCTTTAGAAAGCCTTGGTGTTAAGAAGGGCACCAAGGTGGCTGTCCTGGACTGGGACAGTCATCGCTACTTAGAATGCTATTTCGCGATCCCAATGATGGGAGCAATCCTGCACACAGTGAACGTTCGCCTCTCCCCAGAGGACATAGTATACACGATGAACCATGCTGAAGATGAGATCGTTCTTGTTTTCAGCGACTTCCTCCCGCTGATAGAGTCTGTCAAGGACAAACTCAAAACTGTAAAGACATACGTTGTTATGTCAGACTCACCAGCTGAAACAGACCTCGAATATGAATCCCTTCTTGAGAAGGCAAGCCCTGTTTACGATTTTCCCGACCTCGATGAGAACACAACCGCAACCCTTTCCTACACAACCGGCACAACCGGAAGACCAAAGGGTGTCTTTTTCACCCACAGACAGCTCGTTCTGCACACCTTTGGCCTTATAACGACTTTCTCAGCATACGAAAGTCCGGTGAGGTTCAGGGGTGATGATGTGTACATGCCTCTCACTCCAATGTTCCATGTTCATGCCTGGGGAGTACCATATGCTGCAACCCTTTTAGGCATGAAGCAGGTTTATCCAGGCAGATATGAGCCAGAGATGATAGTGAGACTTGTTAAAACCGAAGGTGTCACATTCACCCACTGCGTTCCGACGATACTTAACATGATCGTAACTGCAACTCCTGAAGAGATGAGGTTTGATGGGTGGAAAATAATTATTGGGGGATCGAAGCTGCCAAAAGGACTTGCATTGAGGGCTATGGATAAGGGCATTGAGATTATGGCTGCTTATGGCATGTCAGAAACCTGTCCACTTCTTACAGCAGCGAATCTCAAGAAGGAGCTGCTTGACAGAGATGACAAAATTGACTTTCTTATCAAAACTGGATTTCCGGCTCCACTTGTTCAGCTTAAGGTCATTAAAGAGGACTGGACTGAGGTTAAGCCAGATGAGAAGGAGATGGGAGAAATTGTCGTGAGGGCCCCATGGCTCACTCAGGCATATTATAGGGATGAGGAGAAGACAAAGGAGCTCTGGGAAGGAGGCTGGCTGCATACCGGAGATATCGCGGTAGTTGATGAATACGGGTATGTAACTATTGTTGACAGGATAAAGGATGTGATAAAGAGCGGTGGAGAATGGATAAGCTCCTTAACTCTGGAAAATCTTATCAGCATGCATCCTGCTGTTATTGAAGCTGCAGCTATAGGGGTTCCTGATGAAAAGTGGGGTGAGAGACCACTGGTAATAGTGAAAATAGATGACAAAGAGAAAGGGAAGGTTAGTGAAGAGGATATCAAAAAGCACCTTGCAAAGTTCGTTGAGGAGGGAAAAATTACAAAATGGGCAATTCCAGACAGAGTAGTTTTTGTTGATGAGATACCCAAGACGAGTGTTGGTAAAATCAACAAAAGAGAGTTGAAAAACATGTTCTCAAATTAGATAATACTCTTATTTATTTAATTTTTCTTTCAAGTATTTGTTGATACGTTCCTGTTAACTGGATATTATATGGCTGTCGTCTATATGATGGCTATAGCCATTAACTCTCTACGACTTTAGCATTCATTGGTATTATGGGTAACTTAACAATTAATCTTATAATTTTTGAGAAGCATCCAAAAAATTTATATGATAGTCGGAGAGAAACATCTCATTACTGAGAAACATGTTGTCGATACTTAAGCAGTTAGCACTGATGGATGCCCATAAAAGGGTTGTTAAGTTGAGCTCCAAGGAACTTGGTGAGAAGATTGATCAGAGTTTTCAAACTGCAGCAAGGAAGCTTAAGGAACTCGAAGATAGCGGCCTTATTTTGAGAACTCTTGAAAAAGATGGACAGTATGTTGTGATAACCGAAGAAGGGGAAAAACTCCTCTACAGGGAGTATCTGGACTACAGGAAGATATTCGAAGGAGTTGAAGAGATTTTCATCAGAGGCAAGGTTATGAGCGGGGTTGGAGAAGGCAGATACTACGTCTCGCTTGAGGGATACAAAAAGCAGTTCATTGAAAAGCTTGGCTTCAATCCCTATCCAGGAACACTTAATTTAAAGCTACCAAAGGAGCAGGCATACCTTAGAAGGAGAATAGATGAGGAGGAAGGGATAATCATTTCCGGGTTCAAAACTGAAGACAGGACCTTTGGAGAGGTTAAGGCCTTCAAGTGCAGGATAGGCGAGTTTGATGGGGCGGTTGTACTTCCAAGAAGAACACATTATCCAAAGGATGTGCTGGAAGTCATTTCGCCTGTTAAGTTAAGAGAAAAGCTCGGGCTTAAAGACGGTGATTTTGTTGAAGTGGAGGTGTTTTTATGATTGAAGAGGCTCTTAAAGCATTCAGAAAAGGAGAACCTGTTCTTCTTTATGATTTTGATCATAGAGAAGGGGAAACCGATATCGCAATTCCGGCTGCGAATGTGACGAGCAGGGATGTTGCGATGATGAGGATAGATGGTGGTGGGTTAATTTGTGTAGCAGTACATCCCATTGCTGCTGAAAAACTTACAATCCCGTTCATGCAGGATGTGCTTCTTGCTGCAAGCGAGAAAATGCCCGAGCTTTTCACTCTGAGCAATGGAGATGATATAAAATATGATACAAGATCTTCTTTTGCACTCTGGGTGAATCACAGAGATACGTTTACTGGAGTGACAGATATCGACAGGGCACTGACAATAAGGAGACTGGGGGAAGTTGTTGATATGGTTATGACCAATGGGGAATTCGATCTAGCCAGTGAATTCAGGTCTCCGGGACATGTTGCGGTTTTGAGGGCCGCAATTAATCTCACATATGACAGAGTTGGTCAGACAGAGCTGAGTGTGGCTCTTGCAGAAATGGCTGGTATAGCTCCTGCAGTTGCGATTTGTGAGATGCTTGATGCTGAAACCGGAAAGGCACTGACAAAGGAAAAGGCAAAAATCTATGCGGAAGAAAATGGAATCCCCTTCATTGAAGGAAAGGAGATTGTGGAACACTATAGAGATTTCAGAGAGGTAAAGGTTAAGCTGTTCATCTGAAATCCTGATTTGATTTCACATCTTTTTTAGTTTTTGCATTATTCTGGTTACGGTTTCAGCCATCCTTATTTTTGGCTGGGTTGATTCTTCTGGGTTGCTGGAAAGAATCTCCCTTATCTCATCCAGACTGAGCCCAAATTTGAGAAACAACTCGATCACTCTTTTACTGGCAATGGTTTTGTCGAAAATATTTCCATAGAGGTGAGCAAATGAGCCAGCGAACTCTTTTAAAAGTTCATCTTCAACCTCAAAATAACATCTGTCCATTAAAAACTCAGCAACCTCCAGGGGTGCACGGTACTCCTCTCCCAATCCTACCCCAGCCTTTGAATAAACTTTCGTTCTTACGGCAAACCCAATCTTTGAAAGCTCATCGAAGAACCTGATCGCCTCATCATAAATCACGAATTCAGTTATGAACATGGCAAGAGCTCTCAGCAAATTTTCAGCTTTTTTGAAGCTTTTCAGGTACGTCAGATCAGAAGAGTATATTTTCGGAAGGATGGAGTAAATACTGTTATTTTTAACCGATTTTAGAGCCAGTACTGAATCCGGCTCTCTCAGCACAATATTCATTCCTTTTTTATCTATCGTTCCTGCCACAATAAAGAAAATAATTTCTGGTTCGAATTTATGGATTAATTTTTCAAGTTCATCCTCTTTCATTCTGAGCATCTTCTCACAGGCGGCTCTTGAGATCTCAAGCCCGTCTTTTGTTAATGCGTTAAGCCTGACTCTTGCATATTTATCTTTTGGATAAGATACAACAAAACCCATTTTTTTCAATTCTTCGAGCATGGGGATCTCGTTTTCATTCTCAATCCTTTTTGATCCCTCTTTTGAGTGAAAGAAAAGTTCAGGAAATTCATGATACATGTAAAGCTGAAAAAGGGAATTTATCACCGCAAGTCCCCTTTTTGGGTCATCGAATTTATCCAGAAAACTTTTCAGGAGATCAAAATCAATAATAATGTCTGTTTTGGCATTGAATCTTGAATTCAGATCTTTCAGAAAAGTTATTTCATCTACAGGCATTATGTTTACCGAGTTCATACCTAAGTTAACACCTTCATTAAAATCTCCAGCAGACTCTGAGATGATATAATTCAATCTCTGTGGCTTCTCGAGAATTTTTTTTATTGCAAGCCTTGGTGATCTACCACAGCTTACAGCTGAAACTGAAATAGAGCCAGTCTTTCTTCCAATGATAAGCTCTCCGTAAGGCGTGAAGATCCTTTTTGTTCTGAACCGAGCCAGTTTAAAGGCTGAACGTATCCTGAATTTTTCCATTAATTCTTTTTAGTAAAAAGGTATAAAACAGTGTTGAGCAAATTCACACATCTTTGAAGTTTTTAAAATATCATAAAAAACCGGGATTTCTGACAGATCCCAGCCAGATCGGTCAAATCTCAAACGCTTAGATTTTCCCTTTGAGCAGTTCTGCTCCCTTCTCCACTATTACCTGAGTTGGAGTTGGAAGTTTGTATCCCGCTCTGCGAAGGGCTCCCTTCCCAACCTCGAAAGCTTCTGGTTTAATCCATATGCTCATTATTTTGGCGCCTTTGAGAACTCTTGCGGCATTACCAACCGGTCTACCATAGGCCATCCTCATACCCTGAGAAATTCTATCAGCCCCAGCTCCAACGGCCATTCTGTGCTCTCTTAAAATGTGATGCGGATAGATTCTGAGTTTGAGGTAGTAGTTTGAGGAACCGAGTCTTCTCGTGGCAAACTTGTTGGCTGCAATTCTGGCAGCTTCAAGAGCGGTATCTCTTATCTGAACTGCCTCTTTTGCGACAAGGGTAAGCTTAACGGGAAATTCAGCGGTTTTATTACCCATGTCGAACTGCCTTACTCTGATTCCAGGCGCTCCATCTACAAACTGCCTTTTTGTAAGGGGCCTCTCAAGTCTTCTGAACATCCTTGCGGGTTTTCGTGCCATAATATCACCTTCACACCATAGCCGTGGTGTGTATTTAAGGGTTTTGCAGAGTGGGTTTTGAAGGGGCGGATGTTTTGGCAGAACCTAACTGACAGATTTGTTTATTCTCTCGGTCATTCTCCTGACTATTCTCTCTAAAAGCCTTTTTAATTTAACAAAAGCATGGGGCGGCGGAGATTTGAACTCCGGTCGCCGGCTGTTCTGGCCACATTAGCTCCCAAAGCCGGAAGGATAACCAGGCTACCCTACCGCCCCTTGAAATCCCTGAAACCTTTGAAACATACTGCATGTATATGGGTTTAAAAAATCTTCCGTTATTCTCTACACCGCAATATCTTTAATTAATCCAGTCGAAGATTTTTCATGCCCGCTGGTTTTTCAGGATTGCAATCGCAAAAATCCATTCAGGATCCTGTTCACGGATCTATATCTTTAAAAGACTGGATTGTTGAACTCATCGATACTCCTCAGTTTCAGAGACTTAGGAGAATAAAGCAGCTGGGATTCGCAAGCCTTGTGTATCCCGGAGCCAACCATACAAGATTTGAGCATAGCATCGGTGTGTTACATGTTGCTGAGAGGCTTATTGAAAAACTCGAGTCCGATGTTAGCGAGAGAACAAAGATGGAACTCATAGCATCTGCACTCCTTCACGACACAGGACATGCACCATTTTCTCACAGTAGCGAGAGAGTAGTCAGAAAATACTTGAGAAGAGAGCATGAGGATCTGATGGATTGCCTTAGGGGGACAGAAATAGATGATCTGCTGGAAAGTCAGGGGTTGAGCCTCAAACGAATAACATATCATGTATCTGGAAAGAGCGGGTTCTCTGTCATAACTGGGGAAATAGATGCGGATAGAATGGATTATCTGGTTAGGGACTCTCACTACACGGGAGTCGCATATGGAGTTTTTGATATTTCAAGGCTGATCAAAATGATATATTTCGATGGAGGAAATTTGATTATAGATGGGAAAGGGTTGAGAGCAGCAGAATCCCTTCTGATTTCAAGATTCATGATGTATCCAACAGTTTACTACCACCACGTATGCAGAATTGCCAAGAAAATGTATGAGAAGGCTCTTGAACGCTCAATTGAAGAAAAAGCTCTTGAACTGAGAAATCTTATAAAAATGGATGATTATGACATTATCTGTTTTCTAAGGCAGCAGGATGGCTTTGTAAGAGACATCATAAACAGAATAGATTCGAGAAATCTTTACAAAAGGGCTGTTTATATTGGTCTGGATAGAATCGGGGTTGATATTCAGCATATTTCTGAGCAAAGAGCTGAAAGAGAAATTTCAGAGATTTCAGGAGTTGATGAAGAAGAGATAATCGTTGACATTCCACCCCTTGAGGATGCAAAGGAAAGCTCGGCAATGGTGAACCTTGATGGCAGGCTGATGAGTCTTGAAGAGAGCTCCCCGATCGTCAGAGCATTGAAGGACGCTGAAAGAGATGCATGGAAAATGGGCATATATACGACAAAGGAAAACTTGGAAAAAGTTGGAAGAGCAGCCGTCAGCCTGTTCAATATTGAAAGGAGACCTCTTCAAAAGAGGCTTGATGAAGTGCTGAACATTTGACTTTTGGTTTAGCTTAGATCACTTTACCAGATACTGCGAAATACTTTTATATACTCGTTAAGTTAGCTGACTTAATGTATCAGAAAGAAGAATATTCGAAGAACAATGGAAGGATCCTCCTTGCTCTTATCGGCAGAAAAATGGATTTTACATCGCTTAAGGATGAGGTAAACCTGTCTTCTCCAACACTTGCCATTCACCTCAGGGATCTCGTGGAAAAAAAGTTTGTAGAATGCAAAAGAGATGGAAGGAGAAAAATATACGGGCCGGGTGAGAAGGCCTTTGATCAGGAACACGTAAAAAATCACTTGATAGGGTTGATGGAAGCCTACAGAACGATGAAGAAGTCCAAAAACTTCTGGAGTGAAGTTGGTAAAAAATCGGTTTCTCTGATGAGATCAAATCCGGATGCAGCCTTTGCATTTATTTCTGCTATTTCCCGTTTCACTACAAATCCGGTTCAGCCTAATAATTATGACGGTTCAGAAATTGTTGAGTGGATATATCTCAGGATGGTTGAGGATTTCAACCAGCTTCGAAACCTTATACATGCCATTCAGGATCTTGAAATGAGGGATCTGAAGGCTGAAAAGTTAAGAAAAAAATTTGAAAATCAGTTGAGCAGGCTGAAAAGCATATACATCTCTCTTGGACCCCCTTTCAGTTACAGATGGATGGAGATGGTGGAGGAGTTGGAGTTATAGGGTTGGAGTTGGGGCAGAATGACAAAATTTTAATCCTGGCAGAGTATCTGGGTAGTATGATTCCGGAAATTCTAAACAGGCATAATGCTCAGTTCTTTGTTCAGTATGCGAGCAGCAAAGATGCTAACTTTTATTACTCAACGGGATTTAAAATTCCCGATCCGGCCTTTTACATGATAGGAAACGACGGTACGGATTTGCTTGTTGTCCATGAGATGGAGAGAAGAAGGGCTGAGAGGGAGAGCAGAGTGAGAGAGATCGCATCCCTCAATGAACTGGGTTTTTATGAACTCCTGAAGGAGGTTAAGAATCCAACCATAGCTCTTTCCCAGACACTCTTGGAACTTATAAAAACTCATGGTGGAAGAAAAATCCTCATCCCACCCAACTTTCCGTCCTTTCTTTCACTTTATTTTAGTGATCATATTGATGTTGAGGTTGTGGAAAATCCCTTCTCGAAGCTGAGGGCTGTAAAGAGGAGAGACGAGATTGAAAAGATAAAAGAAACAAGTCAGGCCATAATTGAGGCATTTGAATATGCACTCAGTCTGTTGAGAAATAAAATCAGTTCATGCAACGCACTCAGAGAAGAAATTGAACTCTATCTTTTCAGGAAGGGGTTCCTGGCCGAGGACACAATAGTATCGAGCGGTCTGTTAACCGCAGATCCCCACTTTTTCGGCTCGGGGAAGATAGAGGAACATGTAATTATAGATATATTCCCTAAAAACAGATCGAGTGGTTATTATTCGGATTTCACACGAACTGTGATTCTTGAAGATAAGGGAATTAATGAGGTGGAGGAGATGCTTGAAGCTGTGATTGCTGCAAAAGAGAAAGCGATTTCTGTAATCAGGGATGGAGTTACTGCAAAGGAAATTCATTACGCAGCATGCGATATTCTCGAAGAGAGAGGCTACAAAACGTTGAGAAGTAAGAGCAGCGAAGGCCTCATTCATTCAACCGGACACGGGGTTGGTCTGGAGGTTCATGAAGAGCCGAGAATTTATGAGAATGAAGATGTGATAAAAAAGGGAATGGTTTTCACAGTGGAGCCAGGGCTTTATTACAGAAAAATCGGTGGTGTGAGGGTTGAAGATACAGTTCTGGTGAAATCAAAAGAATGTGAAATTCTGACACCCTATATGGATTTTGTGAGGCTGTAAAGCTGGATGAGTTGATACTGGGGGCTTATTGAGATCCGAAGGAGACAAACTTTTTATTGGAGAGGTTGATTATCGCTATGGACATAACGATTCTCCTCCTACCCCTCATTTCCTTTGTGATAGCAATATTTACAGCTCAGGCAGGAATATCAGGAGCCTTTCTCCTCCTACCCTTTCAGGTAAGCGTTCTCGGATTTGTGAGTCCGGCTGTGAGCTCAACAAATCTGGTTTATAATATTATAGCAATTCCAAGTGGGGTTTACAGATATTTCAGGGAAGGCAGGGTTGCATGGCCTCTCGCTTTAGTTATTATACTGGGAACCCTTCCAGGGGTGTTCATCGGAGCGATTGTGAGGATAACATATTTACCGGATCCGAAAGTTTTCAAGCTTTTTGTTGGTATCGTCTTACTTTATCTTGGGTTGAGGCTGATCTATTCTTTGTTCAGGCAGGACTCGAAACTTAAAGAAATTGAGGACAAATTTAAAATCCGGATTCAGGAGATTAAACATCAGCAGAAAAAAAAGGTGGCTTCGGGAATTCCACCTGAGGCGGTTGTCAGGGTTAAGGAATTCCACCTGAGCAAAATTTCCTATGAGTTCTGGGGTGAGGAGTTCTCCTTTTCGGTAATTTACCTCTTTTTCCTATCTTTTGTTGTTGGAATAATAGGAGGGGCATATGGAATAGGTGGTGGGGCGATAATCGCCCCGTTCTTGGTTGCGGTTTTTGGACTCCCCGCTTACACGATAGCAGGCTCAACCCTCTTTGCAACTTTCGTTACTTCGATTATCGGAGTCGTTTACTACTCATCGCTTGGCTTCCCACCGAACTGGACAATAGGTGTGATGATAGGGGCTGGAGGGTTTTTCGGGATGTATTTTGGGGCAAGATTCCAGAAATACATGCCTGAAAGAATAATAAGAGTTATCTTGGGTATGCTTATTATCCTGCTATCCTTAAACTACATCTCAAAATATTTTTATTGACACCACAGCATATGTGTCTCGTGAACCAGCGCAAAATCGAAGACAAGAAAAGAATGGCCATCAATTTCATTCTGTTGATGGGCCTCATTAGCCTTCTCGGAGACATTGTTTATGAAGGTGCGAGAGGCATCTATGGACCATATCTGGCATCAATAGGTTTCAGTGCCTTTCTGGTTGGACTTGTCACCGGGGCAGGGGAGTTTTTGGGCTACTTTTTACGTCTGGTTTCTGGATATATTGCAGACAGAACCCGGAATTACTGGTTTCTGACTTTTATAGGTTATTCTCTTGTGTTATCAATCCCTCTCCTGATGTTTGCGAACACTTGGAAGATAGCTGCGATTCTGATAATCTCTGAAAGGCTCGGAAAGGGAATAAGAACTCCAGCAAGGGATGCCATACTTTCTTATGCAACAAAAAAAGTTGGAAGAGGTTTTGGATTTGGATTGCATGAGGCTATGGATCAGATTGGAGCTATAACAGGTCCAGTCATCCTTTTTATTATCCTATCGTCTGGAGGAGGGTTTAGGGAAAGCTTCGGCTTTCTCTTTATCCCATCAGTTTTTTTAATTGTATTGCTTTTAATGGCGATGAAAAGCTATCCTGAACCTCATAAAATGGAAATTGGTTCAACATCATCCCAAGGATCGAGCTTTGATTCATATCAAGCTTCAACAACCTCTCTGTCAGGAAAATTCTGGTATTATACTCTCTTTAGTTTTTTGGCAGTCTCAGGGTTTGCAGGTTTTCCGATTATAGCCTATCATCTCAAAACAATCTCGGTTACGGATTCCTTTATTCTTCTCATTTATGCGATTGCAATGGGGGTTGATGCCATTGTAGGATTGATAAGCGGGAGAATGTATGACAGAACAGGTCTAAAAATCCTTTATTCTGTCCCTCTACTCACCCTTTTCATTCCTTTCTCCTTTACAGGAAAACTGGAACTGGCCATTCTCGGTATACTCTTCTGGGGAGCAGTTATGGGAATGCATGAGACTGTGATGAGGGCAGCAATTGCTGATTTTACTGGCATTGCAAAAAGAGGAACTGCCTATGGAATTTTCAACACTGTTTATGGACTTGGATGGCTTTTTGGGAGTTCTGTAATTGGCTTCCTCTATGGCTCATCGGCACTTTTAATTCCAGTTTTTGTTGTTATCATGGAAATTTCAGCTCTCTTGGTTCTGTGGGCTGGCAGAAAGAAAGAATAAAATTCATACGATGATCTATTCAACAGTTATTTTTTTAAACTCCCCATGAGATGAAAAATCATGAGTGAAGAGTTAAAGGAGGCTCATGAAAAGACGATTGAGGCTGGAAAGGTTCTGAGAACTGTTAAGGAAGAAATAACATCTCTCGTAAAGCCAGATGTAAAGATCCTCGAAGTTGCGGAATTTGTTGAGAACAGAATCAGGGAACTGGGAGCTGAACCGGCTTTTCCATGCAACATCTCAATTAACAGTGATGCTGCTCATTTCACTCCAAAAAGGGGAGATAACAGGGTTTTTAAGGAAGAAGACGTCGTAAAAATTGATATTGGAGCTCACATCGATGGATTCATAGCCGATACAGCAATAACAATCGATCTGGGCGATCACGAGGATCTTGTAATGGCTGCAGAAAACGCTCTCAAGAGTGCGATTGAGGAGGTTCATGCTGGAGCAGATACAGCAGCAATAGGTGCAGCAATCGAGAGGGAGATCAGGGATATGGGTTTCAGGCCAATAGCCAACCTTACAGGGCATGGATTGGTACCATATCTGGCACATGCACCTCCAACGATATTCAACTACAAAACTGAAAGGGGCGCAATCCTTGAAGAGGGCATGATCATCGCAATAGAGCCCTTTGCAACAAATGGTGCGGGAAAGGTTAGCGAAAGGGGTGAGACTGAAATCTATTCTGTGGTGTCAACAAGGCCTGTGAGGATGAAGATGGCGAGAAATCTCCTTGCTGAGGTTGAACAGTACAAAACTCTCCCATTTGCGAAGAGATGGCTTAAAAAAGCTCCGGAAGTTATTATAGCAAAGCTCGTTAGAGAGGGAATTCTTCGCAGCTACCCTGTTCTCGCTGAGGTGGAAAGAGGACTGGTTTCGCAGGCGGAACATACAGTCATTGTAGAGGAGGACGGGGCTAAGATTATAACCTGATTATCTTCTGGGTAGCGTCTTAAAAAGCTCATAAAAAAGTCCTGTTCAAAACTCATTTGTGCTTTGTGGTTGTACCACTTTACAAACTCATTTATTGAATCAAATCTGAGCTTCAAAGCTCCCATAACCCTTCATCCTTATCCTGTCAAAAACCTCGGTTAAAGGGAAAAGCATCGTTCTCGCAAACAATTTTATAATGAAGCAGGTTTGTGCTCACAGGCACACCTTTTCATATATACCTTTATTGCTTTTGGCTGGTTACTTTTCTCTTTGACATCTCTGCAATCTTTGCAACCTCTCTTAATGGTCCCCCTTCCCCTTTTTCATTATTATTTAATTTATCTCTCCCTTATCTCTCCCTTATCTCTCCCTTATCTCTCCCCCCTCCAACATCTATATTGGTGATTGTGCTGGTTGGGAAATAATTTCGGCAAAAGACAAAATAATTCAAAACAGCAAATCTTATATCTGAAAGATATAGCTGAGTATATGGAAAAGGTAGCACTCTATCTTGTAACGGGCTTACTTGCCGGTATTTTAATTGGTGCGTTTATATTCTACTCTATTGGGATGCCCTATATGTATAGGATGTCAATGGGTTATGGAGATGGGCAGTATGCTCCTATGGGGTCTGGAGGTTATAGTGATGGAAGATACTATTCACCAAAATACTATCAAGGCCCTGGCAGTTTTGAATCGAATGGAGAGAGAATTTACTATACAGGTATAAATGAGAATGGAGAGAGAATCCCGTTCACTGGAGGCCCTTTCTGGTTAGTCAATTATGGTGGAAGCTGTGTTAACTGCCACGGAAGAGATGGAACTGGGGGCTTTGTGCCAATGATGTGCAATGAAAAAGCTCCGGATATAAGATATTCCACTCTTACATCAGGCGAGCATGAACATGCTTACGATGTTGAAGCAATAAAAACGGCAATTGTAAAGGGAATTGAGCCTGATGGGGGAGAGTTAAACTGGTGCATGCCAAGATGGCAGATGAACGAAAAGGATCTGAACGACATTGTTGAGTATCTTAAAACGCTGGACTGAGTTATATTTTTTTACTATAGAGAAAATATGGTAAGAAATCACTCGCTAATTAGACAGCCTCGGGTGCAGGTATTAATGTTCGCTATACCCAATATGGTGTCCATAACTCCATTGTGGTGGATAGGAGTTCGGCAGATTGATTTTAGAGTTAATTTCATATACTATCCCGTTGATTTCAAGAGTATTCGGAATTACCGTTCTTGATTTAAATCCACTCACCTTTATTTCATCGCCAGGAAATATACCCACTTGCTGGGAAAACCACCAGGGGATGAATACATTATATCCATTGTCCAGCAGGACGTGCATCGGATATACTGCAATGACTTTTCCTTCCACTGTAATGGACTCGGCGAATCTATTCTGTCTGTTCTGCTCAATAATGCCATCCCACATTGGTATTTTGTAGTTATGAATCTCTTGATTCCCATGATTGTGATCTCTATACTCTATCATGGGCATTCCGTATCCTCCATATGAGTATCCTCCCATTCCTCCATATGAGTATCCCCAGCCCATATGGGCTGAGGCTGTTGATATCGCTATTAGTGC
>Ga0180932_1066_pt1 | contig 32317 bp, 32 predicted proteins | sample Deesub1362A_J573_FD_124189 | JGI IMG/M metagenome (GOLD analysis project Ga0180932, IMG submission 124189) | Archaeoglobus sp. JdFR-24
TTACCTCTTTAGTGATTTCGCTCAAGAGCTCAACGGGATCCATACCCATCATCTGCTGGTCGATGCCTATATGGCAGTTAATGTAGTCTATCCCAAGTTCCTCAAGCTCCTTGGCTCTCGATACGGGATCAGGAACGTTGATCATATCGACCATTATTTCAGAACCATATTTCCTTGCTGCCCTTATCGCCTCTTCAATCGTCGGATTATCACTTGCGGCAAGCACTATAACAACGTCGGCACCACTCTTTGCAGCCATTTCTACCTCTACCGCACCTGTATCTATCGTTTTCATGTCTGCGATGATTTTATGGTTCTTAAATCTTTTTTTGAGCTCTCTTACAGCATTCATCCCTTCACTTTTGATGAGGGGCGTCCCAACTTCAAGCCAGTCGGCACCACCTTCAATAGCTTCACTAGCTATTTCAATTGCCCTCTTCAGCTCGAGGAGATCGAGTGCAACTTGAAGGATTGGTTTGTTCATAACTCTCAGTAATCAGATACCTAATTAACTTTTCCCATTTTTGATTTTCTTTTTATTTATGAAGATGTGATTAAGAATGGACGGGAATCTGTAATATTAGTAAAACATATCTAATAAACCTACTCAGGTTTAACGTTTCTTCTCTAAAATTTCTTCAACAAAATTCTGAAGAACAAAAAATTTATATAGCGAATAATGGTCCTCGCTAAAGAATAATTTAAAGGAGGGAAATGATGCTGGAAAATGCCAGAAAAATACTCGATAAGAATGGAATAAAGCAGGTTTTGTGTGCTTTCAGTGATGTTAGAGGATTTATGCAAACCTTTTCTATCCCTGCAAGAGAATTCACAGAAGGGAAAGCTTTCGAATCTGGAATCGGATTTGATGGCTCATCCATAAGGGGATTCAAAACAATTGAAAAAAGTGATTTAGTATGGATGCCAGATCCATCAACACTAAAAATAATCCCGTGGATTGATGATCCAATCCAGAAAACAGCAATAATGTTTGGCGATGTTTACGAGGCCTGGGGGACTGAGGTGGCAGATTGTGATCCCAGAGGATTTGTAGCCAAGCGATACGAAAAATTGCTTAAAGACGACAATTTGAGTGCAATCTTCGGGCCTGAAATTGAGTTCTTCATATTTGATGGGATAAACCCGGCAAACCTCACATGGGATCTCTGGGTCTCCCCCAATGGAGGTGCCGGAGACTCATGGGGACCACCGAGAGTTATGCCAGAGAGCAGCGAAATTACCCCTGGTGGTTTCATGATTAGACCCAAAGAGGGTTATTTCAGACCACCACCAGAAGACACAACGGTCGATTACAGAAACGAGCTTACTTACTATCTTGAAATGCTTGGTGTTGAAATTGAGTACCATCACCACGAGGTTGCCACTGCCGGTCAGGTTGAGCTCGATTTTAAACCAAAAACACTTATTGATGTGGGTGATGCTTTCTACCTTTACAAGTTCGCTGCCAAAAACATAGCAAACTACTACGGAATGATAGCAACCTTCATGCCGAAGCCACTTTATCTGGATAACGCAAGTGGTATGCACACACACCAGAGCCTCTGGAAGGGAGAACCATTTTCAGGAGAGCCTCTGTTTGCCGATCCAGACGATGAGTACATGCTCAGCCAGAAGGCAAGATATTACATTGGTGGACTCCTTGAACATGCAAAGGCTCTAACTGCTTTATGTGCCCCGTCAATTAACTCATACAAGAGACTCGTTCCCGGTTTTGAGGCACCAATTTACATCTGCTGGAGTCCACGAAACAGGTCTGCACTGGTAAGAGTTCCAATGTATCACAAGAGTCCATCAGCAATAAGACTGGAATACCGTGGAGCTGACCCGAGCTGTAACCCCTACTTAGCCCTAACAGCTCAGCTTGCTGCAGGACTCGATGGAATTAAGAAGAAAATAGAGCCCGGCGACCCGATAAGAGAGGATGTTTATGAACTCACTCCGGCAGAGAAGAGAGAGCTTGGAATTGGTGAGCTTCCAACAACCCTCAGGGATGCTCTCGATCACCTTGCAAGCGATGAACTGATGCACAAAGTTCTTGGTTCACACATATTCGATGCATTCATGAGCCTGAAATATGATGAATGGAACCAGTACTGTCTCTATGTGAGTCCATGGGAAATAATGAAATACCTTGATATATAAAAGAGCCATGAGGTGTTGAAATGGGTGTACATCGCATAACAAGTGAAGCTGCAAAATACTATGCAATGAAAGAGAAAATACTCGGAACAGGTATTTCTCTGTTTGGTGCTGCAAGTGAAAAGGTAGGCGAGATATCAAAAGAGGATCTCGAGGCACTTGGAGATCTTGCAGCTGCTCTTCTCCCACATACCCCTGGAAACTCAGGAAAGCTTATGGTCGTTGTTGCAAGACTTTTCTGGGCTCTTGCAGGTGTGCAGGAAAAAGAGTTCAAGATTGTACCGCTGGAAGAAATCGAAAAAATGCTCGATACATTGAAGAATAAGGTTGGAACTGAGTGATCGGCTGAAGGTTAAAGTGATTAAACTTCTATTTTATTTTTAAAATTTTATCCATAGCACCACTTGTAAGAACCTTTTTCAGTCGAGCTTGCAGATAGGGTTTGCTGATAGTATGGTGAGAGGAGTAATACACATCATAAACCCCTACGACCCCGGAAAGTTTCCTTCAGATATCTCTCAAAAATATGGAATAGATGAATCTGAGGTAATTTCTCTTGCCTCCAACGAGAATCCATTTCTGCCACCTGAAAATGTAAGGAGAATATTTGAGAGCGAATATAAACATATCAACAGATATCCGCATCCTTCTTATCCGGAGCTCAAGAAGAAAATCTCAACATATATAGGAGTCGACGAGAGCTGCATTGCCCTGGGGAATGGGGCGAGTGAAATACTTAAAATGATCTGTGAAGTGAATCTTGAAGCTTTCGATCCGGTTGTAATCCCAATTCCAGGATATACGCTCTATGCAATTCTGGCAATGATGATGGATGCAAGCTTGAAATTTATAGAATTTCCCGGATACAATGTTCGGGCAGAGGACGTTCTAAGTGAGGAGGCAAAACTGATTTTCCTGTGCTCACCAAATAACCCGACCGGAAACACAGTCAAGAGAAAAGAGGTCATCAGGATTCTTGAAAACACAAACGCCATTGTGGTTATTGATGAAGCTTACACAGAGTTTTCAGACAAAAGCTTTATCGATCTGACAAATGAATTTGAGAACCTGATAGTTGTAAGATCATTTTCAAAGTTTTTCTCCTTAGCGGGGATGAGAGTGGGATATGCAGTGAGCAAAAATGAGACAATTGAGGCAATAGAGAAGGTAAGACTTCCATTTTGCATTTCAAATATCGCGGCAAGGGTAGCTGAAGCCTGTATTGATTCACTGAACCATTTCCGGAAGATAAGAGATGAGATAGTAAAGGAGAGAATATGGCTCGAGAAATCTTTGAGGAAGTTTAAAAATCTTGAAGTATACCCCTCTGAGGCTAATTTTATTCTCGTTAAAGTGAAAGAGGAAGATCTGGATACAATCGAGAAAAAAATCGAGTCAAATGGAATAATAGTCAGGGATGTTACCGGACTGATGGGACTCGATGGTCCGCACATCAGAATTACTGTCGGAAAAAGACCGGAAAATGAAAAACTGGTTGGAGTCCTTGAAGAGATCTTTGAATGATGCCAATAGTGGAGTTAAATGGTAGTCGATTGTGTTCGGTAGTATTCAATACTTCAGGTTTTCAGACCTTAGATTTGAGATTGCCTGACATTGCAACTGCTTTCACCACTACAATAAGTGTACATTGATTAACTCCACATATAAAACCCTGCAGAAAATCCATAAGAACCAAAAATAAAATCGATAGGACTGAAATCTATTATCTGCCGCTTTCAGATACTTCCATTTATTGTGAGTAAAGACTTCCAACCACAGTGTACCTCACACTCCACCTTACCTGACCTGACTCTTGAATTTACTTTTGAATTTAAAATAATAATCTCATCGCCAATATCCAGCTTGCTGTAAATCTTTGCTTTTTCTCCCCAGAGAATTACCTTTATTCTGCCAGTGTTATCAGAAACATAGATCTCTGAAAGTTCCAACAACCTTTCATCTTTACGTATCCTTTTAAAATCACCTATTCCGCTGACCCTCCCCCTTACGTTCACAATCTTTTCCTGCTTTAGGCGATTTAACTCGGAAATTTTATCGAAAAGGTTTTCAATGCCTGAAATGTTTGAAAAATCGCCCACCTCATACTCCACCAGCTCAATTATAAGAAGTTCATCACCCGATGGTTGAAATCTGCACGTTATTTTATCACCCGGAGATAGATCATGCAGTCTTTCTACGATCTCATTCCAGCCATAAAGGATTTTTATTTCGTTTTCAGTAACAATTGCAACTCTGAGTAATTTTCCAGCTTTTGTCTTTCTGGTCTCGTATCCAATAACCACTCCAGTAAGTAAATTCTGCTCCTGTGTGTCCTGTGAATATTCTTTCCCGCCAATTATTTCCACATCAGAAGGATCATTAATAGAGAGTTCAAGTTCAGAAAAGTTATTAGAATTCAAGAGAAACGGCTTTTTAACAAACCCTCTGAGTTCTAAAAATGAACCTGGAACGATATCTCCAGTTTTAACGAGTTTTGCAACATCATCCCAAAGAACGGCAACTGTTTGCCCGGTCTCATCAGCAATCAAAATTCTTGACACAATTCCCCTATCATTCTCCTTTTGAAACTCTCTCACACTCAAAATTTTCTTAACCTCCACCCTTACAGCCACCTTCCCCCTGGAATTTTTCAAATCAGATATTTTTGATTCATGAAGATACCCGTATTCGTAGGCAGCAAGAAGAGAAGCCATTTCAGGAATTAAAAGGTCTCCAAAATGATCCTGAATTTCCCTGTAGCTTTTTAAAAACTCATCAAAAGAGACTTTACTCCTGACCTTACCGTAATATCTTCTTAGAAGCTCACTTTGCTGCTCATCCAAAATTGAATCTGGATTTTTTTCGGAATCTTCAGACATCAGAACTGAATACATTACATAATATTTGTTAATTTCTGTGTTGTGTGTATCTGAACGAGATCTGATAGAACCCGTCATTTAAGGTTTTATAAGCGTTAAAAATTTCCCGATTTCTTCTTTACTTTCGAATTAAAAGAGATTTAAAAGAGATTTAGGAAAAATTCCAAGGTATTCAGTCCCAGAATCCGCGAGTCCTGATGTACCTCTTCTCTGCCTCCATTAACTCAATATAGAATGAATCCTCATCAGGGTAATATTTCGAGAGGATTCTCGAAGCATTTTCTGCCCCAACACCGTGAGTATTCAGCGCAAGAACCGCCCTTTTCCCGTATGCGAGAACTAAATTGGCAATCCTGTATAACTCCTTTTTTGGTATATCTTCCAGTTTTCTCCTCGCATTAAAACATGCAAGCATTTTAGATTTGCATTTAGGACAGACCAGTTCCGAAACAAGCCTGACCGGACTTCTAACGGTATATTCACAATTCAGGCAATGGATCATGCATATTTCATTTTCAAGTCTTTTCCTGAAAATTTTTAAGAGAGCTTCCAGAGGTTTCCCGGGCATTATGAGGTCAAAAGCATGTTCCCTTGAGGCAAGAGATACTGGACTGAGCAGGCTATATGTCTCTATTTTGATTGTTTTTCCGATGCTCGAGAGAATCTCCCTAGTTTTTACAATATCCATCTTTTCAACAAAAATCTCTCTGACAGCTTCTCTGTAAATTGGTGTGTCTTTCAGTTTGATTACCAGTTTTCTCAGATTTATTCGCGACAAGTCCAGATCCTTGCTCAGATAACCGAATTTCCTTGCAGAATTCACAACCTTCCACTGAAGAAGTCTGGTATCAATTAACGCTCTCTCAGCAAGCTCATCGATACTTTCTGGATTGAGTGAATTTAAAACTGAAACAACTTCTTCAAAATTCGCTGGCGTTAGCTTGATTCTGTAGGGGTCAATTTCTATGCCAACATTTCTTCCCTTCCTTGCAGATAGGAGAAGGGCGATGATTCTGCCAAGAGTCTCATTTACTCTGTGCCCGAAACAGGCGTTTATTACCGTAACTTTTTCAGACGATTCCACTGTTAAAAGCACATCCGAAGGAATTGAAAAATTATGCATCTGTTCCGAAATAACCTTTACAACCTCCTCTGCAGCAAAATAGTTTGTATCGAACATCGAAAGCAATCTGGAGATGACCTCATCTTTTGAGTGTTTTTCAAGCATTTCTCCAATGAATCTCCTGAGCTTTCCCACCTCCTGAGCAACATCAAAGGGTACCGGTATCTCCTCTCCAACCCAGGAAGGAATCTCCCCCTCTCTTACGACGGGTTCCACCTTCACAACCTCATCTACCGCGAGAACTCTCCACAATTCACCCTTTATAGCAAAAACTTCCCCTCTGAAAGTCGACAGGAAACTTTCGTCGAGCATGCCAATAGTCTTCCCGGTTGTAACATCAACAACTCTGTAATGTCTCTCATCGGGAATCATCGAGATATTTTCATAGAAATATCTCCTTGTCTTTCTTCTTGGAGCTATACTCTCCCCATCAAAGAAAATTATGTTTCCCTCAGCCAGAAAATTGCAGATGTCTATAAACTCCTCAAATTCCAGATCATGGTAGGGATATGCTCTTCTGATGATGGAATAAACCTTTCTGGCATCTATTCTTCCATATTCAAGTGCTATTGCTGAGATCTGATTTGCAAGAGTGTCCAGACTCTTCCTGTGATACGTGAGCACCTCAATCTCACCTTCGGAGGCTTTTCGGGAGATTATCCAGGATTCAATGATATCATCAAAAGATCTTGAGACAATGTATCCCTTTGAGATCTTCCCCTTGCGATGTCCGCTCCTTCCAACCCGCTGTATAAGTCTTGCAACCTCTCGAGGGCTGTTGAATTGAATCACAACATCAACATGGCCTATATCTATACCCAGTTCCATGGACGATGTGCAGATAAGAGCCTTCAGCTCTCCTTTAGCAAACTTTCTTTCACTCTCAATCCTCGCCTCCCTTGAAAGTGAGCCATGATGGACTTCAACATCCATTATTTTCCGGAGCTTGATTCCCAGAGCTTCAGCAGTCTGTCTTGTATTAACAAAAACAAGCGCAGAATTATGTGCTTCAACGATTTCTTTAATTTTTCTTAACTCAGATGCGATTTCAATATCCACATTGAGTTTTTCAGAAAGCTCGTAATCTTCATCCTCGATTTCAGGTTTAATGACTTTGAAATCATACAGCTTGGCTTCATCATCTCTAACAACCTCAACATCTGTTCCGAGGAACGCGGAAACATCTTCGTTTCTCAGTGTGGCAGAAAGGCCAACCACCTTAAACTCTGCAATCTCCCTCAATCTTTCCAGCCCAACAGCTAACTGCACACCCCTCTCACTATCAACCATCTCGTGGATCTCGTCAATAACAACATATCTGACATTTTTTAAAGCATCTCTCAATCTCTTCCCCAGAAAAAGAATCTGAAGGGTTTCAGGAGTTGTTATAAGAACGTGGGGTGGTTTCAGGCTTTGCTTTTTTCTCTCTGATGTGAGAGTGTCTCCGTGTCTTACAGCTATGCTGAACCCCAATCCCTTGGCAAGAACACTCACCCTCCTGAGCATGTCCCTGTTCAGAGCCTTTAAAGGAGTTATGTAGAGGAGTCTTATTCCCTTCTCATCAAACTCCGCATCTTCAAGCATTCTGTAAAATATTGGAATCAGGGCTGCTTCAGTCTTTCCCGAACCAGTAGGGGCAACTACAAGCAAGTTTTTTCCTAAAGCTATCCTCTTCCAGGTTTCTTTCTGGAGGTTATTGAGTTCCTCTATTCCTGCTTCCTGTAAAACACTCTTGAGCTTTAGCATCGAAGACATTTCAATCTCAGGCATTGTAATCATGAACTCCTCAACAAAGGTTTATAATTTTTAAGTGGTTGATGTTGATCTGATTGAGACAGGGTATACCCAATACAGACTAAATATCCGAAACTTTCCCGAGAACGATCCCATCCAACAAAATCGCTTTCGCATTTCTGAGATCCCAGATTTTTTCTTTCCTTTTCCTGAAGGGTAATTTATTCTTCTCAACATTCAGGGCAATTGAAGAGCACAACTCATTGAATGCTGGCATTACAACAACCCTCTTAGACTCTCCATCTAAATAAAATTCAGACTCGAGCCAGACTCTTTTTTTAATTCCTCCAACCACATCTTCAATATATACTGCCGGATGAATGTGGGCGAAGATCAGATATTTTTTCTGAAGAACTTCGTCTGATGGGTGGGCATGACCATGGAAAAGGCCATACTTTCCAATAACAATACCTCTTGAGGATTCACACCTAATTATATCGTCAATTCCACCGTCGTGGTTCCCTCTGATGAGAATTATGTTATCCTCATCCACACCACTTTTCAGAAGCTCGTTTTTGAGCAATTCAACCTCCTTTCTTTCCTTCACCCTCATACCGATATCGTGTTTTACATCTCCGAGAATCAATACTCCATCAGGATCAAAATCCCTTACTAGATTGGCTGATTCTTTTATCACACTCCTTTCCGGGAAATTTACAATTCCCAGATGGAGATCAGCGATTATCAATAATTTCTCTCTTCCACCAATCATCAATGCAGGTTTATCAGGTATGAACTTAATCATTAAAATGAATCTCCGTTTCAGGTTTAAAAACCATGTTGTATGCAATGTTGTATGCAATCTTTGCCGGATCGGGTGATACAAATGTTATTCAATTCTTAAAAATCGGTTTCAAACAAATATCTCCACATCCTCTCAAGATGGGGTTTCACATTTATCCCTAGTTCTTTGGCGTATAATAGAGCTACAACTTCAGCTGAAAGGAGTGTTCCAAAAGATTCCTGCCTTTTATTTATTTCCGAGACTATCTCAGATTTATCCTTGGAAGTTTTCTCAGCAATTAATTCAAGTATTTCTTCAAAAACACTCAAATTCATTATCCTTCTGATATCAGGTCTGAAATCAATTGGAATCTCCACAGCCCTCAGATCAAAATTTGGTTCAAGTTTCCCCTGATCAAACGTGAGAAGACCTTTTTTTATGGCCGTCTCAACAACCTTTTTGCTCATACTGTGTGAGAACCATTTAAGGTCGAATGAAAGAACATAAGTAAGGTCAGACTTCGACATAACCCGTTTCCCTTTACTTTTGAAAGCAGCAGCTATAACCTGATGGAGCATGAAGTAAGTCTCATAAAACGTTTAAAAAGTTAATGGCAACCCTCAAAACTCTTGACAGGACACCATACCATAACCATCCTGGATGATATGCTTTTGTACCGGTTATACTGATTAGTTGTATAAACACATTATGAAAAGATAAAAAGAACATTCTAAAGACCATTATGAATTTAGCCTCTGATAAATACTAACGAAAGTGTTAACTCAACCGGAAATTGCATGCCTCCAACTGACAGTCACTAAAACTCATCCAGACCAAATGCTTTTAAACCAACAATCTCCAGACCTTTTCTGGTTTTCCATTTTTTGTCAGAGGGCATTGTGAGAATGTACACATTCATTCCACGTCTTATTTCTTCAGTAGTAACAGGTCCTAAAGTGTCTTTATCAATAAGGGTTATTATATCCGGTACAGTTACTCTTTCAGAATCATTCTCCACAATCAGATACTCGTTCTGGAAAATTATTTTTGCTTTCTCCTCGCCCACAACTTCGATTTCTCCACCATAAAACTTCCTGAATTTCATTCTTTTTATATTCACAACCTTTCCCTTTTGTAATGACCCTCCGGTGACTTTACAGATTTCTAACATTTTTAGTTCAGCAGGAGCATCAGAAATTAAAATCTCTCCTATTTTTGCAGCTTTTGTGATAGTATTTCTGATTGCAGATTTTTTCAATTCTTTACCCGTCATGGCATAGAATGAGAGCCACGAATAGCCACCCATTAGTCTTGTTATACCTCTTGCAAACCACTCACCATAATCGCTGTTAATCGAATCCACAAATATTATATTTCCTTTCTCATCCGAAATTGCCATTGGGGTGATTGATGTCCCAAACAAGTGAAATGTAGTCATCTGCAATTCAGGAAAAGCCCTTCCCATTCCATCAGCGTCCACTATTGGTATTCCTGAATTCAGACTGGCTACAATAGGCGTTAGCGAGTTTATTCCAGCGCCCTCTACTGGAACGATTGCATAGGTCTCTTCTCCAAAATAGTTTTCAAGCAATTTCAAAACATTTATGGCTTCTCTTCCATTTGGTAATTTCTCTTTGAGGATTAAAGGTGATCCCATTAAAGCTACAGACAGTATTAATGCATTATTGGGAACATCATTTGGATCGATTATATAGGTAGTTTTATTTTCATTTAGCTGTTGAAGAGCCATTAGTTCAGATATGTATGTATCTCCACCTCCACCACTTCCTAGAACTTCTGCCCCTCTCGCGATCTTTTTTACCAGTTTTTTATCAACCTTAATCATACTACCCCCAATTTATATTTAATTTATATTTTAATCCTGTACTCTTCTTTTTTAGTTTTGATGATGACCGCACTCCTTGTGTCAATAACCCCTTTCATTCCCCTAATTTTCTCTATCACATCTGTAAATTCTTTTATATCTTCAACCACGAGTTTTACGATGAGATCGAAGTCTCCGGTTACTAAGTATACTTCAGTAATCTCGTCGAAAGATGATAATGTCTCAAGGATCTCGTTTTCATGATTTGGTGAGGTTTTAATTTCAATAAATGCAAAAATCTTTTTGCCAATCTTAGCGGGATCAATGACGACGATCTTTTTTTTGATTATTTTCTCCATCTTCAATCTCTGAATTCTCCTGTGTACTGTGGCTACCCCGATATTCAGTCTATCAGCTATCTCACTAAGAGGTATATTTCCGTCTTCCTGAAGAAGTCTAAGGATTGCTTTGTCTATATCATCCAACATCACTAATCCCGCCAATATCAGCTAAATTTCTGAAGGTCAAATATTTTTCTCTTCTACATTATTTATACTATCTATTCCCAATCCTGGTTTTTCCGGAAGATGGATCACTCCATTTATTACATCCATTCCACCACAAACTGGATCTTCCTTCAAAAAGAGGTGTGAATCGAGATCAACATACTGTATATTTCTAAAAGCTAAGGCAAGATGCGCTGCAGCCGTGAGAGAGATCTTTGATTCAAGCATACAACCAACCATACAGGACAATCCTGCAGTCTCTGCTATATGAATTATTTTAACCGCTTCAGATATCCCACCACTCTTCATAAGCTTGATGTTTACACCATCCGCACAACCATGCTGTACAATCTTCAAAGCATCTCTTGCGAGATGGACACTTTCATCTGCGATAATTGGTATATCACTATTCTCCTTCACGTATTTCAAACCATCTAAATCCCAGGCTGGCACTGGCTGCTCAATAAATTCTATCTCAAACTCTTTTATTTTCTTGATAAATTTAATAGCCGCTTTTGGACTGAATCCTTGGTTGGCATCTACTCTGATTCTAACTCCTAAATCGTTCAGAGCTTCAATTCTCCTGAAATCCTGCTCGACATCTCCTTCTACTTTAATTTTCAGCACCTTGTACCCTCGAGATATAGCCTCAATCGCTTTTTTTCTTACGTTTTCCGGTGTGAGTATACCAATGGTTATGTCAGTCTCTATCTCCGTTCTATAACCCCCCAGAATCTTGTAAAGGGGTTTAGAGTAATGTTTCCCTATTAAGTCATATAAAGCAATATCCAATGCCGCTTTTGCACTTGTCAATCCCACATAGGTATTTACTTTTTCATTTATCACCTCTAAGTTTAATTCCTCGCCAATTAGCAGAGAAGAAATGAACTCAACAAAAGATAAGCATCCCTCCTGATTGTCTCCAGTAATCTTGTATGCTGGTGAGCCTTCTCCAACCCCCACAAATCCATCACTAAAAACTTTCACAAGTATATTTTTGGCGTTGGTAATTGTACCCAAAGCAATCTTGAAAGGTTCCACTAAGGACAGGTCATACCTTTCAACAACCACATCAGTTATTTTCATCCAACTCCCCCAGTTACTCTCTTTTTTTAAGTTCTTCAGCAAAATCAAGTATTATATTATCCAGAAATTCTCTGAACTTTTCTTCTCCTTCCATCACCGAATACTTCCCCTCATCTATCTTCTTTCTTTCTATCAACAAAAAATTATCTGCAATCTGATATTTTTCCAGTATCGAGATGAGTCTACTTGCTGCATCTACCAGTCTAAAGGGCCCATACGTTCCAGGCTCCTCAATAAGTCCTCTAGCGCTGGTCAACATGTAGCATAAAAGCTCAAAAAATTCAACATTCAATGAATCCTTTGATTCGGCGCTCACATCAGCCATGGGTTTCACCATATCTTTCAAAAAACACAACTTCCTCTCTTCTCTTGGGTGGTAATGGCATATCATCAGAATATCCAAGGGTAATCAATAACTCGGGGACGATATATTCGGGCAAATCAAGAAGTACCTGGACTGCTTTTTGATTGAAAGATTTAACCGGACATGCTCCCAACCCAAGTTCGCAAGCCATCAACAACATGTTTTGAGAAGCCATAGCGATATCGAAAAGAGATAAACTCTCATTACCGGCTTTTCTCGCAATATTCATGTCTCTGCACACAACTATAATTGCTGCAGGCAGATCAAACATCCCGGGCGACATGGCCTTGATTTTTTCAATGTTTTTCCGATTTCTAACAGCAATAAACACCCATGGTTGCATGTTACCGGCTGACGGTGCCCAGATTGCGACATCTAAAATTTTTTTGATCTTTTCATCTTCAACTGGACTGTCTTTGAATCTTCTTATGCTTCTCCTTTTCATTATAATCTCAAAAACCGAATTCATACTATCTGATTCTTTCCTATTGCGAATTCCTATTCTCACATTGATTATTCTACAGCTTTCTCTCCTTCTCAGGTGGTTTCATGTATGTTAGCCTGCTCTGCTTCACACCCAGCCCAAGCAAAGCTTCCATAAACTTGATTGACGCTGCAGCAGGATCAATCACCGGCACATCACACCCATCCGCTTTCAGCATATTGTGCAAATCGTTTGCGATACCCATCATCCCTGTACAGCCAAGGATTAAAACATGAGCTCCGTCTTCTTTGATTGCCTTTAACATCTCCTCATATAAAGTCCTTTTCAGCCTGTCCTTATCGTGTAATTCAAGAACTGGTATATTAACGCTCCTTACGGATGCAAGTTTATCATATACGCCCAATAACTTTGCAATATTCTCTATCATCGGAATTACATTTTCCAGAACTGTAACCACTGAGAACCTTTGCCCCAGTGAGCAGGCAAATAACATGGATGGTTCAGCTGCTCCAACAACTGGGATGTCAACAACCTCTCTTGCTGCTTTCACAGCTGGATCACCAAAACAATCGATAATTGCACCATTGAAACCCTGTTTTTCTGCTTCAATCACCTTATTAATTATATCTGGAGCTGCAAGAGCCTCATCATACTCGGATTCGATTGATGCTGTACCCTTATCCAGATGTACAACATCTATTTCTGTTTTTTCTGATGCATAAGCTCTGAATTCTTTTTCTACATCTTTATCAAAAATATCAACAATTACAGGCACTATAACTCTAATCTTCAATCTCTACACCCCCATCACTCGATTCAGTTAAATATTAAATTTTATTTAAAATAAAAAATTTAAATATTACAAATAATCACATCGGTATTATTTCTGGCCATTCTCCTCTAACCTTTCTATACACCCCCGTTAATATCGCCTGTAACACCACTGCCACAATAAATGCATCAACTGCTGAAACCGTCGTCAATGTAAATAATCCGAATCCGGTTGGAGGTGGTGTGGTGCAAAATGCAACCAACGAACCTCCAGTCCAGGCTATAAACATCAATGGGCGCCACTTAGGTATTCTACTGAGGTTCTCAAACCGATAAAGGTCTCTGTGGAACAGAAAATAATCTGTTACATATACACCACCAATTGGCGGTATGGTTGCACTCAGAATCATCAGCCATTGAACAAATTTTCCATAAATTCCTGATAGTGCAATAATAATGCCGAGTGCTCCCGCAATCAGAGTAAGTTTCCATTTTGGCCATGTCCTGAATATAACTGAAAGATTGAGTGATGCGGAGTACAGATTATTATCATTTGTCGTCCACTGTGCCAGAACTAAGACTATTATCGCTATCAATCCCCATCCAAGCCCTATCATTATTTTTACAGCATCCCATTCCCCGACTGCATGAGCTAGAATGGAGCCGAGATATACCATCATGCTGAAACCTATTAAAAACCCGAAAACCGATGCTCCAACAGCATGTTTCCTATCTTTTGCATACCTAGATATATCAGGACCAATAACGGCTCCAACCATGAATGACCCAGCTATTATTGATGCTGCTACACCAAACGGCATTGGATCGCCTGGTGGACCTTCTGTGACGAGAGTGCCCCACGGGCGTTCATTCAGGATCCCTATCAATGAAGCCAGCAATATTATCACCATTAATGGTACAGCGATTTTACTGAGTAGTGCAATTCCTCTGTAACCATAGATGGCTGTTGCAATCATCAGAATGCCGCCAATTACAATTAAAAGTTGGGTACTTACCACCACACCAGTAATTAAATTAATCCCGGTAACTGCAGTCTCCCCAAAGAGTCCAAGCTGGACAGCAAACCAACCATAACAACCTAAGGCCAAGATAGCAGCAGTAATGTAAACACCAATATCTCCAAATGCAAATCTACCAATCATAGCTGTGGATAGTCCAGTATCGGCTCCAACAATTGAACATAAAGCGTTTATAATTGTTAATACAAAACTGCCCAATATAATCGCACCAGCTGCAGATGTTAAATCGAGACCAAACCCGACAACACCTCCAAGCATTAGCGCTGCAAGACACATCCCAATTCCAACCCAAACCAAACCCATTTCAAGCCAATTCTTCCTGAGCTCTGCTGGTACGGGTTCTCTTTCGAAATCTTTAAATATTTCTTTTGTTTTAGTACTTTCACTCAATTAAAACACCTCCATATCAGACCTCATGATTATCGAACCTGCTAAATTTTCAAATAACCTGCAGCTTTCACTCTGATTCTGATAGCATTTCCAGGAAGGTATGCTAAGGGGATCTCATCTACGTCAACTATTTCCACCGTCTTAGGATCCGCCCCTGCTTTGATTGCTTCCTTCACAGCAATTTTTTTGCCCTCTTTCAGAACATCTTCCCTCCCCCTCTCTTCCAAAGAGAATACTTTATCTATCTCTCCACTTACCTGGGCGATCGCTGCACCTATTGCATTAGCAACCTCAAAGTTTTGTGGCTTTATAACCTTAGAGGCACCTTTTAGCTCATCTGGAAGAAGAATGCTACCGCCTCCAACGAGTATAACCGGTACTGGTTCTGGACTCGTTTTCATTCTATCTATTGCCTCTTCAACCATTAGCTTTATTTTCTCAGAAGCCTTTTCTGCAAATGGTCTGTCTATGTGTTCCAATTTCGATGGATCTCCCAATTTTACTCTACCTAAGCAGACTGCAATGTCTGTGGCAGTAAGTTTTTCACCTCCAAAAACCAGAGCTTCCTTTTCAAGTCTGTATCCCACGCTTCTTGGACCTACTTTGATATCTCCATTAACCTTTTCTACTAAACTTCCGCCTCCAAGCCCTATGGAGATTAAGTCGGGCATTCTAAAGTTTGTTCTTACTCCACCAATCTCTACAGCAACTGAACTCTCTCTTGGAAATCCATTAACCAAAACACCCACATCAGTAGTGGTACCCCCAACATCTACAACAATAGCATTCTTTAGTCCAGATAAAAACGCTCCACCCCTCAAACTGTTCGCAGGCCCTGAGGCTATTGTCAGTACAGGATATTTTAATGCATACTCGGCAGACATTAAAGTACCGTCATTCTGAGTGATGTAAACCTGTGCATCAATCCCTTTTTCTTTCAGCGCATTCTCAAAAGATTTTACTGCAGTTTCTGCAACCTTCACCACTGCAGCATTTAAAACTGCAGCGTTTTCTCGCTCTAACAAACCGATACTACTTATCTCATGTGAGAGTGTAATCGGAATGTTTCCCATTATCTCTCTCACTATCTCAGCTACTCTAACTTCGTGTTCATTATTAACTGGAGAGAATACTGCAGAAATTGCTACGGCTTCAACTCTATTGTCTTTAAAATCTTTGACAACTCTTTTTACTTCTTCTTCATCCAGCGGAGCTAATTCCCGTCCGTCGTATTCATGTCCTCCGCTGACTATATACATGTGCCCTCCAATTGCGTTAACAAGATCTTCAGGCCACGAGATAAGAGGCTTTATTGAAAGCGTAGCTGGTTTTCCCACACGTATTATGCCTACTTTCGCTAAATTTTTCCGTTCTACGATTGCATTTGTACAATGAGTTGTTCCAAGCATTGCGTATTTTATTTCAGATGAAGTGATAGAAGATTCCTTCAAAACACCTTCTAAGGCATTTAGTATACCTGTAGTGATATCTTCTGTTGTAGCCACTTTTATTTTAGCTACAGGCCTGTTATCACCATCCAAGATTACCGCATCGGTATTTGTTCCACCGACATCTATACCCAGTCGATAAATCATTCAATCTCCCCCATTATTTTCTCTATTGGCCTATATTCAACATCATAACCAAAGTACTTGGGGCCAGCAACTTCCAGCCCTTTTTCACTCCTCCACATCTCGCTGCAAGGTATTCCAATAACGAAACATCTGTAACCGTATTTCACCGATTCGGTCGTTATAGGCACAGCCGTTTCTAAATCAAGAAGAGTTATTAAATCGGGGACACTTGCAACAACCTTGCCATCTTTTATAGCGACGAGGTTTTCATTTTGTATGTGAACTTCTAAAATCTGACCTTTATATTCACCTATACCTTCAATTTTTATCTCTCCTTTTGCAAATCCTCCAGTAGTTCTTCTTTCGACATCCACAATCTTGCCTTTGAAAATCTCGAATCCCTGAGATGCTTCCAAAACTGCCTCAATAGGATTCTCCTTTTTATCTATAGCCTCTTTTATAGCTGCACCAAGTCTTTCCGCGAATCCCAGTGTGCCTGAAATTGCAACTTTCTTCAAATCTTTTCCGGTCATCGGATATAAAGCGATCCAGGCGGTACCTCCAAATCTGATTGTTATATCTCTTGCAATCCATTCGGCCCAATAATTGTCACACGTTTTAAGTAGAACAATATTGTCTCTCTCGTCTGCAAGAGCCATAGGAGTCACAGTAATTCCGTTTATATGGAACGTAGTCATCTGCAACTCAGGAAAAGCTCTTCCCATTCCATCAGCGTCCACAATCGGAATACCCATTTTTGCTCCAACTGCTAATGGAAAGGTTGAGTTCAATCCACCGGCTTCGATTGGCATAGTTGCATAGACTTCTCTTCCCAGATAATCACCTAAAGCCTTAAAAGCGTTGATTATTTCCGTTCCTTTTGGTAACTTCTCAAATATAACAGTCGGTGAACCCATTCCTGCAGAAGGGATAATAAGGGCGTCGTCAGGTACCTCTTTTACATCCATGATGTTAATCTCATATCCCTCTTCTAAAGCTTGTATAGCTGTAAGTTTTCCAAGATATGGATCTCCTCCACCTCCAGTCCCCAAAATCGCTGCACCAACAGCCAAATTCTCGACGTCTTCTTTTTCTAAACTCCTCACAAAATCCCTCCACTTCCATATTCTCTTTTTTTGACGTGTTCACATACGTGTAGCCATACTGCCAGTACTGAAATATTTTTTCATAATATTTAAATTTATTGGAAGAACTTTTAACAAGCATAGTTAAATTAGAAAATAATCTCCAGGTAGATCATACAACCTTCTTATCTGGCAATCCGAACAGCATATAGCTCGCTCATTCATGAGATTAAAGCCAATTATCCTAAGTAGAAGAACGGAAAATTATTCCGCGGAGCTGCAATTTTAAGACATGTGTGTATTAGTGCCACTCATGCTAAGCATCAGATAGAAATATTTTGAATATATACATAAATTTATTATAAATATATCAACTTTCTAAGCTTTATGTCGGAGAGGCAGGTGAGATTAGGATTATTATATAGGAGGTGAACAGCCCAGTTTTCAAGAAGGGATGTTTCCCAGTCTAAAAAATTTAACGCGGACCCGCCGGGAGTTGAACCCGGGTCTGAGGGTCCGAAGCCCCCAAGGATGTCCGCTACCCCACGGGCCCTTTGTAGTGTTAACTAAATTACTATTTGTCAACTGTTAGAAATCACTTTCTGTTTCTGATGAGGAGTGCACATAATGCAGACATTAAAAGACCTGCAAAGAAAATAACACCAATATCGAACCTATTATAAATCGATAACCACTCATAAACGAGAACCATTGTTGAAAAAACTGCTATTACTGCGAGACCGACATCGATTGAGTTCATGAATGCAGTATTCAAGAACAACATATAATTTTTGTGTTCTATTATTGGACTGATTGAGTAGTTGAACCACTCAATTCATCACCTCCATAATGAATTTACATTTTTGTAATTGCAAAAATAGGTTTAGCCATTTTAAATTAAACTTTTCAACGAAAAATTTATTTTATATTAACTGGAAAAAATGGGCCTGGGGTGAGGAGATGGAAGTCATCAGAAAACTAATTGATAACTCGTCAGAGGGCGACCGTATTTTGATACTTTACCCGGATATGTACAGTTTTTATATTATATCCAGGGAAATTTCTGAGATATATGAAAAATTGCTATGGCTAATATGGACTGATGCAGGAGTAGAGAGGGTAGATCATATCATAGAGAAAAATGGCTTTCCTTACAGTTCAGAGGCGATTTTTATTGGCACGGACAGAAGATGTAGCAAATTCAGTGAACTGGGTTCAATTGACCTCAAAGATCTTTCATTTGGAGTCCTTAAAGCCTTTCCCTTAGAGAACAGGATAATTATTTCCTTCGGGATTAATTTTCTTAGTATTTATGGATATGATATCAACAATGTAATCAAAACAATTATTGACCACGATAGTGGAATCCTGTTAAATTCGTTTGTAGGTGAGTATCCCAAGGAACTTGAAATTTTCCACGATGCTGTTGTTACAATTAGAAAAAATGATAATTCCTATTTGTCGTATTATACGTACTCCGCAGTCCTCAAATTCAGTATGAGGGGTGGTCAGGCTGTAATTTCTGATTCTTTTAATTTGCCTGAAAATGAAATGGTTTAGGGGTGATATTATGGTGGTTGAGGCGGAGAAGGTTGTAAATTCAAAAAAAAGAGGGAATGGAAAATTAAAGGAGCTTGAAGCCGAAGTGAAAAGGCTGAAATTGGAGCTTGAGAGAAGGGATAAATATATCAGAGAACTGATAAGGCAGATACCGGCGCCGGCTTTTTTCCTGGTTCTCGATGAAGAAGGTAGGATAAAATATGTCAACGAATATGTTGCAAAAATTTATGGTGGAGATGTAGAGGATCTTATCGGAAGAAAGCCAAGTGAGATTGCCAAAAATAAAGCTGCTGAAGGCAGTACTCTCGTTGAACTTGCATTTGAGAAAAAGTTGAAAATAGAGGGGAAAGAGGGATTCCTGGAAGTGGAAAATGGAGTTTCAATGCCTATTCTGACCAGCTGTGCACCGATTTTCATCGATGACGAGTTCTCAGGAATGGTGGATTTTTTCATAGACATTTCCAAAATGAAGGAGAAAGAAAGGCTTGTGGAGGAGCTTTTTGAGAAGATTCCAGTGGCTACATTGTATATTGATAAAGATCACAAGGTTGTTTACTGGAATAGAACCGCTGAAGACTTAACTGGAGTCAAATCAGTGGATGTTATAGGGACAAACAGACATTGGTATGCATTTTATGATGAGGAGAGGCCAATCCTTGCAGATCTGGTTCTCGACAATCCTGAGGATGCTGAGAAGTACTACAGTATAATCAAGAGATCTGATATTACTAAGGGAGCCTATGTTGTCGAGACATGGGTGAATTTGAGGAATGGAAGAAAAATCTATGCAAGGGCTACTGCTGCACCAGTATATGATGCGGATGGAAATATAATCGGAGCTATTGAAACAATAGAGGATTTGACGAAATCTAAAATGGCAGAAGAAGAAACACAAAAAATACTCGACTTCATTCAGAATCTCTTTGTGAACATACCCCATCCCACATACATTGTTTATGCAGATACAGACTACAAGTTTAGGTACGCGAACAAAGAAGTAGCAAAGCTAACGGGAGTTGATAGCGTTAATGAGGTAATTGGAAAGGAGCCATCGGAATTATTTGTTACTGATGGAAGAAAAACTATGCTTGAAAAAACAATTGATTCGGGTAAGCCAATACTGGACAAGGAGGTCATCGTCAAGACTATCTCTGGGGTGGAGATGCCTGCACTGATGTCATGTGTACCGATCCACAATAAAGATGGTAAGATGGTTGGAGCTATTGACGTTTTCATCGATATCACTCCGATTAAGGAGAAGGAGAAACAGATCAGGGAAACACTTGAATATACAAAAAGAAGCCTTAATAAGATCGGAAACGCAATCCTTGAGCTTCAGAGCGGAAAATTAAATGTCAGGATAGAGAAGGAGAAAGATGACGACTTTGGAAAGATATTTGATGCCTTTAACGATTTTGTAGAAATTCTGCAGGAAATAGTCAATAATATTGTCGGAGACATGAATGTAACTGTTGAGAACATCAAGGAAGCCGTAGAGGCTGTAAACCAGATGAATGCAGGTATGCAGCAGATATCTTCTGCATCCCAGCAGATTGCAACCGGAAGTGAAAATCTGAGCAGAATTGCAAACAATTCAGCTGTAGAGCTCAAGTCGGCTGAGGAGATATTCAAGGAACTGGCTAGTTCTGCAAAAGACTCATCAAACTATGCAAACAATGCTGTTAAAACTGCTGAAATTACAAAGGAAATGGGTAGCAACGCCCTCAAGAGACTGGAAGCGATAATTCAGGAAATCAGTAAATCTGCAGAGATTGTTGATTCTCTCAACCAGGCAGTAAGGAAAATCGGTAAGGTAACAGAGAAGATAAAAAGCATAGCCGATCAAACAAACTTGCTTGCATTGAATGCAGCAATTGAGGCAGCAAGGGCTGGAGAACATGGTAGAGGTTTTGCTGTGGTTGCAGATGAAGTCAGAAAGCTTGCAGAAGAGAGCAGAAAGAGTACAGAGGAGATAAATGAGATCGTGGCGAGTGTGCAGGAAGAGACAAAGAAGGTAATTGAAAACATCAAGAAATCCAAGGAAGAATCAGAGGAGGGTAGCAAGGGCATAGAAGAAGCATTGAATAAAGCTGAAGAGATCGCAGAGCACGTTATGGCCATTAACAGTATGCTCGAAAATGTCCTTAAAGGAGCACAGGAGGGGGTTGAGAAGATAGAATCAATTGCAAGAAACTTTGAAGAAGTTGCATCGACTGCCGAAGAGAATGCTGCAAGCAGTGAAGAAACGTCAGCAGCCATCGAAGAGCAGACTGCCGCAATCCAGCAGGTCAGTGCATCAATGGATAAAATCAACAGCATTGCAAATGAGACGCTTGGAACTGTGAAATCTATCTTCAAACTCTGATCTCTATTTTTAAATTTTGCAGGTGATGGCCATGCAGGAAACCCGGACAATCAGCAAGGATGATACTGTTCAGGTTATCGTCTTCAACCTTGGAGAAGAGAGATATGGGGTAGAGATATCACAGGTCAGAGAGATAATCAAGCCCAGCCAGATTACGAGAATTCCAAACGCTCCTGGTTTTGTAGAGGGAGTCATTAATCTAAGGGGGCAGATTACCACGATAATCAATCTGAGAAAGCGTTTTGGAATGGAATCGAAAGATGTCGATGTAAACACCAGAATAATCGTTGTGGAGTACAAAGATGCAGTTATAGGCATGATGGTTGATACCGTCAACGAGGTCAAGTACCTCCCATCTTCAGACATAGAGGAATTACCGAACATTATCACCTCAAGAAACGAAGCAAAATTCCTCAAAGGTGTCGGAAAGCTTCCGGATGGACTTTTGATCCTCATAGATCTAAACAAAGTGCTGAGTCAAGACGAAGTGGAAGGTTTGACAATGAAGGGATGATATCGAAATGAATGTCGTCGACAGTCAAGTAAATTCAGGTTCTTAGTTGAAGTATGAACCCGATAAAACTCCTGACAAAACAGTACAAGGATGAAAAATGGGTTGATGTGAACTTAGAAATAACCAAATCACACATTAAAATTGAAAAAAGACAGATAGAGATTAAAGCGATAAGAGATCTGGAACTTAAAGACATTGATGGCAAAAAAGTAATTCAGATTAAACTTGACAATGAAAACCTGAACCTTCTCTTTCCTCCCAAATTGCAACTACAGGTGTTCAAGTATTTAGCATTCAATCTGAAATCAGATAAGTTCATGGTTTACTTCCTCTCTCCAGCAACAAGAGGTGGAGTGGTAGTCAGGAATTCAAAATGGGAAAAGGGCTACATGAGTGTTACTGATGGGGCAGTGTGGTTTCTATCACCACAGAAGCAAATCCGAATCTCACTCTCGAATTTAGGTTCAGTTGAACGGGATGTAAGAACTGTTGCCGGAAAGCAAAGAAACGTTCTGGTTGTTGGGCATGTAGAGGGAAATGAGGTTCTCACAAGCCTTCTTCTCTGTCCAGAAACAACTCTGGAGATGCTTCAGAAATACCTGCTAAAGTTAATTGAGGAACATGGTAATTCAGAGGGGCTTGAAGAAATGGAAGAACAAATTGCCACCCTCATTTACACTGGACTCGATTCGGTCTCAGTGGAGCAGATGCTTGGATTGAGCACTGAAGAACTCAACAAGTACTATGACCGATTGGTTGAATTGGGCCTTGCAAAAGTTGTCAAAATAAGAAAGGAGCTTGAACTCACACCTAAGGGTGTGGCACTCGTAAGTCGGGTTCAGAAGGTTAAGAAAATCATGTGAGGGTTGGTATCTCGATATGGGAAATCTTGGTAGGAGGTGTAACCGTGCCGAAGGTATTGATTGTGGATGATACAGTCTTTATGAGAAAAATCCTCAGGAATATCCTGTTCCAGGGGGGTTTAGATGTAGCTGGTGAGGCAGAAAATGGAAAACAAGCTGTTGAGTTATACATGCAACTCAAACCAGATCTTGTAACAATGGATATAGTGATGCCTGAAATGAATGGGATTGAAGCTCTGAAACAAATCAAATCTTTTGACCCGGATGCAAAGGTTGTAATGTGCACAGCTGTTGGACAGGAACAGATGGTCAAGGCTGCAGTAAAACTCGGAGCAAGAGGGTACATAGTGAAACCATTTCAGGCTCCGAAGGTGATAGAAGAGGTAAAAAAAGTACTTGGAATGTAGTGTGGTATGCAACCTAGCAATATATAACAGTACGGGATTAAATGAAAAAGAGAGATCGAAGGAAAAAGAAAAAACACGATTATGGTGAATAGATGATCAGAGTCCTTGTGGTTGATGATTCCGCCTTGATGAGATCAGCCATTTCAGATTTAATTGATTCTCAGCCTGATATGGAAGTTGTTGCTACAGCTAAAAATGGCCTTGAGGCTTTAAAACTGGTCGAAAAACACGATCCGGATGTTGTAACTCTTGACATAAACATGCCAGTTATGGATGGACTCAAAACTCTCAAAAAAATGATGGGGGAAAACCCTAAACCTGTAATAATGCTAAGCGCCTTAACAAAGGAAGGTGCAAAAGAGACAATCGAAGCATTGAAATTTGGAGCTGTTGACTTTGTGCCAAAGCCCGGAGGAACAATCAGTCCTGACTTGAGCGAGGTGAGAGAAGAGATTATCGAAAAGATTAGGACTGTTTCCTCAATCAGCCCTTCTTTCATAAGACTTCAAAACTTAAAAAAGTTCAAACTTGGAACGGTTCACGGTAAATGGGGGAATAACAGAGATCTTGTTGTTTTGATAGGTTCATCAACCGGAGGGCCTTCTGCACTCGAGCAGATTATACCAAGACTTCCATCTGACTTCCCATGTCCAGTACTGATCGTTCAGCACATGCCCCCCAATTTCACCGAACAGCTTGCATCAAGGCTCGATTCCATGTCAGAGCTCAGAGTAAAAGAGGCCGATAATAATGATAGACTGGAAGAAGGGACAGTTTATATCGCTCCAGGTGGATTTCATATGAAAATAAGAAGATCTTTGGGTGTTTCGAGGCTAAAAATAGTTGATGGAGTTCCTGTTAATGCTGTCAAGCCCTCCATTGATGTAACCGCTGATTCTCTGGTTAGTGCATATCATGGTAGAGTGGTAGGTGTAATTTTGACAGGGATGGGGAGTGATGGGGCTTATGGTATGAAAAGAATTCGGGATTCAGGAGGTAAAGCGATTGCTTGCAGTGAAGATACATGTGTTGTTTTTGGTATGCCCAAATCGGCCATTCAGATGAACGCTATAGACTCTATCAAGCCATTATATGAGATACCAGAAGAGATCGTAAAATTTGTTGAGGTGATGACCGGTGGATATTGACATCTCGGAATATATGCATGAATTTATCCAAGAAGCTAGAGAAGGGCTTGAAATTCTAAATCAGAGCTTTATAGAACTTGAAAATGGAAAAAGTGAAGCAATTGACGAAATATTCAGAATCGTCCATACTATCAAAGGAATGTCTGGCTTTATGGGATTTAAAACCTTAGAGGAACTATGTCATAAATTAGAAAACCTTCTGGGAGATATCAGAGCTGGAAAAGAAGTTACATCTGATCTCGTTGATGTGATGCTTGAGTCTATAGATGCAGTAGAGATGATAATTGGAAAAATTGAGGAAGAAGGATCAGATTGCGTTGATGTTGTTAAAATTGCTGATAAAATTGATGCCTATTTGAATGATGATGATTTTGAAGATAAAGAATGTAACTTGCAATTAATAAGTAAAGGTAGAAAACTTGATAGTAAGATTGATAGTAATCAAGTTGATAATTCAGTTGATAATAACCTTATTTTGGAAATTAAGATATCTGAAGACTGTATAATGAAAAGTGTAAGGGCAGCCATTATTCTTGAGTCATTGAGTGAAAAAATTGATATAATTAAAGTTGAACCGCCGGAAGAGGATTTTGATTCTCAGAATTTTGATGGTATTCTCAGAATTATTGCAATGGGCTCTAAGGAAGATGCTGAGAGATCCCTCTCAAACATTGCTGAAATTGAGTATTTTAAAGCTTCAATAGCCTATAAATCATCATTGGAGGGAAAAGCTGTTAACACTCTTTTGAGGCAGAGTGGTTCAGCACAAAATGGAATCAAAAAGAATGAAAATGATTTCCAGGATTGTGAGCATAAAATACAGACATGTAATGTATTGGATTCTAAGGTGGATTCTAAGGTGGATTCTAAGGTGGATTCTAAGGTAGATTCTAAAAACAACACAATAAGGGTTAACGTCGACTATCTTGACAGAATAATGAATCTTGTTGGGGAGCTGGTAATAAACAAAAGTAGATTGCTTCAGATCTCCTCAACCTATGGTATTCCTGAGCTTAAAGAGGCTGTAAGTATTATGGACAAATCTATAACAAGCCTTCAGGATGAAGTCATGCGAATTAGAATGGTCAAAATTGGAAAAATTTTTAACAAGTTTCCAAGAATGGTAAGAGATCTTTCCAAAAAACTTGGAAAGAATGTTGAGTTTATTATGGAGGGGCTTGAAACCGAGCTTGACAGGACAATTCTGGATCAGATAAACGACCCCATGATTCATTTGGTTAGGAATGCGGTCGACCATGGAATTGAATCACCAGAAGAAAGAATAGCTGCAAACAAGCCGGAAAAAGGTAGAATAAAGCTCTCAGCCATGAGAGAGAAAAACAATGTCATTATCGAAATTGAAGATGATGGCAGGGGTCTTGATACGGAATTATTACGAAAAAAGGCGCTGGAAAAAGGCTTCTCTAAATCAGAAATTAATGAAATGTCGGAAGAGGAATTGATGATGTTAATATTTTCTCCTGGTTTCTCTACAAAAGAATCACCCACCGAGGTTTCCGGCAGAGGTGTTGGTATGGATGTCGTTAAGACTGTTGTAGAAAGGTTAGGTGGTAACATTAAACTACGTTCTAAAAAGGGGGTAGGGACGAAGATAAAAATCACTCTCCCTCCAACAATGGCTATAATAAAATCTCTTCTTGTGCGAGTAGGAGAGGAAGAATATGCTGTCCCAATGTCAAGTGTAATCGAGGCCCTCTACGTAAGCGATGAAAATTTCAAAGTTATACATGGCAATCCATTCCTTTTTGTTAGAGACAAGCTCATTCCGGCATTCAGGTTGAGGGATTTCTTCAGAATTGAGAATGGTAGGAATAGCAGGGAAGTGGGGATTGTGGTTGAAAAGGATGGTGAAAAATACTCTTTAATAGTGGATGCCATTACAGATCAACAAGAGATCGTAATTAAACCATTGGGGAGTTTCCTGTCTAAAATTAAAGGATTTAGTGGAGTAACGATTTTAGGTGATGGTAGGGTTATCCCAATAATAGATGTTTCTTCTCTTATAGGAGGTGATACTGTTGTATGAGACAAGTCTTGGAGAAGTAGAATTGGATGCTTTGAAAGAACTTGGTAATATAGGGGCAGGACGAGCTGCTACTGCTCTGAGCAAACTTGTTGGACGTACAATAGAAATGAGTGTCCCTAAATCGAAAATCGTCAAAATAAGTGAGCTGAACAGACATATCAGTGACGAGATTGTGGCCGGTGTGCTGACTGGACTTCAGGATATTGAAGGGCAAAATTCTGGATATCTTTACATCATGTTTCCAAAGGACTCTTCAATTTCCCTTGTAAAAACACTATGTGGTTCTGAAAGTCTGGGAGAAATGGAGGAATCAGCATTAATGGAGGTCGGAAATATTTTGTCCTCATCATTCTGTGATGCTACGGCTGAAATGTTGGGGCTGGTTTTACTTCCATCACCACCAGGTTTGGCAATCGATTATGCTCTGGCAGTAGTAGATTCAGTAGTATCCATAATGGCAGAAAGCAGCGACACTATAATCTTTTTTGAGAATCAGATGAGGGATCAGGAGGATTTGAAAGTTTATCTGATGCTTATACCAGAGGCGAGGTTTTTTAAAAATATGCTGGGTTTGCTAAAAATGGTGTATGCATGAAGGAGATAACCGTCGGAATAGGGGAGTACAAGGTAGAAAGCAATGCCATTTTAAAAACAATAGGTCTTGGATCCTGCATAGGCTTAGCAATTTATTCTCCAGTCAAGAAGGTGGGTGGTCTGGCTCATGTGATGCTCCCCAGCGGATCCAATAACGGGAATGCCAAATATGCAAATGCTGCGGTAAGACTTCTTGTTGAAGAACTCGAAAAAATGGGCGCATTCAGGTTCAAACTCATTGCAAAAATTGCTGGTGGGGCACAGATATTCAAACAGATGAACATGAATATTCTCAAGATTGGTGACAGGAACATTGAATCCGTTAGGGAAAATCTTTCAAAATTTGGAATAAAAATTATCTCTGAAGACATAGGTGGACATCTTGGTAGAAGTGTTTACTTCGATACCACCACAGGCGCTATGAGAGTAAGGTATTCAAATGGTGAGGAACTCTGGATTTAGCTACTGAATAGCCTGAATATATTGGTGATGATGTTTTTAATAGGCAGTAATAAGATAGGTGATATAACTTGGAACTAAAAAATCTTGACGTAAATCTTCAGAAAAAACAACATGGGAGCCAGGACATAGAATTCAAATATCTTCTCAATAAAATTTCGTCTTTGACCCGCATAAATTTGAGCCAGTACAGAGAGAGTTACATTAAGAGAAGAATTGACCTCAGAATGAAGCTTAAAGGAGAGTATAGCTATGCAAGATATGCCAAGCTAATAGAAAATGACAATAACGAAATGAAAGAGCTTATGAACGTTCTTACAGTCAATGTAACTGAATTCATGAGGGACAAAACACCTTTCGATTTTTTCAGAAAAAAACTTCTTCCAGAAATCGTTAAAAGGAAAAGTAAAGCAAAAAGTAGACTCTTAAGAATATGGAGTGCCGGATGCTCCTACGGAGAAGAACCATATTCAATAGCAATAAGCATTTCAGAAGAGCTTGGCAACGACTGGAACGTATCCATTTATGCCACCGATATAGACTTGAAATGTCTGGAATCTGCAAGAAGGGGGATTTACAAAAAGGAACAGCTAAATAATTTATCAAGGAATGAGATATTTAAATACTTCATCAAAATAAATGGTGAATATGAAGTTATAGATTCTATTAAAAAGCAGATTAGATTCAAAAGACATGATCTCACCTCTGAAGGTCCAATTTCGAGATATTTTGATGTGATTTTTTGCAGAAATGTTATGATATACTTCAACGAAAAACAAAAATTCAAGATTTTTTCAGATTTCTATCAAGCGCTCATAAAGAATGGCTATCTTATAATCGGGAAATCTGAAACATTGCATCCTGATTTTAAGAATAAGTTCAAACCCATCAGCTTATCAAACAAAATTTACATTAGACAATAGTATTTTTAAAATCTCTTCTCTGAATTCCCCAATATTCAAATATAAACGATGAGCCCTTTCACTAAGATCAGTACTGAAAACCGGCTAAACCAAAAAGTACAGATATCACAAGGTAAAGCAGATCACCCGCAATAAAAGAAATAATATATCCAGCAGTTATAAATATCAGGAAAGGTATCGCATGAGTGGCCCATATTCTGTCTATTTGTCCCTGTTCAGCCTTTCTTTTAAGCGTTTCCAGCATCACCTTGTCAGGCTCCACACTCTTTTTACCTCTCACCAATCTCCCACAGTCAAAATATTCAAACAGAAACATGAATTTCGGAATGGATTTTGCATCAACCTTTTGACCAAATAAGTAGTAGAAAAAATCCCTTTTGAGGCCCCGAAATCCCTCCCTGTAAAGATTCCTGATAAAATTTAGCAAAACCAGTAATGGCATAACCAGAAGAGAATTTGAAAAGGTAGAAAATGCAAAGTTATTGAATCCTGTTCCAAAAACAGGAAAAGGATAGCTCTCAGGATAGGTTGGAAAAATCAATCCCAATATAATTAATGCTTTTGCATCAGCTCCACCGTAGAGCCCCAGATAATATAGGGTGTAGCTAAAAAAGAAGATAAAAAAAACCTGGAATAGATAGTACATGAAACTCATCAAATTGAAGTTTGAATAATAGAGCTCTATGAGAATAAAAGGAATCATTAATAGAAGCATAAATTTCCATAATCGATCGGGAATCGTTCTCGTATTTAAGTCAAGGAAAGATGAATATCCCAAGAAAATTAAACCAATAAGATACTTTAACAATTGAATTTGCTCAATCATGTTTTAACCCCTTTACAGCACCAACTATTTTGTAGTCTTCAAGCTAAGATTTTAAAAGTTTTAAGTTAATTCATCAGGGAATCGGCAATTAAAAACAACCTCGGCAATTAAAAACAAACCACTAAAATTACAATAAAAAATTAGTCATTAACCCAATATGTAAAGAAGGCAAATAGCTCATCAAGCATTGCAGCAAGCTTCTTTCCCGAGTTCGTCAGAGTGTATGCGTCGTTCTCCTTTGTCACAAGACTGTATTCAATCAAAGCTTTTAAGTGTCTGTCAAGAATCCCTGGGTTCAGTTTGGTCTTAAACATAAGCTGAGAAAATCTCATGGGATTCCTATCCAGCTCAAAGAGAATCGAGCTTGCACCACTTCTCGATACCACTTTCAAGAACTTCTCACAATTCTCATTCCGCATAGATATGTCGCTACCTGTAACTTGAGTTATTGCCCCCACTCGACTCCTGTAACTTGAGTTATTGCCCCCACTCGACTGCACCTCCAATGATGATCACAACTATTATTATAATTTAAAAGCTTTTCGTTTTATCCTAACATTATGAGATAAAGATAATATACGATTTTTCTATCAATATATTTAAAGGAAAACTAATTTTTATTACACTATAATCATGCTATATATTGTTATAATAAGTTTTTTAATATTATTGATCTAAAATTAAAATAAGACAATACCGATTATTCAGGATTGACCAGTCAGACTCTTTTTTGAAAAATATCGATTATTACCTCTATTTGTTTAACTCTATACACTGTCAGAAAACTTTATTCTCAACTTTGTAGAAACTGCTAATCAATCGCATTATTTTAATTAATTACACTATTGCAATTACAAATATATAAATACAACTTAGAAAAAAGTAATTAGTAAATGTATCAAAAATTATTATATATTATGAGAGAGATAACGTAATTGGATTTGAAAGAGGTGAGGGTATGCGAATTGGAAAAAAAAGAATGAATAAAAAATGGAATGAAAAGGGATTCACTGGACTTGAAGCGGCAATAGTACTCGTTGCTTTCGTAGTGGTTGCAGCAGTCTTCAGCTATGTCATGCTCGGAGCAGGTTTCTTCACCACACAGAAATCACAGCAGGTAGTTGAGACAGGAGTGGGTCAGGCAACATCATCTCTTGAACTTGACGGACAGTATATTTTAGTAAACGCAACAGGAGATACTGGCTCTTCAGGGCATGCACAGGATATAACCTTCTACATCACACAGACAGCAGGTGGAACACCTGTAAACCTATCGAAATGCATGCTAACATACATTGACTCAGACGAATACATACAAATCGAGTACGATAAATCAGCATCCACTCATCCATGGAATTACTTCGAAGTGGTGGGTGACGGTGATGATCTGATAGAACCGAATGAGAAGTTCAGGATAATAGTCGATTTGACAGATTCCAGTTTCTCCAGTAAGCCAACCACTAACGAAGAGGTAACTATTGAAATTAAACCGCCTGTTGGAGCGCCACTTGCGCTTAAAAAGACGCTTCCGCCAAGTTTTGAGAACTATACTTATGTGTGAGGTGATTCCAGATGAGGTTAAAGATGTTTAAAGATGAGAGGGCGTTTACTGGACTTGAAGCGGCAATAGTGCTCATCGCTTTCGTCACAGTCGCTGCAGTATTCAGCTATGTCATGCTCGGAGCAGGTTTCTTTGCAACTCAGAAGGGTCAGGAAGTCGTGCATACTGGTGTAAAACAGGTCACCACATCACTCGAATTGGCAGGTAGTGTAATTGGAGAGGGTAACACTACAACAAATAAGTTAACGGGCGTTAAGTTCACACTACAACTCGCTTCAGGGGCAGAGCCTATTGATCTGAGCAAAACAGTTGTGGTTGTTTATACTGGAGATGGAGGTAGGGTTGTAGAAAATACATTGGATAACTTCTATACTTCCAGTAGCTGGTTTAATGCTGAAACTACTCCTGATGATTACTTAGAGGTGCTTGAAAAGGTTGAAATACATATTACAGGGCTCACTCTGGATCCTAATGAAGAATTCATGGTTGAAATCAAACCACCAGCTGGAGCCAGCTATCCAATGGAGCTGACAGTGCCTGCGAATATAGATGATGTAATGGTATTGTTATGAGGTGATTCCAGATGAGGTTAAAGATGTTTAAAGATGAGAGGGCGTTTACTGGACTTGAAGCGGCAATAGTGCTCATCGCTTTCGTAGTGGTTGCAGCAGTATTCAGCTACATCATGCTCGGAGCAGGTTTCTTCACCACACAGAAATCAAAGCAAGTTGTGCATACTGGAGTGGGTCAGGCATCCACATCTCTTGAACTTGACGGACAGTATATTTACATTGTACCAAAGACAACCGGTTCAAGTGGTAATGTGAGTAAAATTTACTTCTTCGTAACACTCACGGCTGGCGGAAACCCGGTAGATCTAAACCAAACACTTGTAAGTATAAAAACACCTAAGCTATATAAACAAGTGTTTTTCGGTACAAACAACCAAAGTATAGATCCATGGTATTATGAAGCAGTTACTGGAGTTAGTGATGGTGACAATTTGGTTGAAAAGAGCGAGAAGTACAAAATAACTCTCAACTTAGAAGATGATGGATGGAATATAGCCTCCTCAGACCTCCCAGGAACAGATGATGAAATTACAATCGAAATCAAACCGCCTGTCGGAGCACCACTGATAATCACGAAAACTCTCCCACCGAGCTTTAAATCGCTGACATACGTGTGAGGTGATTCCAGATGAGGTTAAAGATGTTTAAAGATGAGAGGGCGTTTACTGGACTTGAAGCGGCAATAGTGCTCATCGCTTTCGTCACAGTCGCT
>Ga0180932_1128_pt1 | contig 31340 bp, 27 predicted proteins | sample Deesub1362A_J573_FD_124189 | JGI IMG/M metagenome (GOLD analysis project Ga0180932, IMG submission 124189) | Archaeoglobus sp. JdFR-24
GAAGAGATCGTTAAGCCAATACTGGAAGAAACATCAGGAATGAAATGTGGTGTGGATTTTAAGATAGGTTATTCTCCTGAAAGAGTTAACCCTGGTGACGAGGAGCATACAATAGATAAGATAACTAAAATAGTAGCAGGAATGGATGAAGAAACAACTGAAATTCTTGCAGAATTTTATAGTTTAGTCACCAATGTTTATATAGCTAAAGATATCAAAACTGCTGAAGCCGCAAAAGTGATAGAGAACATTCAGCGGGACTTAAATATAGCCCTAATGAACGAGTTAGCAATAATATTCCACAAAATAGGACTGGATACAAAAGCGGTTTTAGATGCTGCAGCGACAAAATGGAATTTCCATAGATATAGGCCAGGTTTGGTTGGAGGACATTGTATCCCAGTTGATCCTTATTACTTGGTTTACAAGGCAAGAGAACTCGGTTACCATCCCCAAGTGATTTTGGCTGGAAGAGCTATAAACGATTACATGCCGAAGTACGTGGCAGAGATGGCGATTAAGGGATTGAATGAAGTAGGTAAAGCAATAAAAGGCTCTAAGGTTTTGATTATGGGTCTAACCTACAAAGAAAACGTACCTGATACGAGAGAGAGTCCAGTGGAGGATATAATTAAAGAATTGAAAGAGTTCGGTGTTGATGTCTATGGTTATGATCCCCTGCTCAATAAAGAAGAGATAGAAAACCTTGGCGTAAAAGCGTTGAATGACTTGAACGTGAAAGTAGATTGTGTTATAATCACAGTCGCACATGAGGAATTTAAGAGGATGGTACTTGAGGACATAAAAGGAATCATGAACGAGAAGCCAGTAGTGGTGGATGTAAGGAGGATATTCGCCAGAAAAAGTGCTGAGATGAGAGGATTTTTATATATGAGTTTATGAGAAATGAGACCAAAATAAAAGTAGCAGTAAACGATGGTCGTGTTCAGGACACTAACGACATACAAATACAGAAGCGGAAACTTCAGTCTAGTTCATTCTGTACCTAAATACTCAAAGCATATATAAGCCTTGTTGGATAGCAATTTGATTCGTAAATACGTTTGTTGACATCATCCAAACAAACATGGATAAAAGTTATAAGTTCATCTTGTAATTACAAATGACCACGAAAATCCGAATAACGAGAAAGACCCATGGGATAGCAAAAAATAGTGCAAAAAAATAATAAGCAGAAAAGGTAACCTAAGTACTCTATAAATAAATGAGGAGAGAAAATGTGAAGGGGTGTGATTAAAAATGCAAACACAACCTAATATCTTATTTATTATAATCGACGCTCTCAGGGCAAGAAATTTAAGCTGTTATGGGTATCCCAAGCTTACAAGTCCTAACATTGATAATCTGGCAAAAGAGGGAATATTATTTGAAGATGCTTATTCTTGTGCAAATGCTACTGATCCATCACTTACCACCATTTTTTCGGGAAAATATCCTACATCTCACGGGATTATTCATCATGGCAGGATGGCAATTAGAGAAGACGTCAAGAGATTAAATGAAAGAAAGATAAAACTTTTGCCTGAGATACTAAAATTAAAGAATTATAGAACATTAGCCGTGGATTGGCTTGGAAGATGGCATAAAGGGGGTTACGATTATTATACGGGTATATCACAGAAAAGAAGAGCTTTCAATCTTTTAAAGAAAAATGTGCTTAACTTTGCAAGGTTAGACGGTTTAATTGGGTTATTCCTACCAACTCTAGCCAAGCCTTATGAGGATGCTCGTGTTGTTACTAATGAAGCAATAAAACTAATAAAAGAAAATCACAAAAAGAAATTTTTCCTGTTTATACATTACTGGGATACCCATTCTCCCTATCTCCCCCCCTCCCGATATGTTAAAAAATTTTATGATGAAGATGAAGATGCAAATAATAATATAGAATTAAACATAAATGAAATACCCTACCAGGTTGCTCATCCAAAGTACAAAAATTACTTGCTCAACTGCATTAGAGATGCAACAAACGTTGCCCAAGTGATAGCACGATACGATGGTGCAATAGCTTTTGTTGATCACGAAATAGGAAGGCTAATTGAGACTTTAGAAAGATACAGTATTTTAGATCAAACTCTAATTATATTGACATCAGATCATGGTGAGAGCCTAACAGAACATGGGATCTACTTTGAACATCATGGTCTGTATGATGTAAGCATTCACGTGCCACTTATTTTGAGCTATTCTGAACTTCCAAAAGGAAAGAGAATTAAAGGTTTTGTCCAGCATTTTGACATTGTTCCTACAATATTTGATATTTTAAACATAAAAATAGAAAGTGACTTTGATGGAAAAAGCCTTTTGCCTCTGATATATAATGAAGTAAGCCAACTTCACTCAGCAGTTTATGCTGAGGAGGCTACCTTACAACGAAAGAGAGCTATTAGAACTGCTGAATATAAGTATATTTATGCACTATCTAAAAAGGACGCAATTTGTAAATATTGTGGAAAAGTGCATGGGGGTGTTGAGGAACTTTATGACTTAAACAAAGATCCTGGGGAAAACGAAAATATCGTTAAAAGAAACCCCAAGAAGGCAAATGAACTAAAAAAGGTTTTGCTAGAATGGATAAAAAATCTCCGTGATAAGAATGAAAAAGCAAATGTGAAAGAGAAGATAAAAGAATTAAAGCGACTTGGTAAGATATAGAAAATTTACTGAAAAAATGAAGATCGTCTATATAACAGTAGCAAGGGTTCCGACAGAAAAAGCACATGGTTTGCAAATAATGAAGATGTGTCAAGCTTTTTCAAAAAGAGTTGATTTAGAGTTGATTAAGCCTTTTAGGTTGCAGCCAAAGATAACGAAAAATAAGGATCCTTTCGAATTTTTTGGTCTAAAAAGAGATTTTAAGATAATTACCTTACCATCACCACCTCTTTTATGGCTTGCCAAGTATTTTCCACAGAGATTCCAAAGGATTTTTTTCCATTTACAATCGATTATTTTCGCCTTAGAAGTGTTTATTTATTGTCTTTTCAAGAAAGCTGATATCTATTATTTAAGGGATGGATATTCATTATTTCTTTTAACTTTTTTGAAAAGAAATCTTTATCTCGAAGAACATATGCCTCAGAGTAGTAGATTTTATAAATTACTATTGAAAAGGGTTAGTGGACTGATCGTGATTACAAATAAGTTGAAGGAGTACTATGTGAGGGAGGGGGTGCCAGAAGAAAAAATTATAGTAGCACCAGATGGTGTAGATCTAGAAATGTTTGATAATCTAATGTCAAAAAAGGAGGCTAGGAGGAAGTTGGGTATTCCTATAGACAAGAGGGTAATTTGTTATACAGGTCACTTGTACGATTGGAAGGGAGTCAACATCCTAGCGATGAGCATGAAGTATTTATCTGATGATCACATCTGTTATTTCGTAGGCGGAACAGAAGAAGATGTTTTCAAATTTAAGAAATTTATCGAGAAGAATAAAATTCCAAACACTGTGGTTGTAGGATACGTCTCTCCTATAGTGGTTCCTATTTATTTAGCGGCTTCAGACATCCTCGTCTTGCCGAACATAAGAAAAGGACTTTCAGAGTTTACTTCTCCATTAAAACTTTTTGAATATATGGCTTCAAAGAGACCCATTGTAGCATCAGATTTACCATCGATAAGGGAAATTTTAAACGAGGAAAATGCAGTATTAGTAGAACCAGGCAATCCAAAAGCGCTAGCTGAAGGAATAAAAAGAGTGCTAAATGATAAGAAATTTGCCTACAAATTGTCAGAAAACGCATATAAAGATGTGCAGCAATATGATTGGGTTAAAAGGGCTGAAAAGATAATAGAGTTTATGAAAAGTAGGACTTAAAAGAAGTGAGAAAAGCTGATAGATCTAACAAAAGCAATAATGAAATTATTTTGACACCTACAAGTTTAAAATGGTGTCATATATATCTGTGGCATCCCAGATTAATTTACACTTTCTCTTCAACCAAACCACCACCTCCTGACAAACCACATAACCCCCTTCTGGAGGAAGCCTATACCAGAACATAGCTCATCCCAGTTTAAGCTTCTATGAGACCTAACCTCGTTGTGTCATCTCACAACAGCGTCAACTGATCCAAACTTATTGCCTCTTCTCTCAACCTCACCGAAGAACCTCTCAATCTTTCCATTCGTTTGTGGATGCTTTATCCTCACTACTACATGTTTAAACTCCCTTCTCAGCAAGAAACTGCTGAATCTATGCTTGGCTTCATCTTTATTCCTTGATGGAACGAACTGAGTTCCATGATCCGTTAATATTTCGTCTGGAATTCCATATTCAGCAAATCCTTTCTGTAAGACTTTTATTGTATTCTCTTTAGTTGCTTCATCGAAAACTCCACAGCAGGTTACAACTCTGCTTGTGTCATCCATGAAAGCTATAACCTACTTCTCTTCCCATTCAAGTTGATCATCTTCCAGTCTCCCTGCCCACATGAACATTGAATGCTTTCTTTCATAGCGAACCTATTTTCCTCTGCTTTTTTAGCATGTTCTCCTCACCAATCCGTGATTAAACAGGACTTTTGTAGATGGTGTTGTGTGGAATATGCAGTTCGTAGACTTCTTCTATTTTTCTTTCGAGATGGACAGGGCCAAGGTTGAATTCTTTGTGAGCTTCAAAGATTGTTTTCTCCGTTTCCTCGTCTACTGGTTTGGGCTTTCTTCCAAGTTTTTGAAGGAAAGGAATTCTGCTTGTTTCCCTGAACTTTCTGATGATCTGGTAGATTCTTTGTCTCGTTACCTGAAAGAATTCTGCTATCTTCCTTACTGGTTTCCTTTTGAGTAGTTACTGCTTTTCACTATTCTCAGTATGTCTTTGTTTGTTAGCTTCCTCACATGACAGTTTTGCTCGGGTGTAAAGTTATTTCGGGATGCTACAATGGTATCATAGTATCAGAAAAGTTTATTAAAAGTTAATTTACCGCTAGTAATGATGTGGGGTAAGAAAAAGCAGCTATCAAAAAGCCTTTTTTGGTATGAGCCGAAATTTAGGCGTGCTCGTGTTTGGTCAAATATTGAGTTAAAAAAAATCGCCCCTTACTTCAGAGGAGATATTATTAATATAAGTGGTTGGGCAGACGAAGATAAAATTGGAGGTACTTATCGTGAATACTTCGTAAATGCTACATCCTACCGAGTATCAAATAAAGAAGGTGGGCCACAAAAGGGGAAAAGTCTCTATTTACACGATAGTCTTGCAATTGATTTAGAAGTGCCTATTTCTGAGGAACACATTCAAGCTTATGATTGTGTTTTTGTTCATACTGTATTAGAACACGTCTTCAATATTTTTCAAGCAGTTGAGAATCTATGCAAGATGAGTCGGGACGTAATAATTTGTATCGTTCCATTTATACAAATGGTTCATACTGCGCCAAATTACAAAGATTATTGGCGTTTCACACCTTATTGTCTCGAAAAATTATTTGCTCAACATGGCTTTAAAACTATTTATGCTTCTGCAGGCCCAAATCTTAGTGAGACGTCGCTTTATTATCTTTGGGTGGTCTCAAAGAATCCTGACAAATGGGTTAAAGTTTTCGGATTTCCACCTAAGATTCCTGAACTCCCAAATGGCGATGTTATATATAAGACGTTAGGAGAGAGAATGAGAGCACTCTTACAACTTTTATTCTCAAGTTTTCAGAAATGGAGGTGCAAATGATATGAAAGAAAGACCAAACGTGCTTTTCATCGTCGTTGATGCTCTCAGGGCAAGGAACCTTGGTTGTTATGGATACTCTAAAACAGTTTCTCCCAATATTGATAACTTGGCTAAAAACGGAGTACTATTTGAAAATGCTTATTCTTGCACAAATGCTACAGACCCTTCATTAACAACAATATTCTCTGGAATGTATCCCACCAACCATGGAATTGTTAATCATGGACCTAAAGTAACAAGAGAAGAACTCCAGCAATTTAATAAAAATAGGATAAAGCTTTTACCAGAAATTTTAAAACAATGCGGTTATACTACTTTAGCAGTGGATTGGCTTGGCAGATGGCATCGTAGAGGATATGACTTTTATAGTGGACTGTCGACTAGAGGCCGCTACATCGACTTCAAAAAGAGAGTTAGACAACTACTCACGCTACTCAAATCTGGACGACTTAATTTTGGTTCTATAAAAAGACTCTTTGATGATGCTCCTTTTGGGATAAGAACAATAGAGGAGGCAAACTATGTTGGAAGTAAAGCTATAAACCTGATTAAAAATAATCGAAATAACAATTTTTTTCTTTTTATTCATTTTTGGGATACTCATGCTTATCACTTCAAAGGTAAAACCATTGACGAAAAGATCAAAAAATATGATGAAGCAATTAGTGCTGTTGATCGGGAGATAGGAAGAATTATTAGTACTCTCGAGGAATTTAAAATTTTAGATGAAACTTTAATTATTATAACTGCTGACCATGGAGAAAGCCTTACTGAGCATCAGATATATTTTGATCACCATGGACTATATGATGAAAGTATTCACGTTCCATTGATCATGACCTTTTCTGAGTTTCCAAAAGGAAAGAGAATTAAAGGTTTTGTTCAGCATTTTGATATAGTTCCCACTATTCTTGAAGTTGTTGGAGTTAGAGTGGCAACACATTTTGATGGAAGGAGTTTACTCCCTCTGATACGGGGTGAAGTGGAAAAACTTAGATCAGAGATTTATGCAGAAGAAACTTACTTTCAAAAGAAAAAAGCTATTCGAACTAGTAAATATAAGTATATCTTTGCCGAATCAGAGAAAGATGCTATTTGTAGAGCTTGTAACCGTATTCATGGTGGAATTGAAGAGTTATATGATTTGGATGCCGACCCTGGGGAGAACATTAATATAATCAAAGAGAGACCAGATATAGCTCGCCAATTAAGAAATCGATATTTTGATTGGATTAAAAGCACTCGACATAAAATAGAAAAAGAAAGAGTTAAACAAGAGATTAGAAGGTTAAAGTCTATTGGGTGGATATAAACCCACTCAATTTTAATGAATATATTGTATTATACGTGCGGACTAATATTTTCGCTATAATAGCTCCTAAGAGGCCAAAATTTAACACTAAAACAGTTAACAAAACGACCTCTACTATAGAGCTAGATATTCTTAGCTTATATAATTCGTTTACTTTTTTTTGGGAAGGAAATAAAGCCTTATTTAGTAGTGGGACAGGAGCAGCAATAATCATAGAAACTAATAGCAATTGAGCATAAAAGATCGATCCTACGTATTTTTGTGAATATAGTAAGGGGATAATGTATGGGCATAGTATAACTAAGATACCAGCAGGAATACCAAATCCTAGAACTACAAAAAGGAGTCTTTTTCTAACTTCTGAGTAAGCTGTTTTTTCATCCATCTGAGAGAGTTTTGGAAAAATTAGAGTAGTTATAGTAGATCTAAAAGGATTTAAAAGATTGGAGAATCCCAATGCAATAGAGTAGATTGCTAAATCAGAGAAGCTAAGAGATGTCCCGATGATTAATTTATCATAGTGCTGCCTTAGTCCGCTTGGAATCTGCGTTGCCGTTAAATGCCTACTAAAGGAGATTGCTTGTGGATCGTTGCTTAGGCTTTCCATACTTTTTAATGTAGATCTGAAGAAATAACCTCCGATCAAGGAGTTTGAAGCTAAGGACGCAATGACCATAAGCATTAGATTTCTGGTCAGGTAAACTGCCAGAAGAGTAGCTAACACAGTAAATACTTGAGTTACAACTAGATACTTGGCAACTTTATCGAATCTTTTTTTCCCGGTGAGAAACGCGTTGTAGACTTGAAAATTTTGAAAAAAAGGGAAAAAGAGCGAGGAAATCATGAAACACTTGCCCAATAAAACTAAGCCATTTAGGAAATAATAGACTCCGACTCCTAACACTGCTACGCTCCCTAAAATACTCCACTTAAATTTTTCCTTAATGCCTGTAATTAAGACTTTATCATGACCTCCGGCAACTGCTTGGATAACAGCAGTATTCATGCCAGGTAAGGTGAAAATAGCTAACATCCCTATGATGGAGAAAATATAGTTCCATTGTCCATACAAGTCTTTAGTTAAAAGTCTGGCTAAGAAAATGGAAAGTAAGAAACCTAAGCCTCTTGAAATAACTCGGGCTGAGAGTAGATAAAATGAATTTTTAGTGTAATATTTAAGATCTAAATGAAAATAGCTTCCAATTGCATCTAAAATTTTCTCTACTTTATCCATCTTATAAACCTCCTAATCTTTGTTAATTCCAATTTTGGTTTCCCAACATCTGCCAATGTGTACTTCACACCTACTTTTTTGTTTTTCGATATTATTTGTCGAACAAACTATAGCCATTCTCCTAATTCCCTGCACTAATAAAAAACTCCTCAACCCAGTACAATAACTCTGCCCCCTCTCACCAAATAACCCTAACGCTACACATAACACTCCTTTCAACCACCTCACCGAAATCAAGAATACTACTTAATTCTCTCTTTAGATCCTTCCAACCAAATTCAATTGGATTTAAATCAGGAGAAATAAGGTGAAAGATAGATAAAATGGATATCAAGCTCTTCTGCTTTTACCTTGACAATCCTTGCATGATGGTCCTTGCATTATCAAGAACTATACATATAGGTCTTTCTGGATTCTCCTTTCTTATAACCTCGAGAAAATCTATGAAATCATCAGACTTGGAGGAATCTGAAAGCATTACCACACCATTTCCATTCAAAGTTATGAAACCAAAGATAGATTTTGACCTCCTTTTCCCTTCCTTACATCTAACAATAGAAGTACTTATCACGCTTCTCTTGTTCGGATTGTGCTGAATTGAACTCTAATCAAGGAATCCTATTACAGGATTCTCAACCTTTGATGGGTAAATCACCACTCTTTTTTATAATTTCTTCTGCATTCTCAGGCCTCTTCTCATTCTGGATGTACGGTTTTTTCGTATTTGACTTTCTTTTTCTTTCTCAGAATTGCCCAAATGGTTTTGTATGCATATTCCTCTTGTTGTTTTAACGTAAACTGCAACTTCCTTTATTGTCATCCCTTTTCCTTCTGTTTCCTTGAGGACTTTATCCTATTCTTCATCCGAAATTTTTGGTTTTCTCCCTCTCTTTTTCTTGATAAAATTCCTTCGCATCCTTCTCAGTTCCATCTTCCTAACCATTCCCTGATAGTTCTTTCAGACCTCCTTAGGATTTTCGCAACTTCGTAGATGTTCTTTCCATCATATAAAAGAGTATTTATCACCTTAGGTTCTTATCATGAAGAATATTAATTTAAGAATAAGTTTCTATATAACATTGAGCTTCCACCCTTAAATACTCACCTATGTGGAACTCTTACAGAGGTATATCTTGATGAGTTTGCTATAAAGCATACCTGGGTTATACACCTCCATTCTCTTTAACATGTAATAGATGCAAAGCAACTTTTCCCAAGTCTATCTTCTCCAAGTTTATGTGTCATATTGTTCCCTCATTAAAGTTGCAAAGTCCTGTTTCAGCAACATCTTAAATATCTTCTATCTACTAAAGCTATGTTTATATTACTTCTTCTAATATCTTTTTTACCTCTTGTCCAATTATCCTTTGTGTAAAATTTTTCTTAAACAACCTATATCCCCTTTTTGCGATATGATTTCTAAGATTTTTATCTTCTTTTAACTCCAATATTGCATTTGCAATTGCCTTTGAACCGCCTAACTCCACTAGCAATGCGTTCTTTCTATCAACTATGCTTGCTTCTTTTATTGCTGGTGAATCTCCAGTTATTAACGGCTTCCTCATGGCTAAGATTTCAAATACTTTATTTGGTATCACTCTTTTCGCTTTGGCAGTGTCTCCAAAGATACCTAAACAAACATCACCTCTCTTAATAAAATTTGGCAATTCCTCGTATTTTACTTTTTCTCTAAAGATGATGTTTGAGGTTCTCAATTTATTAGCTAGGTTTATGATTGAGTTATATGTTTGTCCAGATCCCAAAATCTCAAATCTAATATCTCTACAGTTCTCTAATAGCTTTGCTGCTCCAACGATGTACTGGATTCCATGAAGAGGAATAAACTTACCGTGGAAGGTAATAATAAAGCTGTCATCGCCCTTTGTATTCTCTCTAGGGTAAAAGATGTCTTCATCCGTGCCAACAAAAACCCTTCTAAATTTGTCTTTATTAATTCCAAACTCTTTATGAAAGTAATTTATGTGCTCATTGGTATCAAGTAGAACTATATCAGACAGAAAACAAGTGAATTTGTCTTGATAGTAGTAATATTTGGATTTTAGTGACCCCTCCTTTATTACCTTTCTATCAAAAACAGCTGAATCATATAACGAGAGAAAAGCGTCAAATATTAAAGGTTTTTTGTTTGCCTTTGTCAATAGCTTTGCTAAAGGGATATCGGAATGTCCAGGGAAACCAACAATCATCGCATCATAATTCGACTGATACTTTTTAATAAGCCTTAAACAGATTTCTAAGAAGTTAGGTACAAAACGAGGCTTTGCTCGAATACTACATTCAATCACCTCCACTCCATTTTTTTGTAAACCCTTTATAATGTTTCGATTCCTAGGATAATTAGAGGTATATGTACCAAAGTACAAGACATTCATATCAACCCTTCCTACATACAAAGAAATAACCTAGTGGCTTTTTGGTTCTGAGAAATTTTAAAATCAGCTTATCAAGAAAAATGCAGATAAAAACAGATAACAAGCGAACCACTCTAGGTAAAAGGAATTGTATCTGAGAATATGCACTAACAAATGGTCCAAATCCCAGTGGTTTTATATCCATGTCTTTAAATCCTGCCTCCTTTAGTAACCTAAGAAGTGCAGTATCTGTAAATCTAAAATAATCGTAAGGATCACTATGCACATTTGCCAAAAATGGTACCACTCCATATAATTTTCCGTCTTTCTTCAAAACTCTATATGATTCATTCAAAAGAATCCTATAATTATAAATATGTTCCAACAAATTAAAGATTAATATATAGTCAAAGATTTCATCCGTCAAGGGAAAAGGTTTCTCCAAATCGGCAAGGAGGGATGGTTTCATTTTGGTTGATATGTTGACCGTAATTATTTCCGTATTATCTTCCATCTTCAAAAACCTATAATAACTGGGTTTAACATTTCCAGATCCTAAATCTAATACCTTACCGTTTACTTTATGAAATTTTAGTTCGTAGTTAAAAAGTATTCTCCCAAGCGATTTTCCCCTCAACGTCTCAACTATTATGGTTTTATATAAGCTCATCTAACCTTCACCACCTCTTCAAAGATATCAACTAGCTTATTGATTAAACTTTCAACACTATGCCTCTCTTTAGCAATCCCTCTCAAACTACAGCACAGTTCGTTAAGTTTATTCTCATCCATTTGCAGAATATTGATTATTTTCCCCGCTAAATCAATAGGGTCCTTTTTCCTAAACATTAGGATTGAAGAGTATTCACCAAAAATATCCTCAAAAGCCTCATTACATGTTATTGCTGGCTTTTCGCAAGCCATCGCCTCCAAAACTGTTTTATCTATACTCCCTGTCTGGCTTGCGCTTACAAATACATCGCATCCTTGATAATAGTCCACAATCCCACTATATGGGATATGACCAACAAACTTCACATAATTCTCTAATTTAAGCTCTTTAACCATCTTCTTTAATCTTTCATAGTATTCCTTCTGAGATGCTATTGGAACCCCTCCAACTATGAGAAACTCAAGGTTCTTTACGTCTTCTTCATTAACAAGAATATCCGCTGCTCGGATAAGCGTCTCATAATCTTTTATTGGGGAAATCCTTCCCACAGAGAGAATTGTAATTTTATCTTTTTTAACACTTCGATTTGTTGCTGGCTTAAATTTGTTAGTATCTATACCATGTCCGGTAATTATAATTTTGTTACTTTTTATTCTAAGACTTTCTTTAGAAGCAGTAACCATTTTGCTAGCAAGGAAACGCGCTATCTTTAATTTTCGACTTACGTGACCATGTGTATACCAAGTAACAATTGGCTTTCTAAAAAGCTTGGCGTAGGGGGCAACCCGTAAAGTAAATTCTGGATGCATATGGCAGAAAATTACATCTACCTTAGGGACAATTCTAAGCATTGTGCTGTGAAGATATATCTGCCTCTTTGTAGAACGTATCAAACTGCTTGGTCCCTTATCTAAACCAAATACAGTGACATTACTTGGCAATGATGTTTGTTTGTTATAACCTGATGTAATGACATAAAGTCTGTTTATCCTCTTAGCCAATTCTCTAATCCAAGTGGGAATAAACCCCAAACGAAAGCTTTCATCTACTGCTGGGGTAAACATTAGAACTTTCATATTTTATCTCTCCTTCCTGCCAAATCTATTATTTTTTTCCACATATCAACTATTTTTTTAATGTTTTTTTCCGGACAAAAATTTTTCGAAACATGCTTTTGTGCACGTCTCCCCATTATTTTTGCAAGTCTTGGATTCTCGATTAATTCTATCACTTTTCTTGCAAGTTGCTTGTGATTTCCCGGAGGAACCAAAAAACCTGTCACATTATCTAAAACGATTTCCGAAGGTCCAGTTACTTTCGTTGACACTATAGGTTTTTTTGCCATTGCAGCTTCCAATAGCACCTTCCCAAAACCTTCGTAATTTGAAGGTAATATGAATAAATCGCAAGTGTGATAATAATTTGGTAGGTAATCATTTGGAACAACCCCTAAAAAGACTACATAGTCTTTGATTCTTAATTCTTCTAATAAACATTCCAGATTCTTTCTTTCTGGCCCATCTCCACATATTAAAAACTTTGTCTCTGGATATCTACTAATAACTATTTGAGCAGCTTTTAGCAAGTTGGGAAGGTTCTTCTCCTTTGCAAGTCTCCCAACAAAGAGAACAATCTTAGCATTACATAGTGAAAATCTTTTTCTAATTTTCTTCACTTCAATAGGTGAAAAATTCATAAATTTTATTAAAAAAACTGGTGTGGAAATGACCCATATTTTATCTTCCGGGATGCCATAACTAATCAATTTGCTTTTTATACCAGAGCTTACTACTCTTACCCCATCAGCTTTCTTTATTAACCATTTTCCTAGTTTGTCAAAAAAAGGGTTTATAATACTCTCCTTTAACCAGTATTTATTATCAAAGAAATCTCCATGAAGATGCATTATCATAGGTATCTTATATTTCCTCTTTAACAGGTAACCAATTAAGCCTGTAGTAAAAGGATCTTGTGTAACTATCAAGTTGATTCTATTTTCTTGACAAATCTGATCAGCGATCCTGTAGGCATCCAATGGGAGGATGAAAAGGTTCGATGAGGGTATGGGAAAACTTCTTGAACATGTTGGGTAAACAGTTACTTTATTCGATAACCTTCTTGTCTTTAAGCCTTTCCCTGAATAAACAACAATAAAAAGGTGCGAAACATACTCGCCATACAGAATATGTCTATCCATGGCATCTCCAATAGTTTTCTTCTCCATCGCCAATGATGTGTCAGTTCCAATCATTAAAACGTTCATATCATTCTCTCCAGTTCTTCTTCCATGAGACTTAGGTTTTTATCCCAAGTAAATTTTTGTTTAACATTTTTATAAGCATTTTTAGCTAATCTTTTCCTTAATTTCTTGTTTTTTAAGAGGAGGGCGAGTTTTTCTTTTAGCTCATCATCATTATTCGGAGTTACCATCAACCCAGTTTTGCCATCTTTTACAACTTCATCTGTTCCCCTTATATTAGTCGTTATCACCGGAGTTTGGCAAGCCATAGCTTCTATCACTACATGAGGCAAACCTTCATAGACAGAATTCAATACGAATATGTCTGATTCTTGAATTAGTTTGATCGTTTCCTCACGAGTTGTTCTACCGTAAAATTTAACTCGACTATTGATGCCAATTTCTTGTGAGAACTTCTCTAAGTTGGTTTTTTCTGGTCCTTCTCCGACAATCAGAAGGTTAATATCCGGAAATTCGTCTGCAAGCTTTTCTATTGCTTTTATTATTCCCTCTATTTTTTTATGCTGGATCAATCTGCCAACAGTTACTACGCACTCGCCAAGCGTTTGAGACTCCTCATTTTTCGCTCCATCAAAATCTTTTAAATCAACCGAATTATAGATGACCTTTATTTTATCAGGATTGACATTATAGCAATCTATCAAAATCCTTTTCAGAAAGTAAGATGGAACTATTATTTTGTCTATTTCTTTAAATATAAATCTCTGTAGAATAACTAAAATCTTTATATTTATTCCACCTTCTGGAGCCTTAAGGAAATCTTCCAAATTTTTGTTCGTTTGTCTAGTATCAAATGCTCTTTCCCAAGCAGCATCACCAACAAATCTGAGTACAATTGGTTTTCGCATAAGTTTTGCTGCTATTAAAGAGATAAAACCAGTTTTAGCTGGATTTAGAGTATAAATAAGGTTGCTATCATTTGTCACTCGTAAAATTCCTGCTAATAGTCCAAAATAATTATAAATAAACCTAATAAACTTCAAGCTAAGACGCTTCTTTGGAGCTATATAAACATTGGGTATTGTCTCAGCTTTCTCCATAGGAGTTACTATTTTAACACTATGCCCCCTAGCCGTGAGCCGCTTCAAAACTTCCCACGCATAGGTAGCTGGACCTCCTATTTCTGGGGGGAAGATTTGGGTAACTAAAGTTATTTTCATAATCTTGAATATTTTAGATTCCTCTTATTTTTATCTTGAACCAATTTCTCGTATATGTCACCAATTCTTTGCAATATTGAACTCCAAAGAAAACACTTCTCCACTCTTTTTAAACCTTCCTCAGTAAAACAATTTCTAAGTTCCTCGTCTTGAAGTATCCTTTTAATCGCTATCCCTAATGCTTTTGTATCGCCTGGAGGGAATAAAATTCCGTTTCTTTCATGGTCTATAATATCGACTATTCCATCAACGCTACTACCTATAATCGGAATACCACAAGCCATAGCCTCAATAAGGGCGATGCCCAACCCCTCATGCCTTGAGGGAAGTACGAAAACATCAGCCATATTAAGATATTCCGGAATTTGTTCATGTGGTATAGATCCCAATAATTGCACATTATTATTGAGATTTAATTCATCAATAAGTTTTTCTAATTCTTTTCGCTGTTCACCATCCCCAATAACTATTAAGCGAATATTGGGGATATTTTCTGCCACCAAACTAACTGCTTTGATTAGGCAGTCAACCCCTTTTACTGGAGTCAATCTAGCTACACATACAATAATTTTCTCATCAGGAGAAAAACCATGACTTTCTCGTAATTTTTCTATATTATTCCTTGGTTTAAACAACTTACTATCCACCCCATTGGGGATTATCACTATATTTTTCACTCCAAATTCCTTAGCCTTTTGAGCCAAAGTTTGACTTATCACATGAACTAGATCTGCATTTCTAAAGCTCCATTTATATAATTTTTTTATAACTTCTCCTGAAAACACACTTTTAAAGCCAGTAAGAAGCTCACCACCCTGAATTGTAAGTATGATAGGCCTATTCTTTAGCTTTTTGATGCTAGTAGCTAATATAAATGGAAGCACACCGTCCACAGCGTGAATCAAGTCATATCTCTTTCTTTTATCTAACCTAAGAAAACACCGCATTAGCTTGATGTACTCTACAAGAAAAGATAAATATCGAACCTTCCCAATTTTTATTCTATGAACCCTAACACCGTTCACGTGAGCAAGGCTACTGAGATTACTATCAGGTGGCATAACTGTTATAACATCTACTTCACAGCCTGTTCTAGATAAATATTCAGCAACCTCTTGAGCAAACACTTCAGCACCACCGATAAACGGATAATAGTTATTTGTTATTATAGCCACTCTCATTCTGAACTCTCCTTTAATTTTTGCCTATACCATTCAATAGTCTGTTTTAACCCCTCACTTATATCATATTTAGGTTTATACCCTAGAATCTTTCTCATTTTTGATATGTCTGCAAATCTGTGTCTTATATCAAGTTCCCTCTCTGGCGCAAATATTGGTTTTAGATTTTTTCCACTTAGCTCAATAATTAATTCTGCAAGATCAAGAATAGTTATTGGTTTGCCAGCAGCAATATTGAACACTTCACCGTTAGCAGTATTACTTTCACCAGCAATAACTGTAGGAATCACACAATCATTAATATAAGTAAAATCCCTAGTCTGAAAACCATCACCATATATTACTGGAGGCTTGTTCTGCAATACCTGGTTAATGAAAATTCCAACAACAAAACCATAGGGTGTAGAATTTTGCCTAGGACCATAAACATTGAATAGGCGAAGTGAGGTTGTTTTCAGTCCATACTTCTCGTAGTAAATTTGAGCATATTTTTCTCCCACCAACTTAGAAATAGCATAAGGTAAATCTACATTTTTTGGGCTATCTTCCTTTTCTGGCACCTCTACTGGGTTCCCATAAACTTCAGAAGAGGATATATTGACTACTTTCTCACAACCAGACTTTAGAGCAGCTTCTAGCACATTTACAGTCCCATTAATATTTACATCTAAAACCTCTTTTGGTTTCTCAAAAGTTCTTTTTACCCCTACTACAGCGGCATAATGATAAACTAACTCAACTCCTTCCTGTAGAAAGATCTCTTGCAATTTGTTTTTGTCTCTAACATCACATTCAAATAATTTAAAATTTTGGTTTTCCAATAAATGCACAATGTTTTCTTTACGTCCAGTGGAAAAATTATCTAAACAAACAACTCCATACCCCTGTTCTAAGAGATACTCACATAGATTGCTACCAATAAATCCTGCACCACCTGTTACAGCAACTTTCACCTCAGAAACACCTCCATATTTTGTTTTATTTATTTATGTTTTACTAATTTTATTTCCCCTATTTTAATAACTTTTGCTATAGTACATCATAGTTTCTTATTTGTTGATATATCTTTTCTCCTTATTGATTATTCCAAAAGCACCGACAGATCCACTGTTATAGAAGCAAGAAAAACCTTTCTCTCCTAGAAGCTTAACTGGATTATAATCCAATTTTGTAAATGAACGATAGAAAGTATTACGCCTATTCTGACTTTCTTTCATATTAACCATAATTACATAATTCTGACACTTACTAAAATCCTTTGTGAAGAAACATTCATCTACTGAAAATTCTCCTTTTGAAGTTATACCTATAAAAGTGAAACCATGCCCTGGGTAATTATTCACCCACACATTATCCATTAGCTTTGAAACTGTCTCAATCGCTTGTACTTCTGACGTAGTCCCTGCAACATGAACTTTGGAGTCTTTAAACAGCGGATTATCCATATTTGCTTTGGGGACCATGATCATTAGAAAAGACATGGTAACTACTCCAGTCACTATAAATAATATTCTTATATAATCCTTTCTTAATACTGAAGCAAATAGGAAAAAAGAGACAGCAAATGGAATAGATAACAGAATATGGGAAAAATAATACCATCTGTCTACTAAAAGTCCAGTACGATTAAATAATACGGCAATAAATACAATAGTTAACACAATTAACCCTCCAGCAGCAACACTAAAACCATGTGGGTTATTAGTTTTTTTAGAAAACATATAGAAGCATCCGGCAAGAGAGATAATCCAAAATAAATAGACTCCTATAGTATTGAATAACCATTCTGAAAATGGCGCATTATATATGTATTGTTCAGCTCCTTCGGTAATTACAGCTGGTCTTGTGAACCACTGGGATCCAAAGCCCCACTCTATTAATTTTGATAGAGCGAAGATGTGTCCGGAGGCATATTTCCACCAAGCGAGCATTACCACAATAAAAAATATAGTAATGACTGGTGTTATGCCTATGTTGTGATTCTTGTTGTATATTCTCATGAAAGTTTTATTAGCTATCAAAGATGTGACAAGAAGTATCGCCATACATGCACTAGATACGGTGTGGGTAGTAATCAAGCCTACCATAAGGAGTATAGCAAGAAATGAGCCAATAAAAAGATTATTTTGCTTTATTTTAAATAGGATGTAGATGATTGCAGGTATCAGGGCAGCACTAATGGTTTGGGGAACTGCCCAAATAGACCAGTGAATGAAAAGAGTTGAAACCCCAAGAAGCAAGGCAGCAAGTAACCCAATTTTAGCGTCAAATATGAGTCTAGCTAAGAGAAATATGAATGAAACAAGCAAGATCACTTGCATCGAAGAAATAGAGAATAATGTAGCCATTTTATAGTTAAGACCAGTTACCAATGAAGTTTCCCCAGTCAGAAGGTGCATTAATGGCAACTTTGAGTATGGAAAGCCTTCAGGTATAAAACCAGAGTTTAGTATATCTTGAGTAAAAATTTGATGTTTTAAAGAATCACCTCCAAAAACAGTAGGAAAGAGAAATGACTGAGATAATAATAGACTTAAGGGGATTATTGCTATTTTTGACAAAACAAAACCGATGTATGGCTTATTACTAGGGAGAAACAGAATTTCCACAGTTAATATACCTACTAAGAAGATCGTGGAGATAAAATAACTCGTGGGTCTGACATACGTTTCTGATCGTAAATATAACGATACTATGCTGTAAAAAAAGATTAACAAAAATGCGATATTTAACAATAAATACACCGCGGGATTCACCTGTAGTCTTAACATTTCGAAAGATACTTCTTTTCTCCTTATGTGTAAGTAAGTTATACAAACAAAAAAAGTAATAGAGCCAACTATAGCCCAAAGAGGAGACATTGTGAGTGATGACAAAATTAATGTCAAAGCCACAAGCAGAGTGGTGATTGACAATACACTATCCAGATCGTATACTAGTAAACCCCTAAAACTGTTAAACCCCACCATATCACCCACATTCACAGTTTGTTGAAAATTTTCTTTTGAAAGCTTAAGTATACTAACATCAATCTAACACTTCCAATATTTTTTTGTATCTCTCTACAGCAGCTTCATAAGTAAATTGTTCCTCTATAAGATTTCTTGCTCTCTTTACGATTTCATCCAGATTTGGATGATTCAAAGCTCTTATTATGTTTTTTGCAATACAATCTGGTGTATTATCTTCCATGATAAACCCAGTTTCCTCATCTTTTATTACATCAGGTATTGCACCAACCGGTGTTGCTAGTACCGGAGTGCCGCAAGCCATAGCCTCTAAAATAATGTTTGGTAGCCCTTCTGTATGGGAAGGTAAAACGAGCAGCTTCAATTCATTCAAATATTTAGGAACTTCATCATGAGGTATCAATCCAACAATTCTAATTTTATCATTCAAACCTTTTATATTCACTAGTTCTTCAATCCCACTCTTCAACCTTCCCTCTCCACCTATCAAGAACCTAACGTCCTCTCTTCTCACCAATACTTTCAAAGATGCTTCAATGAAATTTAAAACTCCCTTCCATTTTTCGAGAGCTCCGATATACCCACATAAATCATCTCTTTTATCCAAATTCTTTTGTATCCTAAACTTATCAACATCTAGAAAATGTTCTTGGGCTATGGAGACCTTATTGAGGTGTTTCTCTAAACCCCATTCCTTAATGAGCCTTTCTGAGTACACTATAACTCTATCTGACAAATACAGATTAATGTGTTGCGAAGTTGCTAATATCAGATCGAGTTTACTACTTTCTACTCCAATAGAACCCGTTAAAACCAATATAACTTTTCTCCTCAATAATTTTGCAGTTAATATAGGTAGCAATAATGCACTTCCACCTAAAAAGAAGAACCAACAATCTACTTTCCCTCTTAACTCTATTACCCTAAATGAAGCTATTAACTGCAAGTAAATTTGACCTATAACCTTAGCAAATATATTCGTTTTTTTCTTGTACTTCGGTGAATATACGTGTGCTTTACTACAATTTGCTTGAGTAAAATTCCAAGTAATAACATATATATTTTTCGAGATAGAACTTAACAAGTCTACAAAGCTCATCAAAACATGGTTTGTGGCTTTGAGTACTGGTGGAGTTATTATACCAACATTTTTATATTTTCTATACTTTTTAGTCACCATCTTCTACCCCTCGCCACAGAGCTAACTTTTGTATACGGATTCCTATTAAACACCCTCAATAGTAATAAAACATCACAAAACTTTCAAGCCAACACTAAACAGACCTAAAAGAACTATTAAAAGGAAATATATCCCAAAACCTCTTTGTTTTATTCTTAAGCCTAGAAAAGAACCCTTCTACAGTACTCCCCCGTCAGAGGTTTCATGTTTATATTTCAATCCAAGCCTTTGTAAAGTTCATAAATACAAAATATCCTCTATCTACTGAGGGGTATAGTCAAACATTCTTTTATATCTATATCTACAGCAGTCCAGACAAAGACCCGTTCGTTTTCAGTTTTATTTTGTAAAGTAGCTAATATTTTTTAACTTCACATTTTTTATTCCGATGAAAAACTTTTGTGTCTCTAATTTCCTCTTGTTTATTTTTTATTATTTCGATGCTCTCGTTGAATTGTACGTTCAATTGCTTCTTTAAACCCATTTACCATATGCTCATACGTAAATCTTTTCTTTATAATTTTTTTAGATTCTATTCCCATCTTTTTCTCCAATTTAGGGTCAGATAGGATTCTCTTAATCGATTTATATAAAGCATCAATATCTTTTTCTGGAACTATAAAACCATTTATGCCGTTTTTAATTAGATCGTATGCCGACGCAACCGCTGTAGTTGAGATTACTGGCTTACCAATACTCATTGCTTCATTTATCACAAGACCCCACGCTTCTGCGTGAGCATTCAAAAAAATAGTGGGTAGAACAAAGACATTTGCTGCCGAAAAATATGGATACCTATCTTCAGGCTTTATTAAACCTGTGAAGTGAACATTTTTTATGTTTAAAATGTTACATAACTTTTTACATTCGCATATAAAATCACCTTCACCGCAGATCAACAAGAAGATGTCATCTCTCTCTTTTTCTAATTTTGAAAATGCTTTTATCAAATAATTTAATCCTTTTATAGGTATAACTCGACTAAAATATAAAATAATTTTTCTTTCTTTTATTTTCAGTATTTTTCTTACATCAATATTTTTTTTCTCTTCTAATATGCTTGCATTTGGAGCAATAAATATTTTATCTTTTTTAGCATCCATCTTAACATATAGTTCCTTGGTTTTGCTCCCTGGTGCTATACAGGCATTAGAATGCTTAACGATACACTTAATTAATGGCGATACTAGTTTTCTTCTAATATCAGGAATCGGTGGATACCAATGTTCGAGCCATAGTATAACTGGCTTCCTTTTTATTTTTGCAACAACAAAGCAGAAAATTCCTTCAACAAACTCAGATATATTGCTCCAACCACCAACAATTATTAGGTCATAATTCACTTTTAGTAGCCTTAGAATTAGGCCAATTGCAATCCCAAAATAGTTATTTAATATTATGTAATTGATCCCTTCAATATCTTCAACTTTATTTTCATGAGTAAAGAGAAAATCCACATCATACATATCAGATAACTCCATAAATAAAGTTTTTCTATACCATATTAATCTATTATGAATGAATGCAATCTTCATCTTCATCCTCCTTAACTTTCTTTTTTGCTACTAATATAATTTGAGTGCTAACTTTTTTCAAAAAAGGTGCAAAAACATCATTAAATTTGCTTGGTATGGACGATATATACCCCTTTTTTTCTTTTATATTAAAACCTGTTCTTTCCACCAAAAAGCTAAAAGTCTCTAATGTAAACGCATATATATGATCTGGATTGGCATAACCCTTATAAAATTTAGTGTATCTTGGGACGATTAAAATAGAAACCCCCTCCCTCTTTAGGACTCTGTGAATTTCTACCAATAAATTATGCGGAGAAGATACATGTTCAAGTACATGAGAGCAAAATACCCCATCAAAGCTTTCATCTTCAAATGGTAACCCTTTTTCTATGTTGTACTTTTCCACGTTTAAACCTATAGCCTTTGCAAAGTTAATTGCATGTTCATTGATATCTACTCCCCAAGATTGTCTCGATAAGTGAATCAGAAAATGACCATACTGGCAGCCAATATCTAGAACCTTTATTTTATCCATATTATATTTTCTAAAAAGATTCAAAACGTACTTATCTAAAGCTGCCTTTCTACTAAAATAATATTGATATATTTTCAAATTTTCTTCTCTACTATACGGACCTTTCTCAAATATGAGATTTCGAATGTCTTCCAGGTCCCCCATTTTTCTCATTTGTTAACACCTATAAGATCAGAATATAATTTATCGTGTTTTTTCGCTATTACATCCCAGCCATACTTCTCAACATACTTTTTAGCGTTCTTGCTAATTCTTTCACGTAATTTCTCATCATTTAATAAACTCAAAATTGCTGCGGCTAACTTCTCAGGGTTTTTTGGTGGAACTAATAATCCAGTCTTTCCATCTTTAACTACATCAGTAATCCCCCCAATTCTAGATGCTACAACTGGAACACCGCAAGCCATAGCCTCTAGGTTTACGATGCCAAAGCTTTCCGTTTTCGATGGTAAACAAAAAATATCTGTAGCCTTATAATAAAGGGGTGTCAAGTTCCTCCCAGCAAATCCAGCGAACTTAACATTTTTCTTAATACCTAACCTATCAGACAGGTCTTCGAGCTCTTTTTTCATCCTACCATCTCCAACAAAGATTAACTTAATATTTGGAATCTCTCTTACAACCATAGACATAGCCTTTAATAAAATATCAGGTCCCTTATATTTAGTGAGTGCTCCAAGAAATAAGATTATCTTCTCATCTAGAGGTAAACTTAATCTCACCCTACACTCTTCTTTTGAATGCCCAATATCAAATTCATTTATATTTATTCCATTTGGGATGACAATCACTTTGTCTCTATAACTTCCTAAAAATCTTGATTCATTTATGTAGCGCTCCGATGGAGAGATAATAACGTTTGCGTGAGAGAAGCATTTTTTGGTTATATGGCTGTTAAGAAAATACACAAGCCTAGTTCTATGAATAAGACCGCTATAAACATTCGTATCAGAATGATGCGTGACAACAAAAGGAATTTTCTTTCTCTTTACATATAGTAATCCAGCTAGACCGTCAATTTTAACACTGAGATGAGCATGGATAACATCTACCTGCTGTTTGAAGGGTTTATAAAATAAACCACAGGAAATATTATACTCACCAACCCTAAAACTCCTGCCATATCGATGTACATAAATATTTCCGTATTTTTCTAAATGGTCCTGATGGTCGAGTGATGTGGTGAAGATGTGCACTTCATGACCTCTTTTTGCCATATTGATTGCTAGATAATATGCAGCTATTTCTGACCCACCCCAACGATATTGCTTAAAGTATTTTACATCATCAAAGTATTTTATATATGGGAAATGTTGAACATAATATCCTATTTTCATCTTTTTACACCTTTCGCGGATTCAACATTGTGTTACGTGGTGGTGTCAAGTTAACACCTCCAGTAATTATAGAAAACCATAAAACTCTCTAACCAGCTCTGAACCGAATCAAAGGAACTATTATGAGGAAACCTGTTCCAGAATCTTTTCGTTCTCTCCTTAAACCTTGAGAAGAATCCTTCTACAGCATTTCTACGTCCAAAGGTTTCATGCTTGTATTTTATCTTTAATCTCTGTAAAGCCCATCTGTACCAGAAGCCTCTATCTACAACTATCTCCGGCTTGCTTTCACAATATCTAAGTATGTCTCTTAGAAAAACATACGCATGGAAGCTTGATCTTCCTTCCGATGCCCAAATAGATAAACATTCCTTACTTTCCACATCAATAGCAGCCCAGACAAAGATCTGCTTCCTTTCCAGCTTTATTTTGGTTTCGTCTATCGCTATCAACCTTCTTTTCTTCCTTGTTGGTTGATCTATTACCTTCTTGAGTCTGTGATAGTATAATCTGACTGATTCGTGACTTATTTTATCGAAGAAAGACCGAAACTGACTCGTCTTTCTCAACGAAAGACCGAAGAAATATAATAATGCCGCTAATATCTTTAATTCTACATCTTTTTTGTTGCGACGAAAGACTTTTGTATCTTTGATCTCCTCTATTAGTTGGGTTAGTGATGGTTGCATAATTTGTATTTTCTTTATTTATTTTTTGTTATTTTGACACTGCCGATTACTATTAATCACTCGCCAATTCTTGGTATGTAGATAAAAACTTTATAATGGCATCCTTATTAAGCTCGAAAACGAATTCGGATGCTTTCGTACCTATTTTTGTTGCCTTTCTTTCATTCTCAAGCAGATATTTTATAGCTTGTGCCAACTCCATAGGATTGTTCGGTTCTACAATCAAACCAGTTTCACCATGCATTATAATCTCTGGTATGCCGCCTACATTTGTCGCTATCACCGGTAAGCCACTTGCCATAGCTTCTAGAACAGATAACGGATAATCTGCGGGCCCATAAGTGCTTGTGAATGGAGCAACAAATATATCGCTCTTCATCATAGCTTTAGGAAGGTTTTCAATTATTCCTAGTGGAACAACATTCTCTGTTATGTCTAAAGCTTCAAGTTTTTTATTTATTTCAAAATTTCCACTCTTAAATTCATATAAGGGTATATCTAAACCGAGCAATAACTTTATATTTGGAAAATCTTTCTTAACAATTTTCAAAGCCTCCAAAAGTACATACAAACCTTTTGTTTTTGATAGATTTCCTATGTAAAGCAAACATGGTGAACGTGTTCTCTCTTTAAAATTTGGAGTGAATCTTGATAAATCGATGAGCGGGGGAATTATTTTTATCTTGTGTTCTGGAATAACATTTCCTAGCGAGTTTCTTACGTTATTACTTATTGCAACTACCAAATCTAATTTTGAGAAGCAGATTTTTGAAGCTGTTTGATAAAACAAGTTATTATTTAAAGGACAATATAACGTATGAATTGCAGGTATGTCATTAAATACTTTGAAATGTTCTGGTATTAATGCCACCCAGGGGAAGCCCGAATGCCCATGGATAACGTCAAACCCTTCTTTTTTATGGAGTTTTTTGACTGCTGATACAATTTTAAAAAAAGATTTAAATCCATAACCCAGACTTAATCTTCCTTTTTTAGAAATTTCATATAAGGCATTATCATGACCCGTACTTACTGTATGAATTATCACACCTTTCTGAATTTCGAATGAAGTTTCTTGTTTCCCCATATCAGTATGAATCGGTGGAGTAGAAATGATATGGACCTGAAAACCTTTTTCAGCTAAAGCTCTGGAAAGATTAATAACATTATTTACATGACCGCCAACAAAAGCACCATGCGTTTTACCTATACCAAGTCCAACCATACAAATGTTCATTTATTCACCTCTAGCTATACCTATCACCCCTCATACTCCTACTGAGATAACCGATAGAAAGGAGTGCTTTTCTAACAGGGGGACATCGCTTAATCATATTATGGAGTGCGGAATCTTTTATCCTTAATCCTGCGCTATCTAAAATTAGCGAGATATTAATAAATAACTTATCAAGTCGACTCAAATTGATTCCTTCTATCTGATAAACACATTTCAGAATAAAATTTGCACTAAACAAATATGGGAATGTAATTTCCCTCTTTTCTACATACATATTTTCATATATCAAGTCAAATCTCTCCAAAGCAAGAAGAAAGACATTATACCATTTCATAGTCTTTGCGTAATTTTTGCACAATTCAATGTCTAGCTTACTACTTTTTATCTGCTTTAAATGCAAAAAATCCAGTAAGGTCAAATATCGATGCCCAAATAAGCTATGTAATAAAGTCAACATAAACTCTACCTTATTGTTTAAGCCCAAATAATATATACCAAAAATCTTTTTTTTCTCTATAGAGTCAAATAAAAAATCTTCACTTAAGAATTCATTACCAAAATAGATAATCTTAGTGTAAAGATCTATAGGTAAAATGGATTCACCTATTAGCGTGGTTTCTATGTTACCAGAATGTACGCATTTTATATTATGGTCACTTAAAGCTTTAATCATATCCTCTTTTTCCTTTACACGGACAAAAACATCTACATCTCTTGGAACATGCGGAATTGTGTTACAGTCTTTAATTAAAATATATTCTATTCCGTAATCTTCTGAAATTCTGTTCAAAAGTTCAATAGTCTCCTTAAATCTCTCTAGCCTTTTATTTTCCTCTTCCCACTGTTCCACATTTACAAAAGATGAACTGAGTTTTTGCTCTAATAATTTGTAAATAAAGTAGTAGTAAAGTCCATTTCTTCTTGCTAGTTTTACTGACGATTCAAGTAATCTATTATCTTTTACAAGCTTTTCTATCTCTACATTTTCTGGATATTCTGGATCTATAATACCTAAGATACACTTTACTGGACCCAAATTACCCATGTGCATCACCTTTAACTTTCTTTGTTAAATGTTTAAACATTATATCATTAATTGTCTCTTTATCGAGATTGGCATCAATCCTAATAAAGTTATTTTCCTGTGATATTTTTCTATAAAAATTAAGAACTGCTCTGTAATAGTCGCTACTTACAGACGTATCGAACGGATCATTCATTCGTGAGTAAAAGAGCGTTAAATCCCCATCCAAGAAGAATGTGATATCTGGTTTTGGGAAAATTTTAACTATGTTTTGACTCCAATTCCCAAATAAATCAAAAAAGAATTGATAAAAATATCTATCGGAAATAACAATTTTATTCCTACCTAGAGAAATTTTCATGAAAAGATAAGTTATAAAGGCATACACATATCCTAGGAGGCATAAAAGTATTCTCTTCATAGAATGAAACACACTTTTGTGCATCTTCGTGTGTGAGGTACGAATTTTTCTAGGGCTAATTGATGTGATATTCTTTGAGCATTTCAGAATATTCAAAAGAATATATACTGGTTGAACATATATTGTGTTATATCCCTTCCTTTTCAATCTTTCGCTCAACTTTTTTGCTTGAGTCGTTTTTCCACAACCGTCTGGTCCGATAATCGCTACTATCATATCTCTTCCCATCTAAGCTCATTTATAACTTATTATCAGATCTTTTAATCCATCTCTAAGTTTTATCTTAGGCCTCCAGCCAGTTTCATTCTGTATCTTTGCTATATCCGCAAGTAAATTCCCCCTCTCAATTTTTCTCATCTTTCTCTTGTCTTGCACAATCTGGATTTCCTCACTCAAGATTTCGCTCACAATTTCCACAACCTCCTTAACCGAGTATTCAGTCCCACTGCCTATATTATATATCCCTTCCTTACCATGCCTTAAGAGTGCAATTATCGCTTCACAAGCATCATCAACATGAATATAATCCCTTCTTGGTGTTAGATTTCCAAGTTTAATCTTACGTTTCCTTCCTCTTATCTGCCCAATGATTTCAGGAATCAAGTGCGGATTTGTATCGTTTGGACCGTAAACATTGAAAATCCTCGCTATTATTGCCTTTTTGTTGTGTAGCTTTACCAAATCCTCTCCTATTAGCTTGGTTTTTCCATAGATGTCTATTGGACCATGTAAATCTTCGGTTAAAGGTTTGTTCAGGGGAGGATAAACTGCTGCTGAGGAGGCGAATAAGAATAGTTCAGGCTTGTAAGACTCGAGAATATTTCTCGTTCCCATAATATTAACATCAAAAGTCTCCTCTGGATTGTCATTGCAATAAGGAATGTAATGGATTGCTGCAAGGTGCACAATAACATCGGGCTTGAAATTTCTCACAACCTCTTTTGCTTCCTCAGATCTGATATCCAACTTATTGAAGGCGCACCCATCGCTGATAAATTCCTTTTTACCAGCAAACAGATTGTCAATCACCAAAACTTCAGCACCTTCTTTCAAAAGGTAACGAACCAAATTCGAGCCTATAAAACCTGCTCCCCCCGTCACTACAACTTTACCGTTTAGCATCTTAACACCCTCTCATAAACTTCTTCTATTCTCTTGACTATAACACTCCAATCATGACCCCTTGCAAAATCCCTCGCATTTTCACTCAATCTTCTCATTTCCTCCTCATTTTGAAGCAGGTATGTAACTTTTTTTGCTACCCCTTCAGGAGATAGATCTAGAATAAATCCATTATAACCATCTTTAACAACTCCAACACTAGCATTCTTTTCATGTTTGACAATTACGGCAGGCAAGCCACAACTATTTGCTTCAAGAATTGTATTTGGAAAACCCTCTCTCGTGGATGGTAAGACAAAAATTTTAGATGATTTCATGTATGAATAAACATCCTCCTCTCTTTCAACAAATCCAAAGAAGGTGACATTATTGTCTAAACCGAGGTTTTTACTCAATTTTATTAAATTTTCTTTTTCTGGACCATCTCCTATTATTCCACACTTAATATCTGGAATTTCTTGCTTGAGCTTAGATAATGCTTTTAACAGAACATCAACGTTCTTATGAGAAATTAACCTTCCAACATAAATTACATCAAACTCTTCACTGTCTGGCTTTACTTTCTCAATTTTTTGAAAATCCACACCATTCGGAACAACACTCATAATCTTCTCAGAGACACCTATTGACTTTAAATCTTCTTTTATCTTCTCAGAAATTGGAATTATGGTTGAGGGTAACTTTACAGCCATTCTCTCCACAATCCATCCAAAAACTCCTTTCTTTCCCAAATACCCGAACCAGTAATCCCCCCAGACCTCATACCATGTTATCACCAAGGGAGTTCTTTTCAACAAACTATGAATCTTTGCAGAAAAACAAGGAAAATATGGGGATTGTTGACAATCTACGATGTCAAAATTCTCTTTTAATAAAGGAAACAAAACTTTATAAGCAAAATAAATCGCCTCTTTTATCGACCTTCTTCCACCAACATACAATTCCTTTGGATCGCAAACCCCGTGCAGGTAAACTCCATCTTTCATAATAACATTTTCACCATTCCACCACTTTATTCCAAATAAATGCACTTCATGCCCTTTTTTAACTAATCTTTTTGATATTTCCCATATTCTCTTCTCTGCACCACCTTTTATATAAGGATAGATAACATCATAGATGTATGCGATTCTCATTTATAAAATCCCCCATAATCAATATCTGTTATACGCATCTTTTTACATTCTTCACATCTTATTTATTGGATGCTCAATCAACAATAATTACTTTCAAAATGGTTTTATTATATGATCTGAAACATCCCTCAAAACTCCTTTATTTTATCTTCTCCATTTTCTTAGAGTTACAACTAAAATCTTTCCATTCGTTTTATCCCACACATCTTAACATCCTCTTCAAAAGGAGTTACTTCAAGTGTTAAAACTCACACACCATAAATAATTTGGAAATGCCTCCACTGGCAGGAGAGTCAAACTGATCCGATGTGAATCGGAGTACTTCCAGCGACATTTTGATAATCTTGAAGTGAGTACTAACAATAATGGCAAAGCTCATTTTTCAATCAACGACTCGTAGACTTCGAACATCTTCATTACAATCGTATCGTAGCTAAAGTTCTCTTCAACATGCTTTCTACCATCTTTCCCCATTCTTCCTCTTAAATCGTCATCTTCAAGTAATTCAATTATTTTGGATGCCATTGCCTCAGCATCTCCTGGTTTCACCAGGTGACCTGTTTTCCCATCTACTACAATCTCTCTAGTGTCTCCAACATCTGTAGCCACTACAGGAACGCCACACGATAAAGATTCGATACATGTTGTTGGTGAACCTTCCATATAGGATGGTAGAACCGAAACTGCTGTTTGATGGTATACATCAGGCATTCTATCGTGCGGAATGTGTCCCATCAACTTCACTGGCAAATCAGAATTTTTTAGTTTACTTATAAGACTACCATCTCCGACTACCATAAATTTCACGTTTTTAATGGCTTTATGAATTATCCTAAAAACATCTATAAGAACATCTACACCCTTCCACTTCTCCAGTTTCCCTACATATGTTACAACCTTGGAGTCTGTCTCCGAATAGCTGAATTTATCAGTACAAACAGCATTTGGCATCCATTCTGCATCAACACCGAACTTCTTTTTTATTACCGGAATATCACTTTTCGCTATGCTTAATACTTTATCGGCTTTTTTTACTGTGAGTGACCCAAGTGTTTTATCGTAAATATTTTCCTTTGCCCAAACTCTAAAAGGATGAAATTTCCTCGTATCTTCGGAGAAGTTCAAACCACCATGAAACTGCAAAACGTACTTGAAATTCTTGAAGTATCTTGCCAATGCAGTCATATTTGAGAGGAAGAAGATGTAAGAGTGGACATGAACAACATCGAAATCCTCACGCAGCAACTTTGTAAAAACATCTGCAACGGGGTTTATGTTCCACACCATACCATATGTTCGCAGAGTATGGATGTGAAGGTTATCGTTATGTTTTATTTCCTTAAAATTTCCAACGCTTGATGTGTATACATGAACTTCATTTCCCTGTTCGGCTAAACGTCTTGCCAATTCATATGCATATACTCCAGAGCCTGTTGGATATGCTGGACCCCAAAATGCTGTTACCATCGCAATTTTCATTTCCACACCACTTACTCAATCAACACATAAACTCGATTTTATCACTTCAGCTCCAGCAAGTCTGGCAACCTCTGCTGTCTTGTCATCGCTCCCATCATCAACAACTATGACCCTGTCTACGTACTTCCTCGTTCTTAACACAACACTACCTATGGTAATTTCTTCATTGTATGCGGGGATTATCGCTACAACGTTCATATTTCCCCCCAGTTATAGTATAAAAGTAATGAAAATATAAAAGGTTAACTTTAACTTTCATTCTCCCTCTCTCGAAAGGTTCAAAGTTAAGATGGATTACAGGCTGATGTTTGGGATCATTGCTTCCAGACATAATAGATAAACCCGCAGGGATGATATTGTCACCATTAAACAACGGCAGAGTTTTGGACACGCTCTGCTGTTCATCCTCATCCTGATTGATCTGTACAGAAAATCCTTGGCCTTCGCATCCTTCCTCCACTTACTTGAGGATGAGTTATGGAACGAGCCAGAAACATTCTTCTGGCCTTTATAGGTTTTGAATTTCCGCAAAAGAACATTTAACGAATATCTTGAGAGAATTATATCTCAATATACCACCTTCCCCTTCCCATGTGTTCATCTCGGAAGTTATAGGCTTCATCATAATCTTGGTATTCTTAAAAGAGAGGTAATTCCTACAAGCTAAACGATTCCGAGTTCTTCTCCAGCTACTCTCAGGAATTCTTCAGCAAACCCGACAACAAATTCCGCTTCTTCTCTGCTCACAAGTAAACCACCGTACTGTACATTATGTCTCGAAAGTCTAATTTTGTCGAAGGTATTAATCAA
>Ga0180932_1094_pt1 | contig 28818 bp, 33 predicted proteins | sample Deesub1362A_J573_FD_124189 | JGI IMG/M metagenome (GOLD analysis project Ga0180932, IMG submission 124189) | Archaeoglobus sp. JdFR-24
GGCAGTCTGATCGTTGAGCGACCAGATTTCCCGGGGGACTTACCAGCCCGGCTACGAACGCTTTAGGCCCAATAAAAGTGGCCGCCACTCGGGCCGCCGGTATTACCGCGGCGGCTGCCACCGGCCTTGCCCAGCCCTTGCTGTCGGGTGCTTTTTAGGCACCCGGACAGCCCGCGCTATGCACGGGCACTCTGGCTGACCCCGTCGCGCTTTCGCGCATTGCGGAGGTTTCGCGCCTGCTGCGCCCCGTAGGGCCTGGACCCTTGTCTCAGTGTCCATCTCCGGGCTCCTGCTCTCACAGCCCGTACGGATCTTAGGCTTGGTGGGCATTTACCCCACCAACTACCTAATCCGCCGCAGACCCATCCTCGGGCGCCAACACTTTCAGTCATGGAACATTCCAGTATCCATGACCTATGGGGTATTAGCCCCAGTTTCCCGGGGTTATCCCCCACCCGAGGGCAGGTTGTCCACGTGTTACTGAGCCGTCCGCCGGTGCTTACCTTCCCGAGAGAAGATAAGCCCCCTGACTAGCATGGCTTAGTCCCAGCCAGATAGCAGCGGCCTCTGGCAGGATCAACCAGAATTGTGCGGGGGAAGTTGCGATGAATACGCCTCTTCGCCCACTGGATTAATCCTAAGGCAAACCCACCTCAGACCACAAAAGCTGTGGTCCTCATTTTTTTACCGCAGAGGGGAACTATAACCCTTCATCCAAGGCTTGCGCCAACATCCGGGTTTTTGCCGGTTCTGCGGCTCAGGTTTTTAGGTTTTTAACACCTTTTGGTGTAAACGATCATTAGGTCTTCTTGATTTATAAGCCTTTTGCTATCATTAGATGTATCTGAGGAGCCTCGTGATGTATTTAAAGGCTCTCGTGGTGCGTCTATTTGAGGTGTTCTCACCGTGAGAGGCAGCGGATATTTAAGCTTTTTGCCGAACAATCTATCACACACCAGACCGGTTGAGACAATAAAGAAACCACAAGATGGTTATACATCTAAAATTCTGAACTATACTATATCTATTCAAGAATTCCCTAATACTCCTCTCTAATTTAACAGAACAGAATCACGAAACAAATTACTAGAAACAGATTACTAAAATCAACGCATTGCGATCAAAAGTATTCCATTCAAGTGAATGATTGCAGGAAAAGTTGGAGAATTTCGGAGGATTTCAGAGGAATCCAGTACACCGAAATATATATATTAAGCAATATCGGAGGTTAGGGGAATGACTGTAATTAATTTCCTTGGAGGATGCAGAGAAGTAGGTAGATCTGCTATATTAGTTGATTCTATAGTTCTGGATTACGGTATTAAACCTTCAGATCCCCCTGAATATCCCCTCAATGGGGTTTCTCCAAAATCAGTAATAATATCTCACGGACACTTGGATCATGTTGGAGTTGCTCCCAACCTTATGTATTACGATCCCGATATATATATGACCCCGCCAACAAGAGAGCTATCACACATACTTCTTAAGGACTCCATGAATATAATGGAAATCCCACCTTATGGTAAGAAGGAGTTTATGCAGTTTGAGAGCAATATTGCTGAAGTTGATTACAATGAACCATTTTTTCTGAACGATTGGGAGATTTTGTTTCTCAACGCAGGTCATATACCGGGAAGTGCCAGTGTTCACCTCTCAAAGGATATAAATATACTCTACACCGGGGATATAAAACTCGAAGATACAAGACTCCTCGAATCTGCCGATATTTTTTATCCCGAAACAGACATACTGATAACAGAGAGCACTTATTTTGGTGTGGAACATCCAGATAGAAAGGATCTTGAGAAGACCTTCGTGGAATCTGTTATCGACACGCTGGACAGAGGCGGGCATGCAATAATCCCCGCATTTGCGGTAGGGAGGAGCCAAGAGGTGCTGATGATCCTCAACAAATATGGCATCACCCCTTATATCGACGGAATGGGTAAAGAAGTTGCAAGAATACTTGAAAGATATCCCAAATACATAAAAAATGTCAAGAAACTTAGAAGGGCAATTAAGAATGCAATTCACGTGGAGAGAGGTAAAAGAGAGGATGTTCTGAAAGAACCTGCAGCAATTGTTACAACTGCAGGAATGCTGAATGGTGGACCGGCTCTCTTCTACATTTCACGACTCTATAACGATGACAGATCTAAAATTATCCTCACAGGATATCAGGTTGAAGGAACCAACGGAGAAATGGCACTTGAGAGGGGAACCATTAATCTGGGAACCAGAACTGTTAAATTGAAAATGGCTGTTGAACAGTATGATTTCTCAGCCCACGCAGATGACAAACAGCTGAAAGAACTCGTTAAGATCGCTGCTAAAAAAGGAGTTGAGACTGTTTTCACCGTTCATGGAGAGAATACCGAAGCTTTTGCAACATGGATTGAAGAGGAACTTGGAATAGAGGCATATGCACCTAATAATGGAGATGTATATGTGATATAGCTTACACCCAAGATGCCTCCTATCCGAGATTATGAGGGTTCTGATTATCGCAGACATCCATTCAAATTTTGATGAGCTTGAAAGGATTTTGAATTCAAATGATTTGAATACCGATTATGGATTGATCGCAGGAGATATGACACACTTTCATGCCAGAGATTTGATGAGATTAAACGCTCTTTTCAACGATTACGGCATTGATGTTCTGGCTGTTCATGGAAACTGTGATCCGCCCGAAATTGAAAATCTCATTGAGATGACAGAAATTGAGTTCATCCATGGTAGGAGTGTCAAGTTTGGTAAATATACGCTCCATGGAGTTGGAGGATCAAATTACACCCCCTTTTCCACGCCAAGCGAATACAGCGAGAATCAGATCAAAGAATTCGTAAGCAGATTTGAGCTGGGAGATCGGAACGTCCTGCTTACACATTGCCCCCCACGTGGTATCCTTGATATGACAAAATATAATGTAAGAGCAGGCTGTTCTGTCATTAGAGATATAATGAGAAACTTTGAGGTCGTGTTTTGCGGGCATATTCATGAGGCCAGAGGTGAGTGGAGTGGAGAAAAAACTCACGTTGTGAATCCCGGCCCAGCCTTTGCTGGATACTTCGCAATCTGGGATACCGATGAATTCATGAGTGAATCTATGAGTAAATTTAGAATCGAACTGAAAAGATGTTGATTTCTATTCGCTCTCCTAAACTAATGGACAGAGCTGATTTAAGATATACAGCAATTTCAATCGACGCGGGATTCAAGTAACATCTCTAAGTAGGACTTCCTTATGCTTTCCAGCCCCTCAAGGCCAAGTCTTTTTGCCATTTCAAAAATTCTTTTTTTAGCTTTTTCCACATTATCGCTTTCGATTTCGATTTCCACAAAATTTCCAATGCCATCAAGGTGGTCCAAGCATATTAAAATATCATCTGCCCTGTAAATCTTCCTCCTTTTTACAACCACTGCAACCCTTTCAAATCCCAATTTCTGGAGGAGTTCAACGGCTTTTTGGTAATCCTCGGCATTAAGCCTCACCTTAACCTCTTCTCTGGTTTTTGTTTGAGCATCAATTTTTGGCCCCTTATAAGTTATACTGACTCCTTCAACATCCTTCCTTATTCTCAAAGCCTCGTCGGTTTTGGTGAAATCCCTTACCGGTGATTTGAAGTAAATATCCTCCTCAATCTTGTCTATCACAAATTCCGCAAATTCTATGACCTTCACCTCAATCTGATCCGGATCTTCAATGCGGAACTTGACTTCAACCTCCATCGTTACACCAACCTTTTTATATCGAACACTGGCTGTATAACACTGGCTGTATAAAAAACTGTGGTGATTGATATGCAAAATGAGGTTAAAAAGGGAGATTTCGTCAAGATAAGCTATACTGCAAGACTGGAAGACGGTACGATTATTGATTCAACAGATGAGAAAGTTGCCAGAGAATCAGGGGTGTTCGAGGAGAGAGCGAGATACGGAGATATCATCGTCGTGGTGGGTGACGGGCATGTAATAAAAGGACTCGATGAGGCGCTCGAAGGTAAGGAAGTTGGTTTCAAAGGTGAAGTTGAGGTTCCACCGGAGAAGGCATTTGGTGAATACGATCCCGAGAACAAAGAAATTGTGACTCTGACGAAATTCAAAGAGAGACCATCAATCGGCCAGAAGGTTCAGGTCGGAGAGAAATACGGATATGTTGAGAGAATTATCGGTAGAAGAGTTATTGTTGATTTTAACCACCCTTATGCCGGTAAAAAGATCATATTCGATTTTGAAATTAAAGAAAAAATAGAAGATCCTCTCGAAAAAGTCAAAGCCCTTATCTTACTCTATACTGCAAAAGAGGTGGAGGCTAAAATTGAAGATGGTAAAGTGATTGTCGATGTTCCAAGAGGAGCCAGCTTCGACCAATTTTTCCTCATAGGTAAGTTCAGCGCGATTAATAGCATATTCAAACACTTCGAAGAAATAAAAGAAGTTGACTTCATTGAAAGATACCCGAAGCCTGAACCACCAGCATCTGAAACAGAGAATGCTGAACCGGTAAGTGGAGATGAACCTGATACTGAGACAGATACTGAGGCAGATAGCAGACCCTCAGATGAGCCTGAAGATGAGGGTAAGGAGAAACAGGAACCCAGCGAGGATGCAACCGAAGCAGAAACCAAAAAGTGAATTCAAGAGTTTTTGAGAAGTGGCAGAAGCAGAAATTATTAAACATTCAATTTTTTGTAATCATTTTCATAATTTGCAATCATTTTCATAACCTAATACTTAATTTTAATTATGGGCTAAAACACCAACAGGTTAAAACACCAACAGGTTAAAAAATTTAGAGGCTTATCACCCAGAGATTCTAAGATCTACCTCTAAAATCTACCCTCCGTGGATTGCTGGCAGATTCGGGATTATTATTGACATAGCCATAGACGAGAATACTATAAAAGCAAGCAGTCGACCAGCCATCATTGATATCTCTTCACCCCTCTCTCCAAACCTCCTGGAAAGGAGTGATGAAAGGGTTTCATGAAAGACTCTTCCTCCATCGAGAGGAATCGCTGGCAGACAGTTAAATAATCCAACATAGAAGTTTATCCACCCTGTCCAATACAGTATATTTAAAATGTAAAATATAGTGTTACCCTTATCCTCCCAGAATCCATTGGGCAGGAAGAAGACTGCAGTTTCCTCACCAAACCCTCTGAAACTTATTGGCATAGATATGATCGCCAGCCATCCCTGGACGGAGCTGAGATGGGATGGGATGCTTCGCAGCCAGGTAAGAACAAAACTTGAGTGGACGATTCTCATTCCGGTAATCTGATCTTCAACAGTCACACCCATGAATCCCGTTTCTGCCGATGGGTGTTTAACCAGTCTGATCTGATAATCGGAAAATTCTCCGTTATGGTAAACTCTAACTTCAACGATATCGCCGGGTCTTGTTTCCTGCATGACTTTAATAAACGAAGTTATTGTGTAAGTTCTAATACCATTAATCGAATATATTATCATTCCTTTCTCCAACCCAGCTTCTTTAGCTGGAAAACCATCATGAACATCGATAATTCGCGGGCCCGCAAGGTTATCGAGCTGAATTGTTTTAATTTCATCACCTTTTTGAAGAGTGATCTCTAGAACCTGGGAGTTTTCAAGCGCCTTTTCGGTATCTTCGGGTGTTAGGATCCGCACACCGTTGATTTCTTTGATGATCGACATCTCTTCAACCAGGCCGTAGGCTGGTGAGTCTTCATACACGCCCATTACAGCAACAGTAGGCGAGAGGAAACCAATCAAATAGAAAAACAGAGCAAAAGAGAAAAATGCAACTATAAAGTTGCTTATCACACCTGCAGAGAATATCCTGACTCTCTGTATCCTTCCTGTCCTTTTTCTATCCATTAGCTGATCTTCATCCGGTTCAGCAAACCCTCCGATAGGAAAGAGAGCTAACAGAACTCCCATTGATTTAACTCGCACTCCCTCAACCCTGCATAGAATTCCATGGCTGAACTCATGTACGACAAGGGTGACAAGTAAACCGATAATTCCCCATTCCAGTGGTATCCAGTCATTCAAACCCGGAATCAGAAGCACATTTTGAGGTTTTGTCAAATCCGATGGTGGCGGTGGATTGGTCAGAAGAACGATATCCATAAGAATTATCAGAACGAACATGAATATCATTCCGGCAAAAACAGCCGGTATTCCAGCATCTGCAAAAATTCTCCAGAAACGCCTGCTCTTTGCCACCCTGTCAAGGAAATTTAACCCTTTTTCGGTTCGGATCATCAGCACTGGGCCAAATGTGGATATGTTGTATTTCTCTAAGATTTTCTTCTTTTTCAGTATGCTTACAACCACCCAGTAAACTAAGAAGATTGCCAGTATCATCATCCAGTTGGGGGAAATCATTTTTAATCTCTCACCCTGTTTTTTTTAAAAATTTATGCTGGAGGGTATAAATATGTATATGTTCGTCTATGTTACTGCTGGAAGTGAAGATGAGGCTGAGAAAATTGCAAAAAATGTCCTTGAGAAAAAACTTGCTGCATGCGTAAACATGTTCAAAATCAACTCAATGTATTTCTGGGAAGGGGAACTTGAAAAATCACCGGAAATCGGGATGATCATCAAAACAAGATCAGATAAATTTAAAGAACTGAGAGAGGAAATAAAAAGAATTCACAGCTATTCAGTACCATGCATCTGTGCTATTGGAATCGAAGATGGGCTCAAAGAGTATTTTGAATGGATTGATGATAGTGTATCGGAAAAATAGTCGTATGTATTAAATGTTAATGTGTGTTAAATGTTAAAGAAAGGGTAGGTTTATGGCTTCAGGAAGAAAAACCGCCACATATGGTGCAAGAGGGGACGTGATCTATTCACCTGAAAGATGGCAAATTCTTGAGAAGAAGAGAGACAGGGCCAAAGAGATAATGAGAAGGCTTGAAAGGAGATCGATCCCATCAATTGTCTACGGTAGCGTCGCAAGGGGGGATGTTGTTCCCGATAGCGATGTTGATATCTTCATTCCTGTTAAAGTTCCATCTTTCCTCATAGAAATATCACTTGAGGGACTTAATGTTCTTCAACGAAGGGTAGTTCAGGCAACTCCAAATTACGCTATCAAAGGAGAGATAACCCTGGATGACGATACAACCCTGAGTTTTCCTTTAGTAAATTTAAAGGATAGAGAAATAGACTTCTACACATTTGGTGGAGCCATAAATCTTTCAGAACTCAAAAATAATAAGAGGGTGGCAGGAGTGGATAAAAGACTTGTTTTGATAATGCCTAACGAAAAAGGGCATTCAGAAATACCCATAAACGAGATGGATGAGGCAGAACTATCAAAAATTCTTGGCGTGGGTATAGATATAATCCTTGAGAGAAAAAGAGTACTTGAGAGAAGAAGAGAGGTGGGTCGAACAGGTGTTTTTATGTGTGAGACCGTTCCCGATGCTGAGAGTTTCGAGTCCTTTATTAGAGAAATGGCAAAAAGAAATCCTGCTGTCAGAAGGAGGCTGGGTGAAGTAAAGTGAGAGTGAAGTTGGTGAGATGCTTCTTAAGTAAGTTTTTATATCCATCATGCATTTAATCTGCAGAGTTTCAAAGTTTGGTATGCATTGCTTGACTGATTGCTGATAGATTGCTGATATAAACAAAAATAAGGATTGACATGAAATATGAAAGAGAATAGAATTGAAAAAATAGAGGCGGGGAGTTTCTATACATATCTCCCTGAGGGATGTAAAATCTGCAGAGAGGGTGCGAAACTTGTACTTTTCCTCACCGGCGAATGTGTTCACTCATGCTTTTACTGTCCAATATCTGAGGAGAGAAAAAACAGAGATGTTGTTTTTGCGAACGAGAGGCCTGTTAATTCAGAGGAAGATATCGTTGCTGAAGCTGAAATGATGGATGCAGAGGGTGCAAGCATTACAGGTGGAGAGCCGCTCGCAAAACCATCCAGGCTTTATGAGATTCTGTCTCTTCTCAAGAAGCTCGATTTCCATGTTCATCTCTATACAAGCATTCCCGCCTCGTGGAAAACAATTGAAAAACTGAACAAACTTGGATTAGATGAGATACGGTTCCATCCTGTCAACCTCGAGAATTCTGATAAATTCACAGACTGTATAAAATACGCAAAATCACTTGGAATTGATGCCGGATTTGAGATTCCCGCTTTAAATTTTAGAGTAGAAATTGCCGAGATCTCCAACCGTCTTGACTGTTTTATTAACCTTAATGAACTTGAATTCTCCTCAACAAACTATGAAAGCCTTCAGATGAGAGGTTACGAAGTGGATGATTTTTATGGAGCCATAGGGAGCGAAAGAATCGCAAAACTTTATGCAGAAGTGACCAATAAATTCCATTACTGCACTGCAAGATTTAAGGATGGAGTACAGCTCAGAAAGAGATTGTTAAGAATGGCTTTCAATCATCCTGAATTTTATTCCATTACTGAGGATGGAACAATAATGTGTGGATATATTGAGGGTGAAAACATTCAAAAAGCCATTGAGTTCTTCGATAGATTGGGAGAAAAATATGCTGTAGTTGATGGTGGTATTGAGGTTGGTATGGATGTTGCTAGAAAGTGGAGTGAACATTTAAAAGTAGAGAAGTTCAAAGTTAGCATAATCGAAAGATATCCCACATTCAAAAGAATAATTGTGGAGATAGACCCCATATAGAATGTGAGGTGTGTCTCCTAAATCCCCCATAAGGTGTGTCTCCTAAATCCCTAAATCCCCTATGGAGAGGTGTGCACGTGGAAGACAAAAGAAAAGAAATAGAGGCCAGGCTGAGGAAGTACCTTGAAAGAGATAAAAAAGGAGTTAGAGTTGAGATACTCAGGATTATGCTCTCAGGAGAAAAATACACCACCGATGAGATATTCAGAGAACTCAATTCAAGAGGGATAGTGATCAACACCCGAGGTGTTTCAGCAATGGTGGGACTGATGAGTGCAAGACTTGGTATTTTAAAGATGGAGCTTGGAATTAAAAACAGATATTTCATCAAACCTGAATACACAGACCTCGTTCTCAAAGTTCTGAACGAGTACCTGAATTCCCTGAATTCCCCGAATCCTGATCCTGTAAACTCCCAAAATTCTAAAGAGAACTGATCAAAGGGATTCAAATGCGAATAAGGTTGGGGATTTTATACTCAATATATGAGAAAAAACTCACATCCGAGGTAATGAGAAACGGGATGCCAGGGCACATAGCCATTATAATGGACGGAAACCGAAGATATGCCAGAAGAATGGGTTTACCTCCCAGAGTAGGTCATTACTTCGGTTCAAGAAAGGCTGAAGAGGTGCTTAACTGGTGCTGGGAATTAAGAATAAAAAATGTGACTGTATATGCCTTTTCTACAGAGAACTTCAAGAGAGATCCGGAAGAGAAACGGAACATCTTCAGCCTCATTAACAAAGAGCTGAGGAGACTTGCAAATGATAGTCGGATTCACAGAAACAGAGTGAGAGTAAAGATCATTGGTAAGAGGGAGATGCTCCCTGGCTTTCTCCTGGAGGCGGTTGAGGAGGTTGAGGAGGCTACAAAAAACTATGACCTTTTCTCGCTGAACATAGCAATCGCATATGGAGGGAGGCAAGAGATCATTGATGCTGTTAAAAAAATATTGACCCTCGTTAAGGAGGGGAAGGTGGAGCCTGAGGAGATATCCCCATCACTAGTAGAAAAATATCTTTATAACAATGGAGATTACTCAAGTGTTGATCTTGTAATAAGAACAGGTGGCGAGCAGAGACTTTCAAATTTCCTTCCCTGGCAGTCCGCATACGGCACTGCATATTTCTGTGATGTTTACTGGCCTGAGTTCAGGAAAATTGACTTGCTGAGGGCTATAAGGGCCTGGCAAAACATGAATAGAATTCGAAAAGGTGATAGTATTAAACCAGAAATCCAGGATATAAAGGTGATAAACGATGGGATCAAAGCTAACGTATGAATTTAAACGGAAGCTCGAAGAGCTGGAGAAAATGAAGGGTAGGGGTACCGAGCTTATCACCCTCTATATTCCCCCGGACAAAAACATCGCCGATGTAGTTAACCAGCTCAAAAGCGAATTGAGTCAGGCATCAAATATCAAATCAAAGCAGACCAGGAACAGTGTTATGACTGGTCTTGAGGCCATACTGCAGAGGCTCAAATACTATAAAAAACCCCCCAAACATGGGATGGTCATTCTGAGCGGTAATATCGATCTCGGTGGGGGGAGACAGAAGCAAATAACTGAGATAATAGAGCCCCCGGAACCCGTTCCCCTTTACAAGTATCATTGTGATTCTGCCTTCTATCTGGATCCTCTCAAGGATATGCTCAAAGAAAAGAAAGTTTATGGACTTATTGTTATCGATAGAAGGGAAGCCACAGTGGGCATTCTGAGGGGAAAAAGAATAGAGGTTCTAAATTACTCGTCATCAATGGTTCCGGGAAAACACAGACAGGGTGGACAGAGCAGCGTCAGATTTGAAAGGTTGAGGGAGATCGCCATCCATGAATTCTATAAGAAGGTCGGTGATAAAGCGTCTGAGGCTTTACTGCCCCATCTGGATAATCTTGTAGGTATCCTGATAGGTGGGCCAAGTCCGACGAAAGAGGAGTTTTATGAGGGAGAATATCTCCACCACGAACTTCAAAAAAGGATAATCGGTCTTTTCGATGTAAGTTATACTGATGAAAGCGGACTCTACGAGCTAGTTGAGAAGGCGCAGGATGCCCTTCAGGAGCTCGACCTCATAAGGGAGAAAAAGCTGATCAGTCGGTTTCTGTACGGGGTTGCAAGAGATGGGCTTGCAGCCTATGGCGAGGCTGAGGTGCGAGAATACCTTGCCCTTGGAGCCGTCGATACATTACTTCTGAGCGAAGATTTGAGGTATGAAAGGGTCAAATACAGATGTCCCGTTTGTGAAGAGGAGAGAGTTATAACGGTAAAAGAGGGTTTTATCAACCCTCCGAAGTGTGAAAAGGACGCCGTAGAGATGGAAGAAGTGGAAAGAGAAGATGTCGTACTCGAGCTGACAGACATGGCTGAAAGTGTGGGAGCCAAAATAGAGTTTATTTCTACTGAATCCGAGGAGGGAACGATGCTGATGAATGCCTTCGGAGGTATTGCTGCTATTTTAAGATTCAAACCAAAAACCAACGGATAAGGGTGAATAGATGTTCAGGATTTTCAGAAAGGAGGTTGAGAAGTTACTCGAACCCTATGGAGTGGAGAGATCATACATAAGGGAAAGTGAACATGCAGATCTGGCCTGCACAATAGCATTCAAGCTTGCCAAGGAGAGAAGAGAGAAGCCCGCAGATATTGCTCAAAAAATCTTAGAGGAGGTCTCAGGAAACATACCCGATTACGTTGGCAGCGTTGAGGCTGTAAATGGATATCTGAATTTTTACGCCAGCTATGAGTTTTTAGAGGATGTGGTGAACACAATCCTCGATGAGGATGAGGATTACGGAAGCATGGCCACAGGAGGTAACGTACTCATTGAACACACATCGGCAAATCCAGATGGCCCGCTGCACATCGGGCACATAAGAAACTCCGTTATCGGAGATACCCTGGCCAGAATTTTCAAAAAAGCTGGAGTGAATGTTAAAACACACTATTACACGAATGACATGGGAAGACAGGTCGCATTAGCCGTTATCGGAATGAGAAGATTCGGCCTGTCCGATAAAAAGCCTGATCATGCTCTCGCGGATGCCTACATTGCCATCAACAGAGTGATGGCTGAAGATGAGACTGAGGCAGAAAGAATTAACCAGGAAGTTGAGAAAATAATGCTTGAATACGAGCTCGGGAATGAACAGACTGCCAGAGAATTCAGATTTGTCGTTGAAAAGGCGCTTGAGGGCATAAGTCAGACCCTTGAAACGCTCGGGATAAGACATGACGAAGTGGTATGGGAATCCGAATTTATAAGAAATGGTTATGTTGACAGAGTTATTAAAGCGCTCGAGGAGATGGGACTTTTAAGGAAGGAAGGAGCGTGGATTATTGATCTCGAGGCAAGAGGTTTTGAAAGGAATGTTGTTATAAGAAGGGAAAATGGAACAACCCTGTATATCACAAGGGATCTTGCATACCACATCTGGAAAAATGAAAACTTCGATCGATTCATAAATATCCTGGGAGCTGACCACAAATTGGTTGGGAAACAACTGAGTGATATACTCGCTTTGATGGGTCTGAAACCACCTGAAATTGTGTTCTTCGAGTTTGTATCTCTGCCCGAGGGTTCGATGAGCACGAGAAAAGGAAAGTTCATCTCCGCAGATGAGCTCATAGACAGAGTTTACAGAGAGGCATACGAAATAATCAGGGAAAGAGATATCGAGGAAATTGAGAAACAAAAAATTGCAAAAAGTGTTGCCGTCGGAGCCTTAAGATTCGATTTCGTCAGACTTGCACCTGAGAAGCCCATGTTCTTTGACTGGAAAAAGGCCCTCGACTTTGAAAGGCAAACTGCAAGCTACATTCAATATTCGCATGCAAGGGCATGCAGCATTATGAGAAAGGCTGTTGAACAAGGTATGGTGGAGCTGGAAATCGTTGGTGAGCTGTGCACTCCTGCAGAAAGAACATTGATTATGACACTTTCAAAATTTTCCAGCGTGATTGAGAGGGTTTTGGGGGAGCTCAGACCGAATGTTTTCGCAGATTACGTGCTTGATGTAGCATTGAAATTCAATGACTTTTACAGAAACCATCCGGTACTCAAAGAGGAGAGGGAAGTGAGAATGCACCGCCTTGCTATCGTGGATGCCACGAGGATTGCTCTCAGAAACGGACTTGAGCTTCTTGGAATTGACGCACTTGAGAGGATGTGAGTTATCTGATACATCTGAATGGCTTCGCAATCTGTCAGATTAGAGTGTTCAGTTCAACTTTTTTCAGTATCTTCTGATATCTCTTCATCCCCCGCTCTATCCTTTTCTCCCTTTATTCCGGGTTTTATTTGGACCTCTCCGTCCAGAAGTGCCAGCTCTCCCTTAATGTAAACTCTCTGAGGGAATACCGCTTCAAAGTTTTCAAAGGGTGTCCATTCAGCCATGCTGTGAAGCCTGTCAGCTTTGATCTTTGTTACAGCTTTCAAGTCGAATATTGCAATATTGGCATAGTTTCCAACCTCAATCTCCCCGTATTTTTCAAATCCGAATATTCTTGCGGGATTTACTACCATCCTTTCAACAACAGTCCTTATGCCGATCAATCCCCTTCTCATGAGATTAATCATAAGAGGATACGTCGTCTCAACTCCTGGAAATCCCGGTACACCATTTTTCTTTTCTTCAATTGTATGGGGCGCATGGTCAGATGCGATTACATCAGCAAGCTGCAGAACATTGAAGAGCATCTCAGCATCAACCTTCCTTCTCAGAGGTGGATTAACGTTTACAAAACTGCCAAGTCTTTCATAATCCTCTATACTCAAGAGAAGATGGTGTGGTGTTACTTCAAATGTCGAATTCGTGTCCCCAATATTTAGGGCCGCTTCATATGTGGAGATGTGACAGAAATGAAAGTCTCCATAAGCCAGACACTTCTTTACCGCCTCAATCTCCGCTTCTGGTGGTCTTAGATTGAAATTGGACGATTCAGTTGATTCTGATTTTGATTCTGATTCAACCAATTCAGGGCTTTCGGCATGGACTGTGATCAGCTTTGAAGTGCTCTTCTTGATATCTTCAAGAATCTCATAAGAAATTTGAAGATCAGGATTATCATTCTGCAGAAAAACCTCTCCAATTGCCGGAATTCTGTACTTCTCCTCAATTTTCTTGATTGAATCAAGTATAGAGCCGTATCTCTTTTTCGTAAGGCCGATATTCAGAGCATATCCGATGTAAGATTTTTTCTCGGCCTCCTTCATCCTCTCCTCATAAACCTCGACCGAGTCCACGATGGGTTTCGAGTTGGGTTGATCAACAACAAGGCAGTTTCCGCCATAAAGGGCTGATAATGATCCACTTTCTATTGTCTCTTTATAACTCTCATCGAAGTCCCTGAAATGGACATGCACATCAATAGCTGCTGGAAGTATAATTCCTCTTACTTCTTCTCCCTCTATTGTCTTTTTTATTTCCTTTATTACCCCATTCTCTATTTTAATCCCCGCTTCTATTATCTCTCCTCTGTAAAGCATTTTACCTCTAATAGCAATCATCAATAAGTATTAAGAACAAAGATTTATATACTATTCGTGGGGAATTAAAAAAGAGGTTTGAAGAAGGAGAGATGATTATGAAATCCATTGTTGAGGAGGCTCTTCAAAGGGCTGAAAGAGAAAAGAGAGCAAAAATTCCAACAGAACCTGTTGAGGGCATTGAGGATGAAATAACCCAGTTATTGCATGAATTAAAAACTGTAATAAAGGTAATAGGTGTTGGAGGTAGTGGATGTAACACTATCAGCAGAATGTATGAGACGGGAATCGTGGGAGCTGATCTTTATGCTGTAAATACTGACGTTCAACACCTGTATTACACAAAAGCTCATAGAAGAATACTGATAGGAAAGAGGAGGACAAGAGGTCTTGGAGCGGGAAGCCTCCCACAGGTGGGAGAGGAGGCTGCAAGAGAGAACGAAGATGAGATCAGGGAGCTTGTAGAGGGGTCTGATCTCGTTTTCATAACGTGTGGTCTTGGAGGTGGTACAGGAACCGGAGCAGCTCCAGTAGTAGCAGAATCATCTCAGGAAGCCGGTGCACTCACAATAGCTGTCGTCACGTTTCCATTTTCAGCTGAAGGTGCGATAAGAAGACAGAATGCTGAAGCCGGGCTTGAGAGACTAAGAGAGGTGACAGATACAGTCATTGTAATTCCAAATGACAGGTTGCTGGAGGTCGTGCCGAACTATCCCATACAGCTCGCTTTCAAAGTAGCAGATGAGGTTCTGATGAGAGCAGTGAAAGGAATAACGGAACTGATAACCAAACCGGCACTTGTGAATCTCGACTTTGCAGATGTGAGAACAGTTATGGAGAAGGGCGGTGTTGCGATGATAGGTCTTGGAGAGGCAAGTGGAGAGGATAAAGCTGCAGAGTCTGTCAGAAAAGCTCTGAAAAGCCCATTGCTGGAAGTAGATATCTCAGGTGCCAAGTCCGCACTCGTAAATGTAACCGGTGGACCGGATATGACCATAGAAGAGGCAGAAAGCGTTGTAGAGGAAATTTACAGCAAAGTTGACCCTGATGCAAGGATTATCTGGGGTGCGATGATAGACCCGAGCCTCGAAAACACCATGCAAACGCTGGTAATAGTAACCGGAGTTAAATCACCTCAGATACTGGGAAGAAAGGGGCTCCCCATTACCAAAAGGTTTGGTATAGACATCGTAAAGTGAGAAAGTAATTAAAAGTAATTAAGAAAAGGTGTTGAGGAAACCCAAAAAACGCCAACACAATAAACTTCAAATACCCATCATTTTTATACGAGGCTTATGGTCAACAATGGTGATATTCAGAGAAAGCTTCAGGAATATTACAATGTACTCAAGATGACGAGAAAGCCAGATAGAGAAGAGTTTGTCATGACAACAAAAGTAGCCATGGCTGTAATGCTTGTTGTGGGAGTTATAGGTTTCATAATATATCTTATCACTGAATTAATAACAAGTCTGATTTAAGGTGTAAATAATGAACAAGTTTTTCGTGCTAAAGACGACTGCAAACCAAGAAAAGGTTGTTGCCAATCTAATGGAAATGGCCGTGAGAAAGTATAACCTCTCAGTTTACTCAATACTATCACCAAAAGAGGTAAAGGGATATATCTTCATCGAGGCTGAAGGGATGGAAGATCTTCTTAAAGCCATCAGGGGTCTTCCACATGTGAAAGGAGTGGTCAAAGGAGATGTTAGCTTTAACGAAATAGAGCATTTCCTTGCACCCAGAAAAGCTGCAGAACAGATTAAAGAAGGCTTTACAGTTGAGATTGTTTCCGGGCCGTTCAAAGGCGAAATGGCAGTAGTAAAGAGAGTGGACGAGGCAAAGAACGAGATTACCGTAGAGCTCTTAGAAGCTGTTGTTCCAATCCCAATTACAGTTAAAGCTGACCACGTCAGAGTGATTGATAAAAAAGAAGAGGAGGTGTAGAATTATGGATAGAGTTGTCGAAGTACTGGTTCCGGGTGGTGAAGCTTCCCCAGGTCCCCCACTTGGTCCCGCGATAGGCCCTCTCGGACTCAATGTTAAACAGGTAGTCGATAAGATAAATGCTGCAACAAAGCAGTTCAATGGTCTTTCAGTTCCAGTTAAAATTATAGTGCATGAAGATCGTTCATTCGATATTGAAGTCGGTATCCCACCGGCAACCGCACTCATCAAGAAGGAGCTTGGAATAAAAAAGGGATCAAACAAAACCGGAAGAGAGTCTGTTGGGGATCTCACAATGGAACAGGTTATCAACATCGCTAAAATGAAAGTTGAGGAAGTACTCAGCTATGATCTCAAAAACGTTGTAAAAGAGATTCTCGGTACATGCGTTTCAATGGGTGTAACTGTGGAGGGGAAAAATCCAAAAGATGTGCAAAAAGAAATCGACGCAGGCGTTATCACGATTCAGGACTAAATAAAATCCGGGTAAAAGCTAAGAACGGGCTCGACCCAATAACCCAATTTTTTAAACACACTCTTTATTCGTGTTCCTTTATTCGTGCTCCCACCGCTGTTCCTTTATTCGTGTTCCCACCGCTAATCAAATTTTCACAGGTAAATGAACTGAAAACCGTTTACATTCACGAGTACTTTCCCACCTCTATTCTTTGCGTAAATAAGCCAGGAAGGCTCATCACTTCCACAACACTGGACATTTGGAAAATGTGTGCCCTTAGCAGGATCATACCAAGCAATAAGCATTTCTACTCCAACTTTATCTGCAATAACCTTTGAGATTTCCTCTGCTGCAGTAAAATCCAGATCCAGTCCATCTATCTTCACCTTTATTTCCTTCATTTTTATCCCCTAACACAACATAACCTACTATAACATAATATTTCATCCTTAATAAATTCTCCTGACAGATGCTTGAACCATGCTTAAATTCAAATTATTTCTCAATGATTTTTTATAATCGAAAAGTTTTAAGTAGTTTTGGGTTATATTATAATTGAGGTGAGTTTATGGTATATATAGTCGTGGATAAGGATAAGTGTGATGGATGTGGCGAGTGCATCGCAGTATGTCCCGGAGGTGTATACGATTTCGATGATGATGGAAAGTCAGAGCCTTTCAACCCGGGAGATTGCATAGAATGCTGTTCATGTGTTGAGGTCTGCCCGAACAGCGCAATTACAGTTGATGTTTGTGAGTGATCCAAGCAATATCATATCATCCAATACTGGGCAATAATCACTGGGCAATAATCAAAAATCTAAAATATACATTAAATATTTTTTTATGTCGTTCATGAAAACAAACATTGTTGGATTCGTAGTGGTTCTGATTTCCGGATTGACAGCTAACGTTAATGGTAAGGAGTGAACTCCTTCCCACTATACAATCCCACCAAATTTTCCAATTAAAGTTATATTCTGTAAAATCAAAAATGATTATAATGGAGGGTTTGAAAAGGGTTGTACTTAAACTCTGGCATCCTGGTTGCTGGTCAATTGAGACGACAAAAAGCCACCATGATGTTTATCTTGTTGTAGCCGGGGCTTTTAAAATAGGTAAGGAGATAAGGGCAAATTTCAGGCTTGTTGCAGAGAGTTACGAGGCTCTGAAATCCTACATTCAGGATATAAAAAGTTTCAACAGGCTTGCAAAGGATGTTTTCGTAATTGGTAAGAATGATCTCGAAGCATATATTCATGGCCGCTTTCCCACAGAATCCACTTTTTATGAGAACGTTTTCTCCCTCGAATTCATGCCCACAAATATTACAATTCACAAGGGCAATGAGTACTGGACTGTTCTGGTATATGAGGATAAACTGAAAGAGACTCTCAAAAAGCTCAGCCAGCTTAAAGATGTAAGGTTCGAGGTTGAGAGTATTTCAAAATTAAAATCACTTGAAGATGAGACACCAGCTGATATAATCGATGAAATTTCGTTAACTCTGTCAGCAAAACAGAAGAGGGTTCTTGTTGAGGCATACAAAAGCGGTTATTTTGAGTGGCCAAGAAGAATGAACCTGAATGAGCTTGCAGGAAGGTTTGGAATAGCAAAATCCACTTGTCTTCACCATATCAGGACTGCAGAACAGAAAATCCTGAAAAGGTTCATCGAGGAGATTAAGGAAAGAGAAGCACATCTTTCAGACAATTAGCAAAAATACATGACTCAATAAAACCAATTACGAGAGGACTGATGGATGTAAATATACTGACCATAGCGGAGGTTTTTTTGCAGTATACCATACATAGCCAGAGGGTTGGTTGAGAGAGCACCCCAATATCTCAAGGGGATTTCACCAGTGAGATTTCTTGGTATTGCTCACTTAATCCACAACTGGCATTGCTCACTTAATCCACAATTAATTTCATACACAACATCTCCAGTACATAAGGCTGTGGAACTATTAACTTAACACTGAGCTGCATTATTTTTTGCTCAGCATAGTTTATGAATTGTGTTGAGGTTATTTCAGGCAAATTTTATTTTCTTAACGCAAGAACGAATATGTTCGCTTGTTGTGTTATATAGGTTTTTGGGCAATTAATCATTATATGAACATAGCTATAAGATTTCATGGTAGAGGTGGGCAGGGTGCTGTTACTGCCAGCAAGCTTATAGCTGAAGCTGCACACCTTAAAGGATTTTACGGCCAGTCAATGCCATTTTTTGGAGCTGAAAGAAGGGGGGCTCCGGTTATAGCGTTCACAAGAATATCTGACGAACCAATTTTCGAGACAAGCCAGGTATATCATCCCAATATCGTTGTGGTTTTAGATCCCATTATAATGGATGCAGTTGACATATTCAAGGGCGTGAAAGAGGGAGGAACGATAGTGATAAACACAACAAAATCCCCTGATGAATTCTCTTTCAATCAAAAATACCTCGATATAATAACTGTAGACGCGACCGGCATTGCAATAAAGCACGATTTAAAGCTTGCCGGTATGCCTGTTGTTAACACTCCAATGCTCGGTGCCCTTGCAAGAGCTCCAGTACCTTTTGGCCTTGACGCAACTGAAAGCATAGTAAAAGTGAAGTTCAGGAAAGCAGGTGCAAAGAACATTGCTGCAATAAGAGAAGCATACGAGCTTTCATCCATCAAAACGGTCAAAGGAACAAGAAAAAGAAAGTACGTTAAAAAAGGAAAGATCAGGGTTAAAATCCCTGTTTCAACTCCTTCTGAGGGTGTTGCCGGAAAAACTAAGATGTGGAGAGACTTCAGACCAGAGATCGATTACGAACTATGCAATAAATGCCTGAATTGCTGGCTTCACTGCCCTGAATCCACCATAAGGAGAGTTAACGGAGACGTAGAGATCGATTACGAATTTTGCAAAGGCTGTCTTGTATGTTCAAGTGTATGTCCAAAGAAGGCAGTTAATTTTGAAAGGGAGGTGTTCACAGATGTCGAGATCTGAGATGCTCAAATCTAACAGTATGCTGCAAGATGTGAAAATTTTAACTGGCAACGAGGTGGCAGCCTATGCTGCCCGGAATTCGAAAGTCAGGGTTGTTGCAGCTTACCCGATTACGCCCGTCACACCGGTTGTTGAGACAATTTCGAAAATGGTTGAAAGCGGTGAGATGCTGGCCAGGTTTATCAGGGTTGAATCTGAGCACTCTGCACTGGCTGCCTGCATCGGTGCAAGTGCAGCAGGTTCAAGGGCCTTTACTGCAACATCCAGCCATGGTCTTGCCTACATGCATGAGATGCTTCACTGGGCTACAAATGCAAGAACACCCATTGTGATGGCAGTCGCAAACAGAGCAATAGGTCCGGGATGGAACATATGGGCTGATTTAAGCGATAGCTTATCTCAAAGGGATGCCGGATGGATGCAGTTTTACTGCAGCAGCAATCAGGAAATATATGATACAATTGCAATGGCCTACAAACTTGCTGAGAATGAAAAGGTGTTGCTTCCATCAATGGTTTGCTATGATGGGTTCGTTTTATCACACACATCAATGCCGGTTCAGCTGACAGATCTTGATGATTTTATGCCCGAATATGATGCTGTATGGAGACTGGATTTTGATGATCCTTTCACACACGGCAATATTCTTCCACCTGAGAACTTTGCAGAACTCAGACATAATATCCAGAAATCACATGATAAGGCTTTAAAGCTCATGAAAGAGGTTGAAAAGGAGTTTTATGAGGTAAGCGGGAGAAAAACCACTCTGAAGATGGAGGAATACAGACTTGAGGACGCTGAAATAGCGATTGTGACAATGGGTGCCATTGCCTCAGAAGCCAAGGTTGCCGTAGATAGTTTGAGAGATAAGAGAGTAAATGTTGGTTTGCTGAGGGTGAAATCCTTCAGACCGTTTCCGGAGAAGGAGATCAAACGCGTTCTTGATGATATAAGTAAAATCTATGTTTTTGATAGGGCCCTGAGTCCCGGATCGGGAGGGCCACTTTATCAGGAGATTAAATCGGCTCTTGCATTCACACAGGAAAAGAGGATAATGCCGAGGATTGTTGGCATCGGGGGGATCGATGTAACCAAAAGAACAATTGAGAGGGCGATTTTTGATAAAAAGATTTGGATCAAGGAGGTGGTGGCATGAAGATTTCAGAAATTGAACAGGAAGAGTTCCTCTTAGCCGGAACATCAGCATGTCATGGCTGTCCTTCTTCGATGTGCCTGAGAATTGTATTAAAGGCTCTTGGTAAAAGAACGGTTCTTGTGGTGCCTGCCTGCTGCACTTCTGTTTACATGGGACCATTTCCGAATTCAGCCATAAAAGTACCGGTTTTCAACACCGCCTTTGCTTCAGCAGCAGCAACCGCTTCAGGAATCAAGGCTTCGCTTGAAATGCAGGAGATTGAGGGAGAGGTTGTTGTATGGGCAGGTGATGGGGGGACATATGACATAGGTCTCCAGGCGCTTTCAGGAGCTGCTGAAAGGGGAGACGATATCATTTTCATCTGCTACAACAATGAAATATATTCCAACACAGGTATTCAGAGAAGTGGAGCCACTCCCTTCGGAGCATGGACTACCACAACCTGGACGGGAAAGAAGGAGCATAAAAAGGATGTTGCCGAACTCATGCTCGCACATGGAATTCCTTATGTGGCGACTGCATCAACAGGATACCTGAAGGATCTTTACGAGAAGGTAAAAAAGGCAAAGAAGATTAAAGGATTCAGGTATATAGAGATTCTCGCTCCCTGTCCTCCCGGATGGAGATTTCCAATGGATAAAACTGTTATGATGGGGAGGCTTGCTGTTGAAACGGGAATGTGGATCCTTTTTGAGAGCGTAAATGGCAAAACCCGTTTGACCGGAGTAAGTAATCAGATAGCACTAGGGAGGAGAAAGATGAAGGATGTCAGAGAATACATCAAACTCCAGGGTAGATTCGATCATCTGGATGAGAATGAGATTGCTGAAATAGAGAACTATATTGAGAGAAAATGGAGGAGACTGATTTCCGCTGAAGAGGGATCTGATATTCTCATGTTCAAAACCGTATGAATATATTGCGGTTAGGGTAACAGAGAGTAGGGGCATCTTCCAGTTCAGAGAATTCCTGTCAGCTGGTGCTTACACATAGGTGCTTTAACATATCTCCCCCACCTACTTTCGCATATTTTCTCTATATATTTACTCTTTTTCTATCGAAATGTAGCTCAAAATGATGCCGAATATTATGAGAATCGTGCTCAACCTCAGCATAACCCTGAATCCGAAGATTTCCGCCAGGGTTCCACCGAAAACTGGCCCTATCACCCATCCCAGGTTCATGATTGTCCCGTAGGTACCCATGGCCATCCCCCGTTCTCCCTTGGTAGTTATGTCTGCGATCAGTGCTGGAGCAGAAACCCCTATGGTCGACCACGCGAAGCCTTCAATTATGTGGAGCGGGTAGGCGTAGATGTATTCACTGATCATGGAATAGCCCAGCATCATGACTGCAAAAAATGCCTGAGAAATAATTACAAGAGGTTTTTTACCGTATTTATCGGCAATTTTTCCGGCCAGTAAAGAGTTCAGGGTGCCAACGAGGGCTCCAATTGTGAATAGAGAGCCCACGATTACTTTGTTTGCTCCAAGCTCATCTGAAAGGTAGATCGGTAAAACTGAATAGATCATTCCAGATGACACCATCATAGGCAGGAGGGAAATTCCAAACATCACAACCTCTCTTCTCATGAATTTTCTTAAAACTCCTGATTTAAAAGGTGTTTGGGATTTGATAGGCATGACCAATTCTGAAAAAACCCCAAAAGTTTTTTCTTCCGATATTTTTATGAGAACGAGATGAACCATTTTTCCAGATATATCATGGGATCCAAATATATCATGGGATCCAAATATATCATGGGATCCAAATATATCATGGGATCCAGTGAAAAAGTGAGAACTTTCAGGAGGATTGGCAATGAGTTCGCATCTCAAAAATAAACCATTCCTGGGTCTTCCGTTATACTGTTCATGGTGGGAATGTCGTATGCCATATTGAATGTTCCAATTAGTAGCTGGTTCCAGTCGAGTGTTCCAGAAGATCTGAGAGGAGAGGTTTTCGTTTTCAAAGATATACTGCTAACCACCATGGTTTTTACGTCTCCCTATTTGGATATCTTCTGACTCTGATGAGTCTAGACAGGCTTCTGATCTTCGCCAGTATAGTTCTGTCTGGGGGTGTGGGCTATTGCTATCAGAGCAGAGGGTTAAGGATCAGTTTGAGATATCAAACCTGGCTTCTGCATCCTTCAGATCCAGTTCCTCCTTTATTCTTCTGTAAAATTCAACCATGAATTCATGCCTTCTCTTTGCCAGCCTTTTAGCAGTATCGGTGTAAAGCAGATTGTAAAGTTTCAGGAGCTTTTCATCAAAATGGGCTATCGTATCCTCAATTGTCCTGCCCCTCTCACCAGAGAAAAGAAAGGTTCTTGCCACTCCAACAGCCCCCATGGCATCCAGTTTATCAGCATCACTGAGAATTTTCGCCTCCAGAGTTTGAGGTTTGATTCCCGAAGAAAAGGCATGGGATTCAATGCAGTGTGCAACCCTTTCAATGAAATCTTCATCATATCTTTCAGATCTCAAAATCTCTCTTGCCATTTTTGCTCCTTCTATTGCATGGTTGCTGAGGTCTCTTGCCACATCATGGAGCTCGGCAGCCTTTTCAAGAACCTTCAAGTCGGCATTTTCAATTTTCCCTATGAAGAGGGCAATTCTCTTAACCCTGTCAGTATGTGCTCCGTCATGAGATGATTCCGGTATGCAGTTTTTATTCTGCACACCGTTTATGCAAGACCGGACTATTTATTTCTAACTGTATGCCAAGGTTCGAATTGTGAACTACCCTTACGCATGGGGTCTTGCAAAGAACAGGAAGATAAAAATCGTTAACTCAACATTTCAGGAGGTGTTTCAAGTAACAGCTAAACACCATAATCATTAAAATATTCGCCCACAAATTTTTTATATCGATCTCCTTCTATATACTGGTGCGAGAGAGCTTGATTGCAAGCCACATCTAAACCCGCCTTAGCTCAGTCTGGCCAGAGCGCGCGACTGTAGTTTGTGCTGCTCCGCAGATGAGCAGGTATCGCGTGGTCCCCGGTTCAAATCCGGGAGGCGGGATCCCCCTCTTCCGGTACAAATCCTCTCTTTTCGAATTAGGGCTAAGCAGTGGTGCACAGGCAGCAGTGAGTTCCATCATCATGACTTTTGTGGTGGAGTCTACGTTGATATTTTCTCGGGGAGAGTGGTATGGTGAGGGGCGAACTCGTAAGCTGGTTCTCTATTGGAGATGCAGAGAGGAGTTTATCCCCGTCAGACCTCATAACTCCAGAAGAGTTCAGGAAAATGTTTGATGTATGCACAAACTCGCGGGATAGAGCAATACTGGCCCTTTTGTACGAAACCTGTGCCGAGAATCGGTGAGATTGGGAGTATGAAGATTAAAGATGTAAATCTAAAAGTCTGGATAATCATTGGGAAAGTTAATATACTTGTCCCACAAAATATTGATTATGTGGGTAAAAGTTGATGAGAGGGGGAGACTGTACATCCCCAAATCACTAAGAGGTAAAATTGGCAAGGAAGCTTATCTGGTAGAGGTTGAGGATGGCATACTTGTCATCCCAAAACCTGAAGATCCGATAAAAGAGCTTGAAGAGATTGGTAAGGCTATTCCGGATAAGCCAATAGATGAGATTAAGAAGGATATACTTAAGCAGGCTATGGAGGAGCTTGAATGATCTACGCTGACACAGATTTTTTCATTGCCCTGCTTAAGCCAAGTGACTGGTTGAAAGACAAAGCTAAAAAAGCTCTTGAGAGGTATAAAGGACAGATAACCACTTCTGAAGTTACATTTATCGAGCTTGCACTTCTGGCTAAAAGATACAATCTCGATCCAGTCAGGATTACAGCAAATGTTATGGCAATATGTGGGATTGAGGATGACACTTTTCTCAAAGCAGCCATTTACATAAGAGATTACGGTTTCGGGGTGTTTGATGCATTCCATGCAGTCCACTGTAAAGGCAGGATCATAAGCTCTGATCATGTCTTTGATAGAGCCAGGATAGATAGGATCAAACTCGAAGAACTTTGATACAAAACCCTTTTCAACTTCTTCAATCGATCTAAAACATGAAATCCAAGGTTATCCTTGAAGAGGCTGAAGAAGGCGGATATGTTGTTTATGTTCCCTCTCTGCCTGGCTGCGTTTCTCAGGGGGAGAGCAAAGAATAGGCTTTGGAGAACATCAAGGAAGCTATTGAAGTTTACCTCGATATCAACGATGCTGAGATTGAGACTGAGATCAGAGGTAAGAAAGCTGAAGTTGTGGAGATTGTTCTCTGACATCTCTTTCAATCTCCATTTATAGGGTATCATACCTAGGTTATGTGTCTGAAGCTACCTGTAATATCAGGAGCGCTATCAAAGCCCTGCACAAAGCCGGCTTTAGAGTCGTTAGGCAGAAGGAAAGCCATGTTCGAATGGAGAAAAAGATCGACAAAGAAACTGTTAAGGTTACCGTTCCATTGCACCCATCACTTAAGAAAGGAACTCTCAGAATAATACTGAGGCAAGCTGGATTAAGTGTGGAGGAGTTTGTTAAATTGCTTTGATTTAATTTTTTATTTCTTTTCAAAATGATTTCTTTGCGGTTAGTGGAGATCTCTAAATAGTGAGTGTTGCAGTGGTCCATCAGAGGGGCAATGTAGGCGTTAAAGGGTCCATATATGTGGGATTAGGGAGCTGGGGATCTTTGCAGGACATCAGGCAGTCACCTCTACTTCCAGTTTTGTTATCTCCAGTCAGTTATTATCCGCTTTTATTAACAATGTTCCCCTACAAATTTACGGTGTTAATGAAGTTACGGATTAAGTAGAATAACTGCTCTTTTAAGAGACTAGTTGGGAAGTTTTCTGAGATGGTGAAGGTTAAAACATTCTTCTTTAGTGAACAACATTTCATTATCGAAATCCTTAAATATTTTCGATGCTAAATTAGTGTTGTGAAATAAGAAACCAAGTTTCCTAATAATAAACAGAAGGTGATAGGGTGGAAAAAGTCAGTATAGCGATAGTAGGACCCGGGAACATCGGAACAGATTTGATGTACAAAATTCTAAAAAGGAGTAAGTACATGTATATCAGAAGAGTAATCGGAATTTTTCCTCCATCTCAGTCAGAAGGTCTGAGAATAGCCCAGCAAGAGGGTATTGATATCGCTTGGAACGGTATCAAAGGAGTAGAGGAAATCGCCGATGAAATAGATATTATTTTTGAAGCTACAACTGCCAAAGCGCATCTCCAGAACGCTCCAGCTTACAAAAAAATGGGGCTAGTTGCAATTGATCTCACACCTGCAGCTGTTGGACCTTATATAGTTCCCGCTGTCAATATTGAAGAACATTTAGATAAAAACAACGTAAATATGGTCACCTGCGGGGGCCAAGCTACAGTACCGATAGTTTATGCAGTAAATAGAGTAAGCAGAGTTAAGTATGCAGAAATTATCTCAAGCATTGCAAGTAAAAGTGCCGGTCCCGGAACTAGAAAAAATATTGATGAGTTCACACAGACAACTGCAAAGGCATTAGAGAAGGTTGGCGGTGCTAAGAAAGGAAAAGCCATTATAATTCTCAACCCTGCTGAGCCACCCATAATCATGCAAAACACAATACACTGTATAGTCGAGGATATCAGCAAGAAAGAGGAAATCCTACAATCAATATATGACATGGTAAAAACGATACAGCAATACGTTCCTGGCTACGCTCTCAAGGTATCTCCTGTAGTTTTTGAGGATGAAAACCGTGTTACGGTCATTATACGTGTCATTGGCGAAGGAGATTACTTACCAACCTATGCTGGAAACTTGGATATTATGACAGCTGCAGCCGCAGCTACGGGTGAAAGATTTGCGGAGAAAATACTAAAAGAGAAGGGAGTATTAGAGACTGAAGTTTTAGCTAAATTAAGGTGATTCAGATGTGTAGCGGTGGAAAACTAGGAAAGAGATGGATTAGACTAATAGACACAACACTTAGAGATGGAATGCATGCAGTTAAGCACAAATTTACTGTAGAGCAAATGATAAAAATAGCCGGCGCATTGGAAGATGCAAACGTTGGAACGATCGAGGTCTCTCACGGGGATGGACTGGGTGGGTCATCTATCAATTATGGATTTGCTGCAGCTTCTGACAAAGATTATTTGGAGAGTGTTGCTTCAACTCTGTCTAAGTCTAAACTAGCAGTGCTTCTTTTGCCGGGTATAGGTACAGTTGAGGACCTAAAGATTGCTGTAAATGCTGGTGCAAAGGTTGCTAGAATAGCCACTCATGTAACCGAGGCAGATATTTCTGAGGAACACATAATTTACTGTAAGGAAATGGGACTTGAAACAATAGGTGTGTTAATGATGACACATACAGTTGGTCCAGAGAAAATTGTTGAACAGGTAAAGCTTATGGAAAGTTATGGGGCCGATATGGTTTACCTGATGGATTCTGCTGGAGCAATGATTCCTAAAAATGTTGAGGAAAGAATATTGGCTCTGAAAAATGAATTATCAATACCAGTTGGATTTCATGCTCACAACAACCTTGGATTGGCGATTGGAAATTCACTTAAAGCAGCAGAGGTTGGAGCTGTATCTTTAGATGGTACTTTAAGAGGTTTAGGTGCTGGAGCCGGAAATGCGCAAGAAGAAGTGTTAGTTGCTGTTTTAGATAAAGCTGGCTACAAAACTGGTGTGGATTTATACAAGATAATGGATGCTGCAGAACTCTTGGATTCGATAGTAACACGACTGCCTAAAATAGATAACACATCCCTTCTGCTCGGTTATGCTGGAGTTTATTCCAGTTTTCTCTTACATACTTTCAGAGCTGCTGAAAAGTTCAATTTGGATCCGAGAGACATAATAATCGAGGTAGGCAGGAGAGAAGCTGTTGGTGGGCAAGAAGATTGGATAATCGAGGTTGCGGCCGAAATGGCCGCTAAAAAGTCTGGGGGCAAGTAGTATGAAAGTCGTGAATATGTATGCGGAAATAGACCCCGATAAGTGTACGGGGTGTAAAGTTTGTGAGAAAGTGTGTCCTACTTTGTCAATAAAAATTGTGGGAGAGAAGAAAGAGAAACTGGCAGTTGTTGATTTGAGTTTTTGCGTTGGTTGTGGTGCATGTGTTGAAAGGTGTCAGTTTGAAGCGGTTAATCTGAAAACCTTAGATGGACCCAGAATCATTAGAGTTGATCTGAAATCATTGGATGAAGAAAAAGTATCTGAACTCTGTCTCAAAGCAAAGTTACATCCTGAACAGATAGTATGTTTCTGTACTGGAACGAGAGCAGAAGAAGTGGCCGCAGCAATCTTAATGGGAGCATCTTCACCCGAAGAAATTTCAAGGATGGCTGGTGTCAGGACTGGTTGTAAAGTAGAATGTATTCAGCCCATTCTCAGACTCCTAAAAGCCGCTGGAATAGAGCCTACACCTGTGGAGGGGGGCTGGCAGTGGTATGGAATTACCCCTACAATCTGGGACATTCCAGAAGAAGTGATAAAAAAGTACTCTGCTAGAGGATTTTATTTTGAAGAAGATAAGGCTCTGTTTAAGAAGCTTCTAGATACTGTAAAGGTTGGTGGTGAATGAAATGGTTGAAATGGTTGCCAAGTTCGATAAACCCGTAAGACCTCTTCCACCTAAGCCATCCAGATATGGGCCAGATCCAGAACATATCAAAACTAGGGCTTGTGATCTAGAGAACATTGTTTCTGTAAAAGTGAGGGACCTATTCCCAGACATACCCGAAAGTATCTATCCTAGTGAGAAGGGTGTTAAAGCTATTAGAGATGCCACGGTAAATGCGCTCGAAAAAGTAGATATGAGTATGATAAAGTCCAGAGATTCTGTAAATATACTTGGATCCCATCATGGGTTCACAATACTTGGAGGTGAGCCATATGCTGAAATGCTCAGGACCATTAAAGATGTCATAGCAGATAGAACTGGCGCAGAGAACATTCGTCTTAGAGTAGGAGTTGGTTTGAGGTTCAGGGAATCCGATGAATATATAAAGAGGTTCGGTCTGAATGAATATTTCAATAAGAAAGCAAGAGGCGTAGCTCCTATTGATGAGGGGATTCCAATAGAGACGGAGATCGGGACGTTGTATGGCATTAAGAGGTGTTATGATGCTGA
>Ga0180932_1053_pt1 | contig 27896 bp, 26 predicted proteins | sample Deesub1362A_J573_FD_124189 | JGI IMG/M metagenome (GOLD analysis project Ga0180932, IMG submission 124189) | Archaeoglobus sp. JdFR-24
CCGTCGTGAGACAGGTCGGTTGCTATCTAACGGGGGTGTCTGGGAGGCTGAGGGGAAGGAGGCTCTAGTACGAGAGGAACGAGCCTCCGGCGCCACTGGTCTACCGGTTGTTCGGCAGAGCACTGCCGGGCAGCTACGCGCTACGCGGTTAAAGGCTGAAAGCATCTAAGCCTGAAACCGCCCCTGAAAAGAGCCTCCCCTAAGGGCGCTCGTAGAAGACGAGTTTGATAGGACCGGGGTGTAAGCGGTGAGCTTGCGCGAGCCGTTCAGCCCGCGGTTACTAAAGCCCGTGCCGGTATAGCTTAGCTAGTCCCAGGTACATGCTGGAAGTGGACCTTACATGGTTTTGATTAATTTTTTATGAGTAGATGAAGTAAAGCCTGCAAATGGTTTGGATTTTAAATTGATTTCAAAGCATACGCAGTGATTAACGTTTGAAAAAGGATTTTTACTTGCTTTTTATCTTTTTAAACACTCGAAAATAAGTCTATTTTTCTTTTCTTAAACTCCTCTTTTAACTCTAAGGGCTCCTTGAAGAAGTGCTCCTTAAACCATCTGCTAAGCCACCACTTAACAACTTATCTTCTTTCAGCACTCTCAGCGCTTTGTCTATCTCCGATAAACAGAGCGGGCATATCGGCCTGTCATCAGCGTGTCTGGATACTGTGTTCAGGCATACGGGACACTGTCCATCAACAACATACTTCTGCTTAAAAGCAGATTTGCTGCGAGATCGAGCTTCTCAACGTTCTCTTTCTTTGCAACAACTTCAACTGGCAGCGTTGTGTGTATTTCTATGTTGGTGCAGCACCTCCTATCTCCTTAAAAGCTGCAGCCATCTCAACCCTCTTTGCCGGATCTTTGACGTCTTCACTCTTAAACTTTGTATTGTAAAGCTATTGTAAAGCCAGGCTGCTTTGAATACCATCAGCTCAGTGGTCTTTATTTAAATAGTCAGAGGATGTAGTATGCCACATGTATTTGATCGATCCGGCTAAAGCTCATGAACTTGAATCAGAGCACAGAAAGAAGTTTTTTCCAGCTGAAAAGGTCTTTGAAGTCATTGAAAGCATAGATGGTCTAAAAAAGATTTGGCTTTTGACATTGGTGCAGGTATAGCAGTTTTTGCTCTCTAAAGTTTCAACGGAAACCTTATAAACAAAAGTTTCATATGAAACTCTATGGACATAGGAAAGACACTCTTCATGATTCTCCGGGACATTAAAAAGCTCGTAATGAGAAATCTTTCTGGAGAGGTGACTTTCCTCGAGTTTAAATGTCTTAAAATTGTATATCAAAATCCGATAACTCAGAAGGAGATAATCGAGGAGACCGGAATGACTAAAGGAACCGTCTCAAAAGCTCTGAGAAGTCTGGAGGAGAGAGGGTTTGTAACGAGGAGAAGGGTGGGAAGAGAGTATAGGGTGGAGATAACGGAAGAGGGTAAGGCCGTGATGAGGAAATTTGAAAAAATAGCTTCAGAGATTAACGAAATTCTCCTGAAAAACTTCACCGAAGATGAAAAGCAGACTCTGCAAACCCTTCTGAAAAAAATGCTGAGAAATCTTGAGCAGGTGGATGATGAGACATGAAAGAGTTACGAGAGGTTAGAGTTCTTACCGGAGACCCGAAAAAGGCTCTGATAAAGCTTTCAATTCCGATGATGGTAAGCAACCTCGTCTTCACGCTTTACAACTTGGCAGATGGAGCGTGGGTTGCTGGGCTTGGGGCTGATGCCTTGTCGGCGATAGGCATCTTCTTCCCGCTTTTCATGATCTTTATCTCATTATCGATGGGGTTAGGGATAGGAGCAAGCTCTGCCATATCGAGAAGGATAGGGGCTAAGGATAAGAAAAATGCAGACAATATCGCGATGCACGCAATTGTAACGGGTTTTGCTGTGGCATTAATGCTCACCTTAATCATAATCCGGCTCGAGCATTTGCTGAAACTGCTCGGAGCTGAAGGCAACGTTCTGAACCTCGCCTTAGAGTATTCGAGAATAATTGTCGCAGGCTCAGTCTTTCTCGTTTTCAATAACATATCGACGGGCATACTGAACGGCGAAGGAAATACAAGAAGGACGATGTATGCAAATGTCGCCGGGACGGTTATTAATATCATTCTGGATCCTATCTTCATCTACATTCTCAACCTCGGCGTTGCCGGAGCTGCCTACGCAACTGTGGTGTCGATGGCGATCTCATCTGCCGTTTTCATCTACTGGTTCTTTGGTGGAAAAACCTTTGTTGATGTAGGAGTGGAGAGCTTCAGAGCGGACAGGAAAATTATGTTTGACATTCTCAGAGTTGGTCTGCCCTCATCCTTCTCAATGCTGTCCATGTCGATTGCGATGGTCTTTCTGAATATGATAATAGTCAGAGCGGGAGGGAGCGATGGGATTGCCGTTTTTACAAGTGCATGGAGATTGATAAGTTTCGGCTTCATACCGCTCTTCGGGATGGCTGGAGCTGTCACAGCCGTTGTTGGAGCTTCTTTTGGAGCGAAAAATGCTGAGAAGTTGAGAACAACCTATCTTCATGCAGTAAAGCTAACAGCTCTGATAGAAGTATTCATAGTTTCAGCAATGATAATTACCGCTCCAAAAATAGCATTCGTTTTCACGTACTCCGAGGCTTCAGTCAGAATATATCAGGAACTCGTCAATGCGATGAGAATTCTACCAGCTTTCCTGCTCTTCACACCAATGGGAATGATGACTGTAGCGATGTTTCAGGGAATTGGAAGGGGGGAGAACTCCTTGGCTATCACGATCCTGAGAACCATAATCCTGCAGCTCAGCTTTGCCTACATTTTCGCTTTTCTGTTTGGCTTTGGATTTTACGGAGTGCTGATAGGGGTTACTATTGGAAACATAACCGCATCTCTGATCGCATTCACGTGGGGAACGCTGACCGTCAGAAAACTCGAAAAAGAGCTTGCAGTAAAGGTGATAGCATGAGGCGATCGGCGCTCATAACAATAACTCTCGCATCATTCCTAACTCCTTTCACACTTTCATCGGTAAATGTTGCTCTTCCAGCGATCGGAAATGAGTTTGAGGTAGATGCAATAACACTGAACTGGATCGCCACAGCCTTCCTGCTCTCATCGGCAATGTTCTTAGTTCCATTTGGAAGGCTTGCAGACATCAAGGGCAGAAAGAGGGTTTTTGTAACTGGCATGACCGTATTTACAGCCGGGTCTCTCCTTTCAGGAATATCGAATTCGGCTGAAATGCTGATATCATTCAGAGTTCTGCAGGGAATTGGAGGGGCGATGATATTTGCGACGGGTATAGCAATTCTCACCTCTGTCTTTCCAATCAAAGAGAGAGGGAAAGTTCTCGGAATTAATGTTGCCTCCGTTTACATCGGCTTGAGTCTTGGACCATTCTTTGGCGGAATTTTAACCCAGAACTTCGGATGGAGAAGTGTTTTTTTTGTAAATGTCCCTCTCGGCGTTTTTGTTATTGCAATTGCCTTATGGAAGCTGAAAGCAGAGTGGGCTGATGCAAAGGGAGAAAGATTCGATTTAACCGGCTCAATCATTTACAGTCTGATGCTCGTTCTGATAATGATTGGTGTGTCTGAGTCATCCTCGATTCTGATAACAGCGGGCCTGGCTCTGCTGATCATCTTCATTTTGTGGGAAAGCAGAATCGAGCATCCTGTCTTCGAAATAAGGCTTTTCAGGCGAAACATGACTTTTGCCCTCTCAAATCTCGCTGCACTGCTGAACTACTCTGCAACATTCGCTGTAATGTATCTTCTCAGTCTCTATCTGCAGTTTATTAAGGCTCTAACTCCTCAGCAGGCTGGGACTATCCTTGTCGCACAGCCAGTCGTTCAGGCTTTGCTCTCTCCTTTTGCGGGCTGGCTTTCTGACAGAATAGAGCCGAGGGTTGTTGCCTCTGCAGGAATGGCTGTCACCGCAATGGGACTCTTCATATTTTCCTGGATAAATGCAGACACTGATATCTCGATTATTGTGGCGAATTTAATGCTTATGGGCTTTGGATTCGCTCTTTTTAGCTCTCCAAATACGAATGCAATTATGAGCTCGGTAGAGAAAAGATTTTACGGAATCGCTTCAGCAACGCTTGCAACGATGCGTGTTGTGGGGCAGATGCTCAGCATGGCTATCGTTATGCTCGTCTTTGCCATCTATATTGGAAAGGTTTTGATGACTCCTGAAATTTATCCGTTGCTGATAGACAGCATGCAAACATCCTTTGTTGTTTTCTCACTGCTCTGCTTCTTCGGGATATTTGCCTCGCTTGCTAGAGGGAGGATAAGATAGATATATAAATTTTCAACCTTATACATATACAGAAAAAATTATTATTTTAAGACCTAATATCAACCTCAACGAACCACGTCCTGATAACTTCCTGACAACTAATAATGAATCAATTTAACTGATCGATAAGCTTTTCAACTTCCCTTCTGATAGCATCTCTTATCCCTTTATATACCAAAACCTTCAAATACCAATACCGTGAGAAATTATTTTGTAGATACATCTGGTAAACTTAAACACCTAAGTCTTAAATGCCAGGGTGGCAGAGGGGCTATGCGGTGGACTGCAGATCCACTTTACCCCGGTTCAAATCCGGGCCCTGGCTTCTCATTCTCCCAAAATAGTGATTGTTTTGAGTTATATTCCTTGTTTAGCCAGGTCTGTAAGCTTATATACGTAATTGGAGATTGATAAAGCTTCGTGTGCGCTGCAGGTTAATGGTAGATGTGAGAGGATACTATAATGTTGACGAGTCGAGGACGTATTCTGAAGGAGCTGCTGACTATGTTGCTAACGAACAAGGTAGAGAGGATTCAGAAGATGTTATAGGAGTTATAGCTTTCCAACTCTCCAACTTTCTGACGACAGTCTTCAACGACAACCTTCACATCGATTCTGAACATATCATCCTACTTAGCATTAACTTTAAGTACTTTTTAATGGTTAATAATTAACTTAATGAGGGGGTAAAAAATGAAAACAAGATTACATTGGATGATAGCTATTTTAGTGATAACGACTTTGGTGTTTTCGGTTACAGCAGTAGCAATGCTAATTCCTATATCAGAAAAAGGCATAGATAAAACAAAAGCAGACAATTCACCAATAATGGAAAAAGAAGATGGCGATTTGGCTCTAACGCCACCCGGTTTGGAGAAGATTGTATTCATACACTATAAGAAAGGCTTTGCAAAGCCATCATGGGTTGAAGGAGGTAAAAGCGAATCGAAATGCTACGACTTTTTAGGGAAAGGTGTTAAGTGGAAAGAACTACCAGTAGATTATGTTGTAGATCCAGATAATCCAGATGGGTTGACAGAAGACTTTGTAACTGGTGCAATCTATGCAGGAGCAGAGGAATGGGATAACCATACAGGTGCAGAACTTTTTGGAAATTATTCTATTGATTACAGTGCAAGTTGGGACAGTGATGCACCAGATGGTAGAAATGAATTGTTGTTTGGAGATTATCCAGAAGAGGGAGTGATTGCGGTAACAGTAGTGTGGGGATACTTCTATGGATCACCAAGTACAAGAGAAATAATTGAGTTTGATGTCTTATTTGACACGGACTTTAATTGGGGAGATGCAGAAATTGACCAAGCAGTAATGGATCTACAGAATATAGCGACACACGAGATCGGTCACGGTGCTGGTCTAGCAGATTTATATAACACGATCTGTGCAGAAGAAACAATGTATGGTTACTCCGATTATGGAGAGACAAAGAAGAGAGATTTGAACACTGGTGACATTGCAGGAATACAAGAATTATATGGAAAATAACTTTTTTTAATTTTTTAATTTTAGGGCACCATTCAGGGTATCCAAATTTATCTAACGGCTGAACCTCGTAAAACAGCATACAAAACCATCGTTATTGGCGGCCACAAGTTCACTGCAGGAATCTTTTTTGTATCTGGATATGCAGTCGTAGTCTAGCGGCAGGATCCCGAGCCTCTAACCCGGGTTCAAATCCCGGCGGCCGCATACACATACTTCTTCTCGCTAATATTTCAACTGATTTTCCAATCCTCCCCTCTTATCTCTCTTGTCTCTCTTATTTCCCTTATCTCCACACCCAATCCTTCTACCTTATCCTCGCACAAAGTCTCTGTATCCAGCAAAAAGCAATGTTAATGCTACAACAGCCACAATAAAAAGCCATGTGTTGAAAACCCAGGCAATGGCTATGAGGCTGTAAAGTACACCTCTGCTCCCGAGGGTGTAAAAGCTGCAACCTCTGTTCAGCAGTCTGCCAAGATACTCATGACCTTCGATTCCTGTATGCTTCTTTATAATATCGGGAGGTGTCGTGATAAATAGACTGACTAATCGGTAGTATCTGAGCGATGAAATGAAGAACATGAATGAGATAGCCTGAATTGCTGCTATAAACAGAATTTTAAACTCAAAGGACAATACATCTGTAATTCCAAGACTCTGGGCGAGACCTGTCAGATTTATAAGAAGGTTGAGTAGTATACCTATGAATATGAGGGTTGAGGAGGCGAAAAGATTGCTCACAGAAATTACATCTCTTAATTGCTGGACTAGAAGGAGGTGCTCCCCTTTTTTGAGCACATATTCTATCCCACTTTCCCTGAAGAGGTTTGCATGAGACTTCACAGTTCTATCAGGATACCTCTGGTAAACCAGGAAGTACACACTATGGTAGCCAGCAAAGCACACAAGAAAAATGATCAGGGCAATCTGGTTTAGATCAATCTGGTTCAGGAGTTCCATAGGTTAAATCAATCTGTAAAACAGAAAAAGTTTACCTTGTTGTTTTAATAAATCAAAATCCTCGATAATTTTCCAGCGATTTCAGGTAAAATCAATTTCAGGTAAAATCAGTATAAGGTTATAATAATTGTCGGGATAGCAAATTCGTTCTCTCAGCAATCATCTGCCCCTGACCATATAAACAAATCCTGCCAGAATCCCACCGACAACTAAAATAGTAATGATGGCAGCAAAAACATTCAGGTCAGATTCCTCGGAAACCAGACCTCCTGACTCATTCACCTCTGAACCCGTATCTGAAACGTTTATATTATTCGTACTCTCATTCCCCATCTGATATTTCAACTCTTTCCCGTCTTCCGAATTTCCTGATTTTACTGAAGCATTGAGCGACAGATCAAGCAGAACATGTGGAATTTCATCGATCTGGTTGGTTTGAATGAGTTGATTGAACTCATCATCTTTTAAATTCATCTGATCTATTACCAATATTTTATTTCCTTCAGCCTGAATTTCAACGTAATCATGCCTGCTTGAACCCATTTTTATTTTCTTTATGTTTGAACCAGTCAGTATCCATATTGTGTGGTTTTCTGGAGCCTCAATCAATACTCTCACAGCTCCATCCTCTGAACTTTCAACACTGGCTTTGATAAAGGAGTCTTTGATTTTGATAGGTATTTTTAGAATATCGCTTGCCATTTCGTGAGATACCAGGATCAAAAGATTATAATCTCCCCTCTCTACCCAAGTGTTTTTTATAACTACTTCTCCACTGAATGACTCTATGTATTTCTTTTCTTTGACCTCATACTCATATCCACTGTCACTATACAGAGTGACCTTTACTTCGAAGCCTTTTGAATTTGTGGATACATTCAGTCTGATCGGTTCACCAACATAAATTGCAGGTTGAACCTTTATTGAGCGAATTCTGAAACTCTCTACGTATACTTTGCTTTCACTCAAAATCTGATCTCCAAACAGGACTCTCACATTGTATATTCCTTCATCAAGGTCGAATCTAACTGAAAACGAATTATTTTCTACTCTCACATCTTCCACGGCATCATCTACTTCTATTCTCAATATATTTCCGTCAGGTATGTTTGTTTTCCCACTTATGGTCAGATTACCCTCAATTTTCGAAACAAAAGTGATGTTGACATAGGGGTTAAATTCTTTTATTGATATCTCCAGAAGAGCGTCATTTTCACCATCGCTCGCATAAATACTGTATTTCCCTTCTGGGAGATCACTGGTGGGTATAGATATTTTTCCAGATTTGTTAATTGTGGTTTCCCAAATAACTTTCTCTCCTATGAGCTGCACAATGGTTTCTCGTGTGGTGTATACACTTATGATAATATTTTCACCTGTTTGGTACTCTTCTCTATCGACACTAATCCTGATTGCCGATGTGATTCCCATTGAAAGGATGATCACTACTATTGCAACTGAGAAAACGCATAGATGGAACTTCATTTCTTTCTTTCCTGAATCCATTAAATTTGGATTACGTTTTAGTAAATAAAAAACCATCGATTTCAGAATTTGAAATATCTCTTGCCTGTCAGCCTGCCTGTCAGCTTAATATTCTACTGCCTGATATAATACTTCTGTATATCTGCAATAGCGCAACATAGGTTATGTGGTGTGTGCAATGTGTGCAATGTGTGCAGTATTGATGCGTATTAACCGCATATGTAATGTAGGTGATTGGTGATATGAAACCATCAGCAAATGGCATTCATGAACCCTATACAAAAACGACGCACTCTTTTATTGGTGTTGTTAAGACCGTATAGTGTTGATATTTTCTCTGCTGATATTCTGTTGATAATCTGATAAGGTTTATTTTCTCTGGTTTGGAGACTGAATTGGGTGTTTGACGATAGAAAATACTTATAAAATAGGAAATACTTATAAAGTATCACAGAAAATAAAAAGGCATGGTAGATTTAATAATAGTAGGCATTGGAATCGTAATTGCCCTCTTCCTTATATCAGGGATCAGGGTCGTCAAAGAGTATGAGAGAGGAGTAATCTTCAGATTGGGAAGATTGGTTGGGGCGAGAGGTCCAGGGTTGTTTTTCGTTATACCTGTCCTGGAAAACATAATGATTGTTGACCTCAGAACTGCGACTTATGATGTGCCAGCTCAGGAGGTCGTAACCAGAGATAATGTTACAGTGAGAGTTAATGCTGTCATTTATTACCGGGTCGTGGATCCAGAAAAGGCCGTTACAGAGGTTTTTGATTTTAGATTTGCAACTGCTCAGATAGCTCAAACCACTCTCAGGAGTATTATCGGTCAGGCTGAACTCGACGCGGTTCTTTCGGAAAGGGAACAACTTAATGTTAAGCTTCAGCGTATAATAGATGAAGCAACAAATCCATGGGGCATTAAAGTGTCGGCGGTGGAAATTAAGGATGTTGAACTTCCCAAAGAGATGCAGAGAGCAATGGCAATGCAGGCTGAGGCCGAAAGAGAAAGAAGGGCAAAGATCATCAGGGCTGATGGTGAGCTTCAGGCAGCAATGAAACTAAAGGAAGCATCTCAGATCATGGAAGCAAGTAAAGGAGCAATGATGTTGAGAATTCTTCAGACGATAAATGAAGCAGCAACAGATCAGGCTACCAAGATAATATTCCCGATACCTATTGAGCTGCTTGAGTATTTCAAGAGGCAAAAGAGAGAAGAAAAGTAGGGTATAAGATGGTGATAGCAAGGGCATTTAAAATTGCCCCGATTTCAATTTAATTTTTTAACTTTTTGCATTTGAAGAATCTTCTTGTGAGGTTTCTGTGCACTCTCTGCTTTATTTTCACCTCGATGGAAAGTCTGTCTTCAATAATTTCATCAATGTCCCGGTTTGAGACAAGTACAGCATTACGGTTAGGTTTTAAAACCCTTGAAATCTCATCTATGGAGTTTTCATATAGCTCAGACAAATCTCCAAGACTTTTTGAGGATTGAAGATATGGAAAATCTGTAACAACCCCATCGAAAGCATCATCCTTGAAGGGCAGTTTTTTAGCGTCACCTCTGATCACATTTACTGGAAGTGAGTAGTATTTCAGGTTTAATGCACATCCATGGGCTATGTTCCTGTAAGCCTCAACTCCTGCTGTTTTCAGCTCCATCAATCCTGCCTCAATGAGGATGGTTCCTGTGCCACACATTGGATCAAGAATAATTCCATCCCTTACGCCTGTTATGTTTACAAGTGCTCTCCCTATTCTGGGAAGGAGAGCCCCTGGTCTGAAAAAAGGTTTTTTATCAGGTCTTCTTTCAAGGAACTGTGCTGTATCAGTTGTGTGATTCAGGATTCCGATGTGACACCTCTCAGACACATAAACCTTTATGACAACGTCAGGATTTTTTACATCTATTTTAGCTCCTCTGTACCAGAGAATACTCCCGAGTTCTCTCTCCAGCTTATCGGAGCTTATGTTTCTAGCACACCTGTTCTGAACATCTTTCTTCAGGCGTTTAACCCTTACACAGATGGAATCATTCTGAAATCCTGGAAGTCTTAAGTTCTTAAAAAACTCCTTTAAATTTTCAAATTCAACAGATCCAAGATAAATGAATGATTCCCTCACCATTGAAAGCCTGCTGAAAAATTTGCTGTCAAGAGGCTGAGTTTCTGCGAAAATCAGCCTACCGTCTTTGAAAAGTATTTTCGAGTCAGGAGAAAAACCTTTCAAAAGACTTTCAACCTCAACCTCTCCTAACTGAGGAAGGTCACCGAGAATCATAAAACCGTACTTCATTTTCATATTTCTTACGTGTGAATCTCAGAATATTGAATTTTTGAGGTTATACAATTTATTTTTACATCTTTATTTTTACATCTTTATCTTTGTTTCTTTCTCTTTTTTTTCTTTTTGGTTCTCTCTTTCTCTTCTCTTGTCTCACTTATTTTTCTGGCCAATTCAATCATCAGTTTTGATTTTGATCCGTGCTTCTCAACAACAACTCTCCCGCTCTCTTCCCACCAGCATTTAGGATATTTCTTATCTTCCGCCCTGCAATGAATTTTAAGACTATTACATGCCTCGATAAGCTCATTAAGCTTAACATTTGGAACAGAAAACCTTTTCGGGATCTTTCTGCCTTCGCTCCTCGACTTTCTTCTATCGAGATTAACTGTCCAGATAACATATTCTGCTGAATTCTCTCTCATGGCTATCCCCTGCCTATCATATCATCTTATATACTCTTTTCCCAGTTTTTTTAACATTTTGGGGCACTCTCATAGGGAATCTCCTAAAGTCCCCCTATTTTTTACTTTCCTACTTTGTGTTCTTGAATGTAATCTCGACGAGGGGGTGGGAAACATCTTCGATGACATCTATATCATGAAGTGACTTTATGCCCTTTTTCTTAATGAGCTTCTCCAGTCCAAGCTCGATTTCAGGCGGAACCTCCAGTATATATGCATCAAGCTTTCTCAAACCCATTCTTTTAGCTGCAACCACTCTGTGGTGCCCATCAACCAAGTATAGCCTTTTTCCTTTTCTTATTACCACTATTGGTTCTGCAAGACCTCTCCTTATTTCATACACTCTGCCTTTGAGTTCGTCGGCGAAAACCTTCGTCTGGGTTGGTATCAGTCTGTCAACCTCAACATCTCCCCTCTTGATATCTACATTTATTCCATGTATCTTTTCAATCGTTCTCTTCAGTTTGTGAACCTTTGTTGGATCAACTCTCTCTATCTGACTTCTGATAACATCTGAATTTGTAATGATGCCAACCAGCCGATCCTCCCCATCAACAACGGGGAGTTTTGAATGTCCGGTCCTGAACATAACTCTTGCAGCATCACGCAAATCCATAAATTCTCTTGCCACGTAGATCTGTCTTGGCATTATATCTTTTATTTTCAGTTTTGGATCCTTTTTAAGCAAATCTATTGAGGAAATGTAACCTATTACTCGCATATCCGAATCTACTACTGGAAATCCATCATGACCTGTCTTTTGAATGAGGTTTATGGCATCCTCAACAGTATCCTCGGAGGTTAAGGTGATAACACTCCTTGTCATGTAATCGCTGACCTTGAGTTTTGACATCCAATCTCAAATTCAGGTGACTGATATAAAAGCTTAAGCTTCCCGAACTTTCAATTTTCCGAACCAACCGATATATTACAGTCCAGGTGTTACAGTCCAAGGCACCTACAAAATGATTATAAACAATGTACTGAGATTTTTAAATGGAGATGTCGTTTAAGTGTATTGTCTACAGCTGGGATGACGTTTATAGTATGTGTGAAACTCTGGGCAAAGCTATACTTGATTCGGGTTTCAGGCCAGAGGTTGTTGTTGCTATTGCCAGGGGTGGCTGGGTTCCTGCAAGAATTTTATGTGATATTTTGGATGTTAAAGATCTCTACAGCGTGAAAGCTGAACACTGGGGGAAGGTTGCTACAGCTTCAGGCGAAGCAAAGCTAACCCAGCCCCTTAACGTATCCCTTGAGGGTAGGAACGTTCTGCTTGTTGATGATGTTACAGATACTGGAGAAACGATTTTGCTGGTCTCGAATCATCTCAGGGAACTTGGGGCAAGAAGGGTTAGAATCGCTGTACTCGATCATAAAAAAACGTCGAAATTTGTTCCTGATTATTTTGTTAAGATGATGGACTCCTGGAAGTGGATTGTTTATCCATGGAGCTTTTATGAAGACACCAGGGATTTTATTGGTAGACTTTCGCTCAAAAATAAAACACTTGAAAGGATAAAGAAGGAGCTAAAAGAGAAATTTGATTTTGAGGTTAGCTCAGAAATAATTGAGTATGTCCTCGGAGAATATAGGGTTGAGGTTAAGGTTGAGGTTGAAGAACTCCAGACGGAAAAATCTAAGGAAGCTTAAAAATTTAGTTGATGTGGCATCGGGAAGAAAAAAGGCGGATGCGGTCATAAAAAATGTTGATTTAGTTAATGTTCTGACAGAGGAAATTTATCAATGTGATATAGCGATTTATGGAAATTTGATTGCTGGAGTGGGCAATTACAGAGGAATGAAAGAAATTGATGGTAAAGGTTGTTTAGCGGTCCCGGGTTTAATCGATGGTCACACCCATATTGAGATGTCAATGCTCACATTATCGGAGTTCTCAAAACTTGTTGTGCCTCGCGGAAACACAGCGGTTGTTGCTGATCCACATGAGATCGCAAATGTCCTCGGCAGGGAAGGTATTTTACTCATGCTTGAAGAAGCTAAAACACTACCGATTAGATTTTTCTGTATGCTTCCTTCATGCGTCCCATCTTCGGATCTTGAAACTTCTGGAGCAAAAATAGGGATAAAAGATTTGGAAGAACTTTTCAATCTGGAGGATGTTTTGGGACTGGCAGAAGTAATGGATTATTCACATGTGATCTCGGGAGATGAAGAAATCCTGAGCAAAATCGAAATTGCCAGACCGAGGCCAATTGATGGTCATGCACCATTTCTTTCCAGAAAAGATCTCAACGCATATGTGGTTGCTGGAATAGGGTCAGATCATGAGAGCATTACAACTGATGAAGCTAAAGAGAAACTGAGACTGGGAATGAGGGTCATGGTAAGGGAGGGAAGTATGGTCAGAAATCTCAGAGATCTCCGGGATATCGTAAAAACAGGCAACAGGAATGTTATGCTCGTAACTGACGGTGACAGAAATCTGAAAGATATTTTCGAGGAGGGATATCTTGATTATGTTTACAGGATGGCTGTTGAGGAGGGAGTTGACCCCCTGAAAGCACTTCAGATGTGCACACTGAACCCGGCAACATGGTTTGGACTTAACTGCGGCCAGTTGACACCCGGGAGATATGCTGACATCGTTTTGCTCAGAAATCTTGAAAAGTTCGAGGTAAAAGCCGTTTTTATCGATGGAAAAAGGGTAGACAAAATTCGAAAAACCTTTACCTATCCCGAATTCGCAAAGAACTCTGTCAGGGCTGTGAAATTAAAGCCTGATAATTTAAGAATTGAGCAAAAGGGGAAGTGTGTGAGGGTTATGAAATTGATAGAAGGGGAGATTGCAACGGATGAGGTGGTTGTTGAGGCTGAGATGGCACTTCCTGAAAGGGACATTCTGAAGCTGGTAGTTGTGGAGAGGCACACTGGAAGTGGTAGGGTGGGAAAAGGTCTGGTCAGCGGATTCGGCCTGAAGAGGGGAGCAATAGCCTCCTCGATTGCTCACGATTCCCATAATATAATAGCGGTGGGGGTGGATGATGAAAGCATATGTGGTGCTGTGAACAGGGTGATCGAGCTGAATGGTGGGATAGTTGTTTATGACGACTCCGTAAAGGCGGAAATTCAGTTTGAAATAGCTGGTTTAATGACTGAGAGTTCAGCAGAGGAGACACTGCAAAAGCTGGAGAGGATACATGCCAGCATAAAAGAACTGGGATGCAAATTAAAATCACCACTCATAACTCTAAGCTTTCTCGCCCTTCCTGTGATACCAAAACTGAAAGTAACTGATTTTGGGCTTGTGGATGTGGAAAAGGGGGAAGTAGTTGATATTTTTGTTTGATCTGGTTGTGATTATCTAACATAGAATTTCTCAGCACATTTAAGAAGCAGAAATTATTAAATTTGATGGTTATGTTCTCTCAAGGGGTGGTGCTATGGACACATTTCCTGATAAGTTTAAGTGTGTGATAACAAACTGGGATTATATGGACAACCTCTGCAGGAGAGTTGCGGAACAGGTAAAGGAGGATGGTTTTGAGCCTCAGATGATAGTTGCTCTTGCAAGAGGTGGCTGGTTTGCTGGCAGAGTCCTCTGCGATTTGCTTGGGTTGGATGATCTGACCAGTCTTAAAATTGAGCACTATGTCGGAACTGCAGCGAAAAGCGGTGAGGTGAAGATAAGGTATCCTTTGCCCGATGGATCGGTCGAGGGAAAAAGAGTTTTGATTGTTGACGATATCGCAGATACGGGTGGAAGCCTTAAAACAGCTCGAGAGCATGTTGTTGAGCAGAATGCTGAAGAGGTAAAAACAGCTACCCTTCAGCTCCTCTACACATCCAAGTTCATACCGGATTATTTTGGAGAGTACATGGAGGAGTGGGCGTGGGTTGTTTTTCCATGGAACTTTGTTGAGGATATGATAGACATAATTTCAAGACTTCTTGCCAAGGAAAAGAAGGACTTCTGGACTGAATGGGACATAAAATGGGGACTTTACAGGTACCACCAGGTAGACCCGGTTTATCTGGAAATTTCACAGCCACGCAGATTTCATGAGGTTATGAGAGAGATGGAGCGAAGAAAACTCGTTTTACCCGTAGAGGAAGAAGGAAAAAGAGGATGGAAAGTTATTGAATAGTTGGATAGCGGGATAGTAAAATAGTATTATGGTGGAGTAGTGGAATCTGAAGATTGGTGGTCAATATGGTGAATGAAAAGGAGGCGCAGGAAAAGGCTGAAATAGCCATTATTGGAGGAACCGGAGTTTATGATCAGGATGCCTTTGAAGATGTTATTGAAATTGAAATTAACACCCCCTTCGGTAAACCCTCAGGCTCAATTACTGTAGGATATTTTGAAGGTAAAAGGGTGGCATTTTTATCCAGACACGGGAAAGGTCATGTTTTCTCTCCAACAAATGTCCCCTACAGGGCAAATATTTATGCTCTGAAGAAAATCGGTGTTCATACAATTCTCAGCATAGCTGCAGTTGGCTCATTAAAGGAGGAGTTCAAACCACTCGATATTGTAGTTCCTGATCAGCTTTTTGACAGGACGAGAAATAGAATCAACACCTTTTTTGAGGACATCGTTGTTCACATCGGGTTTGCGAAGCCATTTTGTTCCCGTGTATCTCCACTCATAGTAAAAACTGCTGAATCTCTCGGTTATAATGTCCATCCAGAGGGTACATATGTCTGCATCGAAGGTCCTCAGTTCTCTACAAAAGCTGAATCGAACGTCTATAGAGCACTTGGATTTGACATCATAGGTATGACAGCACTTCCTGAGGCTAAACTGGCAAGAGAGGCTGAAATTTGCTATGCGACGATCGCAACCGTAACGGATTATGATGTATGGAGAGACAGTGAGGTTGATGTGGCAACGGTTCTGGAAAATGCTGCCAGAAATGAGGAGAAAGTCAAAAGAATTTTGAGAAAACTGATCCCTCAAATAACTGAGGATGAGAACTGTGAGTGCAGAAATGCCTTAAAATATGCTATTACAACCAGCCCGGAGATGATCTCTGAAGATGCGAAGGATAAGCTGGGAATTTTAATTTCAAGATATATTTAATTTGTTTTTAATTTTTTTCAGTTTTATGTTTATTTTATGAAGTTTACGAACCGGATTATTTTGAATAGATCTAAATCTCAATTTAAAGCGGAAAACTTAATAACTATATAACTAATTAAAATGCCCGAGGGAGATATTATGATTGGAAAGAAAAAAGTTTTATTGATGGTAGTGCTTGTGGCAGTTCTGTTATTCAGTGGCTGTGCACAGCAAAAAGAAGCAACACCAACTCCGAAACCAACTGAAGCGCCTCAGGCAACTCCGACACCAACTCCCACCCAGACACCACCCCCACCAAAAACCATAGTGATTGGTGTAACAGACAAGGTGACAGACCTGGATCCAAGTAATGCATACGACTTCTTCACATGGGAAGTGATGAACAACGTTATGGGAGGTCTTTACAGATACAAACCGGGTACAACTGAACTTGAACCATATCTCGCAAAAAGCTATGAAGTTCAGGAAGGTGGGAAGGTATATGTGTTCCACCTGAGAGAAGACCTGAAGTTTGCAGACGGAACCCCATGTAAAGCTCAGGATGTTGTTAGAAGCATAAAGAGAGTAATGGAGATCTCTGGAGATCCATCATGGCTGGTGACTGATTTTGTGGAGAATGTTGAGGCTGTTGATGACTACACTGTGAAATTTACACTCAGTACACCCATATCCTACTTCCTCTCACTGGTCGCAACACCACCTTACTTCCCAGCTCATCCAGCTTACAAGCCAAATGAGATCGACAGTGATCAGACTGCCGGTGGTGTAGGACCATACAAGATTACCAAATGGGTGAGGGATCAGGAGCTCATTCTTGAGGCAAACCCGAACTTCTTCGGTGATTCTCCAAAGACAGAGAAGATAATAATCAGATTCTACCAGGATGCAACAACTCTGAGACTTGCAATCGAGAAGGGTGAAATTGACATCGCCTGGAGAACTCTAACACCAATAGACATCGAATCTCTGAAGAAGAATGCCAACCTTAAAGTCATCGAAGTTCCCGGAGCAGCGATTAGGTATCTTGTCTTGAATGGAAACGAATCCACCGAATTTGCCACAAAGAATCCTGACGTCAGAAGAGGTATTGCTGCAGCTATTGACAGAAATGACATATCTCAGAGAGTATATCTTGGAACCTGGGAACCACTCTATTCGCTCGTTCCAATAGGTATGTGGAGCTACAAGGATGTTTTCAAGCAGAAATACGGCGATGGAAATATTGAATTGGCGAAAGAGTACCTTGCTAAAGCAGGTTATGATGAGAACAATAAACTCAAGCTCGAATTGTGGTGGACACCAACCCACTACGGTGACACCGAAAAGGATCTCGCTCAGGTTATAAAGGAGCAGCTTGAAAACACCGGAGTGATAGAGGTCGAGTTGAAGAGTGCAGAATGGTCAACATATGTCGATTATGCGAGAAAGAGCGCGATGATGGCATCCTTCTTTGGATGGTATCCTGACTACATTGATCCGGATGACTATACCACACCATTCCTCAAATCTGGATCGAACAGGTGGCTTGGATATCCATACAGTGATCCAGAAATGGATGAATTGCTTGAAAAGGCTGCAATAGCTATGACTCAAGAGGAAAGAACAACTTACTATGAGAAAGTGCAGGACAAGCTTGCAGAAGACTCACCTATCGTACCACTTGTACAGGGTAAGCTGTTCGTCGTGGCCAAGAAAGACATTGGTGGAATCGTTCTCGACCCAACAATGCTGTTCAGGTACTATCTGCTTGAATAGACTTAATTTTTTTTATTTTATTTTTTTGTCTTAAGTATTAAGTGCTGTAAGAGCATTTTTCGATAAATTTTTTAATCAATTTCTACGCTGTTAATGGGATGGCATCATTAAAGGCTTACATTGCAACGAGGGCACTGATGGTACTTCCAACGGTAATTATACTGCTCACGCTGGTGTTTTTCATCCTTAGAATACTGCCCGGAGACCCAATAGCCTCTCTTGTCGGTCAGAAGGTACCGCCGGAAGTACTTGAGAAGTTGAGGGAAGAAGCAGGTTTGAACAAGCCAATTATCGTGCAGTATGGTGAGTATCTTTACAATATATTTCATGGAGATTTTGGCCGCTCAATGATATGGGGAAAAAGGCCGGTAATCTCAGAGATAATGGACAGATTTCCTGCAACAGTTGAACTCACAATATTTGGTTTTATATTCAGTGTTTTAATAGGAATAATAACCGGTTCTATTGCTGCATTCAGGCGTGGCTCAAAACTTGATGCTTCAATGAGGGTTTACAGTATAATAGCGTATTCTCTTTTCATTCCCTGGTTTGGAATGGTTTTGCAAATGATTTTTGGAGTTTATTTGCAGGCATTTCCAATAGGTGGGAGGATCTCACCTGGGGTTGAACCTGAAAAAATTACTGGACTTTATGTTCTGGATTCATTGATCTCATTGAACTTTGAAGCACTGTCATCTTCTTTTCTGCATCTTCTGTTACCATCAATAACTCTTGGAATCGTTCTGTCAGGCGCCTATACCCGACTGGTGAGAAATAATCTTATTGACGTTCTCTCTCAGGATTATATCACTGCTTACAGGTCAAGAGGGGTGAAAAATAGCAAAATAGCAATTCATGCAATGAAAAATGCCTTCATACCAGTCATAACCCTGATGGGATTGCAGTTCGCCATATTGCTTGCCGGTGCGGTGTTGACTGAAACAACCTTCTCCTGGCCTGGAATGGGAACCTTCCTTCTTGAAAGAATACAGTATAGAGATTACACTTCAGTTCAGGGCGCAATTGTTTTCTATGCCCTGTTTGTGGCTCTGATAAGTCTGGTGGTGGATGTTATTTATGCATTGATTGATCCAAGGATAAGGTACTGAGGGATGATGATGGAACTGAAAAATCTGGCAACGAGAATTTACCGACCGATTATTCCCGAGGTGGAAGGGAGAAATATGGTTCTGGCAGGTCTGGTGATTGTAACGATTGTGATTTTAATGGCCATATTTGCGGATTTAATCGCTCCTTATGACCCTACAAAGTTTGCCGGAAAACCACTGAGCCCACCGTCATTGAACAACCCGATGGGAACAGACAATCTGGGAAGAGATATTCTTTCAAGGGTCATACATGGTTCGAGAGTGGTTCTGCTTGTCGTTTTTGCGGCTTCCATGGTATCGATGAGTATTGGAGTGCCGATCGGTTTGATTTCAGGTTTTTTCGGTGGAAAACTTGATCGAGCAATATCGATGATAATGGACAGCATGTATGCATTTCCAAGTTTGATTCTGGCTATAGCAATTGCTGCAGTCCTCGGGCCGAGCGTACTCAATGCTGTTGTGGCGATATCTGTTGTTTATGTCCCGACATATTTCAGAATGATAAGGGGTCAGACCTTATCTCTGAAATCGAGACTTTTTGTTGAGGCTGCCAGGGCAGCAGGAGCCGGGAATTTCAGGATCATGAGAAAATACATTTTTCCGAATCTTGTTACAACAGTCATCGTTGTTTTCTCGCTCAGTGTAGCTGATGCGATTCTCACGGAAGCAGGTTTGAGCTTTCTCGGTTTTATTGTCACAGCTCCAACCCCTGACTGGGGTTTCGACTTAAGCTCGGGAAGACCCTATTTACCATCTGGCTACTGGTGGATGATAACGTTTCCAGGTTTTATGGTTATGCTTCTGGCACTTGGATTCGCTCTCATTGGTGAAGGTTTGAGTGAACTTTACGCTCCAAGGAGGGAAAGATAATGACAGAAACTTCAGGAACAACAAAAAAACCTTTGAAGCCTCCAGCAAACATACTCCTGAGAATACATAATCTCAGCACTCATTACTTCTCGAGAAGAGGCGTCCTGAAAGCCGTCGATAGAGTATCTATGGACCTTAAAAAAGAGGAGTTTGTTGGAATCGTTGGGGAGAGTGGTTGCGGAAAATCAACACTCGCCTTCTCCATTATGAGGCTCATTCTTCCCCCGGGCGAAATTGTTGATGGGGAGATAATCTTCAATGGCAAAAATTTGCTAAAACTGAGCGAAGAGGAGATGAGAAGGGTCAGGGGAAAGGAGATAGGTATGATATTCCAGGATCCGATGACAAGCCTCGACCCTCTTGAGAAAATAGGAGATCAGATCGTGGAAACCATTCAAATGCATGAGAACATAGGAAAAAAGGAGGCGCTGGAAAAGGCAATGGAACTCCTTGAGAGTGTTGGATTATCTGGAGACAGGGTAAATTATTATCCACATCAGTTGAGTGGAGGGCAGAGGCAGAGAATAATGATAGCCCTTGCAATCGCTCTGAACCCGAATCTGCTCATTGCCGATGAGCCAACAACAGCCCTTGATGTTATTGTGCAGGAGAAAATTATGGAGATTCTTAAGAAGATGACCCGGGAGGGAAGATCAGTCATACTTATAACTCACGATTTCTCTCTTGCTGCAGAAAAGAGTGATAAAATTGTCATAATGTATGCTGGCTGGATTGTTGAGATGGGTGAATCGAAAAAACTTGTGAATGAACCCCTCCACCCATATACTAGGGGATTGATTAATTCTGTGCCTGACGTATGGATTGATAGGGACATCAGGCCAATGCCCGGTTTTCCACCCGACCTGATAAGCCCGCCAGAGGGTTGCAGGTTTCATCCGAGATGTCCTCAGGCAATGGAAAAATGCAGGATTAAAGAACCTCCAGTAGTTGAAGTGGACAGCAGGATGGTCAAATGCTGGCTATACGGCTGATATCAGAGGTGTTTGTATGGAAATAATAAGAGTAGAAAACCTCAAAAAATATTTTCCTGTTCAGAAATCCTTCTTAGAGGTCCTGTTTTCAAAGGAACTTCAGTTCATAAGAGCAGTAGATGGTGTTAGTTTTGGAATTGAGGAAGGAGAAACTCTTTCTCTTGTTGGAGAAAGTGGATGTGGGAAGACGACGGTTGGAAGACTGCTTGTTGGTCTGGAAGAGCCAACCGATGGAAAGATCTTTTTCAAAGGGGAAGATATCACTGGCCTGAAAGGTGAAGAAAAGAGAAGAATTCACAGACACCTTCAGGTGATATTTCAGGATCCTTATGCCTCACTCAACCCAAAAATGAAAATAGGAGATCATCTTGTCGATCCTCTCCAGATACATGGAATAGCATCCAACAACGAAGCCAAAAAAATAGCGATTGAAATGCTTGAGAGGGTGGGTCTTGTGCCTGCGGAACAGTTCTACAATAGACTGCCATATCAGCTCAGCGGTGGACAAAGGCAGAGGGTTGCAATAGCCCGGGCGATGGTTTTAAGGCCAGAGTTCGTTGTGGCCGATGAACCCGTCTCAATGATAGACGTCTCATTGAGGGCGGCTATTTTGAACCTCCTCTTATCCTTCAAGGACGAATATCGCCTGAGCATGCTATTCATAACCCACGATCTCAGTGTTGCCAGACTCGTTGGTGACAGAATAGCAGTGATGTATCTGGGAAAGATAGTTGAAATCGGGGATGTTAAAGAGGTAATCCACCATCCAAAACACCCGTATACGGCAGCTCTTCTATCTGCGGTTCCGTCATTTGATAAGAAAAATCTTGGGATTGAAATAATAGGAGATGTGGCAAACCCAAGAAATCCGCCACCTGGATGCAGATACAACACACGATGTCCGTTTGCACGTCCTGATTGCAGGGAAGCGGTACCGGAGTTAAAGGGAACATCCAACCATATGGTGGCATGCCATTATGAGCTGGACATCTCCATTTAATTTTCGTCTTTTTGCTTTATCTTCATTCTCTAACTGTTTGTTTCTGTTTTCTAATCCTCCATCCCCTCCTTTACCCTCAAACTAAAAAATTAACCGGAATTTACATCATAAACAGCAATTATGTCAAACGATATCTCATAATTCCCTTCGGCAGCATATGGTTCAAAATATAAATGTATTCGAAGCTCTTTCTCACTATTTGCTGCTACAGTGAATGTATCTCCATCAAGATTGCTCGATCCCTGCTCTATTTTCACCTTTCCAACCAAAATATCCCCATCTGAGAGGTTTCCACTTAAATCAGAATCTTCATAGAAATACCAGATACCGTTTCCGGAAATGGTTGACAGGAATGTTTTATCATCCTTCTCGACAGTCAAATCGATTATTTTACCCTTGAATGTGAAATCGGCCCTGTTTTGAATTGAAATCTGACCACTGTCTGCAAAACCATCACTATCTGAATCCGTAAGTGTGGTACTGACTTTTTTTCCAGTCTGTCCATCAACAAACACGAGAGAACCCTCAGCAGTCCCGGCAATCTTCACATTTACAACATGGTTGATAAGACTAGCAACACCAACCCCTAAGACAAGAAAGATCACAACAATCTGCAAAATGATTTTGAAATATTTTTTATGACTTTTAGCCCTGCTGGTAGAAGTGCTGACACTACTCTCACCACCACAACCCTCATCACCACCTGCAGAACAACCCATGTAAATCAATTAAGACTGGTAGTCTTCAATCTGTCGGGGATTTGTTATGTTGGAAAAGTTTTTGCACACATGCTTTTGATCTATGTTCTCTCAACATCAGGAACAATCCTCATAAAACAACTGATATCCACACTCAAAACTGTTTAATATTTTAAAAGTCTAAGCATTCTCATGAAAATCCTTGAACTCAGTGATGAGCTCTATCTTGTCGACCTTCCCCATAACAGGGAGGGTTTCAGGAAATTTATCAGTTCCTGGGTTTTCAGGAGCGATGGAAATGCCTTTGTTGTAGATGTTGGCACCACCACTTCGGTTAAAAAACTGATCGAAGCGCTTGAGTATTTGAAGGTCAGGAGAATCGAATACATTCTGTTAACTCATATCCATATTGACCACGCAGGCGGGGTCGGAGAGTTTCTTAAATACCACCCTGAAGCAAAGGTTGTTGTCCACCCAAGCGGTGTTAAGCACCTGATCAATCCGGAAAAGCTCTGGAAAGGAACTCTAAAAGTTCTTGGAGATCTGGCTCTGATTTATGGAGAAATAAAGCCGGTACCGGAGGATAACATATACTCTGGCGATTTAGAATTTCAGGGTTCAGAAATTGAAATCATCGAAACCCCAGGACATGCTCCCCATCACCAGAGTTATGTTTTTGACAAATATCTCTTTGCAGGAGAGGCTATAGGAGTCCATCAGTATCTGAAAATCAAAGATTACTATGTCCGGCCTGCCACCCCTCCAAAGTTCATATATGATATTGCAGTTAGCTCGATTAGAACGCTTGAAAATCTCGGGAATCTGACAGTATGCTATGGACATTTTGGGTATGAGGAGAATTGCAATAAAATGGCAGAAAACTACAGAAATCAACTTGATCTGTGGGTGGATGTGGTCAGGGAAGTGGCATGTCAGAAGGATTACAGCGATGAAAAGAGCATTCTGGAAATCGTGAGGAGCGAGCTATTCTCATCTGATCCTGTTTTTGCAAAGTACGGTTATCTTGAGGAGGATATAAAGAAAAGAGAAGATTATTTCATCGATAATACTCTCAGGGGGATACTGGGCTACGTTAAGGAGACTTTCTGCCCAGATTGAAGATGTTAACTTTAATCTGAATTTATTTTGTTCAATTACCCACTATCTCCAAAAGGTTTAAACTCAGAGAAAACTCATTTTCTAAAACCCATGAATAAATCCCAGAACGAACTCCAATCTAAAGCTGAAGGAGAAGCTTACTGGAAAGCGTGCGAAGAAATAGCATTCGAATTACTGAAGCTTTTGCCCGAAAATAAAAATCAAATTGCCGTTATAAAAAAGAGAATCTCCAGGAAGTACTCTCTTCCATCACTCCCCTCCGATCCGGATATATCTGTCTCTCTTAATAGGCTTCTTTCCGATTCATCTGATTCTGTTTCGGATGTGTTGAAAATAAAGAAACTTTTGAAAATAAAGCCTGTAAGAACGATTTCCGGTGTTGCTGTAGTGGCTGTAATGACCTCTCCAGCCCCATGTCCTCATGGAAAGTGTCTCCCATGCCCAGGAGGAGCACCCGTATCACCTCAAAGTTATACGGGAAGAGAGCCAGCAGCGATGAGGGGAATGCAACACAATTACGATCCCTTCAGACAGGTTACTGCCCGGCTCAGGGAGCTCAGCGAAATCGGACATGATGTTGAAAAGGTTGAGATCATCGTGATGGGAGGCACATTTCCTGCGAGAGATAAAGAGTATAAGGACAGCTTCATACTTGGAATTTACAACGCTTTAAACTCTTTTGACAGGAGAAAAAGCATAACCCAAACGCTTGAAGCTGCAAAGAAGAGAAACGAAAAGGCCAGGGCGAGATGCATAGGCATGACTTTCGAAACAAGGCCGGATCACTCGGGGATTGATGAAATAAGAGAAATGCTGTATTACGGTGGAACGAAGGTCGAGCTTGGTGTGCAGAATGTTGATGATGAAATCCTCGAGGGAATAAAAAGGGGGCATGGGGTTGAGGAAGTTAAAAGGGCAACGAGAATGCTGAAAGACTCGGCTTTTAAAGTTGGTTATCACATAATGCCCGGTCTTCCCGGGAGCAACTTCGAAAAGGACCTTGAGATGTTCAGAAAGATCTTCGAAATGGACGATTACAAGCCAGATTACCTCAAAATATATCCTACGCTTGTGGTGGAGGGGACCGAGCTTTATGAGCTATATCGGAAGGGAGATTACATGCCTTATTCGACGGATGAGGTTGCAGAGCTCATAGCAAAGGCTAAAAGACGCTTTCCAAAGTGGGTGAGGGTGCAGAGGATTCAGCGAGACATTCCTGTAAAATATGCGATCGGCCTTGATAAGGGAAATCTCAGACAGATCGTCCATGAAAAAATGAAGGAATATGGATGGAAATGCAGATGCATAAGGTGCAGGGAAGCTGGACACGTTATGCGAAAATCTGGATTAAGTCCGGAGAGGATACTTAAAGAATCGGAAATTATGATTGAGAGTTATAAAGCATCTGGTGGGGTTGAATATTTTATCTCCTTTGAAAATGCTGAACACGATATTTTATCCGGTTTTATAAAGTTAAGGTTCGGAAATCCGCTATTCTCTGAGATCTCGAATTCCGCTCTGGTAAGGGAACTTCATGTTTATGGAACGGCCCTGCCTGTGGGCAAGCGAGATGAAAGTGCTGTACAGCATAAAGGGATCGGTGAAAAATTGCTCTCTGTTGCTGAAGAAATCGCCAAGGAAAAATATGACAGGATAGCTGTTATAAGCGGGGTTGGGGTGAGAGATTATTACAGAAAGCATGGTTACAGAAAGAGGGGTAACTATATGGTTAAAAGACTCTGATTTTGATTTATGATTTCACTCTCTGATTGGTTTTTTAAAGCTGTGATAATCAAACATATGTGCCAGATCATTGGAATCAGGTTATCAGATAAATTAGTTTGATTAATCATTTCCAATACTCAGCGAAATACGTCCAAAATAGAAAAATCTAAGTATATGCTTAAATTCATCCTTATTGATAATAAAAAAGGTGATTAACATGAAATTGCACGAGTATCAGGCTAAGGAAGTTTTCTCAAGGCACGGAATAAAAATTCCCAGGGGTAAGATAGCTACCACTCCTGAAGAAGTGAGGAAAATTGTTGAAGAACTTGGTGAGGTTGTGCTCAAATCCCAGGTTCTTGTTGGTGGAAGAGGTAAGGCCGGCGGAATATTGAAGGCTGACTCTGTTGAAGATGCTGTTGAAAAGTCAGAAACTCTTTTTGGAAAAGATATAAAGGGAAATATTGTTAAAAAAATCCTTGTTGAAGAAAAACTGGATATTGCAAGGGAAATGTATGTGGGGGTAACTCTCGACAGAACAAAAAAAGGTGTGGCGGTAATTTTAAGCTCTGTTGGCGGAATGGATATTGAGGAGATAGCAATTAAACATCCCGATAAAATAGGCAAGATAACAATAAATCCTCTCTGGGGTTTATGGGATTATCAGATCAGAGAGCTTCTCTATGAGTCCGGCATGCCAGGAGAGTACTTTAAAAAAGTGTTTTCTATAATAAGAACTCTTTATAATATTTTCACGCAGTATGAGGCTGAGCTGACCGAGATAAACCCCCTTGTAGTGACTTCAGATGGTGAAGTGATAGCGGCAGACGGCAGACTGAACATTGATGACAACGCCCTCTACAGGCAGAAAGAATTTGCGGAAAAGAAGGACTTTACAGGATCTGAACTCGAAAGAGAAGCTGAGAGCAAGGGCATCAATTATGTCAAACTCGATGGAAACATTGGTGTGATCGCTAATGGAGCCGGGATGTCGATGTCAACGATGGATCTTATTTATTTGGAGGGTGGAAAGCCAGCAAACTTCCTTGATATTGGAGGTGGGGCATCATCAGAACTCGTTAAAACATCTATCGAGCTCATTTTGAATGATCCGGGTGTGAAGGTTATTTTCATAAATATTTTTGGAGGTATAACGAGATGTGATCAGGTCGCCGAAGGTCTCATTAAAGCCTTTTCAGAAATTGATGTGGATGTTCCGGTAGTTTTAAGACTTGCCGGGACAAACGAACAGGAAGGCAGGAAAATGATTTCAGAATTTCTTGAAAGAACTTCTAAAAATCTGATAATGGTTGAGACCATGGAAGAAGGTGCTAAAAAGGCTGTTGAACTGGCAGGTGAGGTGGAATAATGGCAGTAATTATTGATGAGAACACAAAGGCTATTGTTCAGGGAATAACAGGTTATCAGGGATCATTTCACACTCAGAGAATGCTGAGCTATGGAACGAAAATAGTTGCAGGAGTAACTCCTGGAAAAGCCGGATCCGAGGTTCGTGGTGTTCCGGTTTACAACACAGTAAAGGAAGCAGTCAGTGAAACAGATGCTAATGCATCGATCGTCTTTGTCCCACCTGCTTTTGCTGCTGATGCTGTTTTTGAGGCTGCAGATGCTGGCATTGAAGTTATTGTGTGCATAACTGAGGGCATACCGGTACATGACGAGCTCAAAATGTACTGGAAAGTAAAGAACTCCGGGGTGCTTATAGGGCCGAACTGTCCGGGAATTATAAGTCCTGGAAAATCACACCTTGGAATTATGCCTGCACAGATTTTTAAAGAGGGCAACGTTGGAATAGTCTCAAGGAGCGGAACTCTGACCTATCAAATTGCCTACAACCTTACGAATATGGGAATTGGTCAGTCGACAGTTGTGGGTATAGGTGGAGACAGAATAATCGGAACAGATTTCATAGACCTGCTTGCGAGATTTGAAAACGACAAACAGACTGAATTGGTTGTTCTTGTGGGGGAGATAGGTGGAACTGATGAAGAAATGGCAGCGGAATTTATATCAAAGGAAATGACGAAGCCTGTGGTTGGCTACATTGCAGGTATTACTGCACCACCCGGCAAGAGAATGGGTCATGCTGGAGCGATAATTGAGGGTGGAAAAGGCACAGCAGAGTCAAAAATTAAGGCTCTTGAACAGGCTGGTGTGGAGGTTGGAAAAACCCCAATGGAAGTCGCTCAAATTGTGAAAAGAAAGCTTGATGAAGTTTAATAAGTCTAAAAATAAATTTAGACTTTATTGTAATTGATTAATAATTAAATCAATTAAAATCTAAATCGGAAATTAAGCCAATACCTTAGAGAGGTGTTTGAATGAAACTCAGAGATGATATCGTAATCGTTGGTGCCGGTCTGGCCGGAATGAGGGCTGCCATAGCAGCAGCTGAAATATCAAGGGATCTGTCAATAGCTCTCATCTCCAAAACATATCCCATAAGGTGTCATAGCGTCTGTGCTGAAGGTGGAACAGCGGCAGTTATGAGAGAGGGTGATAGCTTTGATCTGCATGCATGGGATACTGTAAAGGGAGCAGACTTTCTGGCAGATCAGGA
>Ga0180932_1104_pt1 | contig 26641 bp, 25 predicted proteins | sample Deesub1362A_J573_FD_124189 | JGI IMG/M metagenome (GOLD analysis project Ga0180932, IMG submission 124189) | Archaeoglobus sp. JdFR-24
CAGATGTTTGAATTGTGGTTACAAGGGAGATAGAGATGTTAATGCTGCCAAAAATATTCTGAAGAAGGGTTTGGAAAAGCTAAACAAAACTAATGTGTCCCGTAAGGGGACGGGGGCTGTCGTGAACTAGCCCGAACTACCGATGATGAGGCTGGAAGAGCCTCTGAAGGTAGAAGCTCCGTCTGTAAGGGCGGAGTAGTTCACTTGAGTATTAAATTTTGAGTAACTATAGTATTTTAAATAAAATTAAAGATTAATTTCATTCATTTTTTCCCAGGTGTTCTCATCGAAAACAACAATCTTCTCCCCTATTATATATAAGTAGTCATCGATAAACACAGCCCTTATTGCAGGCATATCGACAGCTTTTATAAGCTCCAGTTTGTCTTTGTACGAGAAGATGTACCCACCGTCACTTCCAGGCAGGAAGAAAACCTCGTGTTTCTGGTCTATCAGGAATGCATGGTGGGTTCGCAGAATATCAGACCAGTATTCCTTCAGAGTGTATTTGTCTATTTCCCTGGGGTTATCGGGAGAGGAGACGTCGAACAGAGATATTTTCACATACTGGTCTTCTTTGCCAATCCCGAGGATTATGTTTTCTGATATCGGGTGCAGATAAGAGGAATAACCTGGTATCTTGAGTTCCCCTTTTATCTCGGGTTTTTCAGGATTTGAAAGGTCCATGATAAAGAAAGGGTCGGTTTGTCTGAATGTTACAACATATCCCTTATCTCCCAGAAATCTCACGGCATAGATTCTTTCGTCTTTACCGAAATCCTTGATTGAGCCAGCGATTTTCAGATCTTTGTCGAGAATATAGACGTCGTTGGTATCCCTGATTGTGGTTGCGACCCTCAGATAACCCTCGTATTCATCCAGAGAAAACTGATTGAGCAGTCTGCCAGGCACTTCTCCATCTGCGATAGGTTTAAGATCCATCGAGATTTTGACGATCTCGGTTTTTTCCAGCTCTCTTTTGTGTTCCTCCCGGTAATCCTGCAGTCTGTTCCAGAACTCGTTTTCAAATTTTTTCCTTTCATCTTTGTCGAGTGAACTTGAATATTGGTCAAGGATGATTTGGATTTCTACGAGCTTTGCACGGTTGCTGATGTCATAGTTGTTGAGCTTCTCAATTTTCTTTATCACCTCTTCAGAAACCAGATCTCTGTTCTCCTTCAAGAAGTCGTACATGAGCTTCACCTGGTCTCCTGACCGGAAATAAGTGATGTAGATTGCATTTGTGGACATATAAACCACGGAAGAGCCAGATGAACCAAGGAATGAAATGGAGTCCTCTATATCTCCTGTTTCAGGATTCAGGATCATGATATTGTAGGATGTATCTACGGGAATGGGGTGGATGGGGTGATATATGTCTCTGTATTCAATTACAAGCGGGTTGTTTTTGTAGGTTAAAGGCTTGATTGGACTCGGTTCATATACATCAATCCAGCTTCTTGTTATCAGGTATATTTTGCCCTGGTATAGTCTGGCAGTTAGTAGGTTACTACTTAAATCGATTTTCCAGACTTTTTCAGGTTTTTCTGAGACATTGTAGGCTGTAATCTGGTCATAGCTGAAAATGATAAGCGTGTTGTTGTATAATAGTAAATCGCCGGTTTCATCAATCTCGAATTCGACTTCAAGAGATTCAGGAGGGAATGCTTTTATCACTTTGGTGTCTCTGTCTGAGTCGGGTTTACCTTCCCAGAAAATCGGATACTTCCAGTATTTTGATAAATAAATGTTCTCTCCATCTGTTTTGATGATATCTGGCTCATCGATACCTGCAACCTGAACATTGGTGCCTGAAAATCTCTCTGCTTTTTCAGGAATATTTCCTGATGGTGTGGGGACAGGTGTTGGAGTGGGAACTGGGAGGGGGGTGGAAACTGGTGATGGTGGAGTAGAAACTTCAGCAGTTGGAACCACATCTAATGTAACATCTCCCGCTATGACACCTCTTAATCCTCCAAACCACCCAAGATAATATGATTGTTGTGTGGATTGTATGTATTCTCTAACTTCCTCTTCAGAGGAGAAGTTCATGAATGTTTCTGGTTTATATCCTGCTCCTGCGGAATTTCCTGTCCCACCTGTCCCGGTATCTCCAGCATCTCCGACACCGGAGTCTCCTGGATGATCCGGATGGTATACTGTACATCCTGCAATCAGTCCTGCCAGCATTATTGATAAGAGGATCACAATCCATCGTTTCATAACTGTATTATTTCAATTGGGAAGATATATGGGTTTTTAATTAGTTAGAAAGTATATTTGAAATATATGTTGGTATTTACTTTCAGGTTAGAGTATATTAAAATTGAACCTTAGATTCTTGAATTTATTTTAAATAAGCGGACCCGGCGGGATTTGAACCCGCGATCTACGGCTTAGGAGGCCGTCGCCTTATCCATGCTAGGCTACGGGCCCAGAGTTTAAGGATGGAAACTCTCACTCTTATTCGACTTGCACCTCCTTTTGCCTGTTAAGGTTTATGAATATTATGGTATCCGAATGCAATCAATACTTGAGTACTGAAAATGGCTTAATTTTAGATTAAATCTTAATTCATCTTATATGAACGTTATAAACGTCATTTAAAAAATCTCAGATCATAAGATATTTACCAAGTTTATCAAATATTTCCTCAGATGTCTCAATTTTCTCTGAAAAAACGACTTTTCCTGCTATTAGAAGAGTCAGAGTATCACTCATATCTATAAGTTCTTCAAGTCTTTCATGGGAAATGATAGCAATTCCTGTCTTTCTGTTTTTCATAGATGAAATTTCATCAATAATCCTGTTTCTAACCTCCTTCTGCAGACCCTGAAACGGCTCATCCAGTAGAAGATATTTTGGTTTTGAGAGAATTGCCCGGGAAAAAACCACCATCTGTCTTTCACCACCACTCAGCGTTCCAGCTCTCTGTTTGCGGAGTTTTCTAAGCTGGGGAAACATTTCATATGCAAGGGATACATCCATTTTGGCCCCGATTTTGAGGTTATCTTCAACAGTCAGATTTGGAGCTACTCTCATCTTTTCAGGAGCCAGTGCAATCCCCTTCGAAAATCTTTCATGAACCGGAATTGTGGTAATATCCAGTCCATCAGCATAGATCTTTCCTGTTTTTACCCTTAGAAGACCCATAATCGCTTTGAAAAGTGTCGATTTTCCACTTCCGTTTGGCCCGACGACGAGCGAAACATCACCTCTACGTATGCTGAAATTCACTCTTTCGATTATTTTCTTTTTTTCCGACGTGACTGTGATCTCCTTAACTTCTATCATATTATCATTCCTGAGTGGTACGTTTGAAGTTTATACTCATTTACTTTTGTGTTTCATTAAGCATTTCAGCTTTTGTTTGGTTTTTGATCACCCCTTTGAGTTCCCCGAACTCGAGCAAATATATTCTATCAGTGATATTTTTCAGTATTCTGGTTTTATGCGCGGTGATTATAATTCCAATACCCAGTTTTTTCATCATTTTAACTTTCTTTCTCACTTTCAAGGTGTTTTTACTGTCCAGAGCAGCAAAGGGCTCATCGAGAAGTAAAAATCCAGGTTCGGTTGATATGCTTCTGCAAAGCTCAAGCAATTTTAACTCTCCCTGTGAGAGATGTTTTGCTTTCCTTTTCGAAATCTCTTCGAGGTCAAATTGTTCCAGGAGCTTCTGAGTCCTCTCTATCGCCTCTTCATACCTGTATCTGAGGAGGCAACCAACCAGAACGTTCTCAAAAACTGTCATTTTTTTGAAGGGTCTTGGAATCTGAAAGGCATAACTTATCCCCAATTCAACCCTCCTCTCCATTGGTAGAGGGGTTACGTTTTTCTCATCTAAGAAAACTTTTCCGCATGATGGTTTTATCATTCCAGATATGATTTTGAGGAGAGTTGACTTTCCGCTTCCGTTGGGGCCACATATTCCAATAACTTCTCCCTCTTCCAAATTGAAGCTGATTTTACTGAGCACAGTTAAATTGTTAAAGGATCTGGATATTTCTCTAACCTTCAGCATCAGAAAACCTCCATCTGAGGATTTTTGGCGACGTTATGAGGAGTACTGCATACAGGAGCAGATGAAGCTGAGGTACAATTGCGTTGAGATAGTTGGATACTATGACCAGAATAAAACTTCCGGCAACATTTCCAAGTTCAGACTCGTTCCTGAAAAATAAGGTTGCAATGAAGGGAAATATCGCAACATGGACTGAGAAAATTTCTGGATTGATGTGGGAAAAGAGTAGAACATACATTCCACCGGCAATCGATGCGATTAAACAGGAGATCAGGCAATAGTAAAACTTAAACCTGTTTACATCTATCCCTACTGCTCTTGCAGCCTTCTCATCGTCCCGTACAGCCACCATCCTCAAACCAGTTGTTGATAGCCGGAGGAAGCTCAACATTGCAAATATTCCTGCAAGCAAAAAGATAGATGCAAAATATACAAAATTTTGTGAAGTAACAGCAATTGAAAACCCCTCCTCCCCACCATACAGGACTCCATCTCTCTCCAGCACAAAGCTGGAAGATGCAATCCAGAATATAATGCCCATAATGAATGTTATAAAAACAAAAGCAACCCTGTCCAGCTTTCGGGCGGGAATGTAAAGAATTATTGCAGAAAGGATTCCCGACAATATCCATATCAAAGGTAAAGTTGAAACATCTCCCCCTACAAGATATCCGATCGCTGAAAAATACCCAGCTAGACCAAAAGGAATTGTATGTCCAAGGCTCGTTCTACCCCCAAAATTCTTCATCACACTCCACGAGAGAGTATATATGGAATAGATGGCTCCCAGAGTGAAAAGCCAAGTGAAATAGTAATTGTTGATGAGTAGTGGACTAAGTGTAATTACAATCAGGACTAAGATCTCCAGCAATCTGACCCTTTTTTTGCGGAGCATTTCGTTTCTGTAATAATCTCTGCTCGGAATGTTCTCTTTTATTTTCCCGTCAGTTTCCAACATCCCGGTTTTTGATATCCCGGTTACATCAATCTTTGACATCCTATCAGCTCCATAATGCAAAATATCCAGCAAGCAATGCATATCCCATCGCATAACCCATTGAAATGGTGATTATTCTGATATGATGCACTATACCAATTCCTTTGAACTGTGCAGCTATTGCAGCAATCAGTATTCCGCTTATCAGAGGTGTCCATCCAATTGCGGGAAAAAGAGCCTGTTGGGTGGAGGTTAAACCTCCCAAGATAGCTATGAACGCTGAACTTATGGAAACGCATATGAAGGAAAATCTCTCGACATTGACACCATATACCACTGCTAAGAAGACATCATCCTCAATGAATTTTAGCTTTATTCCGTATCTGGATGAGTATATCATGAGGAGGGCCGATATCATGCTGACCAGAATCAGCAGTTCGATCAGATCCCATAGCCCCACACCTGAGAATACAGGTTCAGATATGTCAAGAACTAGGTAATAGCCTGTCTTTTGACTTATTCTGATAATTTCTTCGATTGCAATACCAATCCCTAGGCTGATTATTGTCGCCTCAAGCATTTCCCTGCCCATACGTCTTATAATCAGGAACTGAAATGAACCAACCAGAAATGCCACGATTGCTGAAATCACAAGAGACAGACCGAAGCTCAGGCCTGCTTTAAATGCGAAGAAGGTTATGTACGCGCCAAGGGTGAAAATGGATCCGTATGCTAAGTTCAGAAATTTGGCAATCCTGAAATTCAAACTTATGCCAATTGCGAATATTGACAGAAAAACTCCGGAGAAGAAAATAGAAGGAAGATCTATGGCCATGCGACTTCTGACTCTGCCAGTTTTTCTGGGTACACTATAACGGCTTTGCCGTTAATCCACTCCGCAATTATTCCCTGAAGTTCTTTGCTACCCCATAACGCCTGATGTTTATCATTGAAGCGGTATTTTCCACTGGCACTTGTAAACTCTCCTTTTTCGAGCACGTCAATCAACTGATCTTTTATTTCTTTGCTGCCCTTCGCGTTCACATTTTCGAGTGCCTGTGCGAGTATTAATATGGCATCATAGGTCAGAACTCCTGCATAGTTGTTCGCCTCTTCTCCGAACTCCTTTCTGTAGTCTGCGAAATATTTCTCTGTAAACTCTGACTTTCTGACACCTTCCAGAGCTGCAGCCTGGAATGCTGTGTAGTCAGCAGTCCGATTCAATCCTTTGAGCACATGTGGGAGGGCAAGCACTCCACCAACAGAATAGACTATCCCAGATCCGTTGTTTTTTCTATACTCTTTCAGATAGCTTACTGCCAGACTCCCTGGATCTCCGAGTATAACAACATCTCTTTCCCCTGTTGCCGATGCGGCAGTCTTTGCCTGATTCTGGACGTCCTTTGGGTCCACCTTAGGGTTGTAATATGTTTCAGCAATGAGTGGCAGGTTTGTCCTTTCTTTAATGATTTTTAACATTCCCTGGTTGAAAGTGCTGAGAGGCTGAAAGCCCTGGAAATAGTAACCTTCAGCATTGGAAATTCTGAGGAATTCAGCAGCCAGAATTCCCCAGTAGGTTGTATTATAAGCGTTTCTGAAAACGTATCTGTTACCCTCATCAACCTTCTGCTCAATCATACCACTCGATCCAACACTTATTATGAATGGTGTCCCGGTTTCCTTTGCGGAATCAGCACAGGCTATGGATTGTGGGCTTGAATAAGTTCCAACAATTGCAATAACGCCCCTATTTGCCAGTTCTAAAAATGCAGATTTGGCTTTTTCAGCAGTATCTCCACAATCAGCGATCTCCAGTGTTATCTTATATCTCTTCGCCAGACCCATTTCAGATATGTGTTTCTCAGCGAGTCTTGCGGCATTCTCCATCGCAACCCCGCTGGTCTGAAATCGCCCAGTTTTTGGAACAAGTACTCCTATCTTTATCTCCTTGATTTCGGGTGCTGGCTGTGGAGTTGGAGTAGGAATTGAAGTGGGAGTTAGAGTAGGGGTTGGAGTAGGAGTTGAGGCTTTCTCAGACTGGGTACAGCCAGCAATCAATATTGAAATTAGAATGAGAATTAGCAGGTTTTTCAGTTCTTTCATAACCATCACCTTTAATTATTTAGAGAGAGTAAAATATTAAATTTTCGAATTTCACGAATACCCGAAGTTTTTTAAGCTATTTTATTTGTTTTTTTAATGATGAATGTATTGCCGGACAATAATGGTGTTAAATTTGGCATTCAGCTTCCCCATGATCCTGCAGATCTCATATTAAAGGCTTCGATATTTGCAGACCGAAATGGATTTCATTCCGTATTCACACCGGATCACTTAGTTGGCATAGGGATAAGGAACTGGTATGCTTTTGAGTCTTTTACACTTCTTGGAGCCATTTCGCAGGTTACGCATAGGGTTAAGCTTGGAATATGTGTCAGTGACGTTCTAAGGAGGCATCCAGCAGTCCTTGCACAGTTTGCAATTACTCTCGATAATTTCTCTATGGGGAGGGCGATACTGGGTCTGGGAGCCGGAGAGGGCATGAATCTGATTCCTTATGGGATCTCCACAAAAAGTCTGGTGTCGAAACTGGAAGAGGGAACTGAGGTAATTAAAAAACTTCTGACACAAGATCATGTTGATTTTGAGGGCAGATTCTTTCATCTCAAAAATGCCTTTGTGGGGCCAAAGAGCAGGCAGAAAAGTGTGCCGTTGTGGATAGCCGGAAACTCGCAAAGAACAATGGAGCTTACCGCCAGATTCGGTGATGGCTGGGTTCCAACCGCTGGAATGGGGCCTGAGAGGTATCGTGAAGGTCTTGAATATATCAGAAAAAGGGCAAAAGAATATGGCAGGACTGAAAAGATAGAGCCCGCCATCTTTGCTTACATAGTCGTGGAAAGGGATTATGATGAAGCAGTTAAAAAAATAGAGCTCCCGGCAAAGATTTTATCCCTAATGTCACCTGCCCGAAAGACTTTCCTTAAAAAAGCAGGAATTGATCCAGATTCGATTGAAATTCCAGATCTTATAAATTTCACCTTTAACCGGGATAATATGAAAACTGCTATTGAATATGCCAAAAGCATTCCCTTTGAGGCTGTGAAAGACAGATATATTTTTGGTACACCGGATGATGTGATTGGAAAAATTGAAAGTTTTGTTGAAGCAGGAGTCGAGCACTTCGTATTAACACCGCTCGTGAGGCGTTCAGAATATATGAAGACGATAAAGACAATTGCTTATGATGTTATTACCTATTTCAGTTGAGTCCACGGAGGGAGAATTGTGATTAAGGCTGATGTAGATAATAATGGAATGGATGTTGAAATTAGAATTAGAGAAATGCTTAGCGACCTCAACATTTCCGATAAGCCAATTGATGTTCATGTCCACCTTTTTCCGGATGATATCGTGAAAAGAATGTATGCATGGATTGAGAAAAAGCATAAAATGAAAGCCGCCATGAAGATTGAATATTATGAGGCTCTCAATTATGTAAGGAAGCTTAGGATAGGGACGATTTTCAATCTGACCCATTCCATCGTGCCGGAGTTAACGGACTATCTTAACAGATGGCAGGGCAAGCTGAAGAAAAAATACGGTTTTATCACTTTTGGAGCATTTCATCCTGAAAACAGCGATGATCAGCTCATTGATGCCTTTGACAGGGGTTACATCGATGGGTTGAAGCTCCACCCGCCTGTCCAGAAATTCAGGCCGGATTCTAAGGAGGCTCTGAGAATTTATGAATTGCTTGAGGAGCTGAAAAAACCTCTGTTTATTCATGCCGGATGGTTCCCGGATAATGGCTTCCTCTATGCAGATTCTTATATGTATGAACCGCTCATCCACAACTACAGTTTTCCTGTAATTATCGCTCATATGATAGTGGGAAAGTCGGATGATGTTGCTGGTTTCCTTGATGCAAGAAAAAATGTTTATACGGAAACAGCAAATGCCCTCGTTGATCTCGTTGTAACAGATCCGATTACTGGTGAGACGGTTAAATGGTTTGGAGAGAATGTGAGACATCTGATCGAGGAATATCCGGACAGGATCATGTATGGTAGTGAAATACCTCTGGTGTGGTGGAATCCTGCTGAAACCATTAAAAACCTCCTTGAAATGGACGTTGATGACAGCATAAAGAAAAAAATATTGCTGGAGAATGCGAAGAAGTTTATTGAGAAGTATATTGGCTGAATGGTTTGCCATCTAGATCTGGCTTAATGATTGGAAACCACCTCAGCAGCACGACTATTCAGTAAAATCGGTAAGAGATTTCTGAGAGATCTTATCCAGCGTTTTCCAGCTTTTTCTTGCACAGGGAGGAAATCTGCCGTTTTTATCAAGGTATTTTTTCAAAAAGTCTATGGTTTTTCTGTCACTTGCATACCCGCTACCGAAATCTCCAAATTTCTTTTTCAGTTTTGATATCTCCGCATCTCTCTCCACCTTTGCAAGGATTGATGCTGCGGACACAACAGGATATTTACTGTCGGCTTTGTGTTCAGCAATAACCTTTATTTTATCTCTTTTGAGTCTTTTTGAAAGTCTCTCGGGAATCACATCGGGGCTATCGACATAAACAACATCCGGCTTCAGTTCTGCTATAATTCTGTCATAACAGTTGTACAGGATTTCATTTATCGTATCTTTTGCCATCATTTCATCCAGCTGATCCGGAGAAATTTTCAGAATTTTGTATTCTCCTAGGTTTTTCAGTTTTTCGGCTATCATCTCTCTCTTTTTTGCGGAAATCCTTTTTGAATCCCGTACACCGATTTTCTTTAAAGCTTTAACCTCATCCTCAGTACAGCAGAAACCGCACACTACAAGAGGACCTATAACAGGTCCTTTTCCCGCCTCATCAATCCCCAGGATTCTAATATGTCTCATGTCATCAACTTGAAGGGCACCTGCTGAAGGCTAATTTAAGGTTAAATGGTTAAAAACCCATTTTTGGAAATCCCTTTATGGGTAATTTGCCAAACTTGCCTTTTTTCATTCTCTTCATCACATTTTTCATGGTCTTGTAATATTTGAGAAGTTCTTTAACTTCTTGCGGGGAAGTCCCGGAGCCTATTGCAATCCTTCTTATCCTTGAGGAATCGATTATAGCAGGCTTCAGCATTTCCTCATCTGTCATCGAATCCATTATGAACTTGAATTTCTTCATCTTCTCCTGTGTTGTTTCCATCGCATCATCATCAATTTTCAGACCAAAGCCACCGAATGGCAGCATGTCAAAAATCTTACTTATCGGCCCCATTTTACTCATGGCCTCAATCTGCTTGTAAACATCTTTGAGGGTGAAGTTACCCTTTAGAAAAGCCTCTGGATCGAGATCTTCCTGAGAGATCACTCTCTCAACCTTTTCAAGCAGGGCTTTTATATCACCCATCCCGAGCAGTCTTGAAACGAACCCTGCTGGATCGAACTTCTCAAAATCCTCAACTCTCTCACCACTTCCAATAAATGCTATTGGAATGCTGATCTCTCTTGCCGCAGAAAGAGCTCCTCCACCCTTTGCAGTCCCGTCGAATTTTGTGATTACGATCCCATCTATTCCGATCGCTTCATGGAACTTTTTAGCCTGAGTGCTGGCAAGCTGGCCAATGGCAGCATCAAGAACAAGAAGCTTATAATCGGGTTCAGCAACCCTGCTGATCCTCACCATCTCATCAATGAGATCCTCCTCAAGTGCATGCCTCCCTGCGGTGTCGATTATAATCATATCGTGATCTTTAAACTTCTCAAGCCCATCTTTGACTATTTTGACCGCATTTTTTTGATTTTTATCGCCATAGAAACTGATGTTGTATGCTTCGGCAAGTTGCTTGAGCTGTTCGTAGGCTGCAGGTCTCCAGGTATCACCAGCAATCACAGCAGTCTTCAAACCCTTGTCCTTGAAGTACTTGGCCATTTTTGCTGTGGTAGTGGTTTTTCCGCTCCCCTGTAATCCGACAAGCATAATTTTTGCTTTTTTGAGGGGTATATCAAGTCCCTCGCCAATTCCGGCCATCAATTCCTCATAAACGATTTTGATTATGTGCTCACGAACATTGAAGGTTGGTAAAACATCCTCGGCGAGAGCCCTCTTCTTTATAGAATCACTTATCTGCTTAACCTGTCTTACATTTACATCTGCTTTGAGAAGAGCCCTTTGAATATCCTTGACAATCTCCTCAACAAGATACTTGTCAACGGATGATGAAGTTGTTATTTTTCTTACGATATCCTTAAGCGCATCGAGTGCCATTGTTGATTTTAAAACTGAGGGGCGATATAATATTTTCCAATGGTTTTTCAATAACACCTTTTTTAATACGTCAGATAAAAATAGCACCGGATTTTTAAATAGGGATTAACACAGATGACCTCAGAAGCCCGCTGGATCGAACCAGACCATCATTAGAGCAAAAGTAAGGGTGAAAAGTGAAGAAAAAAGCAAAAATATCTCCCTTTTGTCGATTTTATTGAATTCCGGCTTTATTTGATAGTTTTCTCCATCGAGTTCCCTTAAGTAAATAGCCTCTGAAATGCTTATGGCTCTCAAGACCATTACTGAGGCAAAGGCCTTTGCGATCTTTGTGTATACTCTAAATTTACCACCGGTGTTGCTCAGTGAAATGGTTTCTATGGTGTTGAGCAAGTCTTTTGTGTAGAGGCTGATCAATCTCAAGGACAGCATAATCATAAAAGACAGGCTGGAAGGAAGCCTGAAATAATTTAACGCCATTAACAGATTTTTTGAAGGCACGTTTAGCAATATGGCATTCATTGAAATTAGTGAGAGAATAAAAAGAGCGGATTTTATCGAAATTTTGGGATCTGATGTGAGAATAAAGCTCGTAAAACTGAAAAAGGCGATGAATGGTATTGCAACAGTAATACTGCCTTTTATCCTCGAAATATCACCAAAGGATAATATATAAAGGAGGCTGCTAAATATTGCGATGAGGGAAATTGCAGGATCATAACTCGAAAGGTTAATTCCCGCTATAGATATGAACATGAACAGAAGAACGAATCTGGCATCAACCGTATCTTTTCCTGGCGAGGTAATCCTTTCTGTCTGTCTGATTAGACCTATGAGAATACCTTCAGACATTCAGTTCACCAGAGCACTTCACACTGAACGGAGATTTCCATTTCTAAGCTCATAACATCTATCACATAGATATGCGAGTTTGAGATCATGAGTGGTTATAATGGCCGTTTTACCCGTTTTTTTGATTGTTGAGATCAATTTTTTTCGAAAAGATGGTTCCTGCCCCACCATTGGCTCATCAAGAAGCAATAAGTCTCCTGAAAAGGCTTTGGATATCGACACAAGCTTCGACTCACCGCCACTGAGGGAATGAGGATGTCTGTGTATAATATGCTGTAACTGAAAATTTTTCATGGCAGAAAGGGGTACGCCTGAAAGTTCTTTTTTGACAGTTCTCTCTGTGAAATGATAATTCGGGTATTGAGTTGATAGTGTAATTTTGAGCCTTTTTTCACGGGTAATTTTCCCGCTATCGGGTTTGAGAAGACCGGAAATAAGTTTGAGCAATGTAGTTTTCCCGCTTCCATTATCTCCGATAACGGATATTATTTCCCCTTTTGAGACTGACAGATCTATTCCATCAATCAGGGTTTTGTTCGAGTCGTAGGAGAAAACAACATCCTTCAGCTCCACCTTTGCCGAGCTGGATTTGGGTTCAGACTCTTTAAAGTAAGTGGAGAATACATGATCGGTGTCAGCAAAAGCCCTTTCATCTTCGACCTCTTCAGTGCAGTCGGTTTCTCTGACATCTCGGGGATCCATGAAATCTCTATGAAGGTTAATCACCCTGTCAAATTCTCTGTCAAATTCTAACCTGTGATCTGAGAGAAGAATGGTTTTTTCCTGCTTTAAGATAAAATCAACAATTTTTACGGCTCTTTTCGGGTGGAGATGTGACAGTGGCTCGTCAAAAATAATACTATCTTTTAGCGAACAGATTGACGTGAGCAGGATTATTGCCTGCTTCTCACCATCCGAAAGCTCACCGGTTTTTCTTTCAAGCAGGTGTTCGATATTCATCTTTCTCGCGTTTGAAAAGACAATATCTTCAATCTCAGCCTCGTTCAACCCGTGAATTCTCAAAACCGATGAAATCTCATCGTAAACGTCATCGAAGATTATTTGCTCATCTGGGTACTGAGAAACAAAGAAAACGTGTTTCCTGAAATTTTCAGGCGAGCTTTCTCCGAAAACAGAAACATCTCCAGAAAGTTCACCTTTATAGAATGTAGGAATCAAACCACTGATTATTCGGAAAAGGGTCGTTTTCCCCATCCCCGTTCCTGCCCTGACAAAAACCCTCTCGTTCTCTTCGATCTGGAGGTTGAAATTTTTGAATATATACTGTACCTGTGCGTTTCCGACTCCGTATTGCTTCTCCGTATCTGAAATGTAGTATCTGAAGCTGAGATCTTTTATGGAGATCATATTATTGTTCAACCTATTTTCAAGCCTTTCTGGTGGAGCAGGTCTCTGATATACGCGTAAGCAGAGATGGCTATGATGTGGTCAACAAAAAAATCCTGAGGCATGAATATTATGGTGGTTGCAACAAATACCGTCCAGAAAGGATCAAGCTCGAGGCCGAACTGCGAGATTGCCATAACAGCAAAGCCCATAGCCTTTGTATTCATTGTGGCATATCTGTAGAAAACCAGAAATCCACCAAGATAAACTGGTAGAAAAGATACAATGCTTCCTAACCATACTAGAATTTTCCCTTTTAAGTTATCCTGCCAGAGTATTCTTCTGAAAAATCCCGTCAATGCAGATGCTATTGGAAATGTGAGCAGATAGCCAGCAGTAGGTCCAAAAAATACACCCATCCCTCCGGTAAAACCACTCGCCAATGGAGCACCGATGGCGATCAGAATCAGGTAAACCATCTGCGAAATGAATCCCCAGTAGGGGCCCAAAAGCAGTCCAGACAGTACAACACCAAGGTTTTGCATGGTATATGGAATGATTCCAATCTTGAAGCTTAACTGGGCAGTCAGTCCGGTAAAAACCGCAAGGGCTGACGCAAGGACGATCATAATCGTATTATTTTTTTTGTCAACCATGTTTCAAATTGGGTTTACATTTAGTATTTAAAATTTTCCAAGTCTACGTTTGAATGACACTATCTGGATCAATCCGGTTCTACCATAACAAAAGAGAATGGGAAATTCGAAGAATTTCTTTAATTCTATTCTTCACCGTATGCGGATTCGTAGATAAGTTCTATAATATCTCTGACCACAATCCTGTCATCAACGTTTTCTGTTTTGATACCTTCTTCAAGCATCAGCATGCAGAATGGACATGCAACTGCGAGAATTTCTGCATCTGTTTCTGCCGCTTCTCTTGCTCTGAGCTTGTTGGGCTGAATCTCTCCAGGATATTCTCCTACGATGTTTCCGGCTCCTCCTCCACAGCACAGGCTGAACTCCCTGTTACTTTTCATCTCAACCAGTTTTAATCCTGGAATCTCCGCAAGCAGCTCTCTTGGCAGGTCATAGATGTTATTGTATCTGCCGAGGAAACATGAATCATGGTAAGTCACTTTCTTGTTTATCGGATTCTTGAGCTCTAACTTTCCATTTTTTATCGCATCATATATGAGTTCAAGTACAAGTTTAATATCGTAGCTTTCGTATTCGTTTTTGAAGGTGTTGTAGCAGTGGGGTGAGGCAGTGAAGAGCTTTTCTATTCCGTATTTTTCAAAGGTCTGTTCATTCTCTTCTTTCAAAAGCTGGAAGAGCCCCTCCTCACCAGCCCTTCTCACATCGTTACCGCAGCAACCTTCCTCTCTTCCGAGTATTGCATAGTTTACACCTATGTCGTTGAGTATTCTGGCAAGCTTTCTGGTTACGGAAATGTTCCTGTCATCGAAGCTGTGAGCACAGCCAACAAACCAGAGCCACTCAAATTCTGGATTGTTCTTAACGTTCGGAACGGTAATTTCGCTCTTTTTCACCCATTGATCTCTTTTGAACTTTCCTATCCCCCATGGATTCTTCTGCTTCTGGATGTTTGTCAGAAAATCCCTTATATATGGTGGAACTTTACCATTTTCGACTGCCACTTTCTTTATAGCGATCATCGTCTCGCTCGGATAAGCTCCTCTCGGACACATCTCCGAACACAATCTACAGGTGAGACACATCCATGCTTCAGGAACCTCTATTAATTTGTCTTCCACACCTAACTGTGCATACGCGACAAGTTTTCTCGGGAAGCTATATTCGCTTGTGGACATGGGACATATGCCCGTGCAGGTTCCGCATTGAAAACATTTTTTGAGGTTTTCGGCACCGAATTCTATCAAAACCTTGACAAATTCTGGGTCGATTTTTATCATACTCTATCCCCCGCTCTTTACCATTCTTTAATTTTGTGTTATCTCTGGTGTTATCAGCAGCATCGACTTCTTACAACAGTAAAAAAACTTTACCATATTTCATCGCAATAGATCTAACGCTATAATGCCTTGGGACATATTCACTTGTTTATATAGGCTTTTAATGGGTTTTTGCAACTGTTCAGTTTATTGATTCTCTAAACGTTAATGTGTTTTCGGTGTATTTTCATGCAAACTATTGCGATCAGAAAATTTTAAGAGCTAAAATATCCTCTACTGAACAATTCGTTGATTTCATCTCCTTGTACATATCCAAAACTCTCTAAGGTGTAATTTTGTTTTAGTTTAGGTTAACCGAAAAATTTAAATGCTTTTATGAATATATATTCGTTGGTGATTGAAATGCCGGGTGGAAATAGAAACGGTCCATTAGAGATAGGACCAAGAACTGGAAGAAAAGCAGGATTTTGTTCTGGCTATAATATGCCGGGGTTTGAGAATAGAGACATCATGGGGTTTGGGAGATTTTGGAGAGAAAAAGGAACACGTATTGGAAAATTCTGTAGAATGGAAAAAGGCGGTAGAGGTAGAAGAGGTTTTGCCGGATTATCAGATTATATAAGAGGCTTTGGAAGAGGTTGCAGAAAGTCGGGCAGGTGGTAAAGTGAGTATACGATGGGTTGGGGAATGGGGTGTGGGATTTGGTTTCCTGAACAACTGGGATATCATAATTGAGCTGTCATGAATATAGGCATGGCTAAACTATTATAATTAAAATGACTAAACTTAAAATGACCAAACTATTTATGATTAAATTATCTGTACATTACAATACTCATTTCTTTGCCTTCTCACCAGGATATGTAAAAAAATCTACAACCTCACCTGCCTCAATTTCCCAATGAGCTCATAAATATCAATACCAAGCGGAAATACCTCAGAATCGATTTTGTATCCTTTTTTTGTTCTTTCAAGCTGGGAAATTCTGAAGAATCTCCAGTCTTTCCTTGGTAATTTAATGCCTATAATCGGTTCCGCTCCGAAAAGGTTGGAGAACATTGCCAGATCTTTGATCTGCTGTTCATCAATATAAATGGGGAGCTTGGAGCGCATCTTCACTTCGATAGCGATATATCTCTCCCCGTTTCCCGCAATAATGTCGGGCATCGGATAGCTTGTAGCTCCGCCACTTGTGGGAGATCTTATTGCCGCATACCCACCTTCCCATAGAATGTGTATGAGTTCTCTCTCGAATTTGGTCCCCTTTCTTTTCACAATTTAAGCTTTAAATACAATTATTTAACCCTTCGGATTTATTTATTTGGTTTAAAATATGTTGATTGGTGATATCTATCGGTCATCAGCAGGCTCTTTTTGATGATGCATTTATCTCTTCATCTCAGTAAAATCCAGTATCCGCCGAAAAACTTTTTCAACTCTTGATCAATCTGAGATTTATGGAGATTAATAGAATAATAATCGATTTACCGCTTGATTCTCCGAAATTCTCAGCGATTTATGTGATCGGAGAAGCGAATGTTGTTGTGGATGCTGGCTACATCAACGACATTTCAGCCAGAAAAATTGAAGAGGGGATCAGTGACATGGGTTTCAACCTCCAGGATCTCTCATTTCTTATCACCCACCATCATATCGATCATATTGGGCTCCCGATATGGAAAGAAGTTAAGTCATGGATGCATCCACTCGAAATAGCCTTTCTAAAGCTGTATACTGAACCGACTTACTTTGCCCGACCGTATATGGAGTGGATGAGAAAGTATGATATAGGTATTGAACTCGTTCAACCGCTGATCAATTTTTTCTATACACCGTCGAAGAAGATTAAAACACACGCATCACCCAAAATTGAGGTTAAAAGCATCCATCCGCTCGAGGATGGAGAAATGTTTTCAAAACTCAAAGTAATCCATACTCCCGGCCATAGTCCTGGCCACCTTTGCTTTTATGTCCCGGAAGAGAAGATAATATTCTCTGGAGATCTGGTTTTAAGCCTTACTACAACCCATGTTGGTTATTATCCTGGATATACTGCTGATCCGGTTGGAGATCAGATTAAAAGCCTGAAAAAACTCCTGAATTATGAGATTGATGTAGTTTATCCGGCCCATGAGGAAATAATTAGGAACCCTGAAAAAAGGATAAATGAGCTAATCGAACATTACAGCAAGAGGCTTGAGGAAGTTTTGTTTACTGTGGATGAGCCCATGAAGGTCGTTGAAATCGCATCTAAGGTTCAGTGGAGTGGAGGAACTTTTGACGAGCTTAGTGGCTGGAGCAAACTTCTTGCAGTCAGTGAAACTCTCGCCTTTCTGAAACATCTGGTTAATGAGGGTAAAATTGGAGAAGTGGAAATTGATGGAGTCCACCACTTTAAGCGGGATTAGGTTTTAACTGAGATCTCATCCTTTTTAAGATAGCAATCAGGGTCATCTCCCCAGAGGTCACCTGCTCTCAAAGCTCTAAGTCTGAATCCCCCACAAATGTTCTTGAAAGAACAAATACTGCACTTACCTCTTAAGAAATCCTGTTTTCTTCTGAGCTGTTTGAGAAGCTCATCTTCCGGGTTCAGCCATATATCGCTGAATTTATTCTCCCGGATGTTTCCCGCAGAATAATCCCACCAGAACTGATTTGGATGAACAAACCCATACATGTCTATATCAGCTATTTTATCACCACTTCCGTCTCCACCTCTGTATCTTAGGAATTCAAGTACTGATTCTGCCAGATCTGAATCATATTCTCTTATTTTCAGATAAGTGTAAACTCCATCAGCTGGGTTATCTACTGTGAGAATTTCGGTTTTAAATCCTTCATCGTGGAGTTCAAGAGACTTTTTGATCAGATACTCGACCAGATTTCTTCGCTCCTTTAAACCTATATCGTCCTTAAAATCTGCCCTGCCAGATGGGACAAGATGGTAAAGGCAAAACCGGGGAACATCGTTCGCTGCAAGCAAATCGATTATTCTGGGTATATCCTTCAAATTGTACTTTGTGACGGTAAATCGTATCCCCGTGAGTATTCCAGCATCCTTAGCATTCAAAAGCCCCTCAAAAGCTCTTTTGAAAGCTCCTCTCGCTCCTCTGAATTCGTCATTGGTGGGTTCAAGGCCATCTATGCTCACACCAACATATGTAAACGATTCTTTCAATTTCTCGGCGACTTCGGGTGTGATGAGCGTCCCGTTTGTGGATAAGGCACAGTTAATTCCTTTTCTTTTTGCATATTTCGCAAGCTCGAAAATATCTGGTCTTATCAACGGTTCACCACCACTGAAAAGCAGAACAGGAATTTTTATTCGTGCAAGATCATCAATAAGTGCGTAAATCTCTTCTGTTGAAAGCTCTTTTTGATTTCCTTCACTCTCATCTCCCTTCACATCTGCATCAGCATAACAGTGAACACACTTCAGATTGCATTTTCCTGTTATGTTTAGTACTGTGACGGGTGCGTGGCCAGCTTTAAATTTTTTCAGAGCATGAGGTATTCTGCTTTTATCTCCCTCATAGGTAATTCTCTCCGAAACGGTTGCGTAACCTGTTAGCATTTTTGTTAAGCTGATCATTCCTGTAAAATAAAAAAAGGAGGTATTTATTTTTTCTGGCCTGAATTATGTAATCCCAATCCTCAGACTTATCAGGGTTACAGTTTATCGACTGCTTATCTGAAACCCTTAACCCGGGAAATAAATCTCAAAGTATGATCTCAATTCCCAGTTTTTCTGCCAGCTCTTTATACCTGTTTCTGATTGTGACCTCAGTCACTCCCGCTACCTCAGCAACCTCTCTCTGCGTCCTCCTTTCTCCACCAAGTATGGAAGCGATGTAGATTGCTGCTGCAGCAACACCTGTTGGTCCTCTTCCTGAGGTAAGCTCCTTCTCTTCAGCCTTCTTTATTATTTCAATCGCCTTCTTCTGCACGTCTCCACTCAGGCTGAGTGCTGCACAGAATCTCGGCACGTAATCTGAGGGGCTTGTTGGCATGAGCTTGAGCCCTAGCTCTCTTGCAATAAATCTGTACGTCCTTCCAATTTCCTTCCTGTCGACTCTGGAATATGTGGCAATCTCGTCAAGTGTTCTTGGCACACCCGCCTGCCTGCACGCGGCATATAATGCTGCCGCAACGACACCTTCTATACTCCTACCCCTTATCAGGTTCTTATCGACAGCCTTTCTGTACACGACTGCAGCGGTCTCCCTGACACTCTTGGGAAGACCGAGAGCTGAAGCCATCCTGTCAAGTTCACTGAGAGCAAAAGCGAGGTTTCTTTCAGTAGCGTTGCTTATTCTAATTCTCCTCTGCCATTTTCTCAGCCTGAAAAGCTGTGCCCTGTTTCTTACTGAAATCGATTTTCCATAAAAGTCTTTATTGCTCCAGTCTATTATTGTGGAAAGCCCCTTATCGTGGATAGTATATGTTACAGGGGCACCAACTCTGCTCCTTTTTTCTTTCTGTTCGCTATCGAAAGCTCTCCACTCCGGACCGGCATCAATATAGGTATCTTCGATTACAAGACCACAATCCTGGCAGATGAACTCCCCTCTTCTGTAATCTCTTATGAGGCGAGGACTACCACATTCGGGACATAATTCTAAGGTCTCTTCTCTCTCAATTTCATCCTTTTCTAATTCTTTTTCTATTTCTTTCCTTTCTATTTCCTTTACCTTTTCTATTTCTGCCATTATCATCACCTACCACAAACAATTCTTCTGATACTAAATTTTTCAATCCCTTTTTTCTTGGCTTTATGAGTAAAAATGGAGATCTTACAGGTCCAATTATGTCGTAGACTAATCCAATTCTCTCCGTTCTCCTGTTTACAACTTCTGCACCTATTTTAGGGAGAGAATCAGGGTTTGCTTTGACGACTATGAATCCTGTGCCAGATATGTGATTTACTACACCAGCTCTTCTTAATTTCATCAATCACCCTCGTAACAGAGGTTTATATTTAAATATTGCGAAAGATTTTTATTTTATTTTGTTTAATAGTATTTAACATTTTCTCATTTATAAAGTTTTTTATGTTTCTCCATACATATTGAGTTAAATTTATTAAAAATATCGAGGTTGTGTTGTACACAATCAATACCGTTTCAACTAAATCAATACCTTCGATAGTTCATGAGTTATGATTTAATTTGTTAGACAAATAGATATTCTGGAACCTTTTCGTACTTTTCGATATAATCTGATATTACTCTGGAAATCGCATCCTTCAAATGTTTGTGTGTTGTACTTTTCGAAAGACCGATCGCATCAGCAATTCTGTCGATATTCACATTTCTCCTTTTTGAAAAGTAACCCATTTCGTAGGCAACTTTCAGAACCTTCTGCTGGGATTCTGTTAGAATTGGTTTTGACGTGCCTAGAACTGTAATCTCAAGAACATCCCATTTTCCAATGTTTTTGAGCTTTTCGTATGCTGTTTTGAGGTGCTTTACGTCAGGGGCAAATACAGTGTAGTATTTATTGCCATTGCTTACCTTTATTGGTGGCTTTACAAAGCAGTATGATTCCTCAAAAGCTTTTATTCCCGTGGTGTCACTGACAACTGCAATAAAGTCCAGCTTTGTCGGTGTTTTTTCGAGTATCTGGAGAAATTTGGTGGATTCATGTTTTTCAATAATATCGAAATATTTTTTTGGGTTTCCCACTATATGACTAATCCTGCACAGAAATACGGCATCATCATCATTCAGGATGATATATTCAAGAATTTGCATTGACAGCTTTCCATCTCTTGTGGCATAGGCAAGGGAACAGGTATGCTGGCTTACTCTTATTTTTGCAACGTACATGCTATCAACCCCTATGACTTTTTTGTCATAATTTATCAAGACAATATAGTATATGTCCCATTACCCCAAAATAGTTTGTGGTGGACATGTCCTATTGTAGTTTTTTAAGAATTTCTCCCGAATAATATTTCTTTTTGCAGACATAATAAAATATTGGTGATTTTATGTCTGAACTGTATGAAAAAATAGTAAATGAAGCAATGATGGCCCAGAGAGCAGATGTAGAAACAGTTAAAAGAAAAAGAGGGCAGAATTTTGTAATAGAAGATACAAAAGCCTACGTAGATGTTGTGAATAAGATGAAAGCAGTTGATGGACAGAGCAAGGCTGTCATAAGGCTGCATGTAGACTCAGTAAACGCTCATTACGAGATACTCAGGAGTTTGACAAAAACAATAAGACCAGAGGATGATCCTTTTGTAGAGCACTACCAGACACCGGCGATTCTGGAAATATTATACCAGGAGGATGAGAAATTTAAGAAGAGCATGGATGCCTTCATTGATGCAATTGGAAAGGCAGAAGCTTTGATTGGACTTGAATCGGTCAGAAGATATGGTGGTTTTTATGGACCAACCTGTGTTGTTGACTTCGCATTAGTCCCAGGAAGCACGAGCAATGTGGTTAATAGAATACTCAGGGAAGTTGATATTCCCTTAGAGCACAAACAGACAATTTTAGCAGCAAAATCCTGGGGAATGAACACATCCTATGGAATAGGAGATGTTTTTGCAAATGAGGTTGAAAAAGGAGCAACTCTCTCAGATGCGGTTAAAAAAGAAGTAGAAATGCTAAAATTCATTTACGAAAGCCCAACTGAAGCACAGGCGAAATTAATGGATTCCTTAGGACACACCTCTTTTGACGTCAGGAAATACATGTCTGAATACGGGAAGAGGATTGAAGGAGCTGTAAAGGAAGCCATTGATGATGGAGTTCACTATGGAAACATAGTAACGGTGCCAGCTTACTGTGTTGGAGATATCGCACACCATATAGCTCAGTCCACCTTTAATATGTGTAAGGATGATGTTGTGATGGCGGTAATTGAAGCGACAACTGAAGTTATGGACTCTACACTGAGAAACGCTCTTGATGAGTTTAAGAATGAATATCAACTGTTGACCCTTGCAACAGGCTCATCAGCATGCGCGGTTGAATATATTCTCGAGCTTGATGGATTCAATGCTCCGATGATTGTAGATTTGCTGACAAAGAGGTTCCACAACTTTGTACAGCTCTATCCAACTAGAGGTGCCGCAGCTGAGCTCCACAACCACGACTTCATGGATATGATATACAGGGGCTGGAAGTACCTTGACAAGGCAAGAAGGATGAAAAACGGGTTAGGCGGAGATATAGTGCCAAAGGTTTCCGGATTCGATGTTAATCTGAAGCCTGTGAAGGAAAATGAAGTTATTATGAACCCACAGCGCTATGCCTATCCTGGCTGTGCCATATCTGTCAGATTTTCGGCTCTTATGAGGTTAGCAGATTATCCGTGTCTCCTCACAAGTGAACCGGTAACGGCAACCATGATGACAAACATAATTGCCCTCCACAAAGAAACACCTGGAGCTCCTGCAAGAGTATGTAAGGACTGTGCAACCGCATCACTTGTGGATTTCAGACACGCATACTGCCAGTGGAAAGAGGCAGTCTAATTTTTTCTTTTTTTTCTGGTGATCACAAATAAAATTTGGCATAGAGAGGGATAAAAATGACAACATTGGGAAAAAGATTTGTTGCTGAAATTACCGGTACTTTTTTGCTGGTCTATTTTGGAGCAGGAGCTGCGGTCATAACTCTGATGATTGCTAAAGGGTCATCTATACCAAACCCCTTCAACATAGGTATCGGTGCTCTTGGAGGACTTGGAGACTGGCTGGCAATAGGAATGGCTTTTGCTCTGGCTATTTCAGCAGCAATTTATTCTTTTGGAAGAGTTTCGGGATGTCATATCAACCCGGCAGTAACGATTGCTTTGTGGGCAACCAAAAGATTTCCGTCAGGGGAGGTTGTACCATATATCGTTGCACAGTTGATTGGAGCTAGCCTGGCGAGCTTTCTGTTTGCTGCAAGTGTGGGTATGGATGCAGTTACGGTTGGTGGATTGGGAGCAACAGCCCCATTTCCAGGAATAAGCTATGGGCAGGCAATTCTGGTTGAGGCGATCGGTACATTTCTGTTAATGCTGGTTATTATGGGTGTGGCTGTTGATAGTAAAGCACCTCCTGGTTTTGCCGGTCTTATAATAGGGCTTACAGTGGGTGGAATAATTACAACCATAGGTAACATAACGGGCTCATCCTTAAACCCTGCGAGAACTTTCGGCCCCTATCTTGGAGACCTTGTGTTGGGTGGAATAAACCTGTGGTCGTACTTCCCGATATATGTGGTAGGGCCGATAGGTGGAGCGGTTTTTGCAGCTTTCCTGTATGATTACTTAACTAAGGAATAAATTTTAATTTATTTTTTTGTGACATGAGAACATCTGTTGAATTTAGAATGACTTTTGTTAATTTGCTGGATTGACGTTCTCTACAGATCTAATAGTGAAGGTTAAACCATAAGTTTGATAAACACCTCTGATAAGACACTGGTTGAGTGCATTGTATTTGCGGGGGTTGCCGAGTCAGGAAAAGGCGCAAGGCTTAAGATCTTTGATGGGACACCTTGTCCCGAAGGGGTCCGAGGGTTCAAATCCCTCCCCCCGCACTAATTTACCGATATATTTCAATTGCTGTGTCTAAAAAGTACAGACTACGGAACAAATTTGGATTTGAAATTGCCTGTCTTTTGGGAGTTGGTATATAGTAAAAACGACCTTGCATAATAAAAACGACCTTGCGAAATGCGGCTCCTGAACTTGACTGAAAAAGCTTTGACATTAATTAAATGCAAAATATTTTCCTCACACACTCTTTGTACAGGGAAAGAGGGTATGATTGGGTCAGCATGTAATGATGTCACGCAGCTCTCACCAAACGGTATTGTAAAATACAATGTGCTGTGGAGAGCAAAATGTGTAAATGGTTGGGCTAAGATAGAAAAGTCAGAGTAGTTGGGGTAGATGGTTTAACTTTTATTGTGGAGAAAATACCTAACAGTCTTATTAGTTATAGTTAGATTGGTTATGGAGTTGAGCGGAGGAAGAGGGTGTTGGTTAGCGCAACCACTCTTAAATAAGCTACGAAATCCATCTATTCAGCAAACCGCAATCATAGGAGTTCAAAATGGTGATTGAAAAAAAGAAAAGTAGAAAAACTTCTGCAAATGGATGAGGCAAAGGTATTTTTATTATTTAACCCTATGAAGTTCTATGAGTATTAAATCTATAGAATTACCTGGAATCGGAACAAAATACGAACTTGAAACAGAAAAGGGAGATAAAATTGCGATAGTTTTTATGGATTCTGGACGTATTCAACTTTATATTCTTGAAAAAGGAAGTGAAACTCCCACTGCTGCTGAACTGAATGCTTGGGAAACAAGAAGGCTTGGAAGCATTCTAACTGGAGCCATTATTGAAGCAGAGGAGGAGGCAGTTGAGATAGCATTTTCAACATTGTCTGACCTCAGAATAAGTATACATACTTACGTAATAAGCAAAAATCTCGCTGGTAAATCCATAGGAGAGCTTGCAATAAGGAGAAGGACTGGTGTGACCATAATAGCGGTGTCTAGAAAGGGCAAGAATGTGATTAACCCCCCTCCCTCGTTCTCATTCGAAGAAGGAGATGTAGTGGTTGCAATTGGAGAACATGATCAACTAAAAACCTTTGAGAGTGAAATTTTAGGGATTTAAATGGAGCAAATTGCTCTGGCATTATTTACGTGCCTAATTCTTGCAATAGTATCAAAGAGCTTATCTTTACCCCCAATACCTTTCTACATACTTGCTGGTATTCTTCTGGGTAATAGTGGTTTAAAGATCATCAGTGCAGATGAGGTTCTTCACTTTTTTAGTCAGTTAGGTTTGATATTCCTTCTATTTTACATAGGCCTTGAGCTGAAGCCTAAACGACTTGTGAGTAGAGGTTCTGCATTTTTGATTGCTGGATTCATTGATTTGAACGTAAATATGCTACTCGGGTTCTTTGTCGCTTTAGCTCTTGGTTTCAGCTACTATGAAGCATTTGTTGTTGCATCAGCATTCTATATCAGTAGCTCTGCAATGGTGATAGCTTCTTTAATTGAGAACAAAAAGTTGATTTTACCAGAATCGGAAACAGTAGTCTGGCTGATGATTTTTGAAGACATAGTTCTGGCATTTCTAATTTTTATCATATCAACAGGATTGCAACATCCTTTCGTTCTCATTCTGAAGATAATAGCCGTTGTTTGCTTGCTCTTTGCAATCGTGAAATTTGTAAAACAGAGTCTGTTAAAAATTCTGCAGAGGGATGATGAACTTCCAGTGATCCTGACATTCTCAGCAGTTTTATCCGCAGCATTTATTTCAAGATATCTTAACATTCCTGAAGTTCTTACTGTAATCGCTCTCGGTTCAGCTCTTTCCACAACTAACCCAAAAGCATTTGAGAGGATTTCAAGGCCATTTAAAGATGTTTTTCTCGTCCTCTTCTTTTTCTTCTTTGGAATCTCCATCGATTTTTCTGGAAATCTGTCTTTGATGCAAGCGTTGATTATTAGCTTTATAGCCATCGTAAGCAAACTTTTTTCCGGATTTATTGTGGGCAGAACATTACATAAATCATATTCTGCCGGAATTGAAATAGGGGCAAATACCATTACAAGAGGAGAGTTCTCAATAGCTATTGCAGCCATATATGGCTCTGAAATAGTTTCTGCTACTGTGACAGCAATGGTCATTTCAACCTCAATTGTTGGATCATTCATGGCTAAATACAGCTCAAAAATTAAAGCAAGTCTAAAGAAGTTAGGAATCAGTTCTAAGCCTTAAATTTATGCATAAAGAAGTAGTATGGAAAGCCATGGACAAATCTTTTTCTACCAGTAATATACAAATAGTGCAGAGCTATCCTGAGGTAGAGTTCTCTGGATGAATGGGGCGTTCATAAAAATCGCCTACTGGGTTAATACATATTTCGATTTTGTTGCTATTGACGATAATACTATACAATCCTCAAAAAATTGTTAAAAAATTGAGGCCAAAAGAAAATTTGTGTCTTTCTGGTGATCTGAAATCATAAAAAGCATCCAAAAGACTGTATATTATCCTCGGAAAATGAGAGTGGCAAAATGCATCATAGTGAGCAAAAATATTTGTATAGTAGTGTATATTATAGTATAAAGTTTATAAAGCTGGACATTGTCCTATTTTAATGCTGGATAGTGAGTAGCTTTGTTCCAACGTTGGATGCTGGTAAAAAATTTAAAAAATTTAAAAAACCCACCCTAATACCACATAGGGCAGTGCCAGCCACCGTACGGCTGTGGGTATGCGTTGTTATAATCTCCATTCTGG
>Ga0180932_1084_pt1 | contig 26368 bp, 24 predicted proteins | sample Deesub1362A_J573_FD_124189 | JGI IMG/M metagenome (GOLD analysis project Ga0180932, IMG submission 124189) | Archaeoglobus sp. JdFR-24
TGCAAGCTGTTCATCTCCTTCTGGGCTGAGTCCAAGACCAGAGTAGATGTCTTGCATTTTTTCATTGAATGGATAGAGAGCATGGAATGCACCATACTGGACCTCGGCTGAACCCTGGTATATGTTCTGGACAAGATATTCTCTGTTTACAAGGAAGTTGACCGCAAATCTAACCTCTCTGATTGCAAAGGGGTTTAAATACACCTTGTCACCAACAGTGATGACTGGTAGGTCTCCCTCGTCATGTGCTGGGTTGAGTGTAAGTTCCTGGTAAACTGAGGATGATTTTACCAGCCACAGTTTATCCAGAATGTCTTTACTCAGGTCTTTGTAAGCACCACCAGGTCTGGAGAACAGGAATATGTCGTTTTCACCGTTTGCTACTGAAACGATAGCAGTCTCTTCGTTTGACATACTTGAAACTCTTATCTCGTCCGCATAACCATCTCTTGGAACTGAGCTAGCCGCTGCAATCATCAGAGTCGCCGACAACAGTACCAATATCAAAAAAATGCTTCTTTTTCTCATGATCTCAACCTCTTCTTTTTGCTTTTAAATAAACGTAATTTGGTATTTAACTATTTTGATTACAAACTTAAATTTTAATATTTTTATGATTTAATAGTAAAATTTATAATTTAGATTTTCGTCATGGTTTTAACTGTTGAAATATATAAATATATAAAAACTGATATGACGTCAATCTAAGAGTCAAGTAATAAAATCGAGTAATTGAATACTAAGAATTATTAAGATAGAAGTATTAAAATGAAAATTATATCTTCTAAAGATATCTACGGTGGTGAGAAGGGTAAAATAATGTGATGAAACCCAATCAATACAGAATGGAATGAGAACAGCAACTTATATGAATCATCAGGATAACAGAATAATTGGGGTGATAAGGTGTTTATTGATCCGTCCTCGACATTCTTCAACATGATATGGTTTCTGTTTTTCTTCTACCTGCTTTTGGGCCCTCAACTGAAGCACAGACAGCTAATGGCAGCAAGAAAAACTTTAATGCAAAAGTTGGGGGTAAAAAGGGGAAGTAATATAATAACCATGATCCACAGACAGGAGAGCATCGGCCTTTTTGGCATTCCTTTTTACAGGTTTATAAATGTTGAAGACTCAGAACAGGTTCTCAGGGCAATAAGGAGAACGCCCAGAGACAAGCCGATTGACTTGATTCTTCACACGCCTGGCGGGCTGGTGCTGGCATCAACCCAGATAGCCAAGGCAATTAAAGACCATCCGGCGAAAACCACTGTGATCGTTCCTCACTATGCCATGAGTGGTGGAACACTTATTGCTCTTGCCGCTGACGAAATAATTATGGATCCACATGCTGTTCTGGGTCCTGTCGATCCGCAACTTATGAATTATCCTGCTCCATCAATACTTAAAGCTGTTACGAGAAAAGAACCGAAGGACATCGACGATCAAACACTTATCATGGCAGACATAGCTGAAAAATCGATCAATCAGGTTAGAGATTTTGTATATCATCTCTTAAAAGATAAAATGGGTGAAGAGAAAGCAAAAAAGGTCTCAGAAATACTTACAGAAGGAAAATGGACGCATGATTATCCAATAACTGCTGAAATTGCAAAAGAACTCGGATTAAATGTAAATGTTAATGTCCCCTCAGAGGTTTACGAATTAATGGAACTCTATCCACAGCCCATGATGCAGAGACATCCGGGTGTTGAATTTGTTCCAACACCACGGAGGAGGACTGGTAATAGGGAACTGGATAAAATCTAATTTAGGTGTTTTTTAATTCAATTTTGTCTGGAGGTGGTGATGTGTCCGGAATACTTGATATTATGAATAAGTTAGATCCTGAACTTTTTGAACATTTAGAAAAAACACGGGATCTTGCCTTTTCTGAAGGAGTGATTCCATTGAAATTCAAGATTTTAATTGCTCTTGCGCTTGACGCTTCCCATGGTGCAACTGAAGGAGTAAAAACCCTGGCAGAGTTAGCTTTGCAGGCTGGAGCCACAAAAGAGGAAATTGCTGAAACCTTGAGGGTGGCACTCTATGTGAGTGGAGCTGGCAGTATTTACACAGCAGCAAAAGCTTTGAAAGATATAATTTAGTTGTGTAAGATTGATTTAGTATTTTTTTATAATTTTCCAAATTAAATTAAGAAAGAACCACAAAAACGATTTAAATGATTATGGATGTCTCAGAAACTGCTGTAGATGGTATAGACGCTACACTGATAATGCAGCTAGCCGATGGCCATTTGTGACCCTGTTACCGTCTAACAGCTAACTTGAATTCTCTGACCTTTTCTTCAATTTTATCAGTCGCATCTTCACCATATTTTTCAATGATCTCAACAATAGCACTTCCCACAACAACTCCATCAGCTCTTGCATCAATAAGTTGTCTAACATGCTCTGGTTTTGAGATTCCAAATCCAACTGCAACTGGCTTTCTGCACACTTCTTTAGCCCCTCTCAATGCATCAAATGCAATCGTCGATACCTTTTCCCGCGCTCCAGTAACACCATAAGTTGAAACGAGGTATATAAATGATGAGACTTCATCTATAGCTCTTAGTCTGTCTTCGGATGTGTTTGGGGCTGCGAGAAAAACAGTATGCATCTCATATTCTCTGCAGGCTTGCAGATAATCATTGGCCTCCTCCAAAGGAAGATCTACCACTATCATTCCATCAACCCCAGACCTTCTGGCATCCTCAACGAACCTTTCTACACCCCTAACATAAACAGGGTTGTAGTAGGTCATCAGCAGAATTGGCTTTTCTGAATACTCTCTAAAACTCTTAACAATTTCAAAAACATCTTTAATCTTTGTTCCAGCCTTTAATGCTCTGTAGTTTGCTTTCTGAATCGCTCTACCATCAGCCATCGGATCACTGAAGGGTATGCCAAGCTCAATTACATCTGAGTACCTTTCCAGTGCAAATAGAAATTCAAGTGTAGCATTTTTATCCGGATCTCCTGCTGTTATGAAGGTAATTAGAGATCTCTCTATCATTTTATAGCCTCCATCACAACTTTAAGATCCTTATCCCCTCTTCCCGACAGGTTAACAACCACCACTTCATCTTTCTGCATCTCACTTGCGATCTTCCTCGCATGGGCTACAGCATGAGCAGATTCCAGTGCCGGTAAAATTCCTTCAGCCCTTGACAGCTCAACAAAGGCATTCAAAGCCTCCTCGTCTTTAACTGTTGCATATTCAGCCCTCTTTATCTCTTTCAGATAGGCATGTTCTGGCCCAACTCCGGGGTAATCCAAACCGGCTGCTATGCTGTGTGTGTCTGTAATCTGTCCATCATCATCCTGCAAAAAATAGGAAAGCATTCCATGCAAAACCCCCTTTCTTCCACATGAGAGCGATGCTGAATGATTATCCGTCTCAACTCCCTTTCCGGCAGCCTCAACTCCTATAAGTCTGACTTCATCGTTGAGGAACGGGTGGAAGATGCCCATCGCGTTGCTTCCTCCGCCAACACATGCGACAATACAATCAGGCAAATGTCCTTCGATTTCCAGAATCTGTCTCTTTGTTTCTCTCCCGATTACGCACTGAAAATCCCTGACGATCTCCGGGTAAGGATACGGTCCCACAACAGAACCTATCAAATAGTGTGTATAATCAAAACTTGCGACCCAATCTCTTAAAGCCTCGTTTATCGCATCTTTCAAAGTTTTTGAACCACTCTCAACTGAAACAACACTCGCTCCCAGCAGCTCCATTCTGAAAACGTTCATCCTTTGCCTTTCCACATCTTCACTTCCCATATATATTTCAGTTTTCATCCCCAGCAAAGCTCCTGCAATTGCAGTTGCAACTCCATGCTGTCCAGCTCCAGTTTCTGCGATAAGCCTTTGTTTTCCCATCTTTTTAGCGAGTAAAGCCTGTCCAATTGTGTTGTTGATTTTGTGGGCCCCCCCATGCAGCAAGTCTTCTCTTTTCAGGTAAATTTTTGCTCCTCCGATTTTTTCTGTGAGGTTTCTGGCGAAGTAAAGGGGGGTGGGCCTTCCGGCGTAATTTTTCAAATAATAATCTAACTCTTTCTGAAACTCCCCATCTCTCTTCAGCATCTCGTACGCTTTTTCCAGCTCTCTAAGCGGTGGAATTAAGACCTCTGGAACGAATTGTCCACCAAATTCTCCAAACTTCATTTAAACTCCTCCAAAACTTTAACAAATTTTTCAACCAACCCTCTATCTTTTCTGCCGTTTTTCTCAACACCACTCGAAACATCCACGCCATAGGGTTTGACAGTTTTGACAGCTTTAACAACATTTTTAGGATTCAGACCTCCTGCAAGAATTATGTCAAATTCTTCTGCAACAATACTGCTAACTCTGTGGTCATGGGTAATTCCGCTACCACTTCCGGTATCGAGCAAAATAGAGTCGATCTCATAACTTTCAATTTTCTCGATCAACCTTTCTGCATCCCTTATTAGATCCATACTAACCTCAGGAACTTTGAATGTTTTCATAATGTGTACATCGAACTCGGATTTTATCCTCTCAACGTCTTTTGGTGATAGATCTGTATGAATTTGAAGGAAATTCGCTTCTGTTTTCATTATCAACTCAGCCCAGTGTTCAAACCTGTCAAGTGTTGAAACCATAAACACTGGAATTCTCGCCGCCTCAATTAGCTTTTTAGCTTTATCGTGGCTGATTTGTCTTTTAGATTCACATTCAACAACAACACCTGTTGCATCAGCGTATTTCTCGATGAACTTTAGCTCTTCTACGTCCCTGATTCCACAGATTTTTATAAACATCACGACACTCCTATTTCCTTCTATATTTCCTGGACATCTCAACGAAGTTTTTCACGATCCTCAAACCCTGACCGCTTTCAAACTCTGTTAGAACGCTCTCAGGATGAAATTGCACACCTTCAATCGGCTTTTTCTTATGCCTGATTCCCATAATGGTTTCATCTTCTGAGATAGCTGAAACCTCAAACCCTCTTGGCATTTCAAGGATTGCAAGAGAATGATATCTTCCAGCCCTGAGAGGGTTTTTCACACCTTCAAATATTGTTCTGCAGTCGTGCCTGATCAAACTCATCTTTCCATGAACAGGTTTCAATCTTCCAACTTTTCCACCAAAAACATGTGCAATTATCTGATGTCCAAGACAAACACCCAGAATCGGAACATCAATTTCAAGCACTATTTCTGGACAATTGCCCACATCTCTTCTTCTATCTGGTGAACCTGGTCCGGGAGAAATTATTATTCCGTCCGGGTCGATTTTTCTGATTTCAGCCTTTGATACACCGTTCGGAACGACTTTGACATCATCAAACATGGACACATACTCGGCAAGATTCCAGACAAACGAATCTCTGTTATCTATAAGCAAAATCATCATCTATCCCCTCATATCAATTCCAAGGGCTTTCATAACAGCCGACATCTTTCTTTCAGTCTCTGAGAACTCTTTCTCGGGATTGGAATCTGCCACTATCCCTGCACCGGCCCTCACTCTGCAAACATCATCTTTCTCAACCATTCTGATGGCGATAGCCATGTCTGCCCATCCATTGACCGAGAAATAGCCAACACATCCACCATAGATCTTTCTTTTTGATTTCTCAAGCTCATCTATGATCTCCATCGCTCTGATTTTTGGAGCACCTGTTAAAGTTCCGGCAGGAAATGCAGATTCCATCGCATCAAAGGCATTTTTATCATCATCCAGAGTTCCGATAACCTCGCTCTCTATGTGCTGAACGTGACTGTATCTTATCACCTCCATGAACCTCGAAACCTCAACGCTTCCAGCCTTGCTTACCTTTCTGACATCGTTTCTTGCCAGGTCAACCAGCATGACATGTTCTGCCCTCTCTTTTTCATCTGAAAGTAACGTTCTGGCTATCTCTTCATCTTCCCTTGCATTTTTCCCTCTGTGAGCGGTTCCTGCAATCGGATTTATTTTAACGATCTCTCCCTCGACAGAAGCCATTGTTTCCGGTGAAGAACCAATAACGTCTCTTCCAAACTCGAGAAGAAACATGTATGGGCTGGGATTTACTGATCTGAGGTTTCTATAGATCTGGAAGGACGATAAATCTGTGTTTATCTCGTATTCTCTTGAAAGGACTATTTGGAATGCATCTCCTGAGTAAATGTAATCCTTTGCTTTTAAGATCATGTCAACAAAATCTTCTCTGTCCGCATCACAACCTGTAATCTCAGAAGAACCCTTTTCGTCCTCTATTTTGATTCTTTTAGCTTTGTTGACAAGTTTCTCAGCACTTTTAACAACCTCGGAAGAATTTTCAAGAGAAATGTGATAGAACTTGTTCAGAATATAATCGTATACAAAAACATCTTCGTAGAAGCAAAAAACAGAAGGCTCGTCTATTCTACCTTCTATGAAGTTGTGAACTGCATCATAGGCAATATATCCAACAAACCCCCCCTCAAATCTCTCCCCATCACTTCTCGTCTCAAAAAGATCTTTCAGAGTCCTGAACGGATTGGTCTCTTTTGAAATTCTTTTTCCATCTACTCTGGTTCCTCTCCCATCTATCTCAACTATGAATTTCGGATCTGAAGATATGTAGGTGTATCTCGCCTTTCGCTCGTGCTTACCGGCAGACTCTAATATGAATGGAAATTTTCTTTCATCTCTTATCGCACTGTACAGTTCGAGGGGATTTACGTAATCAAACCTTTGGACAGGCATTTCTTATTTCCTCCAGCTTTTTCAATCCCATGCCCTCTAAAACAGACTCTACCATTTCCCGACACTCTTTAAAATCTTCAAAACCAGCAGAATAAATGGCCATGCTGGCGTTGAGCATTATGAAGTTTCTATCTTCCTTTAATCCTCCACCGGATAAAACCGCTTTTATTCTTTTGGCACTTTCCTCGGGACTCCCGCATGGGATTATCTTAACCCTGTCAAGCCCAAAATCCTCAGGTACAACTCTGTATTTTTCTACCCTGTTTTTTCCAGCTTCGGCCACCACTGTCTCAGATCTTGGACTTACCTCATCCAGACCGTCACCAAAAACAACCAGTGCTTTCTTCACATTCAAAAAATTCAAAGCTGATGCCACCCTATCTACAAGATCTCTGGAGTTAACACCGATTATCTGATATTTCGGGTTGGCCGGATTGGATAATGGGCCAAGAACGTTAAATATGGTTTTTATCTTCAGCTCTTTTCTGATGGGCATTATTTTTTTGAGCGCCTTATGGTATATGGGAGCGAACAGGAAGACGAAGTTAGTTCTTTTTATTACCTCCATGGCCTCTTCTGGCTCCAGATCTATCCTGATGCCCAGCGCATCCAGCACATTTGCCGATCCGCTTTTCGATGTTATCGAAACGTTTCCGTGCTTTGCAACCCTTTTGAAGCATGAAAGAATTATGGTTGAAGCTGTGCTCACATTTATGGTTGAGGAATAATCTCCACCGGTTCCGCAGGTATCGCACACAGTGCCGAGATCGATCTGGGTTGCGTTGTCCCGCATCGCCTTTGCAAATCCAGCGAGCTCTTCAGCAGTATATCCTTTACTTTGAATGGACGCAAGATAAGCTGCGATCCTTATCGGACTTTCATTCAAAAGAGTGTTGAAGAGTTCGTATGCCTCTTCAAAACTGAGATTTTTCCCCTCAACTATTTTACTCAGCATAACCTCGCCTCCACAAAGGTTTTTACCATCTCTTCAGGGTTTCTGGCGTTCATAAAAGCAGTTCCAACGAGAACAGCATCTGCAAATGTCAATGCGGTTTTTAAATTCTTCAGGTTTGAAATCCCGCTCTCACTCACCTTTATGAATTTATCAGGTATCTGAGGTGCGAGTTCGCGAGTGATTGAAACGCTTCCATCATCTATTTCGAGTTCGAATATGTTCCGGTTGTTTATTCCTATCATTGTCGAATTCGTATCTGTTGCAATTGTGAGGTCGTGGGTGGTGTGAACTTCGACTATTGTCTCAAGTCCGTGTTCCAGGGCAAAGTCGACCATTTCGGCAGTTTTATCTTTTAATAATCGAGCTATTAATAGAACCGCTGCCCCTTCAGCCTCTGCAGTCCTCTCTATTTCCTCCTTACCTGTGATAAAGTCCTTTCTCAGCACAGGCAGGTTACTGTATTTACATATCTTTTTAAAAAGCTTGAAATCTCCTTTGAAGTATTCTGGTTCGGTTATGTAGGATATTCCTGCAGCACCGGCCCTTTCATAAGCTTTTAGTATCTCTAAGGGATCTCTGTTTTTTAATAGGTCACCATACTTTGGGGAATATACTTTGATCTCCGCTATTACAGCATTTTTTGAATCACTTTTACAGAGTCTTATCGCATCACTCATGCCAAAGTCCATCACTTGGGAATTCTCCTATCATAGTAGATAAAACTTGTGAATTGTATTTAAGCATTTCGATGGGGTGTATAGACTCGTAGAGATATTTTTCAAGTTCTGGATTATTGTTAATTATTATTGGTTAATCAAATCATAAAACACTGGTAAGTAATATACTGTAACAGATTTCTGGAACTGAAAAAGCTGTTTGGATCGTCTCCTTCCAGTTTTGGTTCTATATGAATCAGGTGGGACATCCGGTTAAGTAACCGTAAGGAATCCGGGTAAAAGAGATACGCCGGGGGTGGGATTCGAACCCACGCGGGCAGAGCCCAATGGTTGTCCGCGCTTTCCGGGTCTGCTTAGCAGACCATCGCCTTACCACTCGGCAACCCCGGCAACCCATCATAGTTTAAACTCCGGATTTTAAAAGTTTTGCTAAGGCGGGTGGTTTAGATTTTCTTGATGTGTTCACGATGTTAATACTTCTAATGTTAACCCTACCGCCTAATGTTAACCCTATCGCACAGAACAGCTTTTATATAGCGGTAGTATTAATTCGACGATCAGTATGCATCATGAAGTTAAGTTAGCATTCAAACACTCTATGCCGGTTGTAGCTGGATACATACCTGTGGCGATGGCCTTTGGAGTTCTGGCGGAAAAATATATCGGGCTACACTCAATCCTCATGTCTGCTACGGTGTTTGCAGGAGCGAGCCAGTTTGTGGCGCTTCAGATGATCATGACCTTAGCCTCCCCGTTTTTCATCATTTTCACAGTGTTCCTCATTAATTTGAGGCATATTCTTATGAGCAGTTATATCTCGGTATATCATTCAGAGCAGAGTTTGGTGAAGAAATGTCTGATAGCCTTCGGGTTAACAGATGAAACCTTTGCAATATCTAGTAAGGAATTAAAAGAAATAAACAATCGTTTCGGGTATCAGATAACTCTAAACACAGTATGCTATTCATCCTGGATCCTGGGGACGTTAATGGGGGTATTTATCGGTCAGATTTTACCTTCCGGGCTTATCGGTGTTTTACCTTTCACATTAACAGCCCTTTTCCTGTACCTTCTCGTGGTAAATGTGAACAATAAAATAGATGTTTTTGTAGCAATTTTAGCAGGACTAATCTCCTTAGTCTTTTCTAGTGTACTTGTAGGCTGGAATATTCTTATCGCAACAATAATTGCCTGTTTTGCTGGTCGGGAGCTGGAAAAAAGGAGGGAAAAAAGGAGGAAAGCAAAGGGGAGAGTAGAATGAATCAGGGCTATGACACTCTGACTTTGATAATCATAATCTTAGGGATGTTTGCTGTGACTTATATCCCTAGAGTTATTCCCTTTTTTACTGCTAAGAACCTGGAAAACTACACCTTTTTGAAATACATACCAGTTGCAATTTTCTCAAGTCTTGCAATTCCGGATGTTATGTTTCAAAATGGATCGTTTTCTCCTGAAAAAACACTTGCTGGCGTTTTAGCCGTGCTCATAGCTTTCAAATCAAGAAGAATGTTCATTACAATCGCTCTATCTGTTCTGTTTCTGTATCTCCTCACATCTATCTGATATACATACTTGCCGAAAAGTTTATATACTTCTATACTAACTTTATGTTAGTAACGTAAGGGTGATAACCTTGACCTCGGATGTTGGCACGGTACTTGAAGTCCTCGGAAATGAAAGCAGGAGAAAAATTCTCTCCTTACTATCAAAAAAGCCATGTTATGTGAGTGAGATATCATATGCTCTCAAAATGGCACCAAAGGCCGTGCTGGAACATCTTGAGAAACTTGAAAGGGCTGGTTTGATAAATAGCTATGAGGATGGACGGAGGAGGTATTTCTATATTTACAAGAACCTCAGGCTGGAAATTTCAATAACTCCACACACCTTCCAGACAAATTTGCTTCAGCAGGAAATCGATGATCTTGATAAAACCCTGAAAGATGCCTTCAGGTTGTTTCAAGATATACGAAGTAGCACTTCGAAGGTAATGAAAGACACAGTCACTGAAATCTACAGGAATTTGAAGGATATGGAAGAGATACAAAAAAAGTTCTCTTTGATTCAGGGATATATAGCGTCAAGAGCAAGCGAGATATTCGATCATTTCCTCGATGAGGTCGAGAGATGCATAGAGGACGAATATGAGAGGATCGCTTTACTTGGACTCTCAAAGGGAGCGACTAAGGTGTCAGAGATAGCTGAAGAATTCGGTCTTCCGTATCTGGAGGTTAAGAAGGCGATTGAAAAGTTGAAGAAAAAAGGTGTAGTGGAGGAAATAAACAAAAATGATAGTATTGAGTTTATAATAAAATGTCGATAATTAACATGATTTGGAGGTGGTTGATATGGTTAAAGATGAGATAATGTTAAAGGTTGGTGAAGCTTACTACCGTGATGTAGGTAGAGGTATTGCACGACTCGATCCGGGAATAATGGATAAACTTGGGATCCAGAGTGGAGATGTTATAGAAATCATAGGTAAGGATTCTGTTCCTGCTATCGTCTGGCCAGGATATCCTGAGGACAGAGGTAAAGAAATAATAAGAATTGACGGAAGTATAAGGAACAACGCAGGGGTTGGAATAGATGACCGTGTGAAAATCAGGAAAGTTGAGGCAAAATCCGCTGAGAAAATCACAATCGCTCCTACCGAACCCGTAAGGTTAATGGGGGGAGAAGCTTACTTGCTCAGAGTACTCGAAGGAAGACCTGTTAAAAGAGGTCAGAAAATCAGAGTTGAGATATTTGGTCACACTCTGACGTTTGTTGTTACTGCAACAAAGCCAACGGGGGTTGTTATCGTCTCCAGAAGTACTTCAATCGAGTTGAAGGACAAGCCAGTTGAAGAAGCAAAAAGAGCAGTTCCGGATGTTACTTACGAGGATATTGGAGGCTTGAAGAGGGAGCTCAGACTGGTAAGGGAGATGATTGAACTCCCCCTGAAACATCCTGAAATATTTCAGCAAGTTGGTATTGATCCACCAAAAGGGGTTCTTCTTTATGGCCCTCCAGGAACCGGTAAAACGCTTATAGCTAAGGCTGTGGCGAATGAGGTTGATGCACATTTCATATCTCTGAGCGGTCCTGAGATTATGAGCAAATTTTATGGTGAGTCAGAGCAGAGGCTGAGAGAGATTTTTGAAGAGGCAAAGGAAAATACCCCAGCGATAATATTCATTGATGAAATCGACTCCATTGCTCCAAAGAGAGAAGAAGTTACTGGAGAAGTGGAGAGGAGAGTTGTGGCTCAGTTACTTGCATTGATGGATGGCCTTGAATCGAGAGGGGAGGTTATTGTCATCGCAGCAACAAACAGACCAGATGCTATCGACATGGCTTTAAGAAGACCAGGAAGATTCGACAGGGAAATAGAGATTGGGGTTCCCGACAGGGAAGGGAGATATGAGATACTGCAAATTCATACTAGAAGTATGCCCCTCGCAGAGGACGTGAACCTTGAAGAGCTCGCTGATCTGACAATAGGATTTGTGGGTGCGGACCTCGAAGCACTCGCTAAGGAAGCGGCAATGCATGCAATACGAAAGATGCTTGAGACTGGTGAAATTGACATAGATGTCGAGAAAATACCTGAAGAGGTGCTGGAGTCAATCGAAGTTACCCGTGAAGATTTCATAGAAGCTTTGAAGAACATAGAGCCGTCAGCAATGAGGGAGGTACTTGTAGAAGTGCCTAATATAAAGTGGGACGATATTGGAGGTCTTGAGAACGCAAAACAGGAATTGAAAGAAGCAGTTGAGTGGCCTCTCAAGTACCCTGAATTATTCAAACAGGTGAATATCAAACCACCAGGAGGAATACTGCTATATGGCCCTCCAGGAACCGGTAAAACACTGCTCGCAAAAGCTGTGGCGAATGAGAGTAATGCCAACTTCATAAGTGTAAAAGGCCCAGAATTGCTCAGCAAGTGGGTAGGAGAGAGCGAAAAGCATGTCAGGGAGATGTTCAGAAAAGCAAGACAGGTTGCTCCAGCAGTGCTGTTCTTTGACGAAATAGATAGCCTTGCCCCGAGAAGAGGAGGCATCGGTGACTCCCATGTTACTGAAAGGGTCGTGAGTCAGTTGCTCACCGAGCTCGATGGACTTGAAGAGCTTAAAGATGTTGTTGTTATTGCAGCAACAAACAGGCCTGACATAGTCGATCCAGCTCTTCTCAGGCCAGGGAGGATTGAGAGACACATATTCATACCCGCTCCCGATTTGAAATCAAGAAAGGAAATATTTAAGATTCACACGAGAGGAATGCCCCTTGCAGAGGATGTGAACCTCGACGAGCTTGCGGAAATGTCGGAGGGATACAGTGGTGCGGATATCGAGGCAGTATGCAGGGAAGCAGGTATGCTGGCAATAAGAGAAAAATTGATTACTGGTTTGTCAAAAGAAGATGTTAATAAGATTGCAAAGGAAATTAAGATTACCAAGGAGCACTTTGAAAAGGCAATGGAAAAAATAAGGCCAAGTTTAACAAAAGAAGACCTTGAAAGGTATAGGAAAATCGTTAAAGACTTTCACAAAATGTATGTTTAAAGCTTGATTGAATATTTAATTTGATCTGCTAAATCGAAAAATTTGGGAAAAGGAGGTGATGGTTTATGACCTGGAGAAGGAGGAAAAGGGACAAGGATTGGGATGACATTTTCGATGAAATGTTTGACATGCTTAGATTCCCTTTCGGCGAGGAATTTGACGAGATATTCAGGAAGATAACAAGGGACTTTAATGAGATCTTTAGAACTTTACCAGGAGAAAACAGACCATTTGTCAGAGGTTTCTCTATAAGGATAGGTCCTGATGGAAAACCTGAGATCAAAGAATTCGGTACCAAATTTGAGGCAATGAGGGGTGAAACAGGGATCGAGGAGAGGAAACCACTGATAGATGTCATGGAAACCGATGAAGAGGTCCATGTCATCGCTGAGATGCCTGGAGTTAACAAGGAAGATATTGATTTGAACGCATCAGAGAAAAGCCTTGAAATAAAGGCTGAAGGAGAAAACAGAAAGTATTATGAGACAGTTGAACTTCCTGCTGAAGTCGATCCCGATTCCGCTAAAGCGAGATACAACAATGGAGTTCTTGAGGTCGTCCTGAAGAAAAAGTATCCAAAGAAAGAGGAGAAAAAGAAAGTTAAAATCGAGTGAAACTGACTATTAAAAATCTATGTGGGAATTTTTTACTTTTTATATTTTTTACAAACTTTTAAATTCTAAATTAAAATATAGTTTCAGATTCGAAAAGATCGAGTGATATGGTATTTCTTATTGTGCTTTCGGCTTTTGAGAGTAGTTCAAGTCTGTAATCCTCTAATATGACTTTTTTAACTGGCTTAACTGGCACATCAAGCTTGATCTCCCTGGTTCTCCCGTATCTCCCTTTTGATATTACTATGGAATTCAGTATTCCAAGCATGTCGAGCTCTGAGATTAGATCACTTATTCTTCTCTGGGTAAGCACATCCAGGCCAACCCTTTTGCACAATGATTTATAAATTGTATAGACCTCACCGGTGGTAAATTTTCTTCTTCCCATCTCTGACAGCAAAATCATCCCGAAAAGCAACACCTTGTTTTGGGTTGGAAGAGTTCTAACAACTTCCATTACGTGATCGGACTCGATTTTCTTAACGGCCTTTTTCACATGCTCTTTTGTTACTTTGCTATCACCCTCTCTTTCGGCAATCTCACCGCTCACTCTAAGGAGATCGAGGGCTTTTCGAGCATCTCCATGTTCCTGTGCGGCAAGTGCAGCACAGAAGGGAATTACCTCCTCGTCAAGAACATCGTCCATGAAAGCTATACTCGCTCTCTGGGCTAGTATATCCTGAAGCTGCTCGGCATTATAAGGCGGGAAAACTATCTCTTCCTCACTTAGAGAGCTGATTACCCTTGGATCTAAAAAGTTCTTGAACTTCAAATCGTTTGAGATGCCAATCATACTTACCCTTGCCCTCTCAAGCTCGGAATTGATCCTGGAGAGGTTGTAAAGAACATCATCTCCCTTCTTTACGAGCTTATCGATTTCATCGAGCACGATTATAATCGTCTGAGAGCATACATCTATGGCTCTCCTCACCTCTTCATAAACCTGATCTGTTGGCCATCCGGTCATGGGGACGTTCTTTCCCAGCACTTTAGCTAGTGTGGCGAGAACTCTGTATTGGGTGTCTATGATTTCACAGTTCAGATAATGCACAAAACATTTTGAGTTGTACTTTATACTGAACTTTTCAAGCTCCCTGCCAACGAATTTAACTGTTGCAGTTTTTCCTGTTCCAGTCTTACCGTAGATAAGTATATTTGAAGGCGTCTCTCCTTTTAAAGCAGAAACAAGGATAGACGCAAGATTTTCTATTTGTTCTTTCCTGTGAGGGAGATATTCTGGAGTATAGGAGTGTCTCAACACATCTCTGTTCCTGAAAATCTTCTGAGAATTAAGAATGTTCTCGAAAATGTTTTTATCATGAATCATAACATCACCTGCGAAAGGCATTTCTTATTGAACTCTCCTCTTTAAGAATTTTACCATTTTACCTTTAATTTATTTATATGAGAATATTAGCTTTTAGAGAAATTTTATTTCATTGAGATATTCATTAAAAAATGCTTAACACCTTAACTTAATTATTTTTAATTATAGAACCCCATTACTTCATCTGGAAACTTTGTATAAAATTTATAGAGGACCTGTAGTTTTTTATTTTGAATTTTGGTAAATCATAGTGTTTCTTCAATGGATAAAATCCGAAAAATGTCTTTGTCATTTCCAAATCTCTTTTTCTTTCATTCGTTGCTCCATTAATACTCTCAAAACCCTCTTTTAATATTGCATCCAGGATCTTCCTGTTAAATACCTGGGATTGCTTCAAGCTCTTCCTGTGTTATTTTTTTATGGGTTTAGAGGATATTTAACGGCGGTTAAACTCCTCACCCCATAATCTGTCACTCTAACGTCAATAAACTGGTTTCTTTCGTATTTTCCGATGATACCTATTAACAGGGGATAACTTGCGAGCTGTCTTCCAAACGTAATTTTCCCTTCTATGACTTCACATCTGACATCAGTAATTTTTCTGCCAACCGGGATCATTTTTTTGAGGATCACCCTATCTATATTGTCCCTCACCTTCTTCTTGAATATCCTGAATTGATTCTTATGCTTTTTCACTATCTTTTCTCCAATCTTCTCCATCGGTGTTCCTGGAAAAACTTTGACCTGTCTTATATTTATCCTCCGTAAAAATAGATTTCTTTCAAGAATTTCCTTGAGGAAATGATAATTTTCTTCAAATGTCTCTCTGGTTTCGCCTTTCAAACCGCCCACAAAATTCAAGCCGGGTAAAAAACAGGGAAGGCCATTGTATCCAGTTTGTCTTCCATAGGCATTGATCATCTCTATTGCCATCAGAACCTCTTCTGGAGTTGCAGCAAGTCTGTTCTTTCTGATAACCTTCTCATCGGCACTTTCAAGCCCCATCGCAGCTATATTTCCTGGAGTCTGATATACTACAATGGTTTTAATTATATCCTTGCACTCTTCGGGCCACTCAGCAATTGTTTTCGGATTGACATTGTCAAGATGAAGGGTTTTGATTTTAGGACATCTTCTCCATATCTCTCTATGGAAGTTTTTGATCATCTCTGGATTGGGCCTTGGCACATCTGTGCTGGAGTCTGCCATATATGTGAAAAAGTCAGTTTGATTTCCGAGTCTGAAGTATCTGCACCCATTTCTGTAGAGAGCATGAATTTCATCGATCACGGCTGAGGGAGACCTCATAGAAGGTTCTCCATGAATCCTTTCGATGCAGAATGAACACTTTCTCCAGTAACATCCTTTATAGGTCTCTATTTCGCACATGATATTTGGAAAATCTGGATGCTGTCGCACAACCTCTGCTCCGAGAATGCTGAACTCGTTTACGAGATCTCTTTTATTTTCTTTTTTAATTTCTCTCCTGAAAAAATTTTGCAGATATTCTAAAAGCTCTCTTTCAAAGGGGAAATCCAGGATTTCGTATCCTTCAAGCCTTTTTTTATCTTTTGCAGTCATCTCAAGAACAATGGGACCAGCAAGAATTTTTTCAGCAGGTTTGTTTACGGGAAAGAGGTTTGATAATTCCCTGAGGCTCAATGGTTCTCCACCCAGATATTTTCCGGGAACTGCCATACCAGCAATTACAATGAGCAGATCGAAATCTCGCAACCTCTTTTTCAACTGATAATCTCTTCTGAGGGTATCTATTGTCAGATATAGGGCATGCACTCCAAATTTCTTAAGCATGCCGTAAATGTATCGAGGATAGGGTGAGATGTATGGAGGAACACCAAGACATGAAGGTTCATCAACATAACCGTCTATTATGGCGATTTTCATGGTACGATTAAATTATGTTAATTCTGAAATTTCAGCCAATGTACTTTAACCTCAATCCCCTCTTTGAATCTTTGCATGACCACCTATAATCGAGCTGTTGAGTTCGAGGTTTCTTATCTCACAGTGCTCATCTATTATGCTCCGCCAGACCTTTGTTTTCCTTATCACCACACCGTCAAAAATTACTGATTCGCTCACATCCGAGTTTTCGATTTTACAGTCCTCTCCAATATATGCGAACGGTCCTATTATAGAACGTCCCTTTATTTCTGTGCCACCCTCGATAACAACGGGTTTTATTATTTTGGATATTTTGTCTATTTTGGCATCTCCAATATGGTGCTCCATGTAAAATTTGAGTGCTTCAATGTACGAATCCGGGTTTCCAACGTCATACCAGTTGCCATTGGAGAAGGGATACCCGTAAACACTCGATTTCTGACATAGATAGGATATGAAATCTCCGAGATTGTCATATTTTTTAAATGAATCAACGTATTCAATGAGCAGATCAACAGCTTCTCTTGTTAATGCATATATACCAATTCCCACAAGTGTGGAGGGTGGTTTTTCTGGTTTTTCAAGGAATCTGGTGATCCTTTCACCATTAAGATGAGCAACTCCGTATCTGGAAGCAAGTTCGTAATCCCCCACATCGTAAAGCGCAGTAACTGAAGAATTTTTTTTCCTGTAGTAGTTTAGAAAATCTTCAAGATCGAATGAAAATAGATTATCCCCAGCGATCACAAAAAGATCATCATCGATTTCTCTTGCGATTTCTGCCAGAGCTTTAACAGCTCCCAGTTTTTCCTCCTCTTTAAGTGTCTCTTCCACAATAAGCTCGATGTCCTTGTTTGAACTCCATCTGCGAAAGTCCTCCTCAAAACGTTTATTGGTGGACACTATAATCGGGTAACCAAACTTTCTGACCTTATCATAGATATAGTCAATAATTTTTTTCCTTCCAATGGGTAGGAGAGGTTTGGGTTTTGTTTTTGTGATTGGCCAGAGTCTTGTTGCATACCCTCCAGCCATTATTATGATTTTCATATTTTGCGGAGAGAAACCATGGTTTAAATATGTTACTTGAACGTGCTTTTGTGAGTATACATAGATATTATTTGCTCGGTTATGTAAATATGACCAAAAATGTATTATATAATATCGTTATTTTGACTTTCAAGGTGGTTAAATGGGCGGTGAGGAAATAAAAGGTTTTAATGAAACGTATGATGCTGATAAAGTTATTGAAATCCTTAAAATACTGGAAAATAATGCTCGTCTGACTTTCCGGGAAATATCAGAAATTACGGGGTTATCAGAAAAGGAAGTTGAAAAAATGATTGGAGAGAAAGAGAAGGATGGAACAGTTCTAAAGTATAAAGCAATAATTGACTGGGAAAAAGTTGGTGAGGAATTCGTTGTGGCGGTTATCGATGTGAGAGTCAATCTTTCGAGAGAGAAAGGTTATGATGATATAGCAAAAAGAATTGCCAAGTTTCCTGAGGTACATGCGGTAAGGCTTGTGAGCGGAGAATACGATTTCCAGGTGGTTGTTAAGGGGAAATCGCTCAAGGAAGTATCCTTTTTTATTTCAGAAAAAATATCGACAATGCCAGAGGTAAGAGATACCAATACTCATTTCGTACTTAAAACTTATAAAGAGGAGGGAGTTCTTCTCTTCAGCGATGAAGAAGATAGGAGGCTGGCAATTGTCCCGTGAATTTGGAGATGGAGAGAATAAAAAAGAAAGGATAAACAGAAATCTCCTGGAGATAAAACCATCAGGAATAAGAAAATTTTTCGATTTGATTAGTGGTAGAGAGGATGTTATAAGTCTTGGTGTGGGTGAACCCGATTTCCCGACGCCATGGAGAATAAGGGAGGAGATGATATATTCTCTTGAAAAAGGGATCACTTCTTATACATCGAATCAGGGTCTGATGGAGCTCAGGGAAGAGATTTGTAGATATCACTCAAAATTTGGAGTTCAGACAGATGCTTCGCGAGTTATCGTTACCACTGGAGTGAGTGAAGGTTTTGATCTTGCTATGAGGGCAATTGTCAATCCAGGAGATGTCGTGTTTGTTCCTGAGCCATGTTATGTTTCTTACAAGCCATTAACTATTCTCGCTGGAGGAAGAGCAGTCTCAATTCCCACAAACCCCACCTTTAAACTCACCTATGAGCTTATCTCCGAATACGCCAAGGAAACAAGACCAAAGGCTCTGATTTTGAACTACCCTTCCAATCCAACTGGTGTGAGCTATGGTAAAAAGGAACTTGAGGAGATAGCTGATGCTATTGTGGAAAATGACATGATTGTGATATCAGATGAAATCTATGCTGAACTGTCCTACAGCCATCCGCACATTTCCATTGCAGCACTTGAAGGGATGGAAGATCGTACAGTAATATTGAACGGTTTTTCAAAGGCTTTTGCGATGACCGGGTTGAGGGTGGGTTATATCATCGCTCCAGAAGACATAAGTGAAGCCGCCCTCAAGATACATCAGTATTCGATGTTATGTGCTCCTACAACAGCTCAGATAGGAGCTATTGAGGCTCTCAGGAATGGAGAAGATGAACTTGAAGCTATGAGAGCAGAATACATGCGAAGAAGGAACTTCTTCGTTAGAAAGTTGAATGAGTTTCTCGATACAATAAAGCCAGAAGGCGCATTCTATGCCTTTCCAAGCGTTGAAAGTACAGGACTCAGCAGCGAGGAGTTTGCTGAGAGGTTGCTGATTGAGAAGAATGTTGCAGTTGTTCCTGGAAATGCCTTTGGCGAGTCTGGGGAAGGGTTCATAAGATGTGCATATGCTGTGAGTATGGAAAAATTGAAGGAAGCTGTTGAGAGAATGCGGGAGTTTGTGGATGGTCTTTGAATCTTATTTTAGTAGATTGGAGGGATAGTTAGATCAGAATCACGGAAAATACTTGAAATCACATACATTTCTGTATTTTTCCACGTCAGTCTCCCTCTTTAAACCTCTATTGATTTTCCTGATGATACTTATGGCTCCGATTCTGTTCAATGGGGTGTTGTTATTACCGCACTGATAACTGTATGTACATCTTGGACACCCCTCTACTCTGTTACAGCTGCATTTTTCAAGAACCTCAAGGGAGATCTTGAAGGCTTTCTGGAGCCGCTTGAAAAGAAGTTTACTTAGACCACTTCCGCCAAACGAAGCGTCATAAACAAAAATATCGCCTTCTGGAGTTGAAATACCACCCATCTGAGCACTCCCACCTCCGGTTATTATATCACTCGTTTCAATGAGAACGTGCTCGAGTGCATGAAAGCTTCCGGCGAAATAGTCATCGTATTCCATAGACTCTGGAAATGGGGCAGAAAATAGGAATCCTTTAGTTTTGAAGGTGTATGAAACGGGATCATCTAGATATCTGACTCTTTTTTTCTCATATGTGTGGATATCTTTCTCAACATAACCGAAAACATTTATGGTTATCTCCATCGAACAGTAGCAGGAATGCACGATTCCAGCCATTTCATCTTCAATATCGAGAATAACGGGAATTGAGGTGTAAAGTGGGAATGTGATGTATCCTGTTGTGGTATTTATGAAATGAGCTTCTTTTTTATCCATATCGAGCCGGGTGCACAGCAACCTCTCACCGTTATGGATGAGTATGCTTCCTGGAAACATCTCTTTTATTGCAACTGGAAGTACTCTCTCACCAATCACCCTGCCATCTTTAATCATTTTGATGGATTCGCCAATTCCGCGCATGCTGAAGTTTCTCATAATTTCTATTCCTTTCTGTGTGGGCAATATGACTCCATCAAACTCCTGTGCAAAACCATTCAAAAGAATCAGTTTAAGAATCTCCCTTTGCTTTTCATCCAATTCTTTTATCTGTAATGGTCTCTCGATGACCATTGAGAGGATCTGATACTTCATAATTTCTTCGTTGTACCTTTCAACATAACCAAAATTCTCGCTTTTGAAATATTCTTCTGGAAACTCTCTATAATAATTGCTTATAGCATCGTCTTCTCTCATCAGAAGAACACCAATGCTCTCCTGCCCCATTCTCCCGGCTCTTCCCACTCTCTGCTGAAACTGGGGATAGTTAACGAGCTCTGAGACAACAACATCAACGTCTCCGATGTCAACTCCAAGTTCAAGAGTTGAGGTTGAAACAACCACATTTATCTTTCCCGATCTGAAGTAGTTCTCGACAAAACTTCTGACATCTTTTGTCAATCCTCCTTTGTGTACTGCCGCTTTTATTCCTTCTCTGTTGAGCAACCATGCAAATGTCTCTACTGCTTTGTAGCTGTTTCCAAAAACAATCACTTTTCTATCGGGAACGGCTCTTACGATTTCCCTCAGAGATGAATATATGTTTGGGGAGCACCTCATTACCAAGTGCATTCTTCCCTTTCTGTGCTCTCCATCGATCCATATGAAGTCTCTGTCGAAAAGAGCAGTTGCAAATTCTTCTGCATTTGAAATCGTTGCTGAAGCACTTGCAATTTGAAAATCTGAAAATCTTGATAGTCTCTTCACGAGATAATAAAGATTTGTGCCCAGTACACCCGTGTAGTAATGTAATTCATCAACTGCGAGGAATTTTAGATCTCTAACCACTCTTCTGAAACTCTCCGTATTTCGCAAATGATAATCGATCATATCAGGATTGGAAAGGATTATGTCGCTCCTTCCAACAAAAACGTCTCTTCTCTCACTTTCAGCAGAATCACCATCGAATCGTGTAACCTCTAAACCTGCTGACGAACCATAATATCTGATTTTTATTTCCTGATCTGCTGCAAGGGCCTTTGTGGGATAGATGATGATCCCTTTACCGCCTTCTTTGGCTATTCTTTCAATCATGGGTATTACAAATGCCTCTGTTTTTCCAAAGCCAGTTGGAGCAGTTATAACTGCGTTTTTTCCTGAACGCAAAACATCAATTGCCCGTTTCTGAAAACTGTAAAGTTTTTTTATTCCTCTTGACTCGAGAGCTGCAATCAATTCATTTGGAAGATCATCACCCAGATCGAGTGACGGCATGGGGTTGTATGGTTCAAAAACCTTGTAATGAGCTATTTCATCATCTGTATCGAAAAGTGGTTTGAGTTTACTCTCGCCTGAAATTTCCCTGAAAAGCCTTAAATTTTTCTCTCTTCTGATCCCCTTTTTACATATACATCTCTTTTTTATTCGGCCGCATTTCTGACAGAAAAATTCACTCGCTTCAGCAGTTTCCATATGAAGATGACCTCCTTATCTAATCTGGCTTCGGACTTGCCTGCCTATTTAATAAGCGTCAATCTATTAAAACATGTGTGTGGTTTGAAAGTGGTTGAAATAGTTAGTAACACCAGAAGCTATAACCAGAAGCTATAATATCTAAAACCTGAAATCGTATGTGATAATGTTTGCGACAAGAAAGATAGAATAATAAAGAGGTGCGTAAATGTCGATATTTGCATTTGCTGAGGTGAAGGGAGGAAGAGCTGAGAGAATATTTGCAAGTTGCAGGTATCCGTCAAAGGAAAAGGGCAACCTCTTCTTTGACTTTGAAGGTGAAATGAATCTGAAAGATGCTGAAGAGCTACCTTTAAGGTTAAACGGGTTCTATGCAATGCTCGCGATAAGACCATCGCATATCCTGGTCTCAAGAGATGTAATTGGGGGAAAGCCTCTATACTACAGCCCCTTTGATCTCTCATTTTCATCTTTTAAGGGGTATTTTGACCATCCCGGTGATGTGGTGGAGGTTATGCCTGGCGAAGTCATCAAATTGGGTTATGATGGAACAGTTATCGAAAGAAAACTTTTCCGTTTTGAGGATGTTTTCAAGCCAATCCCCAGGAGTCTGGAGGAACATGAAAAGGAGATAGAAAAAATCTTGAAGAATTTTGACCCCGGGTTCAGTTGTATAGCCTTCTCCGGTGGTATCGATTCGTCATTGCTCGCTTCAATTTATGATTGTGAACTCATTTCTGTCACCTCAAATTCCGGTGAAAAGGAATGGCTGATAAAAGCAGGAAAAATGCTTGGACGGGAAGTGAACATTAGAGATTTTAATGAAGCCAGGATTAGGGAGATTTTGCCTGAAGTGGTTAAGGCAATTGAAACCTCAAATCCTTTGCAGGTCTCAATAGCCATTCCAGTTTATCTTACGCTTGAATTTGCTAGGGAACTCGGCTACTCAAATGTTGTTTTCGGGCAGGGGGCAGATGAACTCTTTGGAGGGTACATGAGGTACACAACTCTGCAAAATTTTGAACTTGAATCCGCGCTTATCGATGATGTCAGAAATCTTGGCAGGAACAATCTGGTTAGAGACTCAAAAATTGCCTATTCTCTTGAGATGAAACTCCTCCTCCCGTATTTGCAGTGGGACATGATAAGAGAGGCCATTTCAATTCCACCTGGAGAGAAAGTCAAGAGAGTCAATGGCGATGTCATACGAAAATATATTTTGAGAAAGGTTGCGCTCGGGTATTTACCTGAAGAGATAGCATTAAGAGACAAAAAAGCGGTACAGTATTCCACAGGTACAGTAAATATCTTGAGAAAAATAGCAAGAAAGGAAGGGATGAATCTTGAAAGATATCTCGAGAAAATCAGAAAAAAGGAAAAAGAATGACTATGGTTATTTTTTTGAAGTGAACTGCAAAACTGATGATGGATACTGTGGAAAGTGCTGCATAAATACAGAAATGCCACTGACTGAGAAGGACATCAGGAGAATAGAGAAGCTTGGATATTCAAGGGAAGATTTTACAGCTAATGTGGATGGAATATCTCAGCTCAGAAATATTGGTGGGGAATGTTTCTTTCTTGAGAAAAGAAGATGCAAAATTTATGAGTTTCGACCGGAAGGATGCAGAATATATCCTCTTGTCCTGAACAAGAAAAACGAAGTGGTTCTGGACTCCCATTGCCCCCTTGGAGAAAAAATTGGAAATAATATCAGATCGGAGGATAGGAAAAAAGCAAAAGAAATTCTTCTCAAGCTTGTAAGCGAAATTTACGGTGATCTTTAAAACTGTAAAACTTGTAACCGAAGTTTATGAATTAAGTGCAGTCTTTGCTCTGCCTGCTCGAATAGGCAATTATTCAAACTTCAGCGTTCAAAACCTCAAATCAGAGAAAGTAAAAATTCGGCAAGCTTTATGGCATCCTCCTTCGACTTCATTATTGTAGATGTGGCAACCACTTCAATATCATCTAACTTCAAGTCTTCGTCTGCCCTGTCAACAACCAGCACATCAAGAAAATCTCTGTAAATTCTGGCAACACCTCCAGGAGAGACCTCAACATTCAATGCTTGCATAAATTTTCCTGCGGGCCCGCTTACGGGCTGGTTTCCTATGAGTGGTGAAACAGCAATTACCTTTTTTGTCTTCAGAACCTCTCCATATCCTGGAACTGAGATTATGGGGCCTATGCTGGTAACGGGATTGCTTGGACCGATTATTATGGTTTTACAGTTATCCAGAGCCTTTTTGACCTCTTCGGGAATACTGGCATCCTCCACACCTTTCACTTTCACTCTTTTAACCTCTGGTTCACCCCTCTTCAAAACCCAGAACTCCTGGAAATGCATATCTCCATACTCTGTTTCGATGATTGTTGAAACCTCCTCGTTGCACATCGGGAAAATATCCTGTTTTATTCCGAACCCCTTCTTGAGTATTCTTGTTGCCTCAACAAGGCTTTTCCCACTCCTCAGAAGCTCACTTCGAAAAATATGTGTGCATCTATCGAGATCACCAATCTTCATCCCCTCATCATGGCCAATTTTTTTGAGGTGTTCGTGTGTAATGAACGTATCTCTCTCAACTCCCCACCACTTTTCTGTGTCAATGATTCCCGCTAGTGTGTAGATCACAGAATCGATATCTGGACAGACCTTGTTTCCTGAAACCCACACATCCTCACCCGTATTTACAACCACACAGAAGTCGTCGAGGATTTCTTTCAAACCCCACAGCAGCTTTGGAGTTCCGGTTCCGCCTGAGAATATGGCTATCATCTCTATCACATCCGGGCTTTAATATATCTGTCTCTGATCCTTCTTCCATGATTCAAATTCATCCATAAGCCCTGTTTTTTCGAGGAAGTCTAAGGAAACGATGTATTCGTCCTCAACTTCTCTCGAAGTCCCGACGATGAGATATTTCTCACCATCAATAATCTCAACATCTCCACGGGCCTCAATGACTTCTCCGACAAGAGCCTGACCCACATAAGTATGGGTAAAACAAAGAATTGCCTTCACTTCGGAATGCTCGATCGGATAATAGGCGGGGTAATCGAAAGTCAGGGAATTATTCTTAAGTCTGGCTCTGACGATCATTTTTGCCATCTTTTTACCCTTCTCTTCAGGAATTGGTTTTTTAAGCTCTTCGTAGTCTCTGACATATAGCAGATCAAAATATGTTGATCCGAGCATAGCCCTGTGGTATTTTCTTCTCTCATGAGCAAGGAATATGTCAAAGGGGACGTTAACTTTCCTCTTTGCGTATATGAAGTTCCATGTATTCTCCGTTGGTTCACTGACTTTTCCACTCTCGATTCCCTTTTTAATTCTTTTCTGACCCTCAAACCAAAATTTACCGTACATTATAAAATCGATATCACTGTCATTCATTTCAAGGCCAATGAGCCTCGAACCGGTGACACCCATTTTGCTCTCAGGGATTCCACTGAAAAATTCCACAACCTTTCTTACTTCCCTGTCCTCAATGGTTGAAATTCTCTCCTCTGGTTTAAAAATCTCTTCTATGTCCTCAACAGGAACAATAAATACTCCTTTATCCTTTCTGTAATATTTGAGATTTTTGGTCAGAGAGAAGTCAATAGCCTCTTTATGTAGGAGTTTTCTGTACCTCTTACCATCTCTGGAAATCCTTTCACCGTCAGTGGAGGGAACGTATCTGAGAAATGACTTCACACCTTCTTTATGATCATAACCAACAACTGAAAAGAAGTACCCCCTGGCCTTTATGAAATCCCTCAGCCTAAGTGCTTTATTTGGTTCGTATATGCTTTCATTTTTTCTCATTGGGTTACTCATCTTCTCCTTCCTTTTGATCTCTTTATCTTTGATTCAAGCTTGGCATAAACCCTCTTTATATTTTTGGCCTTGACAGTATCATCAATCCTATCAATGACCTTCCCATCTCTCGATTTTATTTTGGTTATTCTGTACTTTTTGTTTCCAATTTCGAGTTCATCTCCAATCTTGAATTCCGTCTCGCCTGAAGTGTGTATTGTCATTGGTGAGGTTACAGATCTCCTGTGGAGACTTATTTTTACCGCGACTTCTCCTGTGTCTCTCAACCACACGGTCGCGATTGATTTTGCATCTGAAATCTCAGTTCTTTTACCATTTTTAAGCTCGAGGGAGGTTACCTCACCAATTCGGAATCCATTACTTACATCTACAATCATTTCGTCACCCTTCTCAACAATCTCACTTTCTTTGAGGAAAAGTTTCCCCTTCTCTGACTCATCTTCCGAGCTTATTATTGCCCTCACTTCTATTTCCTTTTCAGGAAGATGGGTGGAAAACGTGCCACAGTCTTTACACCTGTAGAGGTGTGTCTTTTCCTTGATTAATTCATGTTCCGTTTCA
>Ga0180932_1120_pt1 | contig 24844 bp, 29 predicted proteins | sample Deesub1362A_J573_FD_124189 | JGI IMG/M metagenome (GOLD analysis project Ga0180932, IMG submission 124189) | Archaeoglobus sp. JdFR-24
TGTCCTCAAAGAAGGCAGAAGAACTCGGTCTCAAACCACTTGTGAGAGTTGTCAGTTTCGCAGCAGGAGCAATAGATCCTGCCTATATGGGACTTGGGCCGATCCCAGCCATAAGGAAAGCTTTGAAAAAAGCCAACCTGAACATAGAAGATATAGGCATTTTTGACATAAACGAAGCCTTTGCTGCTCAGGCACTGGCAGTCATAAAGGAACTCGGCCTTGACCCATCAATAACAAATGTTAATGGCAGTGGAATTAGCATGGGTCATCCAATTGGGTGTACGGGGGCAAGAATAACCACCACATTGGTCCATGAAATGTTAAGGAGAGATATCGAATACGGACTTGCTGGACTCTGCATAGGAGGGGGAATGGGTTTTGCAGCGGTCTTTCAAAAATACTGACACTCTAACTCTCTTCACTTTTTAATCTGTTCCTGAATTTACAGCAACTTACAGTCGAAATCGCTCATTTTTAAAGTTTGGAGTCGACTCTGGTCAGCATCTATTTTTAGCCTCTATTCAATCGTTTTTTGCTCTTCTGGCAGTTGCTTCAAGAGCTTCCACAATTGCAAAATCTACTCTATACTCCATTAGCTTGGCAAGACCTTGTATGGTGGTTCCAGATGGAGTCGTGATTCTTCTGATCAAACTCTCAGGTTCAGTATCCTTAACCATTTTAGAGGTTCCCTTGAAGACTGAAAGGGTGACCTTTTTCGAAATCTCAGCATCCAAGCCGCACTTCAGTCCAGCATAGATAAAGCTCTCAATTAATTTTGCAACAAAAGCCGGAGCACTTCCTGAAAAGGCAGTCATGAGCTCAATCTCATCTTCTGAAGTAGCCCTGTGAACTTCTCCAATACGTGAAATAATTTTCTCGAGTTCTGAAGTATCGATTTCATCTTTTGTGAAGTATGATGTGAATGCACAGCCCAGTTCAGAAAAGATGTTTGTCATCGCCCTTACTACTGCTGAGTCGGGTATAATTCCTTTAAGCTCATCAATTTTTTTCATTGCGGCAAAGCTCACAACTATTTTATCCTTTACATAGTCTTTTATCTCCTCCAAAACATACGTAACATCTTTTGGTTTAACAGTTATGAACACGATATCGCATTTTGCTGCAGCTCTTCTGTTATCCTTTTCCACAGAGCATCCAAGATTTTGCAGCTCTCTAAGAACGTCCGGTCTTCTCCCGGTCACAGTAACTTTGAAATCTCTGACAATACCCTTTGCAATAGCAGAACCGAGATTCCCGGCTCCGATTATTGCAACACTCAGCTCACTCGAGACCGAGCTCTTCTCTGACATCAATCAACCCCCTGATTCCCAGCTCGTAAAGTTTTGACAGATCGATATTCAGTTTTTCTATTTCCCTGATCCTATCTCTATCGCAGCCCGCAGCAAAACTTTTCTCTTTAAACTTCTTTTTTACAGTTTTGGGAGTAACATCAGAAATTTTCCCCTTTTTCACAAGAGCACATGCTATTATAAGCCCTGAAACTGAATCTGCCGCCTGGAGTGCAAATTCTACTGGCTTTTTGTAGTTACCGAAGATCATGTGATTGTGTGTCCTGATAACCTCGATTATATCCTCACTCAAACCCTCCTCTGACAGAATTTCACCAGCCTTAAGCCCGTGCTGACTCATATCACCATTTACGAGATCATAGTCTATGTCATGAAGGATTCCTATTGTTTCCCATTTGTTCTCATCCTCGCCGATCTCCCTTGCTATTTCCCTCATAACAGCAGCGGTTGCGATACAATGCTTGACCAGATTCTCCGACTTAACATATTTTTTAAGCAGAGCAAGAGCATCATCTCTGTTCAAGTATATCACCCATTTTGCCTGTTAGTGAATTTTGGATTTAAGATTTAAGACTATTACGGAAAATTATTTAATTTTGAAAGAAAACATAGTACCATGATACTTGCTTATATTCTGATCAACACTGAAATTGGAGATGAAGATAAGGTTTTCGATGCTCTTAAAGATATGGATGGTGTTGTTGAGACTCATATAGTGTATGGAGTTTACGATATTGTCGCAAAGGTTCAGGCTGATGATACAGAAGGTTTGAGAAAGATCGTGGAATTTATACGAAAAAAGGCAGGTTTACGATCCACTCTAACGCTCATTGTAACCAAATGACGGAATGGATTTTTGAAATGAAAAAACACTCGAAATTATTGAGTTCAGAGCCTGTTACAGCGGAGATAAGGTCAAACCCCGAAATTAATATTTATAAAAAACTAACAGGCGGATCTGAGCCTCGGGAGCTTTCGGTTAAAAGAACACCTTGGTTTGCTTCGTTTGATACTATCTCCCGAAGCACCTTGGTGTTCGAACCTTGGCTCACCGAAGCCTGCTCTCCACCTGTAGCATTTAATTGTAATTAATAATACTTAAGGTTTGTGGTAGGAGTTGATGTGTGACTGGGGGTATATATATGATGGTGGATTGTGTTGTTGGTGTAAAACTGGAAAGGTGATCACTCATGGAAAACTTCATAAAAGATATTGATTTTCTCATAAGTCAGATTACTCATGATCTTAACAAAGAGCAGAGAAATCAGGTTTTGAAGTTGAGGAACAGACTTATTGAGCTCAAGGAGAAAAGGATGGTTAATATTGCACACTCAGTTATGGAGCTCATAGTTGCAAAGCATCTTATCAAGAGAGGATACAATGTGGAGGTTGAATATAATTTAAACTCGATAAGTTGTGATGTTTATGGTGTAAAAGGCATGGGGGATATAGCCGTGGAAATAGAAACAGGTTATGTCCCACCTTATCATGCTCTCGATCCGCAGACTTATCTCAGGGCAAGGATCTCGAGTAAAATAGGGAGGTACAGCAATTACTGTTCTAAATTTGTAATTGGTGCCCCACCACATTATTTAATGCCTCTGGAAAGAATTTTTCTCACCCCTCCGAGAAAAAGAAAAAAAGAGGAACTTGAAGTGGTTAAAAAGCTATGCGACATCTACTATACAAGCCCTCCCGTTTCTGTTGATGAGATTAAAAATGCCAGATTACATTCGGTATATATCATAAACGTTGATAGGAAAGAGGTTCAGGAAATCGATCCACAAACATATTATGAGTTCTCAAAATCGTCTCCATGAAGGGAGGATTGCATTTTTTAGAGTATGGGTTTTAAATCTTCCGTGTAACTCAGCATCGGCACCTGCTTTTCTCACCGGGAACGTTGACAGGGTAGTTTGAGGTTAGACAGGCGAGACAGAGTGATAATCTGTCTATTCCAACAGCCTCAATTAATCCGTTTAAACTTAAATATGCCAGAGAATCTGCCATTATTTCTCTTTTTACATCCTCAACAGACTTTGATGAAGCTATAAGTTCGTCTCGGGTGGACATATCTATTCCAAAATAGCACGGGGCTATGATTGGGGGACTCCCCACCCTGAAATGTACTTCCTTCGCTCCGGCATCTCTCACCATTTCAACAATTTTTCTTGATGTGGTGCCCCTGACTATGCTATCATCTATAAGCAATACTCTTTTACCTCTGACGTTGTTTTTTACAGCATTCATTTTGATGAGAACTGAAACCTCTCTTGTTTTCTGACCTGGCATTATGAAAGTCCTTCCAACATATCTGTTCTTTATGAGGGCCTCTATGTACGGCACTCCCGACTCATAAGAATAGCCGATAGAAGAGGTTGTACCACTATCCGGGACGGGTGAAATTATATCAACGTCAGCAGGACTCTCTCTTGCAAGAATCCTTCCGATATTGTATCTCACTGTATAAACGCTCCTTCCATCAAGCACAGAATCCGGACGGGCGAAATAGATATATTCGAAGACACAAATCGCTTTTTCTTCGGCTTCAGCTATTTTTGTGAAGTTTAACTCTCCCCCGTCGATTATCACAGCTTCACCAGGTTCTATGTCCCTGAGAAATTTTGCACCGACGGAATCCAGGGCACATGATTCCGATGCAAGTATGTAGCCGAAATCAGCTTTGCCAATACAGAGGGGTTTAAATCCGAGAGGGTCCCTGTATCCGATGACCTTATCATTCAGAAGAATCGTCAGGGTGAATGAACCGGTTATTTTTTGGGTTAGAAGTCTCAAAGCCTCCTCAATATCGTTTTCGAGAAGGTAGGATGAAAGAAGGTGTGCTATCACTTCCGTGTCCGATTCGGTCAGAAAAACCCTCCCATCGCTCTCGAGCTCTTTTCTTATCTCCCAGTAATTTACAAGATTCCCGTTATGGGATACACAGATGTTTCCAGCTTTCGATTTTACGAACAATGGTTGAGCGTTCTCGATTCTCGATTCTCCGGTCGTGGAATACCTGACATGCCCAATAGATGTTTTACCAATTAATCTGGAAAGTGTCCTGTCACTGAAAACCTCATTTACAAGACCCATTCCTTTGTGGAGATGAACCCTGTCTCCCTCAGATACAGCTATTCCTGCAGATTCCTGACCTCTGTGTTGAAGGGAAAAAAGGGCATAATATGAAATACGTGAAGTTAATGAATCATCATTGCAGTATACTCCAACAACACCACACATTTCAATCAGATTGGATAAGGGTCAGTTGCTGGACTTTTTCTTGTTTAACCATGAGTGGCTTCTAATTTTTCTGCTTCTTCCAAACCCGCAGGCAGCACATACACCTTTCCGCCTGTGGAAGGATACCCTCCCGCATCTCCGACATTTTATGTGGATTGTCTTTCTTCCTTTTTTCCCGAGTGATGAAGTACCCTTTGACATTCATATCACCTCTGAATTCACTTCTGACCCGGAAGATGAGAAGGTGACACGAATACCACGGTATCTCCCCTCACCACAACACTCCCGAGTTTTCTGATTACCTCTCCACCCTGAATCTCCTCAGCATTATTCAGGACGAGATTCATATGTATGTCGTATCCATCAAGCACCCCTCTGAATTCCCTTCCACCTTTAAGTCTCACTATTACGGGGGTTTGAAGAGATTTGTTCAGCACATCAAGCGGTCTGTTTGCCATGTTCCTTTCCTCCAGTTAAAAAGGCTTTTAAGTTGCGTCTATTATGAAGTATTTAAAAATATCGGAGGATTACAGATGCGCCGTAGACTTAGAAAAAAGGAGGCAAAAAAAATCATAAACGAGGTTTATGAGCGGTCTGGCGTTATGCTGAGCGGTGAAATGGATGTAGTGGATGTTGACAGTCGAAAGATAATTCTGGTGGATGGAGAACCCATTTTAATTGAGCACGAGGGAAAATGGTATCTGACTGTTTTTGGAGCGATAAAATATAAGCCTGCAAGATGGAAAGTGATGGTTGATAGCGGTGCACTTCCTTACATCATGAACGGGGCGGATGTGATGAGGCCTGGGATTGTTTATGCAGACCCTGAAATAAAGGAGGGAGATTTTGTTTTTATCACTGTTGAGGAAAAAGATACACCGATCGCGATTGGTAAAGCGCTTGTGGATGGAAAGGATATGCTGGGGGATAAAGGAAAAGTAATCTTAAATATTCATCATTTGAAGGACAGGATCTGGAATTTCTTCTTTAAGTCCAGTTAATTTTACTGGTTCCGCTTAGTCTCATTACTGAGTATCGGATCTCGTTCCCGACATCAGCAAAAATCCTAAATTGATAATATAAAAAATTTAAAAAATTTTTTAATATTATATATGCTTAATATGGTATAACTGTTAGCCCTATTGCAAAGAAGAAGAACGACAGTATCAGAAGCGTAATACAGTATCCAAAGACATCTCTCGCTCTAACAGCACAAATCCCGAGCAGTGGAATTGCCCAGAATGGCTGGAATAGGTTTGTCCATGCATCACCAGCTGAATAGGCAATGATTGCCTTCCCCATAGGCACACCCAAATCCATTGCGGCTCTGGATATCGTCTCTCCGATTACAGCCCATTCTCCACCGCCTGATGGAACGAACAGATTTACAAGCCCTGCCGTAAGCCAGGCGATAAAGGGGAATGTGGTTGGTGTTGAAATGCCAACGAGCCACCCAGCCATTATTTTTCCGAGGCCTGAAAACTTTATCATTCCCATTATTCCAGCGTAGAATGGAAACTGCAGAACAATGCCTGCCGAAGAGGGTATTGCCTTATAAAAAGCCCTGAGATATCTTATTGGTCTTAGGTAAAGTACCAGACCGATAAATAGGAACGTAAAGTTGACTATGTTTAAATTGAGATCTCCTCTCTGAACACCGAAGTAGTAAATTAACCATATAACACCCATAATTGACAGGATTCCACCGATAATTCTGCTGTCTTCTATTCTGTCTGCCAATGTTGTGGTTTTAGATTCCTCCTCACCTGCCTCTTCTTTCTTCTCGATCAAATGTGGTGCATAATGGTCAATTCCGCGGCATCTCGAGGGATCAGAGGGTGAGATCGCATACATAACAGTAACCACGAATATAATCGATAATATACTCAGTATGAGAGCATATCCAGAGAATATTGTCTGGTCTGTTGGAATTACACCATAAAGGTCTTCGAAGAAGTGCCCTTTTGTGGCTGAGAGGAGTGGTGCCGATCCAGATAATCCCCAGTGCCATATTATACCCAATCCTGTGTAGCCTGATGTAACGATGACTGGATAGTGCATGGGTATGTTCCTGAAATATGCCTGTCGTCCAGTCTCTCTTGCTAAAAGAGCACCGATTATTAATCCTAAACCCCAGTTAATCCATGAAAAAACCATTGCAACGAATGCAACAAGAGCAGCTGCTTGTTTACCGTTGGATGGTTTGGAAGCCAACAATACAAGCAATCTGTTTACTCTTGGATGGTACGCGAGTGTATATCCAGTAACGAGTATCAGAACCATCTGCATGGCAAATGAAAGCAGGTTCCAGAATCCTTTGTACCAGTATACGACCATATCAAGTGGTTTGCTCCCGGCGATTCCGATCCCCATCAGATAGGCTAAAAACGTCAGCAAAACAGCAAAGAGAAATGGATCTGGCATCCATTTTTCAACGCTCGCAGAAATTCTGTGTCCAAGAGCCTCTATAGGGTTTCCACCTTTTTCAGAAATCTCTTCCACCATAAAATCACCATTATTAATATACATTAATCCTACTTAAAATTTGTTGAGGTTATATATCCACAAACAATCTATTAACAATATATAATAAATATATTGAATTGAATAATTAATAAAATAGCCAGATGAGCATCAAATGCGGTCAGTGTGTTTGAATGGAAATGTTGTAACCGGCAATAAATGAAACATCTCCTTAAATCAAGACCAATAATTTAAATACCAGATGATTGAATAAATGTTTGGTGGATGATTATGGGTCTCATGGATAAACTGCTCGGCAAATCAGAAAGGCTCCCTGTAGAAGAATATGAAGAACTTGACCTTGGAGAGTATGAATCTGAAATAATCGAGGAAGCTGAAACACTCATTAAAGTTGCAGAAGTGACAGGTCTGAATGAAATTCCGGAAATCAGGAGACAGATTTATGAAGGTAATATTGTAATTGCAGATATAGCCTTCCTCAGACATGACAAGCTTACAATGGACAGAATCCTTAAAGACCTGAAACAGCTTGCAGAAGATGTTAATGGAGATATTGTTGGGCTTGGAGAGGATTATGTTATCATTACTCCCACTGGGATCAAGGTAGATAGAAACAAAATCAGGGGAATTAAAAAATAAATAATATTGAGTTCAAAACTGGAGCTGCAGATCAAATATGGCAACTGGAGGGCAGATGAGCTAATGGTATGCTGTCCATCATGTGGAAGGGACGTCACTCTTTTAACATCGGTTTATGAGGTTCCTTATTTTGGAAACGTTCTCCTTACATCTCTGTCATGTGTTTGCGGTTTTAAACACTCTGATTCAATAATAACGGAAGTTAAAGAACCAACGAGGTATAAAATCAAAGTTGATCGTAATAATCTGTTTACAAAAGTAATCAGATCTACGTCTGGAACTATCAGAATTCCGGAACTCGGAATTGATATTGAACCTGGGCCGGCTTCCCTAGCATTCATTACGAATGTAGAGGGGGTTCTGGCAAGGGTAAAAGAGATTGTTACAATGGCTAAAAACTGGAACGCGGGCGATGAGGATAAGATCAGGAGATGTGACTGGATTCTTCAGAAAATAAAAGACACTATTGAAGGAGATGGTGAACTTACTCTCGTTCTTGAAGATCCCTTTGGAAACAGTGTGATTATTTCTGATGATGCTTTTATCGAAAAGATGACCGAAAATGAGGCATCTGAGCTGAAAACCGGACTTACAGTGATGGAATTGACGGGTTTATCTGAAGAGGAAATTGAAGAAGAAATTGAAAAGCTTTAAATTAGTTTGAATCTCCAAATTAAACACCCTGTTTTAAATTAAATGTCTTGAACACTCAATTTAACCCGATTGTTATGTTCCTGTGGGAACATCTATAAAGACTGTGTCGAGGGAGAACTCTTTTTCAACGATCTCCATCAATGCCTTCAAACCTACAGTCTCAGTAGCATAGTGGCCTGCGAAGATCACATTAAATCCAAGTTCTTTTGTTGTGTGATATGCTTCGTGCTTAACCTCTCCAGTAACCAGGCAATCTGAGATTTTTGAAGCTTCTTCAATTGCAAAACTCCCTCCACCTGAGACCACAGATATCCTTTCGATTTCATCCTTTCCGAAATTCAGAAATCTGGCTGTCGTGTTGAATTTTATTTCGATCTCATTAACAAGTTCATCAGTTTTTTTGGGTTTTATTCTACCACATGCCCCTATTTCTCTGCCATCAACTTCTGCAAAGAAAGATTCAACTTCGGCACCTAAAAGTTTTAGAATTTGGACATTGTTTCCGATTTCTGGATGGGCATCGAGAGGTAGGTGAGCAACATACAGAGAAATACCCGATTCCATTAGATATTTCAGGCGGTTGTAGAGCACGCCTTTAATGTACTTCAATCCACCCCATATAAGTCCGTGGTGCACCACTACCATGTCTGAGTTGAGATCTTTTGCCCTCTGAAAGGTTTCCATGCAGGCATCAACTGCGAAAGCTATCCTTTCAACATCTCTTCCTCCGCTTATTTGAAGCCCGTTGCTGCTTGAGTCCCTGAACCTGTTTATCTCAAGATACTTATCAAGAAAATTTACTACTTCGTGAAGTTCCATGGGTTTCTGTAATGTCGAGGAAATTTATTTCTTTTTAATACGATATGGTTATTCGAGCATACCGATGGGCCCCTTCTTCAGGAATTTTTCGGGATCCCTTTCGAACATGAATTTACACCCAGGAGCGCAGAAATAGTATGTTTCACCCTTATACACTGTCTTGAATTTTGCGGTATTCTCATCTACTTCCATCCCGCAGACCGGATCAATTGCCATAGATATTGTTCAGTTCCGATAAAAAATAAAGTTTTTGCTGACAAGATTTTTGAATCCAGATAATCCTTTGAGTTCACAACCCATTATATCTGGGTAAAAGCTCGGTGGATATTCACACGGTAAATCAATGTTCGCACAGTAATCAATATATTGATCCCTGACGGGTTTAAATCATGGGACACTCGACTGCGGTAATAGTTGTGGATATGCAGAAGGACTTTTGCTATCCAGATGGATCTCTTTTTGCCGGAGAGCACGTGAAGGAAATTTTTTCGCCCCTCAGAGACTTTATAGCCCGGGCAAGAAAACAATCTTTGGTTATTTTTACACAGGACTGGCATAGAAAAGACGATCCAGAATTCAAAATCTGGCCCTCACACTGTATTATGGGTACAGAGGGTGCAGAAGTTATTGACGAACTTGAAGCCAGAGAAACAGATTATTTTATAAGAAAGAGGAGATATTCTGCCTTCTTCTCAACCGATCTGGATCTCGTGCTTAGAGAAAATGGGTGCAGAAATATCGTGCTGTCGGGAGTTCTGACAAACATCTGTGTTCTCCACACGGCTGCAGATGCTGTTTCCAGGGGGTATGAGGTATGGCTTCTCAAAGACTGTACAAAAGCCCTGGCGGATTATGATTACGAATATGCGATCAATCACATGGAAAACGTGCTCAACGTGAAAATTACCGATTCATCGAAATTCTCCTTTTCCTGATCAGGAAAAACACTCCTAAGCTGATAATTGATGAGATCAGGAGTGAAATTAGGATATCTGCTCCGCTGAGATAAGCAACTACAAATGAAGCAAAGAAAGCCATTACAACATTAGACGAGAGGGAAAGATTCTCCACAGCACCAATAACCTCTTTCCTCTTTTTTTGATTTGACTCATCGTTATCCATAGTTTCCTCCATCTGGTAAAATAAATCTAATATATTGAAAGCCTCAGACTCTCCGTTTTCATCATATTTCAGTTCGCCCATCAATCATCATCGGCCAGTCTTATGTGTATCTGAAGATAAATGAATTTTGTGTTTATTCTTGCATGTCAGTTCTCAGAAGAATCTTTTTTAATCCATTCTCAGCCAATACTGTTATGAGGGGCATCTATCTTTTGATGGTCCCGGTTCTGCTAACATTCACCCTCTTAGGATGTCTTCAGTCTGAACCAGAGCGAGTCTATCTTCAGTGGGATAAAGTTGATTTAGACAAAACTCAAATAAGAATTGATATTTCATTTGATAATGCTGTTTTGTCTTTTCTCTCCCCAAACTTCGCTGAAGCAAGGCTCTATGCAAATGGAATTCAGATAGCAAGGGAGAAATCATTTCAGGTCTCAGGAAACTCCATTGAGGTTGTGATGGAACTGGACAACAGAAATATTATTGAGTGGTGGGTCAGTCATGTCAGGAATAATGAAACTACTGATATTGTTTTGAAATCCAGTTTCGGTTACAACCTTTTTGGATTGAAATTCAGTGTACCTGTTGAGAAAAAAGGCTCTTTCAAGACATCTATTTTCGAAATTAACTCTTTTCCGGAGTATGTGTCTGTAGGAAGTATGCGGGTTTTAAAGATTGAAAAAATGAAAATGAACATTGTTGACGTGGATAAAGAAAATACGAGGATAAGGCTTGATGTCAGCGTTAAGAATCTCACACCTTTTCCCATCCCCATTGGCTCAATAGGATATCGCATAGATATGAATGGGATTGAGATGGGGTATGGAAAGAGCACTGGGAATAAAATAATAAAAAGCTATGGGAGTTCAGATATCAACTGGATAATAGTTATCGATAATTCTAAACTACCTTGGTGGTGGGTCAGTCACATCAAAAATGGAGAAATTACAGATATTACAATAAACGCATTTTTAAACCTTGAGATTGCTAAAAAAGGCTATGAAATATCGATTTTCAAACATGAAGTGAAAATGCAGACTTCTTTTCTTGAAATGGTTGAAAAAGCAATGTTAAAATAGCATCCGAATATTCAAATTTTTGTTAATTGTTTTAGTTTAGTAAAATATTTAGACATCGATAATTTTTTCATGGTCAATCTTCTTATCTCCTTATGGAAAATGATTTATTCAGGATTCTTTATAACACTAATTGTAGTCGAACAAGGATAAATGTATGGGATATTACCGATTAAACTGGATATCGAATCCAAACAATCCAGACGGTTCAGTTAATCCAAAGCCCCGTGGTGTAGTGGTCAATCATACCGGCCTTTGGAGCTTGTCGGAGAAAGCCGGCGACGGGGGTTCGAATCCCCCCGGGGCTATAATTACACAATGTGGATATATGATCCTGAGAGATATATAATCAGATTCCTGATCAGGTTATTTTCAATTTCCTTTTATCAAAAAGTTAATTAAGCTCTGAATCTTTCTCAAGTCATGGCTAGACTCAAAAAAGACTCAAGTTTCGTAAGTGATACTCACGTTCTCTATATAGGTCCAATAATGCTTGACATTCCTGAGGAATATGAGTTCAAAGAGCTTGTGATGAAGGCAATTGCAACGGAAATGGGAAAGCTGTATTATTCAGATGGAAGGCTATTCATCATGGAATACGATACCATTCATGGAGTTATGGATGAAAAGTTCGCGATTGTTGAAATGATAAGCGATGCTTCTTTCTGTGATGTTGGAGAATACAGGAGCTGGGCTCTTTATCATGGAAGTGAAGATGTAGCAGATTACGCGGATAGAATTGAAAATATCAGAGGAGATACAACGGTCTTACCTGTAATCAGGACCAGTAGTAGATTTTTGAGGAAAATAAATGAGTACATTGTTGAGGGCAAATTCAGGAGTTTCATCAAATAAACTTGATTGCTGAAAGTAAAAATTTAATTTCTTCAAACTTTTCTCTGTAAAATCTAAACTGGCTAAAATTGAGTAATTGGAAGTTTTATGCTATAATCCCAATGCTATAATCTTAAATTAACGCTATAATTTTAAAATTAAAACGGGCAGAATTATGCATCCCATGCAGTTTATTCTTTTCACTTTTATTCTCACTGCGATCATCCCTATCATCGAAGAAGTTGTTAAAATAATCAGTCCGAACAAACCTGTCATCCACCATGTGTAAATAATAATGAATATTAGAACAACTCTAGACAAACTGGAAATAAAGCCAGCCTTTTCTACAGTCTTAGAAAACAGACACCCTAAAATAATCGTCAGAGTAAATGCGACCAATGCTGTAATCATGCCTATAATCAGAAGGTTGATAACCTCATTAAAATCAAGTAAGAACCCGATGATACTTCTGAAAGCCTGAGCAGATCCACTTCTCGCATAACCGAGTGCAAACAGTACAGAGAAACATAAAAGAGCGTTTGAGGTATTTGCTCCAGAAATTGTGGATATGAACACTTCAGCCTTTTTGATTCTCGATGTGGCGATAGCTGCTGCAATCCCTGAGCTAACTCCCGGAAAAAGGGAAACCAGAGCACCACAGAAAGCTCCGGGAATCACGTGAGGTATTTCTGGGAACGAAAGTTTCATTTTCTGTTTCGGGATAATGGAATCACTTCTTAAACTGCTCACCACTACAGGTATTGCAAAAAAACCGAGCAGGAGTGGAATCAATACAGTGGAGCCTGGCCTCATATCGGCATAAAACGAATTTAAGAAGGCGAAGTATCCAGTCACTCCGGAAAGAAGAAATATAGTAAGTGCTAAACCCCTTTTCAGCCATACTGAAAACTCACCAGCGTAAATCTCACCCTTTTCTGACATTATGATGAATACTATAACTGCGATCAAAAAATAGGGTGTGATTGTTTCAAGATATTTTCCTGAGAAAGGTAGCAATATTGTGAAAAGGAAGAAGACAGGTATTGCAAACAAAAAAGAGATCAGACTGCTGAATGCAGAAATAGAAACAGCCTGAAATCCTCTTCCATCCAAGACCATCTCATGAGCTGGTAGAATAGATATGGCCATGTCTTCATCAGGAACACCAATAAAAACGGAAGGTACGATATCGATAAAAGTATGAGTTACAGCGTTTGTAAAAATAACAACTGCAATCTCCTCTGGTTTGAACAATGCAGAAAGAATGTGGAGATATGATACAAGCAGAGCAGCAAAAGTGTTGTTGTGAATTCCTGGAATCAAACCACTCAAGACACCGAGAAGGATACCTGTAAAAATGGCCTCTATCACACTGGACTCTTCCCCCCTCTTGGAAAATAGCTTTCTATGTGTTGAGAGTTTGGAGAAAATCTATCTAAACAAGGGTTTGGAGAAAATCTATCTAAGGCGGTTCTAAGGCTTATGCAATATCTTCCGGCCCATCATTTGACAAATTCATTGTTCCCGTAAAGCAGTTTCGTTATCCTCTCTGGGTCTTCATTCAGATTTTTTGCAATTCTGATTATATCATCGTCTCTGATGTAATTACAGTAAGATATTATGAAATCTCTTGCAGCCTCATCGTCATCCATGTCCCACACACCGGAGTAGAGGGGGTTTGTATCCATCATCAGGTAATGGAGCGTCTCAAGGTCTTTAGACATCAAAAAATCATCAAATGATGGGTCTTCGTAAAACAGGTTGTCTTCCAGTATTTTTGTGATACTTTTTCTTAACTTCCTTGCATCATATTTTCTATCCGGTGGGGAGTTTTTTCTTATAATTTCATCTATTTCGCTATCTGAAAGGTTAAAAATGGCATCTTTTGATGAATATTCTTCACCAATTTTGTTGATAAGCCAATAGGTTTTCTCGTCCACCGGGAATATCCTCACCTTCCCTTTCGAGTAAAATTTTACAGTGTAAAAACGTTCATTATTTTTTCGATAAGCTCGCAATCCCCTCTTTGTGACACTTCTTATCTCCTCAGGAGATGCCAAAGAGGCAAGTATCAGTCTGATTATGCAGTGCCCAATTTCCTCCTTTCGAGACACAACTGCAATATAGTTTATATCAAATTCAGTTCTTAATAGCTCACTTGGATCCATCAATGGGTTGAGGTGATGGAGAAATATTTAAGTTTTAACTGTCAACTCTGTATGTGATCAAACTTGCCGGGACATTGAAACACCCTGCAATTTTGCAGATCAGAAAAGATGAGGGAATATCTCCGGAAATCGAGAAAAAAATTTTGATGATATTATCAAGATCTCCAGGAGAATTTGAGACTGAAAAAGTCAGGACAGGTCTGGATATTTATTTCTCGGATGTGAATGATGCTAGGAAATCAGTATCTGATCTGAAAAAGCATTTCAATTTCAAAGTGAAAATGAGTACCAAGTATGCAGGATTGAGAAAAGGGCGTGTTAGAACTCTATTTGTGTATTCTTTAAGGATTAATGAAAATGAGCGAAAATGAGCAGTCGATCAGGGTTAATATGGTTTTTTGCAGTCTTAGTTAGGTTTTATAGGGGTTGTGGAGGTACTATACTAATTCATTTAATCTTACCAAAACATCTGAAGCTTTTAGAATCTCATTCACATCGATTCTTTCCATTTCTGTATGGCAGTATCTCAACTCCCCTGGTCCCCAGACTGCAACATCACAATTGCTCAACTTTAGATTAATTGCATCTGTCCATGAAGGCATTTCAGAATATCTTACCCCCAGTTTTGCCATCTTAATTGCCCTTTCAAGTAATTCAACAACTTTTACACCTTCAAATCCGCCACATTCCTCTATTATTTCAACACTTCCATAATATTTTGAAATATTCAAAATTTTGTTTTTTAGCTGTGAAACGCTCACTTCTGGTGGATATACAAAATCCAGCTTTACTTTACACCTATCAGGAATTACATATTCATCACTTCCACCTTCAATCTTTAAAATCGAGAATTTGATTGGCGGAAATTTGGTTTTTAAAGATTTTAAAGATTCAAAGAATTCAATAGTTTTCTCTATTGCGTTAATTCCGAACTCGGGCATGGAACCGTGTGCTTTTTCTCCCTTTATTTCCAGCTCAACCTCCAGACTGCCATACTGTCTTTTTGCAATGGCCAATGATGTTGGCTCCATCACAACTGCCATTTTCGGTTTATGCTTACCAGAAAAAATCTTTGAACCTTCCCCACCTTCTTCCTCATCTGAAAAAAAGACTATTCCATAGTTTAATTCATCAATTCTTTCGAGGCTTATTAAAATGGCTGCGATACTCCCCTTTGCATCGCACACACCAGTTCCATGTGCAAACTTTCCATCAAAGGAGAATGGTTTTTTGGTACCAACTGTATCTATGTGGGTTGTAACGAAAAAATCTGATTTTGAATTGATTATTAAATTGGAATCCTCAATTTTAGTTTTAAACCCAAGATTATTAATATAATCTGAAAGAAATATGGCAATCTCATCCTCCTTTCCCGAAGGTGATGGAATCTCAACCAGTTGTTTGAGCAATTTGATTAAACCCATATCAAAGATTTTAAAAATCAAAATAAAAAAGTTTTTTGAGATGAAAATAAGAAATGCTAACACAAACGACTTGGACAGCTTTGTAAGACTTTATCAAATATCATACAAGAATATGGAAGAATACGCATATACTAGAAAGAGAGAGATTAAATGGTATTTCAAATGGTTAATGAAAAGAGATGAATATGGTTTTTTTGTTGCTGAAATTAAAGAACCTGTTGGTTTTGTTGCATGTGATGCTAACTGGATCAGTTTTTTTGAGGGAAAGAAACTTGGAGAGATTCACGAACTTTTTGTGGATCCCGATTATAGAAACAGAGGGGTTGGAAGAAAACTGCTTGATGTAGGGATAGAATATGCAAAGAGTCGTGGGAGGGAATTAATTGAACTCTGGGTTGGAATGACAAATCATACCGCCAAGGAATTTTATAAAAAAGTGGGGTTTATTGAGAGTGGTGTTTGGGGGAAATGGATTAGAATGATCAAGGAGATTTAAATCTGGTTATAGAATCTCAATAATTTTACCCTTAAAGCAACGGTATTCAGCTAATCATCTAATTTTTGGACATATAAAAATTTAAAGGACATTTTTACCCTCTTCTCGGTCCTCACTTTGATAACCCCTCTCATAGATATATGAATATTTTTCCATCTCCTGTTTCCCCTGTTCTTACCTCAAAGCACCAGTCTCTTTCCCTCTATTCCATTGCTTTATACATTCTTCTCAACGACAGGTCCACACTTCTCGCATACTATCTCACTTCTTTACTTCAGTTATATGATTCACAAAAAAAACGCGATTCAAGTTAACATTAATTTTTTTAACGGTATTTCATAAAATCTGTGAACGATCAGCAAAAATTCATAATTATTAAGTGATAATATTAAAAAATTTTTTAAAACTTCTCAAAAAAATCCGATTTTAAACTTGGGAGGGGGGTGAATGATGGCCTCGAACGAATACATTCTATATCTCATTAAAAAACTTGAACATCTGAAAACTCGAGTTATTTTCGATTCAAGATATCCGATGCTGAGCCTCCTCTTTCATTATATAATTCCATGTTTCTCCTCAAAAAGACAAATATTCGCTGTCTTTTCAGACACAATGTGTAGAAGGCTTGAAAATGCCTACTTATCCTTCAAAGAAGAATCTCCAGAGATGGTAGAAATTCTTGGAAATGCGAGCATCATAAAGATCGGTTTGAGTGAAGACGTACCTTTCGGTAGACTTTACGAGCACATACCTTATGGAAAACCAAAAGAAACCCTCTCAGAACTTGAAGATCTGTTGAGAAAGCTGAAAAATGGGGATTTACTTGTCTTTTATGGAATGCATTTTATACCTGCACTTTATGGTGTCGAAATCTTAAGCAGCATTATGAGGATATTCGACACTTTACCCAGGGAATCACTCTCTTTGCCCCCATACCCGATAACGTATACGAAAGGCACGTAGACAATCTAATACAGAGATTCTACGACGTCATTCTAAGGATTAAAAAAGAGGAGGAGTATGTAGGCTTCGGCGAGGAAACGTATCTTATTGGAGTTGAGCAGAGCTATATCAGAGATATCACGCCTGGTTTTGCAAGGTTCTGTGTAGAAAAAGATGGAAAGTTTGTAAGAATTTCATAAACTTTTTATATAATTCATTAAAATCAATCCCATGGAACGTATCTGTTTGTGATTGGCAATCTCCTATCTTTTCCAAAAGCTCTTGGAGTTATTTTCACTCCTGGTGGAGCCTGTCTTCTCTTGTATTCATTCCTGTCGACCATTTTTATCACTCTCTTTACAATTTCCTCATCGAATCCCTCGGCCACTATCTCCTCAAAACTTTTATCCTCCTCTATATATGCCTTCAATATCAAATCGAGTGTTTCGTATGGTGGCAGATCATCCTGATCTCTCTGATCCGGCCTCAGTTCTGCTGACGGCGGCTTTTCAAAAATTCTCTCTGGTATTATTTCCATTCCAGCTCTTTTGTTTATATGTTTCGCGATTCTGTAAACCATCGTTTTGAATACATCTTTTATCACAGCGAATCCTCCAGCCATGTCGCCATAGAGTGTTGCATATCCAACACTCATTTCGCTCTTATTACCTGTCGTTAAAACGAGGTATCCAAATTTATTCGAAAGAGCCATCAAAATATTCCCTCTTATTCTTGCCTGAATGTTCTCTTCGGTTGCATCCCACCCTCTCCCCTCAAACACATTCTTAAGTTCCTCTAAATATTTCTCAAAAATTCTGGTTATGGGTATTTTTATTGTTCTGATCCCAAGATTATTCGCGAGAGTCTCTGCATCCTCTAAGCTGCTCTGAGACGTGAATTGAGAGGGCATTAAAACACCTATAACATTATCCTTCCCCAAAGCTTCAACTGCTATTGCTGCAACCAAGGATGAATCGATTCCCCCACTCAAACCAATCAGAACCTTATTAAACCCATTTTTTCTAACGTAATCTCTAACACCTGTAACTAAAGCCTTCAAAACTTCCTCCTCTGTATCCAGATCTTTCTCAATCCTTGTCTCAATCTCTTTTCTTGACCTGGGGCTGTTGCTGACAAATATCTTTGGGATTTCTTTTACTTTTGCTTTTTTCTTTCTTCTTCTCGGATCATGGAGCCTCTTTCTGAATACAGCCTCAATGTTTAAATCCACAACAAGGAAGTCCTCCTCAAAAACTCTGGCCTGTGCGGTCAGATTGCCATCTTCGTCAAACACCATACTCCCTCCATCGAAAACAAGCTCATCCTGCCCACCAACGAGGTTGATGTAGGCAACGATTGTACAGTAGTCTGAGGCCCTTGTAGAAAGCATCCTTTTCCTGAAATCCCTCTTTCCAACGTGATAGGGTGATGAAGATATATTGACAATCAGTTCTGCACCGTTCAAACTCTGTATCAAAGCCGGACCATCAGCATACCAAATATCTTCGCAGATCGTTATCCCAACGTTGATACCATTTATGATAAAGATATCTGGTTCTTTACCAGCCTGGAAGTATCTCTCCTCATCGAAGACACCGTAGTTCGGAAGAAACATCTTTCTATGTATACCTTTAACCTCACCATCATATATCAGGGCTGCTGCGTTGTAGATATCGTCTTCAGCATCAATAAATCCAACAACGGCTGCGACCTCTCCGGTGTTTTCCACCACGTGTCTAAGTGCCTTTAAATTATCTTCAATGAATTGTGGCTTAAGGAGAAGGTCTTCAGGAGGATATCCTGGTAAAATGAGCTCTGGAAAGCATACCAGATCGGCTTTTACTTCCTCTGCTTTTTTTATGTTATCTAATATTTTTTCCGTATTGTATTTCAAGTCTCCAACAACAGGATTTATCTGAGCCAGAGCAATTCTCAAATTTCGCATAATTTAGTTTAAATTTTCTGGTGATAAAAGCATTAGGTTGATGGTGATGCAATAAGTAACAGAATCTGGGATATGTGTTTAATTATCAGTGTTAACACGATGACATTGCCTGTGTTAACACAAAAACATTTTTAGTTGCTTTAGTAAGTATACTAAAACTGTGGCTCAAGAAGTTGCTGCAGGTGTTGAATAGAAAGTGAACTGGGAGATGGATGGAGAAGCAGTTAGAAAAGAAATCCATTATGGAGATGGGTGAATTTAACCTGTGGATGCTACCCTGAAAGACTAAAAGCTTACAAGCAGCTCTGCAGCTAACAAACTCATGAACTGAGTAAGTTCAGTGCGGGGACAAAAAATGAAAGATGTTTAAACTATGAGGTTGAAATTGATGGTATATTTACAGTATCAAAAAAATGGAATTGTGTCCTGTACCTCTTCTAAGGTGAGAAAGCTTAGGATTAATAGTAAGGGACAGAATTATTTATCATGCGCCACGATTCAGACAATCACTGTAGAGGGATCATGAATGAGGATAACTCTGGAAGAATTTAAAGAAATAAGAAAAAATCTCAGGAATATTTCTGACCTCTCCAGACTTAACTACCCGAGAGGGGCTTTGTTCACAATTCTTAACCAGAAAAAAGTAGATCATGTTAAATACGATTACGGCATTGCAATTAAAAAACTGGATGAACTTGCCGGATACTGGGAAAAAAACAAAAAGTTTCCTGGCTGGTTAAGGCTGACCCCAATGATGAGGATCCGCCTCCTTCTAAGGTCTCTGAATTTCTCCAAAAAAGAAATTAAAAAATATTTAAGCGACCCGGAAGAGATTGAAGACGATTCACTCAGGGAAATCGTGTGGAAAGCAACATTCACAGATTTTATTTATTCACCCATCGCCGTTAAACATCAATTCGCAAGGGGTAGACTGGGAGAAAACATCATCGAAAGGTGGTTAATTGAGAAGAATATTAAATTCAAAACGGAAAACGATTTGAAGAAGGAATGCACAAAAACTCCCGACTTCTTCTTTCCGGAACCGTTGATGATTGATGGTGAGGAAGTCAACTGGATAGAAAGTAAAGCTCTTTTTGGCGATCCAAAAACTCACTGGATTTACTGGAAAAAGCAGTTTTCCCAATATTTAGAGCTTTTTGGTAATGGATTTGCTATTTACTGGTTTGGAAAGGTAATTGGGCTTGATGACAGGGTAAGAATCTGGAATGAAAGTTATTTTCATTCTCCGATGAGGAGTGCACTTCTTGATATGAAAATTTTCACGGCTGGAAGTCGCATCTATAAAGGGGAAAAACTTGAAAAGATTGTGAACGACCTCTCTATTTCGACAATTGCTGATCTAGGAGCCGATATTAGCGATATTAGTTTTGATAGCGTGAGACAAATAAATCTGGATTTTGATAGGGTTTACAGCAGGGAGTTTGTTGATGCAGTATGCAAACTGATTGATCAGTATTCATATGGAAGAATTTTAATCCTTGGAAGGGAGAGGGACTGGAGGAAGTGTAAAAGAAGACACCTTTCCTGGATTTTAAAGAACATGGGTTTTAGTGTGGTGCATCTCTAATTCTTGAGGTTGTTTTTATTAATTTGAGTTGAGTTTAAGGAAATCTCATCAAAATACCAAAAATTTAAAATACTAGAAATCTAATCAACCACCAATGGTTCAGTCTGAGCTAAACATTGATACCTCTGAACTTCTCTATTTTGGATATAGCTTTGGCTTTGATTATGGGTTTAGCTTTTGGTTTAGCTTTGGTTATTGAACTTCTGGGAGGTGTTGGTTGTTGTCAAATATCTGCTTGAAATTAATATACAAAAATTTAATAAAAGGATGTGAATAATATGTTAGGGAAAAAAAGACGGATGGCGAAAATCCTCAAAAGGGGCAGGACTTTTATTGTACCTATGGATCATGGAATCACATCTGGGCCAATTAGTGGAATAGAGAATATCGACAGGGTTATTAGAGAAATAATGGTTTATGTAGATGCAGTGATACTTCATAAGGGTGTTGCCAAGAATTCAATCTTAATGCAGGATGCGAATATTGGTTTGATAATACATCTCAGTGCATCCTCTGCCCTATCATCTGATGTGAATGATAAAAGGATAGTCACAAGTGTGGAAAATGCGATTAAACTTGGAGGAGATGCGGTAAGTGTGCATGTTAATGTTGGGAGTAGAACTGAAGCACGGCAGCTGACGGAATTAGGACATATAGCTGAAATTTGTGATGAGTGGGGTATACCACTCCTTGCGATGATGTATCCGAGGGGAGATAAAATTGATGAGAGAGATGCTGAGATGGTAAGGCATGCTGTGAGAATCGGCTACGAACTCGGAGCAGACATCATTAAAACCAATTACACAGGTTCAGTTGATTCATTCATCGATGTGGTGGAAAGCTCTCCGGTGCCGGTGGTGGTTGCAGGGGGAAGCAAGAGTGATGACTTAAAGCTCCTGCAGGAGGTGAAAGATGCTATTCTTGCTGGAGCGGCTGGAGCAGCAGTTGGTAGAAATATATTTCAACATAAAAATCCTGGAAAGATGGCTCAGGCACTCAGAAAGATTATACATGGAGATATAAGATTGGAAGATATCAGAGGGTTGTTTTATGAAGGAAATATGGTTGCTGAGCGCAGGAAATAGCTGGGAAGAGGTTAAAGAGCAGATCGTGGATGCCATAGAACTTGGATTTACTGGTGTTGTTGTCGAAAATGAATTTGCAGACAGAACTCAGGTTCTTGGCAGAACTCAGGTTATCTCAAGAAAATCTGAAAATGCTGAATTTCTGGAAATCAAATCGTCAGATGATCAGAAAAGGGCGATTGATATCTCTGAGGAAAAAGACTATCTCTTTCTCAAATTTCTTGACTGGAAGATAATTCCTCTTGAAAACCTCGTTGCCATGAAGGGAAAGGCAAAGATTGTGGTTGAAGTTGAATCACTTGAGGATGCAAAACTGGTTCTTGAAACTCTCGAAAAGGGTGCTGATGGCATTCTGGTTAAATACACTGGTAGGGATAAACTCGCTGAATTTGCCAGCATTGTGTCTCCACAGGGCAGAATTGAACTTGTTGAAGCTGAGGTGGTGGATATAGTTCCTCTCGGTCTTGGAGATAGGGTTTGTATAGATACAGTTTCCATGATGGAAAGGGGAGAAGGGATGCTTGTTGGAAACCTTTCCAGTTTCATGTTTCTTGTTGCGAGCGAGAGTGAAGAAAGCGAATACGTTTCTTCCAGGCCATTCAGAGTCAATGCTGGAAGTGTTAACGCCTATCTCAAGGTAGGTGAGCGAACAAAATATCTCTCTGAACTCAAATCTGGTGATGAAGTTGAGTTGATCAGATATGATGGGGTAACGAGAAAGAGTCATGTCGGGAGAGTAAAAATTGAAAGGAGACCTCTGATACTGCTACGGGCTGTTTCTGAAGGAAGGAAAGGGACTGTAATTCTGCAGAATGCTGAAACTATAAAGTTGATATCTCCAGATGGATCTCATGTTTCTGTGAGCTCCTTAAATAAAGGAGACAAAATCCTGGTATGGGTTGAGGATGCCCAATCTGGAAGACATTTTGGAACGAAGGTTGAAGAATATGTGATTGAAAAGTAAAAAACTGAGGGAAACTCTGGAAGGTTAATGTGTGGTTGGTATGATAATTGTTGCAACCTTAATCTCAGAAAATTACAGCAGAAAAGCCGTAGATCTTTGTGATATGGTTGAGTTAAGGCTTGATATGCTTGATAAAGACATGGTTGAGGGTTTTATTACTGCTAAAAGTAAGAAAATTATAGTTACTTGTAGAAGAAAAGAGGATGGTGGAGCCTTCTCCGGGAATGAGGAGAAAAGATTAGAACTTTTAAAAAATTATGTTCGACATGCTGATCTTATAGATCTCGAATATGATGTGAGAGATGAATATTTCAAAATGGGGAGAACAATTGAATCATTTCACAGTTGGAGAAATCCAGGTTACTCTTTTCTGAAAGACCTTGTGGAGGGGAAGAGGGGAGATATATTCAAAATTGCAATTTACGGAAAGAGCAATGATGATTTGAAAGTCATTAAGAAGCTGCATGCTGAATATGATGATATAATCGCTTTCCTTATGGGCAGAGATTTTAGCTACACCAGAATACTTTCGGCACTGCTCTCAAACCCGATTATTTATTGTCATACTGGAATAGAAGCAGCAGAGGGACAGATTTCTGTTGAAAACGCTTTCGAAATCAGACGTTTAATCGGAAAACTCTCTTAAAAACTCAGATGATGGCTTGTAGGCGTGACAGGGCATGAGTGAAGGTGGAACGATGAATAGAGAATTGAAAATTATGATCTACGGAATGGGTGGAATGGGAAGTTTTTTCAAAGATTTTTTCAGTGCGAGGGGCCATTATGTTAAGGGCTATGATATCGATGACAGGAAAAGGGAAGTTGAACTTAACACTTTGAAAGATTTTGAAGTCATTTTTCTTTGTGTGCCGATGGACCGGGTTGATGAAGCAGTAAAGGAGATATCTGATCAAATTAAATCCTTAAATTTCAGGGATTTTAAACCTCTACTGGTTGACATCTCATCTGTCAAGAGCTTTGTTATAGACTCGTTGAAAAAAAGTGGCCTGGATTTTCTGAGCATACATCCAATGTTTGGTCCTGATAGCGAGATAGGATTGTCGAATGTGATAATCGTCTGGGAATCTGGGAGAGAAGAGGAGAAAATACTGATTGAAGAGATGGTCAGGGCAGGAGCGGTGATAAGTAGGCTTCCCGCTGAATTGCATGATAAAAAGATGGCTGAAATTCAGGGAATAGCACATTTCATTCTTATAGCTTTTGCGAATTTTCTTAAGGATAAACTGGACAGGAACGATCTTCTCTATGCCTCACCGATTTTTTCGACAGTGTACAAGCTCTCTTCGAGGATTCTGAATCAGGACTGGAAAATGTACTACATAATCCAGAAAAATGCCGAAGAGCTACGGGAGGATTTTATAAAGAGTTTAGAGAACTTGAATGAACTTCTGTCTGAATCTGAGAATTTTCATAGGTTATTTGATACTCTATCAAATACTTTCAGTGATTTTGAAGGCAGTACTATTGTCCTTGATGCATCAAGAGCATCAAAGGAACCATCAGGGATAGATCTTCTCCGGGGATACATACGGCTGGTGGATTCTTTAATCCTCAGGCTTATTGAGAAAAGGGTCTCAGCTGGAAAGAAAATCGCTCTCCACAAGAAAGATCTCAACATGCCTATTGAAGTATCTGAGGTGGAAGAGACCAAGCTGAGAGAGATAGCATCAAAAACGAGTCTAAATCCACTGATCCTTAAAAGTGTTTTTGAAGATATAATGCGCTTGACAAAAGAAGAGGAGTATAAAATTCTCGGCATCTCCAGAAAAATAGCTGTTCTCGGACCAATGGGAAGTTTCAGTGATGAGGCAGCGTTAAAGCTCACCGGATCAAGGCTTCCAGTAATCTACTGTTCATCGGTGGAGGAAATAGTCTCGATGGTAGAAAACAATAATAATGTTTTTGGCCTGATCCCCATAGAGAATTCAGTCAATGGAACTGTTCTGAGCGCTCTGGATGCTTTAATAAAGTACGATGTTGAAGTATTCGGCGAAACAACAATGGAAATAAACCACGTTCTCGCAGCAAAA
>Ga0180932_1126_pt1 | contig 24106 bp, 38 predicted proteins | sample Deesub1362A_J573_FD_124189 | JGI IMG/M metagenome (GOLD analysis project Ga0180932, IMG submission 124189) | Archaeoglobus sp. JdFR-24
ACTTACGCACTTTTAGCTCAAGTGCCATACAATATAACTGTCGTAAATGGTGCGAAATATCTTTTTACAGGGAAACTTATAATAACAAATATTGCTGGAGTAACGGTACCAAAACTACTTGTTACAAAAGTGAAACCGATATGAAATAAGGAATAGAGGTCGGAGAAGTTGGTGGGAATAAAAAAGATTATGGAGAGGAGATGAGGAGAGTGTAAATAATGCCTAAGATAATATGTCCAAATTGTGGAAAATATTTTTATTTGGATCCAAACACTTATCGGAATTATTCCGGGGATGTAAAGTGTATTATTTGCGGTGCATTATTGGAGGTTAGTCTAACGCATGGAACATTAAGATCAACACCAATACTAAAGAAGAGGATCGATCTATATGATATACCTGATGCACCAAAAAATATAAATGCAGATATAGCTGAGGCACAGATATGCCATGAAGTTGGTGCGTACAAGGCATGTGTAGTAATGTGCCGACGAGCATTAGAACAAGTATGTGATGACAGAGGAGCTAAAGGAAAAAGCTTACATGATAAAATTCATGACCTTTTGAACAAGGGTATTATTTCGGCTGAAATGTTTGAAATATTTGACGAAATTAGGTATTTTGGAAATTATGGAGCACATCCAAAAAACGACTTATTAGGAGATGTAACGGAAGAAGATGCTGCTTTGGTATTGGAAGCCACCATTCATATAACAAAGCATATTTATGAGATGCCTGAAAAATTAAAAAAACTTAAAGAGAGAAGAAGGGGAAATTAAAACAAAAAAGCAATGGACACCTGGAATTTTATCAATCTTTCCATGGATTTCTTACGAGTCTTATCCCAATTTTATCTCTTTTTATTTCTCTTTTTAGGAGATACAAACCAGATGCGACACCAAATATTACAAAACTAAGTATTGCGGCTATTAATAGCTGAAAAGTATTATATATTAACCATTGACCAGTGAAAAGAGCAATTGTAGGTGGCATATTCATCAAAATGATTTTTAAATAAGCCTCTTTTTTCTCTTTATCTACTCTCATTTCAACTTTTGGCTTATTATTCTGCGCCATGATTAACTAATGGACATTGGTTTTTATAAGTCGCGGCAGCTGGCGAAATATTTATTGAGCAAAGGAATAAGTCGAAGCCGTGAGCCCGCTGTTATATACTGTCGGATGAAGATGTTTTATTTTCCTTTCCTCTAAACATTCCTTCTTCCTGCCATTTTAAGATAAGATCTGTAACAAAATTTAAAGAAAACTCAGCACTGTTTTTAAGTTCTTTATCAGATAAATCGTCCATGGTTTCAATTATTTGCCTATGCTTTAGAAAGTCTATTCTATATTTATCTAGGAATTGCATTCCTGTTGCCGCTTGCCCAAGTTGCAGAATTGCCCTACTTAATTCTTTTGCAAGCTCATAAAAATCTTTTTCTTTATATTTTTCTGGATAATTTTTATTGATAACCATTTTAAGTTCATCAGATGCTCCCCAATAGCTAGTTAGCAATCCCGCAGTGCCAAAAATATCAGCTTCCTCAAATGTTGCTGCTATAAGTGCATCATCACATAACTCTATACACCGTTTATATTCTCCTTTTTCAAAGGCTGTCTCAGCCTTTGACACTATTTCCTTTAACTCCTCGTTTTCAATCAGTTCAGAGAGGAATAACTTTTCGTAAGACACATTAAATATCTCGTCACAAACCTTTTTAAAAAAATCTTCTACGTAACCTTTGTATTTAATGACGGAATCTATTGATGGGATATCTCCCTGATGCTGTACGATATTTCTTATTTCATGTAGACCTCTTATCTGCTCTTTTAATGGCAAATCTTCTATTTCTTTCAAAAGCTCCTCGAAGTGGAAGTATACTTTTTTTGGCTTAACCCCATATTTAGTAGCTACACATTTCAGAACTATTTCAACAGCATTATCAAAGTGGTGGATAGCAAGCATTCTACTCACTTTATCTCTGGCAGATGCATGGTGACAACCATGGAGATAAAGTTTCTTAGCTAATACCAATCTTCTAATTTCTGGATTCTTTTTTTCTTTTACATCAACTGTCATTACGAACCCCTCCTATTTCTGAGATAAAATGAAAACTTTCATAATCAAACATAAATTTAAAATTTAAAAGTTTATGGATACCAATGCATTGCGATGGAGGGGGTCCTTGTTGTGATTGGACAAATAAAATTATAGATAAACTGCGTAATGTTTTAATAAAATTAGGAGATTTGTATTGTTAAAATAATGGAGGAGAAATGATTAGATGGTATATAATAAAAATTTTAATAACCGTATTCTGGATTACTTTAGCAGCATCTTATTACATTTTGGCTAAAAGTTGCCAAAAATGGTATGAAAAGGCAAAAAAAGCAGAGAAAGGCGGTGCTGTGCTAGTGAAAGGTTCCTCAATAATGGGGGGTGATATCATAAGAGAAGACGTTATAAATATATTAGGTTTTTTAAAAGAGTCATCAAAAATAAATTGGATGGGATTTCTTCTTGCCTCATTTGCTGCCATTCTTACATTTGTTTCTCTCTTTATCGATTTGATATTACCATAAGGAGGAAAAATGAAATGTCCTAACTGTGGGGAAATTCGCCCTGACGATTTATTTTTAAAAGCTAATGAAGAGTATTATGGAGAGAACCAATATATTTGCATGATATGTATTTGGGAAACAATAATACAATACATTCGTAATTCTAATAATAAAGATAGAGGGGAGAATATTTGGGGATTGATAAAAGAGCTGATATCGAAGCAATATCATAAATACATTGAATACCGGACATTTTGAAAAATAATGGAGAATATCGGGAAAAAGAGAAAATATCAATGGTAATCTGAAAAAATCGGAATATTTATCTTTAATTAATCGATTTGCCATGAGAATGGTTATCGTAAAATATCATTCTAAAATAAAGCATAGACTTCTCGGAGGATACTTGAAGGTATGTGTAGAGAATGTTAAGAGTCATCAGCGACGACCATTTATTGTAGTGGATTTATATGCCGGGGATGGTGTTTCCATATGTAAGAAACCAGAAGATAGATGGGAAGGATCGGCACAAATAATTGCAAAGTGGGTTTCCAAGGCTGGAAAAAATGCATATTGTATACTCAATGAAAGGGAGCCTTCATTAATCCCTTGCTTAAAGAAAAATATAGAGGAGTATAAGACAGTTATAAAGAAAATTTATAATGATGATGCAAACAAAATTTACAAGGAGATACTTTCAAAATATGTGCCTAAAGAATCACATTCCATATTTTTCTTAGATCCCTATAAACACTCTGATCTAAAATTTTCAACCGTGGAAGGAATTGCACAGCATTCTATGGAAGATGGCTATAAAAGAATGGCATTTGTCAGGAGACCAGAACTTATTATTAACTTTCCATCATATACTATGCTTATGAGCATAAAACAAAATGAGGAACTTATAACAGAATTTATTGGAACAGATAAATGGAAAGAAGAGTTGGCCAAAAAACCGCGCAGAATTACAAAAGATATGATTTTATTCATGGTATACTGGGAGCAACTAGCACGCTATTATGGGGATGGCATTACATATGTTAAAGTAAAATCATTAGGTGCAAATTCTCCCGTTTATTATCTAATATTTGCTGCTACACACCCGCTTGCAAAAAAGATACATAGGAGGTTCAAAGAGTGGATAGAAAGGAGTTATGATGAATTTAGAAAAATGGGCTTCGAGCTTATTTTGAAAGAGGAGGTTAAGAGAAAGAGTATAAAAACGCTGGATAAATTTTCCTAATCCACACAATTGCACCTTATTTTTTGGTAGTCCATTCCAAGATTGTTCCATACTTCTATTGTTTCCTTGCACAATGCAATGTTTGTATAATCATAATGGCTTTCCAGGTAATTCTTCACAAATGAATACATTGCAAGTCTTTTTCCAAGCTTGATTCTTTTGCCCCAGTTTGATTTTTCCTCCAGATATTTCACCCATGATTTATCCCATGCATTGTTGATAGTGCTTTGTAGCCCTCGCAAGGAGCCAAGGGTTATGCGATCCGGCGACAGATTATAATTCTCAAAAATATCGATTAGAAGCTGTTTATAATGTTCTCTCCAATTTTTTACTGGAACCATCGGATCTATTCTCAATCTTAGTTCAAAGCCTTTTTCCTGCAGTTTTCTGGCTGCTTCCAAACGCTTTTCTACAGGTGGCGCTCCTTTCTCCCATGTGGCAGCCACGTTTTTTGCGTTTATGCTGAAACTAGCGATTATGCTCTTCGTAGAAGGCAACCTCAGAAGTTTTTTAACATCTGCGGACTTGGTTACAATCAGGAGTTTATGCGTGTTTTGCTGCAGAAACAGAGGTGCTATATTCTGGGTTAATGCTGCACCATTATATTCAAAAACCAATGAGTCGGAGAGCTCGCCACTATTCAATATGTATGGTTCTTTTACTTTATTGAAAAAGGCCATGAGATGCGCCATTGTTTTGTTCATGTCCTTTAGATAAGGTTTATTTTTCATTGGGCGAAATCTGAAGGTTCCCTGAAGATAACACCATGCACAATTGAAGCGACAGCCATTTGCCCACTTTAATTCCAGGAAATGAGGACATACTACATCTGTTGGCTTTTCAGGATATGGCGTTTTATCGAATAATTTTATAATGGAACCGTCCCCTACCTTCACAGGCATTAATTTTGTTTTACCAGTAAGAGTTTTGACTGGAGCGAATTTTACTTCTACATCTTCTATAAAATGCCCCAACTTTTTAACAGATATTGTCTTTTGCATCCTCCTCTATATCAGTATCTTTTATGCGTATTTATATAATGTGGGAGGGAGATAACCTGATTTAAAAAGGTTATGGTCGTAATGGCGAAATATTTATTTTTTCATAATTGATTAGCCATAACTAAAGAAAACAAGAGGAAAAATGAATAAAGTCGAAAAGATAGAAGTTCTTGAGGTAGAACAGCCAAAAATCGAGGAGTTAAAAATAAAACCTAAAAAGAAGAGAAAAAGAAGATGGAAGGATTTTTTATTACTTATTGGAATTATAGTGGTTATAACTATTTTCTTTATTTTGCTCGGTATTGAATATTTTGCCAAACCACCAGGAGAAAGTAACTTTAAAGTGAAAGTAATAAATGAAAATCCTTATCCGGTAACAGTATATGTAATCGTTTATACGGGGGAGAACTATACTGCTGCATACTGGAATAAAAAGCACATCAGCTCAACCGATAGTTATACTTTTAAAACGCCCTTTCTCGTAAAAAATATTTGTACTCACGATGGAGTAAGGAAAGTTGAGGTGGGAATCATAATGGATAATGTTGTTATGAATAGCCAAACCTATACATTCAATATTTGGTATGATGGTCCCAATATTTTAGCCAGAAAAAGTATATTGACTGCCTATGTCTATGGAATCTATATAGATTTCGAATATTAACCGCCAATTTCATTTGATTAACGAAATATTTATTTTCTCATAATCGATTTACCATTACTGCAGCGGGGGAGGAAGAATGAAAATGGCTAATAAAATAAAACAAAAGCCACCGAGACAAATAGTTGGAAACGTAGGCCTTTACTATATTTGTTACGAATTGTCAAAAAGGGGATGGAATGTTCTACCTACTTCACGGAATGCTAAAGGAGTGGATATCATTATCTTTAGTCAAAAGGCGCAACGAAAATATAGCATACAAGTAAAGTCACTAAGTAAAAAAGATCCAGTTCCCCTGGGGAGTAACTTAGAAAACTTATTTGGGGACTATTTAATAATTTGTAGGAAAGTATTTGATGACAAGCCTGAAATTTTTATTACAAAAATCAATGAAATAAAAAACAAGAGCCTAATTCATGAAGGGATTAAAAATAATAAGAGGAGCTTTTGGTTACAGCCAAAAGACTATGAACAATTTGAAAATAACTGGAAAATTATAGGTGAAGGATATGACTAAATTAAGCAACACACTTAAAGTGGAGGGTCAATAAAATGCAAAACATACAGATGAATGGAATAGAAAAAGATGGGCTAAAGCAAAAAATAGCGAACGACTTTAATATACCTATTGAAAACATAGATGATGGATTTCTAAATTTTATCCAAGAATTTATAAACTCGAGGGGTTCAAGCGAAGAATATTTTAAAATACAAAAGGAAATTCCATCTACACCACCAGATACAACATCATTCCTAATCCCCCGAACCTACTACTATATTAGTGTAAAAAAGACGACTTGGATTTTAATCGGTTTGTTATTAGATATTCTCATAACAAAAGGCATTGCAACAACATTTTTATCACTTTTAGGCATTATCGGACAAAGTGTTGCCAAGCTTAGTATAAAAAACGGAGAAGTTTGCTGTTATTATGAGGGAATATCCTTAAAAAAAGAAGGAATAAAAAAATTCGATGAAAATCATATATTAAACAGAATTACGGGTAAAAGTTGTTTATATCCCGACTTTGGTTGTATTTATAACAAAAACGGGACATGCTCAATAAGGTTTGAAGATCTACAACAAGTATTTCAAGGTCTTAAGGATAAAGCAGTTATTTCGAGGACTGAGGACAATAGATGGAGTGTCGAGCTATGAAATTATAGACAAGATTAGGAAAGATTTCAAGTCTTCCATCCTCAATTTCTTGAAGAGATGCCACGGTATGGAAGGATATCGGGGATTTGCCAATCCCGCAAACCGATTGACTAGGGAAGGATATATTTGAGGAATATATTCAAGAGATATATTCATATAACTTCTTTCATAAATAAGAATAAAAGAGTGGGGTTTCTCTATCAGTTCCACCCTTTCTTTTGTTTCGTATTTTGGCTTATTTTTTTATCAATTCTCTTCTTATCCGTTCGCAATCTGCTTTGGTATGTATACCTAAAAGATCAACAAAATATTGTGTGGTTTCTTTACCAGCAATTCTTGGTTTAAAATAACATTTGCCATATTCATCATCCCAATATGGAAAGGATTTTTTCTCGCGTAGCAAACTCATCAATTCTTCCTTAGTTTCTGGAATTGGACGAAATCTTGGGAAGGATTTTTTCACCATAAAAACAAACTCTTAACTAAATAAACATTTTGCTTTCTTGTTTACACCTACTGTAATTCTCGGTCGCAATAAACAAAATATTTATTTTTTCCTAATCGATTCAACATTATTGCAGTGGGGGAGGAAAAATGAATGAAGGAAATGAAGAGAAAGCTGGATTTTATGGTTGGGATATAGAAACACCAGAGGAGAAAAGAGAAAAATTAACGAAAGAAAAAGGATCATACTCAACAATTACCATTTTGGTCGGATTAATTATACTCTCATTTTGCATGTTCATGGTTCTCGATGCGTATAGAGTTCTCAGTAATCCACTCTTTCCTTTGCAATCTGATGACACAAAAGTTGCTGCTTGGTCCCAATTAGGAATTGGGCTTTTTGGTGTTTTTGGTGGCTTGGTTTTCATGATAAAGGGTTTCATGGATTATTATAAATACGGATAAAAAGGGAAAATTTTTAAAAAATTCAGCATGATAATAATATGGAAAAAGAAAATATCGAGATTGAGAGAATAGAAAAGAGGTTACATGCAAGAGATCCTGATTTTATCTGTTCAAAAACAATAGATGAAAGAATAGAGGAAATGAAAAATGAAATATCGCAGGAAATGAAAGAGATTTTTCATGTGTTGAATGAAAAAGTGAATAAGAGAGGACTAGAAAGAGAAGAGGGAAAACTAAAAAAAATAAAACAAGAGTTGCAAAGGATAAAAAGAGAGTTAGAAGAGCTATGAGAAAAGTACTTTCTATTGAAGCGTGGAATATTCTCGCCAATTCTCGGATTTGATGAAAGGAGGATAAAATGAAAAAAGAAATGACTTGGGAGGAATGGTATTATAAGTATTATCCGAGAGTTGCAAAGATGCTGGCAGCGGCGTTTTATCTTGCGGTGTTTAATACGCTGATGCTGCTGATTCTGTTGATTGCCCTGAAGCTGGGGTGGGTGTGATGGGGAAGGTATTCACCCAATTTCTTCCATCAAAAACCAGTTAGGATCAAATAGAGAGGTAGAAGACAGTAGAGCATATGCTGTCCGTCCTTTTTTAATAAACTCTTTATCATCTGTGAAAAACTTTAAAGGATTATATTCTCTCAGATTTACCATTAATTCAAAAAAGATATTTTCATCCCTGCTATCTTTAAATCGTATTCTTGCAATAGTTGATTTGATATCCTCAAAAACATTTTTATGGCTACTTTTTCTTAAATCCAATGTTAGTTTCTTATACACAATATATTTTTTTAATTCAGGCTCTACTGTTCTTGACATATTATCCCCGAGTTCCGAAAGATATGGAAAAACATCTATATCCAAATGTCCTGTCTTTGATAAATAATCCTCAATTTTTTGGTGAATAAGTTTATATACATTTGTTAAATTTGGATTTTCTTTTTCCAACTGCTTAAAAGCTTCAATTAATTTGGTTCTTATTTCAATTAAATCTTTTAAGTCAGGTGTATTTTTATATATCTCTATCAGTATCGGAACAATGCAAGAGAATGCTTCATTTATTTTTTTCTTTAATGTTTCTCTAGTTTCAGCAATCACTTCATGAGTTATTACCCAATTACCCTCAGTTTTATTTATTAAAGATACAGCAGTATCATGGAGTCTGTCACAGGGATTTACAAGCCCTATAACGATGTTTGTATCAATAGAATAAAACATTTTCATAAAATCTCAAGCACAATAGGATATTCCTCGCTTTCCAAAAATTGTGAAGATGGCCTGAGTGATATATCTGCGAGATCCTTTTCTAAATCGTCCGGTGTAATCTTCCCTCGTATGTGCCCCCACAGTCTGAGTAACAACCATAGAGATAAGTCAAAATGCTTTATCTCGTTTATTCGTTCCAATCTTGAATTTTTGGCATCCTCGAGAATATCCTTTATGTTTACTAAGACCTGATCTACAATTATAAAGTTTCGTATCTCATTTTTTTCTGCTTCCCACACTGCCTGACTTATTAATTGCCTGATATATTGAATATTGATAATGGTAAATGATGCTGCTTGCTGGAGTATTATTTCACGATTTTTTTCATCTATTTCTTTAAGTTTTTTTTCTAATATCTCAAAATAATGCCCATATTTACTTATCTTTTTAACAACATCGTTCAACTCTTCCATCCATTCTGGCAATTCCGACCATCTTCGTGGTGCCTTGCTTACAGTATCACTCATAATGTCTAAAATTTTGATTTGAGTTTCTATATCAATTTCATAAATTCTTTTGATTATAGATATATCTTTTTCATCATGCATTTTTTTAAGTACGGCTTTTCCTTTGGTAATAGGTCTATATACTGCAATTGAACTATCATAAATCTGAGGTACGGCATCAGTTAAAATTTCTGTTGTTGTTATCACACTTGTCATATACCCACCCTTCTGTTTTAGTGATGTAAAAACAAATAGTAATATATAATATTTTACAAAAGATTATGATCCTCTATGCCAAAATAATTATCCAGCTCCTGGAACTTCTCGTCTTTCATCTCCACGATGATTTTTTCCAGAATTTTCCTGACTTTTTCATTTAACGCTCCGCATTTATTTAGCTTGTCGTAGATGTATTCCGCAACATCGACGGGGCGGATGAATACATGCTTTTCAATAACTATTTTTCTTCCTCTCATTCGCCTCCCTCCTGCAGGGTTGCAACTTCTGTTTTTATGCGGAAAGTGTTGAGGAGCCAGTTGTTTTCTGAAAGAAGCTTGCCGAAGTGGCTCTGCCTCATGCGCGCGTAAAAGTTTCCTTTTTCATTCTGCTCGAAGCCATGCTCCTGGAGGAATTTTGCGTGCTTTTCCTTTATTTTTTTGCCGTTCTTTGCATCAAAATATACCATGATGAAGATGTCGTGCTTGTTCCAGGCTCTCAGCCTTTCTGCGATTTTCAAAGTCTGCTCGACTGCATCTTCCAACGACGGTTTTTCCTGCTGATCCGAATTAATCATTTCCATGATTGCAACTGCGTTGTTAAGTGCATTCATATTCAGCATGAGATCAATATCAGATATTCTCCTCTCCATGATTCTTCAATGCATGACTTGCATATAAGCGAGTAGGGGGAGGAAGGAAGGGTAAATGAATTTTGCGGTTAATTTGTTTAACATTCTACTATACTAAGTATTGTATATATAGATATATATAATAGACAACTAAAAATGTTTCACATTCTCGCCTTGTTGCTGGCGCCAGTAATGCTGTTTTTACAGATATGATTCTTGTGATGCTCAGCAAAAGGAGCCTTTTTCTGAGCAAACCCGCGAAAGAGGGGTGAAATTTTTATATTGTGTTGTATTATAGATATAGCCAACAAAATATGCGAGCCACACCAAAATTAAAACATTATAAAAATGCGTCTTTTCCTCTTATTTTATTAAACCTGCTTTGCGAAGTGTGTCAGCAATAGTGCCATCACCGATTTTCAGCTGATGTTTTATCTCTCTATATGTTTTGCCTTGTTTATAAAGCTCAATTATCTTTTCCTTCTTCCATGCCGGGATTCGATCCCGACCTTTTGGGTATCCATGAGGCAATCCCTTCTCAATTCTTCTTTTTATTATTAGCCTAGTTCTTTCAGATGTTAAATCGCTTGATAATTCAGCCACTCTTATGGCTATGTCTATGGCAAATCTGCCAAATGCTGTGGATCCGTCTAAATTTTCAGTTACTGATACAAATTTATATCCTATTCTTTTCTTCAGTTTTATTAAATCTTCTGTCAATCTCAAAATCCTGTCAAGCTTCCATGCAACTATTACATCTGCTACCCCTAATTCTACGAGCTCTACAGCTTTCATGAATTTCTCTCTTTTTTCCATAGAATCCCATGCTGATCCAACTTCTCTGTAAATTTTGATAATCTCCCATCCCTTCATCTCGCAATATTTTCTACAGGCATCTACTTGAGCATCCAAGCTATATCCTTTTTCCTCCTGCTCTTCCGTGCTCACCCTGGCATATATTATCGCCTTCATTCTATTTCCATCAATTCTCTATACTTTCGCCATTTATTCTGGATCGTTCTAACAGAGTAATTGACTCCAAATTCTTTCTGAATGATGAGTCGTATTTCATCATTGGTCCATTCCCTTTCTTCATCCATTTTCAATTCTGCTATTCTCTCCATTATTTGCCTTTCCTTCTCGCTTTTTACCATCAGCAATTTCTGATTCTTTTTAGCAACCTTGTGAGCATGCAAAAGCCAGTCAGGGGGATTCGTTTCATGAATAAAAAATGTGGTCCCTTTGCCAAGCATTGGGACAATTGCCAATGCCTCATTTTGATTGTAATGGACCGTTGTCTTGAGCAACTCGCGCCAGCCTGTAGGAACATTATTCATTGCATTCTGCAAAATAGTTCCACTCATCCATTTGAAAAGAAATATGTTTGTTGTTTCTCTTAACACGCTTTCCAGGCTGCCATGGCGGACAACATTGTAGATGATCCAGGCGTTTAGGTGACGGCTTCTCAACGCCTGCAGATTGAGCTCTATATTTTCCATGGAAAGTGCTCTTTTTCCCATTAAAGCTTCGGATAGCTCATTGTATAAAATAATTTTTGGCTTTCCATCTAATGGCGGGAGACGATAATCTTCTTTGATTACAATTCTTTTTGGATCAACGAGATTTTCATTCAAAAGAGCGTAACCTAAAGCATCCACATCTCCATACACATACAATTTTGCGGATCTCTTTTTATTGAGCATATCCAGAGCAATTTTCCATGCTGTAATTGTTTTTCCACTGTGGCGATCGCCAATTATTGACATCAGATTTGGATATTTGGCAAAATAATTTACCAGGGCATCGGAGGAACGAGGAAGGAAAATGATGTGGTTGTCATCTATGAGGCGGTAATCGATGTTGAATTTGTGTTTAAGATATGTTGCAATAATTGTTACTTTGGCTTTATCTATTTTTCCGATTCTGTATAACTCTTCGTAAATTGTAAGCACTTTTTTTAAGTCATCTGAAATAAAGTAAGGAAGGAATCTGACTTCATGCATCCAAAAATCAGTTTCTATTCTTGCCTTGCTCGGATATTTATACTTCCTCATCTTCCTTCTTTTCTCCCTCCACTATTTTTTTAACATCATCTACTTGTAATTTGTCCAACAATTTTAGATATGGATCCTCCGGCTTGAGTTCCTTTTCTATGATGTTTTTGATTTCCTTCTGTATTTTGCCCTTTATAATTTCAAATTGCATAGGATCCTTTAATTTGGATGCATCATATTCGATTCCAAAAGCCTCGCAGAGTTTGATTAACGTGATAATGTCAGATTGATGTATTGTATCGCCCCAGCGCGGAATGCAGTTGAGCTCGTCTATCATCCTGTTTAGCATTCTGACATATGGGCCCCTTACATCACGATGCCATTCAACATATACTCCTCCTGTCTTATACTCTGCCATGGTACCACCTTGAGAGGAAGAAGATCGCAACAAAACAGGCTATAGTACCCAGTATTGAGAGTAATATGAGCGGAAGGCGGCGACTCCAGAAGGGCTCGCGGTATTTGTAGCCGTAGTCATACATTTCCGGGATGCCTGTAAAGCTGAATGAGGAGAGATCCATTGTTGCGGAATTTTTCCAGCCCCACTTGTCTATGATGTCAATAATGACGATGCCGCCAGATTTACGGACGGAGGATGGAATTGAGACAGTAATTTCTGTAACATTTTTTATGGTCCTTATAAGAGTTGCTTCATTTGGCGGAATCCAGCTGTAAATTTTGAGTGTGAATGGATAATCCGGATCTATTTCGCCCGTTTCATTTAGCTTCAAGGATTTAAAATAAAACTTTTTACCATCGCTTGAAAAATGAGCGTCATATGGGATTGGAGCCTTTGTTACGCCAAATTCAAACACCATTTTTTGGCTGATAAGGCCTGATTTTTGTGCAAAAATAGTGATTTTGTAATGGCCTTCTGCCAGGGCCGGCAGGTTGTATATTTCAGCATGCCCGCCGCGTATTGTAAATTCTTCTGAATAGTTGTATTTGACATTTTTGCCCACGATTTTGATATTCAATGTTGCTGATTCATCTGTGGGCTTGTTGTTGCGGAATACGAGAATGAATGCCTTGATTTGCACAGGTTCGCCTTCTATGTACATCGGATTTACCTGAGCCCTGATAATGATGAAGTTGCTACCAGCTAATGAGAGGGACGAAAGAAATAAAATAGAGATAAGGAAAAAGGGAAGTAATCTCTTCATTTCTTCTCCTCCTGGCGGGTTACAATGGTTTTGATGAGGTCAATCAGTTCTGGCGGGATCTGCTGGCCCTTCTTTATTGTTTCTTCGAGTTTGGATATTCTTTCTTCTAGTGCTTCCTTGTATGACTGGTCCAGTAATGCCTGGGTTACTTCCATGTCCTTGCCTTCATATACTGTTATGCCTTCATCATTCTCGCTTATGCTTTCTATGTCCCCGATTAAAACATATTTCAGGCCTTTCTTAACCAGCCAGTCCTCATTGACTGCCACGATATTGCCAAGCCATGTTTTGAAATATCGCAGCTTTCCATCGCTCCATGATTTTCTGTAAAAGAATGTTTCATCTGCAGATGGGATCCAGAGCATTGGAACTGCGAAATAGCCTGCAATTGCAGCAAGCAATATGATAATGAATAGCTCTATTCTATGCAGAGGCATGGGCAGCAGGAAAAAGCGTATGATAAAATGCTCAATGTCATAAAAGATGCTTGCCAGGCCAGGCGGAAATAATATTACGATGTTTAATGCGAGAATGATGGTGGCAACGATTAGAATATAAAAGACGAGTGGATGTTCCTGCAAAAATGTTTTTGGCTTTTTTCTCGGCATGGTTATCGCCTCCAGAATTTTATACCTACTTTTTCCAGTTCTCTCTTTGGAACTACTGCTAGATGTTCGACTGTGCGTTCCTGAAAGACTATTGCCTCGACATCTTCTCTATTGAAAACCCAGTTCACTATCTCCTGTTGAGTTTTTGCCGGATCCAAGCTATTCAACCTTACAATCAAAACTAGATTTTCCTTTACCTTCAATACCTCATTATGCTTTTGCTTTTGCTCTTTCATTCTTTCTACCTCCTTCATTCATTCCTTTAAATATGGAGAGGAAAGAGGAGTGTTATTTCCGCTTCCTTCGCTTCTTCTTTTTAGATTTATCTACATATGGTACCATTGTGTGAGTGGTGGATTTCAATCTTCCTTCTCTTCTTGCTTTTTTAATTTCCCTTTTAGTTACTTTTTTCAATTTTGATTTTGGGAGAATCAGAACTGTCCCTCCAAACTCTGCCTGATATTTTGTGGTTCTTAGTTTTCTTCCCCATGGATCTCTTGTTCCTTTTCTGTATGTTTTGGTAATTTTCCCTAATGCATTTTTTGGGAGTATGCCATGCCTCCCTTTGAATAATACACTATCTCCTTTTTTCAATCTCATTTCCTTTTCCTCCTTCGTTTCTTTCTTCCTAGCCTTTTGAGAGTTAATGCCAGGACAGCCCGCCTTTTCAGCTTCCTTGTTACCTTGATTTTCCTTTTGCCGGTTTTAGTTGGATTGGTGATTGTGCTTCCAACCTTTGCATTCTTGATTTTTTTGAGGAGGGTTACTGGAATATTTTCCTTCTCTGGAATGCCGAGCTGGCGACTCAGGGCTCCCTTTTTCATGTTGCGGGGTATCCACTTCCTTTTCCATTTGGTCTTTTTCCTTTTCCTGCTAAATACGCTTACCCTCTTCATTTTCTCCTCCTCAGCAATATTATGCCGACAATTATGCAGGAAATGGATACGAGGATCCAGAAGAGGTAATTTTCCAAGATGGAGAATGAAAAGAGTTCCTCTGTGAGTTTGTATAATTCCATCGCTCCGATCGGAAATTCATAAATGCCGAAGCCTATGAGAATGATTCCTATGATTGAGGCAAGGCTGCGTTTTTTCCTCTTTTTTCCCGTTGTCCTTGCTGCAGCTATGATTGTGAAAAAGAAGATCGCAAAGCCGAGCAGGATCAGAGTTATTCCTAACTCAGTCATTTATCCACCTCCCACACTTTTCAAAGCGTCTGCAATCCATCTGATTAGGTCTATGAATTTGTTATACAGAGTGTCGAAAATGTTTGTACCTGCTAACTTATCCAGCAAGACAAGTAGTCCTATGAATGCGAGGATTGCGATGATGATTTTTCCTGCCGTTCCCTTCTTTTTATATTTACGAGCCAAGGAACCACCCCACGAAAGGCAAATAACGGCCGCCTGTTGCAATGGCGTTGATGATGCAACCAATGCCGAACAGGGCGATGACCGCGCCCAGCCACTCCCAACCGCGACTCTTGAAAAGTGCAGTTGCAAACTTTATGAAGAGGAAAATGTACAGAATCATGAAGGCGAGCGTGATGATGGATTCAATTGAGTAGCTCAGTTTGAAAGCCCCGCCGATGCTGTGCCCTAAAATCTGGAAACCGAAACCCAGGCCAAGGAGAAATGCACCGACACCAAACATGAATCGGAAAAAGTCCTTCCAGGTGTCTCTTGTAAATCTAAATTTCCACAATGACAGAATGATAAATGAAGCTATTGCGATGAAATATATTGCCCATGTTGTTGGATTTGAGGCGAAATTTGCCAGTGAGTCGAGGTTCATGATAACCACCACACTCCAACTACGGCAGCAGCGGTTAAAACCCCCACAACTATCCAATAGAAGATGATGAACTCATTGTAGTTTCTGATTCTGAGTTTCATTTCTTTTTCCTCCTCTTTCTTTTTTCCTTCCACTTTATGTTGAGGACTGCTACGCCGAAGATTACCGCCACGATTACTAGAAGCAGCCAGTATTGAAGCAATGGAAGGCCCAGGTAGTAAATCATTGCAAAAGTCAGAAAGAGAAGGATGCCGCCCCAGATTGCTTTTTCATGCGGCTCGTCACTCACTTTTGCAAACCATGCAGCAAGTAGGGTAAAGCCTGTGCCAATCATGGTGAAAATCCAGCCTAGAGCTGCAAAAAGATAGTGAGCTATGACCGGGATGATGGCAGCTATGCCGACGGCGATTGCAGTTAAGGCGGCGAATATTTTTCCCTTATTCATATTCCTCTCAACCTCAACAATATAGCTGGAATGATACCAGGACCAACCACTGATGCTCCGAATGCTCCTATTCCAAGTGCTGGATTTGCGTCAAATATTGGCTTCCAGAATTGGTCCCATACGCCTCCGCCTACAAGGCCGCAACCAATTATAATGAGTAATACACCTATTGGAGTGCTGAAGTTCGGAATGAATACAAGGATCAGGCCGATTGCTATCATTCCCAAGCCCATGGGAATTGCTACTGGTGATGTTGCCAGACCTGCGGTAAAATCTCCGATTGCTTTTCCTATTGCATACGCTATTCCCTTTTCCTGCAAATATGAGCTAAAATTGTCAAAAGTGCCAGCATTCCACATGTTGATTAAGCCGATTGCTACAAGCAGAACAATGATGAGAAGTATTGCGCCGCCTGACACGCTTTTGCCTGATGCTGCTGCGAATGCTACGCCTACACCTACAATGATTAACAACGCCATGAGAAGTTGGTTTACTTGGACATTGCCTAATGAGGAAATTGTGGCAGTAAATGACTCCATTGCCTTTGAAAAATCAAAACTATTGCCTAAAAGAATCATGAAAACTGCACCGAAAAGGAATAATGCTTCCCATTTGACTAAATCTGATTTTCCAGTAAAGGTGGAAATCATAATTGCCGGCAATCCAGTGAGGAGGAATATAATACCCATTGAAGAAATGAGATTCTGCCCCTCGAACCAGCCAGGATCGTATTCAATGCCGACGGTGTAGAGAACAGCAGCTCCAGCTATGATTATGATGCCTATGATTACAAATATGAACGGATTTTCCTCGATTAATCCTTCCTCATCTGGATCGTCGGTCCATCCCATTATCTTTTCCTCCTTTTCTTTTTGCCTATTTTAAACACGGTTTTCGCGACTTTTCTCTTTTTAACAAGCACTACTTTCAGTGTTACGAATAAAATCAATGCCACCAACAGGAGAGGAATAATGAGCCAGTACCAATCCACTCCTGCATGATATAGCAGTATTGTTCCTACGAGAAATACAGTGGTAAGCATTGTGCCGGCTGCTGGTGCATAGCCAAGAGCTTTGATGCTTTCCTTTTTCAGGAAGAAAGCAGACAATGAAACGCCTATGACGCCAATCGCAATTATCAGAACAATGGCGAACCAGGAAAATGGAAGTTTCCAGGTAAACCAGCCACCGCCTTCCTCTGTTTCAGTTGCTGATGTCGTGAAATTTCTTGATGGTGAGTTTACAAGATGGAGTCCATCTGTTACCTTGACTCTCCATGTGTATGTTGTATTTACGCTCAAATTTGTTACTTCAAGGGAGTATGTTCCATTTGTTTTATTTTCCAGAACACCCCACGCTACCCATACTCCTGCATTATAATATTCATATGTAATATCCATCAGATCGCCATCAGGATCTGAGACCGTACAGGTGAGAGTAACATTGATCCCGACAGTTGCATTGTCTGCTGGAGATACCAGCTCTACTGTTGGAGCTTCATTTGTGGGATCAATCTGAATGGTTTTGCTCTCAATATCGGTATGACTATCCTCATCCGTGACTCTCAATTTTACTGTATAGGTCCCTGCAACGGAGTATGTATGATTGGCGGTTATTCCAGTAGCATCATATATTCCGTCTCCGTCCCAGTCCCATTCATATAATGTTATTGGATCTCCATCAGGAGTGTATGAAGTAGAAGCATTGACATATAAAGTCATGTTTTCAACATAGTATGTAAAATTGGCAACAGGATCCACATCAGTGTATATTTTGAATGAATAATCCACGGTATCCAGAGGTTGCCAGCCCGATTCATTTGTATACCAAGCTCTTCCATTTGCGTATACATCGCTTGTGCTTCCATACCATGCTGGATTTGTTGTAAAAACTCCTGGAAGTAATATGATGTAGTAGGCTGTTCCAGGATTCAGCTCAATATCCCCTACAAGCCCTCTTATATCCCACGTATGCCAGCCCGCCGTCCAGGACGATGTATTGAAAATATGATATGTGAGGTTGCCATTGCTTCCATTTGTGTCTGTGTCGATCCATGCTTTCAGTATTGCACAATCTCCAGGATCATAATAGAAATCTACCTGATATAACCACTTCCCATCATCCACTCTGAAGCTCTGTGCTTTTGCTTCTCCAGTCAGGAAGCTATATGCCTGCGTTACGTCGGTTTGGCTTTCATCAAGGGTTTCTGCATTTACTATGCTGATGCCAGCTATCGCTAAGCATGCCAACGCTGCCAGTAAGGCCGCAAATTTCCTTCCTTCCTTTTGCATGTTGCACCCCTCCTGGCTAGATGTTAAAAGTAAATGCCGGGATCAGTGTCAGTGTGGCCCAGACAAGCAGTGCTATGAATCCCAGTGTGATGATGTTTCTCTCTTTCCTCTCGTTCTTTTCGATGTATGCCATGTATGCTGTAAACAACAGAATCAAGAAGCTTCCTGCAACGCTTGTCAAAACAGCCCCCTCATTGCCTGTATACTGTATCCACTCGTCCCAGAATGTTATGTTGTAGCCAGTTAGCCACTCGGTGAAGTAAAACAGTATTGCCATTGCTGCGATTGCTATGCCTATTGCCACCATTATTGGCACGAGTTTCTTCTCTTTCTTCTGCGGCATTATCCAGAACAGCACTGCACAGCCCACTAGGTACAGAAATACACCTACTGCTAGCGCTGTTCCTTCGTTGGTATCAACATCTCCCTCTGCTGCTGCCGCAAAGGGCATCAGCAGCATGCTCAGCACCATCGCCAAGGGTGCAACCTTTCCCAATTTTCTCATCTTCTTCAACATTTTAAACACCTGCCTCTAATACATGAAGGGCGATATGCCCGAGTTTCATTCCTTATGCAGCAGCCCATCTTATCGCCTCTTAGCAACTATAACCATCGCCACCATTGCTACGATGAAAACGATCACGAGTATGACGATGAAATACCAGAAGAGTGTAGTATTGTCGTCTATGATCCAGCCGCCACCGCCTTCTTCATCGTAGTCCACTACAAAAGCAATATCAAAGTATTCAGTGTCAGCTCCTAGTGGTGGTGCTTCGGTATAATCTACTGGAAAAGCTATGTCGAAGTATTCTGTATCTGGCGATGGTGAGGTTGTTGCAGTATAATCTACTGGAAAGGCAATATCGAAGTATTCTGTATCTGCCGCAATTACATTGGTAACGAATATGGAGGTCATCAATGCTATGAGGGCTGCTGCCAATATTCTATTCTTTAACTCCTTCATTTTTTCAACCTCCGACCTTTCCATTCCTATATTTTACAATAACAGCAAGAGGGAGGAGGATAGCAAAAGCGGCAACAATCATGATGTTGTACTTGGTTGAATCGTCCATGAACCAGCCTCCGCCATTATCGCCCGTATAATCCAAAAGAAAGGCTATGTCGAAATATTCAGTATCATCTCCTAGTGGTGGCGGTGTTTCCCCTGTGTAGTCTATTGGAGAAGCTATGTCGAAATATTCAGTATCTTCACCAGCTGGTGGAGGGGTAGGATCAAGGCTGAATGAAAATAATAATGTAAATGTTGTATTCCCTCTGCATGGATCTGTTGTATCCCACTGCTCAGTACCGTTTAAATAATTGAATGTGGACAACCCATGATAATAATCCCCAACCCTGACGGTTGCATTTCCTTCTTCAAATATGAGAACTATGCTTTTCGATGCTGTCTGGGTTGTCCCGCCATCATCAATTGAACAGGCATCGATAAATGTTGTTCCCCATGCTGTCGAAATATATACTTCTCCTGCATCATAGTCCCAATGTTCATGCCCGCAGAACCAGGCACTGATTCTCCCAGTATGATTTTCCAACCATGAGGCAAACTCGGCGGAATTTTCCATACCGCTTACTGGACCACCACCGATTCCGCATCCCTCAACCCAATGGTGGGATAAGCATATTATGTTAACATCATCCGATGCATTCTCCACTATGCTACGCCACCATGTAAAATTGTAATAGTCATCATTGTTCCAGTCTGGAGACATCACTATGAAAAGGACATTTCCCACTCTTACTGTATATGAATCTCCAGTTGCAGTTACATTTTCGACACTAAATTTTCTCTGTGAATTGTTTACCCCACTATATGTTGTGTTTTCTCCCAATGGATCTACATATTTTCTGAAAAGAGAGCCATCATCATTTCTTGAGTCGTGATTTCCTGCCAAGCAATAAAAATCGCTGCGATTATGTTTTGTTAATACGCTAAATGCATCTGAAAAATTTTGATATTCGGATTCATATCCATTATCTGTTAAGTCACCGAGAACAAATGCAATATCCCAGTCAAAACTCCAGTCGTTTTCACTATCTTGGATGGCATCCTGGAATACGTATTTATCGGTATATCCGTATGATGTGGATCCAATATGAGGATCGGTTACGAGCCAGACAACAAATTCATTGCTAGTTGTATCTGACTTTGCTGGAATAGGTATGTGTATGCAAAGTGCAAAAAGAATTAGGGAAAGGAGGATTATTCGCTTCATGTATCTGCTGTGATATAGCATTCAAGCTGTGGCGGCGCCGTTCCTCCGCTATAATATGTTCCATCTGTTGTTGTCACAGCTGCTGGATAGGATACTTTGAAGATGAAGTATATTTTGTCTCCTGGAGCAAAACTCCATGGAGATCCTGAAGATGTAATAGTTATTGTGGCAGAATCGGTTCCTGAACCCAAAAGCTGCCATGATCCGCTTTCGTTGGTATATACATAGATTGTTTCTCCAGAAAAGTCAGATGGCCCAACAACATACATCGACATATTGTTTATTGTTGCTGTTCCTGTATTTTCGCATATCAAAATTCCATAGTTTGCAGACGCATTACTCCATACCGTATCGCCAGATGTATCGTTTATTGTAGCGGTTGGGAGCCATATCACTTTATCTGTATCATAGCCAGAAAGGGTAATGTCAACTGTGCTCGTGGTTCCTCCTGACAGAGAAATTGTATAGGTTGGCAATGGATTTGCATATTTTGCCATGTAGTAATGCCTGCTGATTTCTTCCGCAGATAAAGCTCTATGATATTGCCTGAAAGAATCAACCGTGCCGTTCAACACATAATCTGTATTATAATAGTTGCCCAGTGAAACATTTCTCAATGCATTTCCAAGAGATGATGCAGATGTTGTTGCGGATGCTTTTAATTCGCCGTTCACATAGAATTTTGCTGTGCCATTATCCAATGTGAGAACCAGATGATACCATGTTCCTACTGTTGCGGTTACTCCACTGTATAAGTTGTGTGGTGTCGTATCTGTTATTCTTGCATAAATTGTATTATTAGTTCTATCAACCATTATACCTGCATCCCCATCGTTATCGCCAGCTGCATCACAGTACACAATATATGCATTTTGTAGACCTGGTGGGGTTCCCAGATGTTTATACCACACTTCCCACGTTCCTGATGCTGGATGTGACAACTGCCCATTATCTGTTACCGCGTCTCCGCCTTCATCAATCTGAATACTGTCACCAGTTGAGAATGTAACTCCAGCATGTCCATCCCATTGTCCTCCTTCCGATCCAACCCAGGTAGCATTGCCAACTATTGTTCCATTTATGTTATTTCCTGATGTATCTGCTACTACTGTTCCAGTTCCTTCATCTAAAAGCCATTCAACATCAAGTGTTGCATCTCCAGCATAGCTTTTTGTGAACGTATTATCAAAATCCGACGGATCAGTTGTAATTCCAGCCTGTCCACAGTGCATATACATTACAGATGTTCCAGTTGGTATGTTGGTAACATTTACCCAAAAGATACTGTCTCCGCTCGTATTCCATACTTCCATGTAGTGATGATATATTGTTGTGTTTGTTGCATCCGTGAAAAGGGTGTCATATCCGTTGCTGAGCCAGTGAGAATAGTTTACGACCGATGCATTCAGAACTATCCTTACTTGGAAATTTGTGAGTGCAGAGGAATTGGTGTTTGAAATTGTGATTTTGTAATGGTAGCTATAATCGCTTGGGACATTCCAGGCAGCTTCTACCTTTTCAGTAGGTGCCAGTAGTACTGTAATGCTTGTTGCCGCAATCATAAATGCAATCAAAAGCGCCGTCAGCTTTGCTTCTGCATTCTTTCCTTTCAAAATTTCCCCAAATTTGCCTAACAATTTTCTATTTGGCAATTTACATCACCAAAACTTAGAACATATATATAGTATACTAAGTATAGAGAAACCCCATATTTCGCAATCTTTATATATTAAAAATCAAAACTAAATTTACATCATACCTATACGCTTTTTTGTCTCTTTCAAGACTTTCAATATTTTTTCATCTTCTATATCTCGCTCAAGAATATTAAAAAGCCCCTGCAAAAAAGCTTTTTTGATTCCTATTTTCACTTTGATAAAGTTGAGTAATGGACCGATCTCTTTGAACTCTTCATCGGATATTTCAATGTAGATTTTTTTCATTTTCCTCCAACTTTTCCAGCTCCTTCTTTAATTTCCACATATCTACTTCCCAAACAACTTTGTTACGGCTTTTTCTGCTGCGATGGGATGCGATGCTCTTCTTTTTCAAATATTTCATAATATACGAGGCTTCACCTGGAGATAAGCCAAGTTCCCGGGTTGGATGGATATATATTTTGTCTCCTTTTTCTACTTCCTTCCTTCTTTTCTCATAAAAATGCTGCAGGATCCTATTACATACATTGAAAATAAGTTCAATATTATATGAGTTTCCATTGCCAGGGTGGTTGTATCTTCCACCGCCGAATACCGAACGGAGAGCAGGAGGATACTTGAGGACTTTATCCTGATGTCTCCACCGGGCAATCTGATTTTCTGTAAGATCAATGCAATATATTTTTCTGACTAGCTTTCTGAGCTGTTTATCTGTGAATAGATGTCCTTCCTGTCTTATGAAGTTGCGAACAGCATCAAGCGTGGCCTTCGGTACTCCGTTGGACACGTTTATCAGCCTCCATCATAGAAAAGTTTTTATATAACCATACATTATACATAATGAGAGGTGAAAAAAGTAAGATGAATATTAACATAAATGTAAAAGCAAAAGGGCTTTCATCATTACTAGTTCTCCTTAGTTTCATTGCAGCAAGTGAGGGAAAAACAAACTTGGGAGCTGCCTTAATACTGTTTGCATTTGCAAAAGAGATAATGAAACTGATGAAATAGATTCTTGCGATATAAACCACTTTCATATCATATCAGCCTCTTCTTTCAACCACTCCACATATTCATCTACAGGCGGGCAGCATCTGTAGGGGCAATCACGCCAGCATGCCCAGCATGGCACAAATACACCAGGCATGTGCTCGCAACCTCCCAGTGCTTCTACGGCACATGCTAAATGAGCCATGCCAGTCTCATCGAGTATGTCAGTAGGTTTGATTGGACGACAACATACAACACATGTATCCGTCATACCACATCCCTCCTGTCGTCGGGCTTGGGCTTGTGATTTAGCAGCTCGTCGGCGCTGCCTACGCTTACTTTTGCATTTGCGAGCATCTGCTGCAGGGCATCGATGATTTTTGTCTGATGGATTGCAAATTCAACAATATTTCTCAATGCCGTTTCGAGCATGAGCATGCGTTTTTCCTGGCTGTCTGCCTTTTTTGCGAGATTTGCCGTAATTTCCGGGAGGCTCATGAGAGTTATTGCCATTTCCTCATCGTTGGTTTCAATCTCCGGATCCTTGCTTATGTCAATCCATACTTTTTCCGTTCTGATGCCTGCTCTTACTGCTGCCTCTGCAACATGCTTGGGAATGGGGATTGCAAAATGCGGCTCCTGATATTCTTCTATTATGCCGAGCCTGTAGCCAAAATGCTTTTGCAGCCAGTTTGCAACCTTTATCGCCTGGCTTTCCTTCAGCTTTACCGCCTGCTCGAGCTCCTCCTTGCTGTTGCATACATATTCGGG
>Ga0180932_1143_pt1 | contig 23712 bp, 24 predicted proteins | sample Deesub1362A_J573_FD_124189 | JGI IMG/M metagenome (GOLD analysis project Ga0180932, IMG submission 124189) | Archaeoglobus sp. JdFR-24
GCAGTTCAGATATTTGGAGGGTATGGGTTCAGCAAGGAGTACGATGTGGAGAGGTACTACAGGGATGCGAGAGTCGGGACGATTTATGAGGGGACTAGCGAGGCTCAGAGAATAGTGATAGGAAGAAGGTTAGCTGGAAGAATTAAAAGCTGATTAAATTTCATTTTTTATTTTGTGGAGAAATGAGAGGTGATTTTTTGTGAAAGTGGATGATGTGAAGGTTGTAGGTGTTCTTGGAGCCGGAACTATGGGTAATGGGATTGCACAGGTATGTGCAATGGCAGGTTTTGAGGTGGTAATGAGAGATATTGAACAGAGATTCGTCGATCGAGGGATGGAGACTATTAAAAATAGCCTTTCAAAATTTGTAAAAAAGGGAAAAATCAGTCAGGAAGATATGGACGCTATAATTTCCAGAATAAAACCGACTGTTAATATGGTGGACCTTGAAAATGCTGATGTTGTCATTGAGGCTGTTGTGGAAAATATGGATGTCAAAAAATCCGTTATTGATGAATTGAACAGAATTGTGAAAAATCAGGACGCTATATTCGCTTCAAACACATCAACACTTAGTATAACCGAGATGGCTGCAGTTTCAAGAAAACCCGAGAATTTTGTAGGTATTCACTTTATGAATCCCGTCCCGCTAATGAAGGGTGTTGAGATAGTCAAGGGTCTCGTAACAAGCGATGAAACACTTGAGTTTGCAGTTGAATTCGTGAAAAAAATCGGGAAGGAGCCAGTAGTTTGCAAGGATTCGGCAGGATTTATCAGCAACAGAATTCTCATGCCCTGGGTAAACGAGGGGATTTATGTTCTCTATGAAGGAATTGCAACAAAAGAGGAGATAGACAAGGGTATGAGAATTTTCACCAATGTTCCCATGGGCCCACTTGAGCTTGCAGACCTTATCGGTCTTGATATCTGTCTCGCTGCAATAGAGACGCTCCATAAAGAGCTTGGAGACAAATATCGACCCTGTCCACTACTTAAACAGATGGTTAACGCTGGATTGCTCGGAAGGAAGACTGGAAGAGGGTTTTACGATTACAAATAAATTCAATATTTTTTATTCTAAAAAATTAAAGACTATTGAGTCTCTTTTTTTATCACTGTAAGTTTCTTTAAACTACTCAGTATCTCGACAGGTATTCCCTGAGCTTCAAACATATTTTCAAGAAAAATCTTCAGAATACTATGTTCATTACGGGTAGAGAGTACGAGAATATAAGAATCTCCGTTTGTCTTAACGCTAAACCAGTTTTTCGCCTCTAAATACTTGAGGGATTCGCAAACGTCTGTTAAACCCATGTTTTTGTTCTGTATCCCTTGATTATATCCGATCTTCTTTATGCATTCAAGGAATTCTTTTGCCTCTCTTTTACCCAGCTCATCTAAAATTGCTACCCACAGTTCAATGTCCACAAGAACATGCTCTTCTCCATACAAAAGTTCACTATATCTTTTCAGTTTATCTATATCCAGTCTATCTCTCCCAGCCTTAAGTTCAAAGTATGTTTTAATGGCAGCCCTTATTATCTCCGAAACAGCTCTATTTTCCTCCTTAACTAAAGTATTTATCATCCTTTCAGTTTCAGCATCCAAGGCTACTGAAAGTCTGTGAATCTCTCTCCTGAGATTCAAAGTTACCCCACACCCCCTACGCTCATGATTAGAGGTCTGAGTATGGCATACACAAATTCGATGGTTATAACTATCAGCAATATCCTAAGCACGCCCTTGGATTGAGGAATCATGAAAAGTGCTCCCACCAATGGAGTCAATGCCAGAATACTTGTACCAATGATCACATCGCTCTCTGGATCAGTGAAGCTCATAAGGAACCATGAATATCCATTCACAGTAACGCCCTTAACATCCTTCCAGAACATGGTTGCCGGTTCATTCCATTTCATCACTTCAAGATTGAGGTTATCTCCTGGATATAGTCCGGTGAAATAGAGGGCACCAAAGAGGAAAATTACCACCAGCCCAATATTGCACATTGCTCTCATTACGTCCGCAAAGATTCTGTTTATAGGCTCAATCTTTACGTCTAAATTTAATGCTGGACTGTCTGTTGTGGGAGCTAACGCCTCACCTGCATAAGTGGGTGCCATAACGTCTGCGAGTTCATCCATACTCGGGAGCAATTCCTTAACTTTTTCTCCCACTCCATCAACCCTTGCAGGCTGTATATCTGGTTGTTTGTCGGTAAAATTTACAGATATTCTCTCAGATAAGGGAGCCAGAGCTTCTCCTGCATAGGTAGGTGTCATGACATCAGCAAGCTCATCCAAGCTTGGAAGTATCTTTTTAACCTTCGTCAATGTGTTACCAGTCTTTACAGGCCCCATGTCTGGTTGTTTGTCGATAAAATTTGTGGATATTCTCTCAGACAGAGGAGCAAGAGCTTCCCCTGCATAAGTGGGTGCCATAACGTCTGCGAGTTCATCCATACTCGGGAGCAATTCTTTAATTTTCTCCCCTATTTTTTTATCAACCATTTCCACCACCACAATTACCCTTTCAAATATTTATCCATCCAATACCCATCAGGCCTTGCAATATGTTCACAATAGCAGAAATACCTATCAAACCAATCACAAGATACTTGATCACTTTCGGTTTTGTTCTTACTGCAAGCCTTGAACCTATCCTCGAGCCGATTCCTATGCCCAGTACTGTCGGTACTACAATTAACGGAAGTACCGCCCCGTTTGCAAGATAGACCCAGAGAGATGCTGAATCGTTTATCGCCAGGATGAGCATGCTTGTTGCAACAGAAGCTTTGAGAGGTACACCCATCACCAGATTCAGAATGGGTACATTGGCCCATCCAGCACCCAATCCGAACATTCCTGCAATAAATCCAACTCCTGCAAAAATGACCATTGCGATGGGAAGATTTGTAACTCTGTACTCTACGACCTGGTTGAGCGTCGGTTCATACCACGAACCCCTTATGCCGAGTATTTCAGATAATTTATCGTTCTTTTTAACTTTCGGATATTCAACGTTCTTTGAAGTTCCCAGTGCGACAAGCATCAGAAGTAAAACGACTCCAAGACTAATTTTCACGTAACTGGAGCCCTGAGGGAAGGTATTGGATACCCACAATCCAACTATACCACCTACAACTGAAAATATGGTCGAAACAACAACCAATGGAGCTACAACTTTCATGCTGGATAGCCCCTTTTTTGTAAAATGGGGTGCCGAGTTTAATGAGGTTGTAAGAGCCGCTACCAGACCGGCACCTCGGATAAAATCAACATGAAATGGCAAGATTGCCATCCCCAATCCGACGAAAATAACACCACCACCAACACCAGATAGTGGGCCAATAACACCGATTACCAAGGTAAACAGAAATATCAGTATGGCCCATTTTTGCCATAACAACAAAGTCAGATGTCCGCCTGCAAAAATCCCCCAGAATATGACTCCACATAAAACAAGGATCAATGTCACAATTGCGACTACTGGTATACTTATTTTAGTACCCATTATTTCTGCCCCCATGTGAGACATTTTGATACATAATGTATTTAAATTTTGCTATTAAGCACTATAAGTCTATTTTTGGTACATATAGTAGCAAATTAGTAATAATGACTGATAAAAGATACTATAACTAATAATAAAGATTAATTCATAGCACAATTAGACATTAAATTACAATATGCACCAATAAAAGCGAAAAATTCTTAAATTATCACATCCTATATTAAACTATGAAAAACTTGGAAAGTAAAAAAGTCCTGAGCTTAAGAGTGGTAATGGATGATGAATTCGAAGACAAATTTAATAAGGTAAAAAATGAGCTCGGACTTAATTCGAATGCGGAAGTCGTTCGATTCCTTGTACACAGATTTTACAAGGAAATAACGGAAAAGGGAGGCCTGTTTAATATATTTATTCTAAAAATGCTGTATGGTATAAATCCATTGGTTGAGTTTCTTAAAACTCTTGGAATGGATACTTTGATAACATATGGTTTGATATTTTTCTGAAAACATCAAGCTACTACCCTTCATTTAATTCTATTTACTCAGTGTTTTCTTTTATTTTTCGATACCAAGTGGTTGAGAAAGATAATTATGTCTTAAACAGGTCTAAATTAAAATTAAAGTTGTCTATGTATCTTTGAAAAATATAAATCTCTGTATTTTTCAACAAGAATCAACAAAAAATATATACTCTAAATTATAATCATTCTGAGGTTGGTTTGTGCTGAATGTACAGTAGGGGTGATGTTATATAGATCTTACTTCAATTTACATGGATTCAAGGGATGTGAAAGAAAGTCTGTTTGCCCTCTCGCTTGTAACAGTGGGTAATCTCGTTACTGGTTTTGTGATGGGTTATTCCTCTGGAAAAATTGCGATCCTTCCAGCCATCATACTTCTCATCCCCTCTAGTATAGCTCTGAGAGGGAATATATATGCATCTCTCGGTTCAAGGCTCAGTTCATACCTCCATACAGGAAAACTATCTCCTAGATTTGAACTCACTCCGGAAAATACTGAAAACATAACCTCATCGACTTTTTTACTTATGGTTTTCAGCATAATAAATGGAATAGTTGCGGCGCAAATAGCATTTTTTATGGGGATTGCTACTTTTCAGGGAGCTGAGCTCACAGTTCTTGAGCTCTCCTTAGATCTCATCACAATATCTGCGTTATCTGGTTTACTTTCCGCATTTTTAATGATCCCTTCCACTTTCATATTGGCTGTAGGGAGTTACAAGTATGGGTGGAACCCGGATAATTTAACTGCACCCTTCATAACTCTCTTTGGAGATATGATCACGCTTCCACTTGTTTTTGCTTCTGCAGATATTATTTTTATTGCCTCAAACTGGCTGAAATTGTTCGTTCTGATAATTCTGATCATTTTGACCGTCACACTCATGCTGGTAAACTATCACTCCGGCAAAAAAACCAGAATAGCGAGAAGAGTTATAAGAGAGAGTTTTCCGGTTTTATTTTTCTGTACAGCGCTTGAAATTGGTACAGGAACCATAATTGGTTCAGAAATAGAAAGTTTTCTGGTGATTGCTGGCTTGCTCACGATAATTCCATCGTTTCTGGAGGACAGTGGTGCCATGGGTGGTATTCTAACATCCAGATTTGCCTCTCTTTTACACCTGGGTATTCTCAAACCGGAACTAAAACCCCCAAAAGAGGTGCTAAAAACCTTTGCATTAATGCATTTGATTGGTTTGATAATATTTTCACTGATCGGATTATTCGGGCAGGGAATTAACCTCCTCATGAACATAAAAACCATACCCACATTGTATCTCGTGGCGATAACGGTAACTGCCGGGCAGATAATGATCCTGCTTTTGGGTTTTATGTCATATTATTTTTCAATTCTTTCCTTCAGAAAGGGACTGGATCCAGACAATGTTGGAATACCTCTGATAACATCATTCATGGATGTGCTCGGCATAGGTTGTCTTGTTTTGACCATTAAACTGTTTGGTGTTATATAGTGGGGAGTTAGCGGTACTGGATTTTGTCATTCAGTTCCATCAATTTGCAATTCGGTCCCGGGAAAACATAATAATGATCTTCTATTTCAGCAGGTGTGTACCATCACAGCTCTTTCCCTTGAATGAGATTCCTTCCCGGCAAAATCCGTAGCTTATACCGTGATTTTCACAGAAATCCTTAACCTTATCAAGTATGCGAATTCTGATCACCATAGGAAGATAAAATGAATTATGGATTCTCTCTCCTAATTTTAAATAAAGTTCCTTGTAAATCGACAGTTCTGGAAATTTCTCTATCATTCTTTTAAGAGAGTCATATCTCAATTTTAATGTGGAGGATACTACGTGATCTACAAAGCTACATTTTTGAAGAATTTCCAGAATTTCATGTTCCGTTTTAAAGGGAATTACTGGATCAAGCCTTAGAACGACTGGAACTCCATCATCATGGAGAGTTTTGAGAGCATTGAATCTTCTCTCTGGAGAAGGAGCTCCCGGTTCAATGATTGAAGTCAACCTATCATTAAGAGATGTGAGTGTTATGCTAACTGCTGCCCTCATATCGAGTAGTATGTCAATGTCCCTGCATACGATATCACTCTTGGTAACCACCATAAGTTTAACGTCATGTGCCTTCATCAGTTCAAGGCACCCTCTTGTAACAAGCATATCTCTCTCCAGTGGAGGATATGGATCGCTTGAATTGGACATTGAGATTATTGAATCGAAAGGTAGCTTTTTGAGATCGTTAAGGAGTCTTTTTTCCAAGTTTCTTTTCAGCCTTAAGTTAAAAAAATCCGGGATATATGTAGAATAGCAATAAAGACATCTGTGATCGCAACCAGTATATGGATTAAAAGAGAATTTTTTCGGGCAGGTACAGAGTCTTGATTTCCAGGGATCAAATGGTTTTACCACATCCACAATAGTCTGTAGATTAGTGGGGATGATAATTTCTTTGGTGTTGGCTCTGATGTATCCGACCCATATACCAAAATTACTGATAGCTTATGCAAAAGATATCGTTAAAGAAAATAAAGCTCCTGGTTAATCCATGGAATGAGAGCCAATGTTACTGCAATTTTTGTGAGTTCAATCCTTGAAATCTTCCCTTTTGTCAGATAATGGATTGCTCCAGTTTTTTCTCCGAGATTTTTTATGCCTGTGAGTTCATCCATGACATCTCCAACTTCCTTCCCCTTCAGAACATCCTCTACGACCACTGGTGGATACTCAAACCCGGGCCCAAATCCTATAGTAATCCTTTTACCATTGTAAACTGCTGACACCTGAAAATCAATAAACCCTGTGATTGTTTTTTTGACCGAAAAAAGACCTGCCTCAATCCCAACTGAGAAATCAAATTCAGAAGAATAGGCATTTATAGCTCTGTTTATGGCTCCTTTTATAGAATCGTGGTTAAAGGGCTGATCACCAACTCCTGAATCGACTTCCTTCGATTTGACTGTAACATTGTCAAAGTATTGGGAAAAAGCCAATCTGACACCTTCAATCTTCACCGGATTTTTTGACCCTACAACAACCTTCATAAAACTCAGTTCGAATTTTTTCAGAATTCAAATCATTTTACCATATCTATCAATTTCGCCCTTCTTGATTCTTGTGGATGATATGGGTTTACCATCTTCTGCAAGAAGAAAATCCACCTTAACCACTTTAATTTCTTTTTTCCCCAGTTGTTTTCTTTTCTCATTGATGATGCGAGCCATTTTGCATGTTTCAGGAGATACCACCAGATAATCAAAATCTACTTCAAGCGTCCTACCATATGGGTTATCTATTTTAACAACGGATGGTTCAAAACCATATTTTGAGATGACATATCTTTTTATATTTTCTGCACGTATTTCAAATGGCAAAACACTCCTTATTCTCGAGCGAGCCATCTCATCGCAGGTAACTCCAATCATCACTTCCCTTCCTCCGAGTTTTATTGCAACATCAATGAGCTTCTTGTGACCTTCATGCAGCGGCTCAAAAGTCCCCCCAAGAGCTACTTTCATCCCTTACGGGAAATCAGTTAGTGCTATAAAAAAGTTTTTTAATGTGAACATGGTTAAAAATATAACAAAGATTTATTAAAATTATGATTGTCTAATGCTTGACCCAATGTCTGGCTGGAACTCCAATACCTGGCCGGAATTCGTGTAATATGCGTTATGGAAGCTTATCTTATACTTAGTCTCTTTTTTCTTTAAACTTTGAATGGTAGAGGTTGAATCACAGCATGTTCAATACTGTTGAAAATACCTGGTCGACGATATCAATTCCGTTCATCTTAAAAATCAGATTCAGAACTGCTCCAATAATCGCCCCTACTACCAGTGCAGAGATAACTCTCACTTTTATGACCAATATAATTGCAATTACAAGTAATACCAGTGTTGAAACAGCACTTATTTGAGAGAGCTGTACAGCAGCCTCCGAAATTGTTTGACTCATCATGTTAAATAGAGTCGCTATACCGCTCAATCCAAAAAGAAATCCGATTAAAATCCCGATTATAGTGATCGTCGTATCGCTTCCCATAATGCTGGATACGATTTTAGTAAATATAATTTTTTTGATGATCTCATGAGATTTAAGGATGTTTGGTTTTTGTGGATATTGCTTATTAGATGGGTTAAGAATTGAACTGATATTCAATAGACAGAGTAAAATAAACTTTTTAAATTTTTTAAATAGTATTTTAAAATCACATCAAAAGCTATGTGAACTAATCAAACCAGTTAGATGAAAGTGAGAAAAAATGTTCATAAAATGTGAGTTAAAAAGGTTCAATGTACTCGGTTTATAAGAAGTGTGATGGCGAAACCTTTAGAATCGAGATCGTTCTAATAAATTTCAGGGTGTAATGGATGGATATCTCAATAAGGCAAAGTGATGTTGACGGAGTGGCTATCCCACCACCTTCAAAGAGCTACACACACCGTGCTTTCATAGCTTCAGCCCTCTCCTGCTCTTCATTAGTTAAAAATCCGTTAATATCTGAAGATACCATTGCAACACTGAATGGATGTTCTTTTCTGGGTTCGAGATTTCTCAGGACAGATGATGGATTCTATTTCAGAGGGGTGGAGAAGATTAAAACCAGTGGATATGTCGATTTCCTTAACTCAGGAACAACAATGCGGTTTTTTATTGGCTTACTCTCACTTTCCAGAGATAGCAGATATTCTGTTTTAGATGGTGATCACTCATTGAGAAAAAGACCCAATAAAGAGCTGGTAGTGGTTTTGAAAAAATTTGGAGCTAAAATAAAAGGATTTGATAACTACAGCCCTCCTGTATGGATTAAAGGTGTTTTGAAGGGTGGAAGAGCAGATATAAGTGCTGCAAGCTCTCAATTCATCTCATCACTTCTGTTTACACTTCCCCTGTGTGAAGGAGATTCGGAAATCAATGTTATTTTTGTAAAGTCCAGACCGTACATAGACATCACTCTCGAAATCCTTGAAAAAAGTGGAATCTATGTCGATGTTCAGGGAAACAGTTTTTACATTCCCGGCAATCAGACTTTTAATCTCAGAAAATTTACTGTACCTTCAGATTTTTCTTCTACAGGCTACTTGATTGCTGCAGGGATTCTTGGAGGTCGAATTACAATAAAAAATGTTTTTCCATCAAAACAGGGCGATCAGAGAATTGTAAATATTATAAGGGATATGAACGGGAAGGTGAAGTGGGATGAGAAGAAAGGAGTCATGGTTGCAGAAAAATCCGAGTTGGAAGGTGTAGAAATCGATGCTTCTGATATCCCTGATCTCGTTCCAGTAATTTCTGTACTTGCCTCTGTGGCAAAGGGCAGAACAGTTATAAAAGGGGTAGAGCATTTAAGAATCAAAGAAATAGACAGGATACAGGGTATTCTTTCTAATCTCCACTCAATCGGCGTTGAAGCAAAGGCTTTTAAGGATGGTAACGATACTATGATAGAAATCCATGGAAGGGCTGGAAAATTTAATGGTATCATAGATTCAATGGGTGATCACAGGATGGCTCTGGCATTCTCACTGCTGGGATTGAATTCAGACGAGCTTATCGTTCGAAATGCTGAAGTTGTCTCAGTTTCATTTCCCGGATACTTTGACCTGCTGAAGAAGATAGGTGTGAACCTGAAAAAATACTAATTGGGGAGTAAAGATAAGGTTGGTCTAAACTAAAATTCACCAGAAGGCTGATAAAATGTCAGGTAACACGTTTGGAAAGATTTTCAGGGTAACAACATGGGGAGAGAGCCATGGAAAGGCTGTAGGGTGTGTTGTAGATGGCTGCCCCTCAGGTCTCGATATAAGCGAGGCTGACATACAGCGAGAACTGGACAGAAGAAGACCTGGAGGAGAGCTGGCATCGAAAAGAATGGAAGAAGACAGAGTACACATACTTTCAGGAGTTTTTGAAGGTAAAACAACCGGCACCCCAATCTCTTTACTGGTTTACAATAAAGATACGATAAGTGAACACTACGTGAAAATAAAAGATACCCCCCGACCCGGACATGCAGATCTGACCTACTGGTTAAAGTATGGTCATCGAGACTGGAGAGGTGGGGGGAGAGCTTCAGCAAGAGAGACTGTTGCGAGAGTTGCAGCAGGTGCAATTGCCAAAAAGCTTCTTTTAAACTTTGGAGTGAATGTTATAGGGTATGCGGTTGAAATTTGTGGGATAGGATGGAATCAATCCGTCAAAATATCTGATGAAAAAGATTATTTGAAGCTTTACGAATTTTCCGAGAGAAGTCCAGTCCGAGTTCCAGATTTTGAGACTTCATCCAGGATTATTGAAAAAATTAAGCAATTGGCAGAAGAGGGGGATAGCGCTGGTGGAATTGCTGAAATTGTGGTTCTGAATCCTCCGGCAGGTCTTGGTGAACCTGTCTTTGGAAAGTTGAGTGCAGTTCTATCAATGGCAGTAATGAGTGTTCCGGCTGTAAAAGGGGTTGAAATCGGTGCAGGATTCGGAGTGGCGAGAATGCTTGGATCTGAAAATAACGACCCCATAATTCTGAAAGACGGGAAAATTTGTCTTGAGACTAACAACTGTGGTGGAATACTTGGCGGGATATCAACAGGTAACCCCATTGTTCTGAGGGTAGCGATTAAACCAACCCCTTCGATTTCAAAACCTCAGAAAACCATAGATCTGAAAACGATGGAGGAGACGGAAATAAGAATACATGGCAGGCACGACACATGCATAGTGCCAAGAGCCATTCCGGTTCTTGAAGCCATGGTAGCAATTACAATAGTAGACTTTATGCTATTACATGGAATGATTCCAAGAAGACTGATTTCCGAATCTTATTGAGATTAATCCTCGCACTCAATGATAAAATATTTATTTATGGCTGGTGTAAAAAAACTATGCCAAAGTTTGTTGAGGTTATCTTCAACCCTGATAAGTTTTTTAGAGATGCTAAAGAAGAGAGAATGGGATTTCTCCCTGCCATAAGTGTAATTGTAATTGCTGTAATTTTAGGTGGGTTAACCGCATTAATCATCGCAGAACCCTATTCAAAGGCAACTGTAGAGTTTGCAATATCACAGGGACTTCCACCTGATCAGGCTGAGACAATTTACAATATCACCTATATGTCCATGATCATCTCATCTGCATTCGGTATTGTTATTGCATGGGTAATCTATTCCATCTTGCTTCACGGTATTTCGGCGATATTCGGGGGTAAAGGAGATATTTCAACGACGTTCAAATTTACTGCTTTTAGCTTTTTACCTACGATTGTTCTGTTTCCACTGAGCATATACATTTCCTTGGAAACTGTCAGGTTCGTTTCAGTTTATGGTTACGGAGGTATTTCCCACCCGTACATCAAGCTGACAACCGCTGTCGTTGGAACGATATCTCTTATCTGGCAGATGACTCTATGGACATTTGGGGTTAAAAATGCAAGAGAACTCAGTTTGAGAAACGCGTTCATAGTATCCGCAATCCCGGCAGCGATACTGCTGATTCTTACATGGTACTCTTATACTTCAAAAATATTGATGTGAAACCGACATTATCAATTTGTGGTAAAACGAGTGCAGGAATTCAGTAAATAGAATAATAACACACAGGTAACACTGATTAGCTATTCATGGACTAACAGTTTTCCTTTATTGAGAGCGTAAATTATTTAAGACGATGACCCCCCTTTATTGCAAAAGCCCCGTGGGGTAGCGGTCAATCCTTTCGGACTCTGGATCCGAAGACTCCGGTTCGAATCCGGACGGGGCTATTCTTCATCAGTGAAAACTTCTTTTCTGGAAGTTCTATTTTCAGAATTTCCGAATCTTATCATTGCCACCATGCACATCATTCCCACCTTCCGCCCCCATTAAACTCAATAAAGATAAATTTTTCTGAAATCAAAAATGATACGATTAAACATTAAGGAATATTTAAACTCAATCTTTTGTATATGCGGTTCTCAATAGCCCAGGCCCATATTTTCGTAAATTACTCAGATCACACAGAGATTACACGAGTTATTGTTCCCAACAACCATGTTTTGCACCCAATTTTTATTCCAGAATCTGAAGCCTAAATTAAAAATAAGGGAGCATTCCGGGAAGAAAATCAGAAAGATAGTGTCCTATGATTCCTGGAAAAATGCTGCGACTTTTAATATACAGAATTCCCCAAAGCCAGCCAAAGGCGCACTGTCCAAGCAGTCTAAACAAAGCGGCGGTTATGCTGTATCCAGAAGCTACCCAGAGCGGGCCAAAAAAGTTCGTCGGAACGTGAGCAAGTCCAAACAGCAGTCCTCCAAAAAACCATGCTTTATTTTGTCCCAACGCCCGCTCCAACTTTGACTGGAGTGTAGCACGGTAAAACCACTCTTCTTTGAAAGAAGGTGATAAAATCCCCAATAGCAGGGCTTTTATTGGGATTGGAGCAGATCTTTCAAACAAAAAGGCAAAAATACCAAAAAACATACCAAATCCGACTAAAGCTAATGCAGGAGTCCAGGATATCGGAAATGTGAAGCCGAGCTCTCTTGCGCTTCGCTTATGTATTATCACCTCAACCACAAATGGAATCAGTAAAACAAGGAAAAAGTGTAGAGAGAATGTGATTCCTATTATTATACTGGGATAAGATTCAGGCCCGAATACTATAATGTAAGACAAAGATACAAAGATTATCAACCAGATGAGGATTGTCTCAAAGACCTCTCTTCCAGGATTCCCACTCCTCGGCAGAGGGGCAGAATATTTACCAATCTTTTTATGGCTGAGAAGTACGAACAGAATCGTTCCGAAGGCACCAGATGCCAGTTGAAGAGTGGTTTGCATTGTTGTTCCTCCCACTTACTTTAGTCAAGAAAGTATGACAGCTCTCAAACCCATCAGGATCATCATCCAGATCTGCTCTCACCATTTTCAGATCGTTCCCTACTTACATCTCTATTTCACAGCACACTCATACCTGAGGTTTAAACATTGTGACTCAAATAGAGGTTAGAGAGAAAGCCCTTTGGTTTAAATGCTTTTTCCATATGCTCGAGTTTTCGTGATCTACCATTATCTTATTTATCTTGTTATTCCCCAAAAGTCAAGAGGATGCCCGAATTACAACAAAAACACAAAAGTGTTAAAACAGTGCATTTTTAATTTCATCTTTAAATTTTTCTTCATCCTGAGGGGTTGGGCGTATAGGAATACCATTAACCAGCATCCAGTTTCTTCCTCTGGCAACGAATTTCTCAGCATTTTTCCAGGAGTCTAAAAGCTCGATTTTAATTTCTGGGTTGATTTCCCTTGCAATTTCACTCGCTCTGATAGAAAAGACGTAGCTAAATTGACATACTGGGGTATAAAAGATCGTTACCTTCTCGGAATTCTCCCTTTTTTTATGATCCGCCCCTTCCTTCCAGAAGCTTGAGTGCGGTATTTCCAGTTTCTTACCGCTAAAGGAATAGTACAGATTTTCATCTCTTCCAAACCTCTTAAAGCCCAACCTCTCGAAGAACTCTAATTGGGGAATAAATTCGCCTGTATGAAATGCATGAATTACTAAGAACTCGTATTCACCCCTGGCTTTTTCGATAAGCATTTTAACCATTGCCTTCGCTATCCCTTTTCCCTGAGCCGCGGGATGTGGGTTATATATGCAGTTAATCACAAGCACATTTTCTCTTTTCAAGCCTGTAGGATCAGCCTTTTCCGGGAAAAAGAGGAGCTGAGCAACCGGTTTTTCATTAAAATATCCAATATAGCCAACCTCACCATATTTTCTCAACATTTCAAGGAGCCACTTTCTTTTTATCTCCACGCCCGTTTTATACGACTCTCTGGAGAATTCTGGAGAACAAACCACGATCATATCTTCTAAATTACTTTCCCCAACTTCTTTAATTTCAATCATGAAGATATTATATCGACAAAAAAGCATATAATGTTGTCTTGAGAGAGCTCATCAGGAGATAGCTTCATGAAATACCGAAAGCATAGAGGTTTGCGAATTTCTGAGATAGGAATAGGTACTTATTCTTTAAGCGGCGTTTACGGTGCAAAGGATACGGAAGAGTTTAAGAGAATGATTAATCGGGCTTACGAAATAGGAGTGAACTTCTTTGACACCGCAGAGGCCTATGGAAACGCTGAAGAAATTCTTGGTGAGGTCGTTAAGACCTTCCGAGAAGACATCTACATCGCCACGAAAGTAGGAGTTAAAGGTGATTATAAGCCAAACCTTTCGAGAGAATATATAAAGAGCGCCTGCGAGGAAAGTCTCAAAAGACTGCAAACAGACTACATCGACTTATACCAGATCCACTTTAATGATCCAGATACGCCCATAGGAGATACTGTTAGTGCATTAGAAGAACTCGTCGAAGCGGGGAAGATTCACTATTATGGTGTTTGTCATCTTCCCATGGATGTTATTGAGGAATACTGCCGGTCTGGAAAGCCCTTTTCAGTTCTTGCAGAGTTTAATGCAGTTGCACGAGAGTTTCACAAGAAATTGCTCCCGATATACAGAAAATACAACCTGGGAATCATAGCATTCAGCACCACAGGAAGAGGTTTGCTCACCGGTAGAGTCAAAGAAGGACATATATTCGAGCCAGGAGATATACGCCACTTAGACCCCATGTTCCAGCGTGAGCGCTTTCAATATGGCTTAAGAATAGCTAAAAAGTTCGCTGAGTTAGGGAAAAAATATGGTATAACACCTGCTCAGCTTGCCATCGCCTGGGTCCTTGCTCAGGAGGGCGTAATATGTGCCCTCACCGGCCCCTCAACTGTGGAACACTTGGAGGAGAATGCTGAGGCATGTGGGTGGAGGATCTCAAGAGAGGATCTGGAAGAGCTGGAGGAGTTCTTTAAGTGGGAGGACGAATGGCTGAGGCAAAAACAGAAGGAATCCATAAAGCGAATTCTTACAGAATCGTTGCACGAGGCGCAAAAAGCTTTTGTTGATCTGATATATGTTATCGAAACGGCAATATCTCTCGAATTGGTTGTTGAAAAAGAAGTGCTTCCGGTTTTCTATGAGCTCTATGGATTGAAGAAAGAATTGAATGAAGGTATAGAGGTAAAGCTGAAGGAAATTCAGACTCAATTGCGTGAGATTATTCCTTTGAGGGTGTTGTAACCCTGAATACAGAATTTACTTTTTCTTTCTCGTGCCAAATAAAGTCAATCATGTTTGTTAACGGAGAGGATGAGGGTGAGAAAAGGTGCATTTACAGTCAACAATGTAACCATTTCAGCTAAAAAGAGAGGTAATTAAATGCAAAAACTACTTCTAACTTTTTGATTGACATACTATCCAGAATCTACGGGAAAATCCTTTAAAAGCAATTGCAATAATTTCTGGATTAATACACAACAAGTAAAAAAAACAGGAAAAATACGGATAAAAAATGAAAATTTAGAAAAGCTCATGGAGATTTATCAGATGCTGCCCAAGCTTTCCACCATAATTTCCGGCAGTTATCTTCACAACACCGGGTATTTTTGTTGCAGCAAGTATACCAACTTTTGTTGCTTCCTTAACAGCATCGATGTTCAATCCATTAATAACCAGTTCATAAACTGCATTCACGTTTTCAGGTATGTATGTCCCCTCAACGACGTTCTTGAGGGTGGGAGCAAACTTCTCATTAGTAGTAGCTTTCAGGAACTTGTATTTGTTTGCACCAACCTTTGAACCTGATGCAACAATTCCACCTGGAAATGGAGTTATCGCTCCTTCCACATCAGCTATTGCTTGGACAGCAGCTTTTGCGGCTGCAAGACCAGATGGCTGTGTTTCTGCGAGTATGAAAAAGTTTCCTCCTGCAACTCCGTCAACATAACCCATATCGTTCTCAATTATGAATTCTCCCTGCATCATCGGTACTGCCCAGCACTTTCTTCCATCAACATCAACTTCTCTCTCAAAACCATCAGCAAAGAACTTGAGCTTGAAACCAGTGTCAAACTTATTTTCCGCATCGGGCAATCCATTAAATGCAGCAGTTGTTGGAGCTGTTAATACACACTGCCCAATTCTTGCAAGTAGCTGTTCTTCAAGCCCCTTCTTCGACATGTGGCATATTTGAATATATACTCCTGGTCTTCCATCTGGAGTTTTAGATGGAGGTACCTTTAGCTCAACTCCTGCCTCAGCCGGGCACATTATGACCGATGTCCCGAATCCTGTTGCTTCGGTCGCAGCAACCATTGCCCAGTCATAGTCGTATGCAGTTATCAAAACTCTTGCAATCTTTATTCCAAAGGCTTCTGCAAAAGTGTCTTCTACTTCAACACCATTCACATTCATACAATCACCAGAATTTAGAATGAATTAGGTCGATATTAAGGTTTTGATTTTTTTCTTTGAACTTAAAAACATTCAGAGTCGCTCAACCCACTATAAATAACCCGCCATAGATCAATCTTTAAAATTAATAATGAAATAAGTTACCAGCATCTAAAAAATAAAATAAATTTATGTTTTATATAATCTATCAAAATTAAAACTCTTTTGCAGCCATCTTCACATCTTCAGCTTTTACGGTCTTTCTGCCGGCGTGATTTGCCAGATCGACAGCTTTTTTAGATATCTTCATTGCATATTCCTCTATTGCTTCTGCAAGAGCTTTCTTTGCTTCCTCACTGACTCTCGGGGCGCCGGCATTTCTTATAATTCTTTCAACTGGTGCCAAAGGCAACTCCATTCAATTCACCCCCTATTTCTGATTTTAATCGCCAAAAGTTTTTTACCTTTCTCTTATATAAATCTTTAGGTAGATAGAAGACATTAGAGGAGCTATTTTAAGTAAAATGGCATGTTGATATTTATTGAAAGGCATTACTCATGGAATGCAAGAAACTGAATATAATGAGGATGGCTGAAATATCCCCTCCATATTTCTGGATTTTTTAATTTTGTTTAATTGTATTTTCAGGATAGGTGACTCCTATTTCAGTAATAACAGCCTTTTTTGATAGGCTATGCTTCTTTAAACCCTCGTCCATTATATGAAAAACCTCAAGGCCTTTATAGGTCAGATAATCAGAGATTAACATTCTGTGGCATTTCCAGTAAAGTCTCTCAGCACACATAATTGCAGTTTTCTTTTTAATAGCCAGTGAAATCACCCCATCTACGGACTTTTTGAATTTGTCAGTTAACATGTAATCTGCATAGTTTCTAAAACCCTCACTGTGCAAACCACGATTGGGACTATCTTTTTCTGGTATAATCTTTTTTCTGTATCCTCCTAAGGACTCAAACCAAGCATAATCGATACCATTTTGCTTTAAAATATCTTTTAAACTTTCTCTATTGAAATGTTCAAACCGGGATTTCGGAAATCTTCTGACATCCACAATAATCACCACATCATACTTAAAAAGTAAATCCAGGAAACGCTCCAAAGTGCGGTTTGAATGTCCAATAGTGTAAATAGAGGCCATAGTCAGTCGAGGATGCTCATAAACTCATTCAATTTCTTCTCAGCTTTTTCTTTCCAGTAATCATTTCTTATTTCGTTTACTGAAGTTAATACTTCATCCAGTTCTTCTGAATAACTATCCAAAAATTTATCAGACCTGTCCTCTTTGTAAACACCTTTCAGCAAATCCAAGATTGTTATTGCTCTATAATATGGATCAGGTATTCTAAAAGCTACTTTCATGCTCGAATTCCTCACAGCATATCCTCTCAATGCAAGAGATCTGACTCTTATATCATCTATCTTCGACGCCATTTTCAAAGCTTCATTTTCACTCTCGATTTTTTCTACAAGAATTTTTAACGCCACATCCCTGCTGAATTTTCCTGAAACCTTGGATAGGAGCCTCTCTGATAAATCTGAGGTATAAGGCAAGGATTCGATCATGATCAGCAATATATTATCCCTTTCAAATAAATTATCAATTATATCTACCAGTTCAATGGCCTCCTTCAGACACTCTTCTTTTTCAGTTATAGTATATAATTTGATCAGAGCATAAGCTTTAGATTCAGAATCTTTGATCAAACTGAGATTTTCAAGAGCTTTTTCAATAAAACCCTTTTCAGCAAATTCTATCACAAGTTCAGCAACTTTTGAATCCAGAGATTTTTGCATGTTCTGCAGCTTCTTATCCATCCCCACTATTTAACCTTCAAAAAATTTAAAATTATCTAAGTGGTTCTGAAGTTCATTTGCTGGATTTCAAATCTTGCTATAAAGACATTAATCAAAAACCTCTTTCACCTCACCCATCCCCTTGCTTCTTCCTTCCCTGAAAATGAATTTCTGTCCCGGGTATATATAGTACGGGTTATACTTGAACCTCATCCTGACCTTTCCACGCTCTCCAGCCTTCATATATTTTCTATCCATCTCTTCAAAAACTACAGTTTCAGAAATTGTTTCAAGATGGAGCACAGGTTCGTAACCCGTTCTTATTCTCGTGGGATGGCTGAAGACATAGACATCTGCTAAAAATTCATAAACGGCATAGGGCTCTTTTTTAGTTACAACCATTCCCCTCCTAAGTTCCTCAACTCTGGCACCTTTGATAGCCAGTCCAACTATATCTCCATCCGATGCTTTCTCAATTCTATAATAATGCATCTCTATACTCTGAATCTTCACTTTTCTGAAAGATCCATCGTGAAATGGACCTATATACACTTCATCACCTTCAGAGACATCACCTGATTTTATACTCCCGCTCAAAACTGTCCCAACTCCTGAAACCCTGTAGAGACGGTCGATGTACATTAAAAATTCACCTTTAGAGATTGATCTCTTGGGGAGTCTGTAAAACAGTTCTTCAAGAATTTCGTATCCTTTCAGAGTGATCGAAGAGGTTTCAATTACCGGGACAACAATTCCCTTTTCAGAAATCAGTTTTGCAACCTTAGAAACGTCATTCTTTGATCTTAGAACGTAAGGAATTCTTCCTACAGCCCTTAGCGTGCTGTTTATCTCTTCAATAACCTCTTCAACTCTTGATGGTTCAACCATATCTGTTTTTGTAATCGCAATAATAACCGGCAGATCCATTGCAAGCAGGATTCCGAGATGTTCTCTGGTGGTCCTCATCACCCCGTCATTTGCGGCAACAACAAGAAGACCATAATCTATCTTTTGCCCGAGGAGTCCCCTAATAGTTGTCCTCAACCAGGGTTCATGACCGACTGTATCAATAAAAGAGACGATTTTATCAGAATTCTCAACTATTCCGGCTTTTTCATTTTTATTCAATGGATTTTTCATTTTAATAGATTTTCCATCCTTGAAACTTAAAACCGCAAAACTCAGATCGGCACTCAAACCCCTTTCAATTTCATGTTTCAAAACGTCAAGATAAATGCTTGTAGCTCCATCTCCATTATCACATTTTCCAGTTATAATACATCCTACAAGAGTCGACTTTCCATGATCTACATGACCGGCTGTGCCTATCAGTATGTGTTCTCTTGGTTTTTTCTTTGTGATCTCAACAATGCCAACACAACCCCCATTCACATAAAACTTCTCTACAGAACTCACATTTGCTTCAATCTCACTGGCTATACCCTTGATCACTTCAACAGTCTCATCGAACCTTTCCTCTGAAATACCTTTTAAAACTCCAGAATCTGAAATACCAATCACATATATGGCCTTTCCACGCCCCATCAGAACTCTATGGTTCATCTGACAGGCGAGAGTCTGCAATCTATCTGAAGAAAGATGGTAATCAGTCAAAAATTCCTTAAACTCTACATTATCCTTTTCTCCTTCCTGAACAATATGAAGAAGTTTCTCCATTTACAGGCAGAGTAGGATAATTCATTATAAATACGTGTCGATTCCAGATTATTTTGAGTACAGAATTATTTTGAGTGTAAACTCAGAAATTACTTTTATCGATTTTACCAGATTACTTTCACACCACCCGAAATTCTTTTCAGAATAGAAAGACATCACTATACTGTGGTTACATCAATTTCTCTCCCTCTCCATCATGGAAAAGCTCCATTCTGGCTACTTAACAGGATGAAAAAACTCTCTAAACCCATAATCACAATAATACTCGAGGATTTTGGAGAAAAAGAATTTTTCAGAAGAATCTCCAATCCAATCTTTTTCCAATCTTTTTCCAACGTTTTGGGATTTGACTGGAATTCTTCAGGGGTGACTACTGTTCTGACAGGTGTGCTCAAGTCTGTTTTAAACAATGAAGAATTTGAAATAAGAGTTGCAGGAGGTAAGGGAAAGAACGCTATAAGCGTACCAGAACAGGTAAAATTTTGGGGTGAGGAGATCGGTCTTTCTGATGTAGATATGGAGAATATGATCAGAATAAGCAGATTTACAGCCAGACTGGACAATAATGCGCTCCAGGATGGTTACGACCTTTATCATCATGCAATAATCTTTTCAGCCCGCTACTGGACGGTTTTCCAGCAAGGGATGAATTCTAAGCTTAAAATGGCGAGAAGATATCATTTCAAGCCTCACAGAATTAAACCCATCAGTGCAGAGAGGAAGGTTCACGAAGGCATAATATCAGAGAGAAAAGAAGCTTCTGTTATGAACCTTACATCAGAAAAAAGTGATGAAACGAGAAAAGTGATGGTAGATCTTCTCAACGATAGTCCATCCAGCTTGAAAAGAGATTTAGAGATGATTTCAACAAGGAAGCGGGTTATAAGGGGACAATCCACTCTCGATGGCCAGAGAATAGACTACCTTGTTCCAAGAAGGGTCAATTGGAGAGCCATTGAGCGAGTTTATGAGCTTCAGTTAAGCAAATTCGACGATGTTCTCCTCATTGATGGGATGGGAAAAAGCACTATTCGAGCAATAGCACTGATTGCCGATCTCATTTACAACACTGAATACGATAGACAGGATCCGGCAAAATACTGCTTTGCTCTTGGGGGTAAGGATGGGGTTCCATTCCCGGTTGATAGAAAGGCCTATGATGAAGCCATAGAATTCCTGAAATCTGTTGTCGAACAAAGCACGATAGATTCCTTCGAAAAAAAAGAGTTGTTTAAAAGAGCTAATGAAATACAGAAGAAAATCGAAGCAGTTTAGACATTTTAATTTTGATTAAACTGAATTCATCTGATCAAATCGAACCGCCCATTTTCAAAACATACAGGCGAGCAAACATCACTGTCAATAAAGCCATCAGGGATGGTAAGAGAAGTATGACTGGTGGAAAGAGATAAATCATTCCGGTAATAGGAATGCTCATCAAAAACCAGGCACCGAAAATAACAGCTATGCTGACTATATTTTTAAACCCAAATCTTATCCCCCTTGCAACAGTTTCAAAAACTCCTGGGTCCTGTGTAACAAGAATACATCTCGAAAAGGTCATAAAAATAGTCAAAATAAATAAAATTACAGAAGTTACCAATTCGAATATATGTGGATTCTTACTAATATAGTATATAATTAAAAAAGGTGATGAGATAGATAGTCCTATCAAAAACATAAGTATTTCCAGTTGAATCATTTTGAAGGTAAATATGAAGCCACTGTGGGCAAATGCTGAGAGTGAAAACCTTTTATTCCTGTTTATTTCAATGGAGCTTGCTGTAAATCCAGCTACGGTGAATTCATAAATAACAAAGACCAGTAAAGCGAAAAGAGCTAAAATTGACAGAGTTCTCGCTAAATCCTGGGTGAAGTAAGTCATCAATTCTCTCATTAATTCTTCCTGAAATCGCTCTGAGGATTGCAGAGACTGTGGATTCTGAAATGTATAGTCCTGATATCTTTGAGAAAGTTCAACAATTTTTTCCGGAGGTATAATATTGAAAACAGCTATTGAAAGAATGATGTATGATATAAACAGAGAGCCATAAACCGGAATTAAAATGTGTATATTTTTTGCAAGAACAATTATTCCACCAGATATTGAATCCAGTGCGGTACTCAGCGCATCACTCAATCTGTTCCCCATGACCTTTTAACCAGACATAAGAAATAAAAAACTTGGTGTCAGGTTTATTAAAATCCAAGAAATAAAGGTGGTGTGATGAGTAAAGTCGATGACTCAAAAAAAGAAAAGAGAAGGGTTGCAATAATGAGGCCAGCCGAGTATATAGAAAATACCAAAAAATTATTTCAGGACCATGGCTATGAGGTAATTTCTGCTCCTTTTCTAAAAATAGTTCCTTTAATGAATCCCTTAGAGTGTGCGAGCAATTTTGAGTACGATTACCTGATATTGAGCAGTCAGACTTCTGCGAAACTTGTACGTGAAAAGGCTCCTGAATTGCTAAAAAAAGGTAAAGTTATATCCATAGGGAAAATCACTGCCAGAGAAATAAAAAGAAATAATACTGAGATATTAATCCCTTCAAAATTCGATTCAAAAACACTCTTTCAAGAATTTTATTCTTTGCTGAAAGGTAAAAGAGTAATAATATTCAGAAGCGATAAGGGAGATCCTATTCTTTTAAAACTCTCAGAAATAGCACAGGTAAAGGAATGCATAATTTATAGTATCGAATTCGATCATGGAGATAAACAGAAAAGATTTTTAAAAACGATAATTGACGAGGGAATAGATTTTATTGTTTTTTCATCCAGAATGATGGTACATAGTTTCTTTGAACTCTCAAAAAAGATGAACATTAAAGAAAAGATTAAGGAAAGATTAAATGGCGTGAAAGTGGTAGTGGTAGCCATTGGACCACCCACACGATCTGAACTCATCAAACACGGGATTCAACCGCTTATGCCCGATGAATACACTTTTGAAGGTGTACTCAGATTGATTCAGGAATTTAAGTCATCAAACGATATCTAACCGGAATACTTGCTGTTGTATGTCTGAAATTAAAACAATCAAATTATTGAACCTTTTCCCACTTATAAAGCTCAACTATTTCAGCCAGAGTTCTCCCTTTATCCTCAATTTCACCCCTGATTCTTTCCTCATGTTTTTTGACTTCTAAGGATCTTCTTGCAATTTCATAGGCTCTGCTTTTTGGGATAACCATCACTCCATTGTCATCTGCCACGATCCAGTCACCGGGATTAACTTCTATCCCACCGCAGACAATCTTGACATTTATCTCACCGAATCCCTTTGGCTCACCGGCATTTGGAACCTCTCTTTTTGCAAAAAGCGGATAATCGAGATCTCTTATGTCATCAACATCTCTCACCGCCCCATCAATGATTACACCCTCTATTCCCTTGTTTATGCAGCTTCTTGTTGCAAGCTCTCCCCACACCGCTGCTGTATCTCCAGAGCACTTAATTACAAGCACATCTCCCTTTTCTGCAACATCAATTGCCTCGACCGTTTTGGCCCAGTCTCCATCCATGGTGTTCACTGTGACTGCCTTTCCAACGACTTTTTTACCTCTATTGATCGGATAAACATCCTGCATAGCTTTAGCCCTGTGCATGGCATCACTGATGTTGGGAGTCGAGACTTTGAGAAAGAGCTCCCTGATCTCATCTTCAAGACCTCTCTTACTCACCTCTTTTGCAATTCCCTCTTTCCATGTCCTATCTATGGCCTCTCTGACTTTTCTGGCAGATTCAGTTACATTTCTTGATTTGACGATATTACTACCCACAATTACAATCCTGGCACCCCTGGAGATGCATATTGCTGCCTTTTCAGCATCCAGACCACCGGCTCCTGCAACTGGGATTCTTACCTCTTTAGTGATTTCGCTCAAGAGCTCAACGGGATCCATACCCATCATCTGCTGGTCGATGCCTAT